>MDSP01000005.1_pt1 | contig 59631 bp, 54 predicted proteins | sample 1005811 | NCBI WGS metagenome assembly MDSP01 (sample SAMN05526596, study PRJNA338239) | gut metagenome | isolation source: stomach gut content | host: Naso elegans | place: Saudi Arabia: Red Sea | collected 2011-04
CGGAAGTGCCAGACCCAGAAGTACCAGAAACAGAAGTACCAGAACCAGAAGTACCAGAAACGGAAACGCCAGAGACGGAAGTGCCAGACTCAGAAGTACCAGAAACGGAAGTACCAGAACCAGAAGTGCCAGAAACGGAAGTACCAGAGCCAGAAGTACCAGAAACTGACACTCCAAACATCTACTACAACGGTTCATCAACAATCACACTATACACTGGCAACACATTCAATTTGCCAAATGTAACAGTTGACAACGGTATTAGACTTAACCTAGTAATCACACAAAACGGTCAAGTTGTTGACGCAGTAAGCACAAACACAGCAGGAACATACACATTAACTTACACAGCTACAAACAGCACAGGAGATACTGAAACTCTAGTTATCACAGTACGAGTTTTAACAACATATTCAGGAAGTAGCTCAAGTAGTAGCAGTTCAAGTAGCAGTAGTAGTAGTTTAAGTAGTACATCAGGAAGTGTTACAGCAACAACTGACAGCTCTACTTCAGATGATGCGGATACTTCAACTGATACAACTGAAAATAACACAGAAGTTACAACAACTGTAGAAGTAACTACTAGCACATCAAACAATAGAACAACATCAACAACAGTTGTAACAACTCCGACTGTTAAAGTAGAAACAGCATTTAGCGATATCGCTACAACAGCGTGGTATTATGATGACATTTCAAACGTATACAACAAAGGTATTATGGCAGGAATGACGGAAAACTCTTTTGAACCAAACGGGACATCAACAAGAGCACAAATTGCGACAATACTTTATCGATTAAGCGATAGCACAGCTACAGCAGGAAATGTTTCGTTTAGCGATATATCAAATGACGCTTGGTATGCAGACCCAGTATCTTGGGCAGTATCAAACCAAATTTTTAGTGGTTTCCCAGATGGAACATTTGGACCAAGCGAGTCAATAACACGTGAACAACTTGTTGCAGTTATATACAACTTTGCAAACTATAGCAACTTAAATGTTTCGCAAACAGCTAGCATTACATCATTTAGCGACGCAAGTAGCGTGTCAACTTGGGCAACTGAGGCGATGGGCTGGGCTGTAAATAATGGTGTTATAGGTGGAAAAGATGGAAACCAACTTGACCCTAAAGGTACAGCAACAAGAGCTGAAGTTGCGTCTATAATTACAAGATATTTAGATTTAACAGGAAACTAATTAAAAGCCTAGGGAACATTCTCTAGGCTTTTTGTCGATAAATTTATTATGGACAACTTTAAAGTATATGTAAGGGGACACCCCCTCTATTAGTCGTTTATAACTTTTGTACCACCAGTTAAGTCATCACCAACTTTTTTCTTTGCAGTTGCAAGCTGTATTTGAATAGTAGCAAGCTTTTCCAAAATCTGATACGTTTCAACTGTATCAACATTTAGAGCATCTGTAAGTTTAACCAAAATAATTCCCGCCTCAATCAAAGCATGTCGCAAATTTGCAACCAACAGTTTTGAATTCATGTTTGAAGTTTCAATCAGTTCCAACAATTCTTGCAACACTTCAATTTTTTTTGTAATAGGCGTAGCCACTTTTTCTGGAAAAGTAGTTATAGTCATGCTTTGTACTTCGGTTAATATCTCTGTAGACTTGTCTAAAAATGTAGTAATCTCATGAAATTGTGATGCTATCATATTGTGCCCTCCATAGCTTAATTTGCTTATATTATCCCCCTCAATCACTCCAAATATACAGTTTGAAAATAATGATATTTTTTTACAAAATATGTCCAACTGTCGTATTTTTGCAACAAGTAGCATACAATATTTATAGATTTGAATTTAGCAAGGGGAATGCGTATGGCTGATATAAATTATTTTGCTCTAGTTGAAGTTTATTTTGCTAACATAGAAAATCTATTAAAAAACAAAGATATACTTTTAGACTCAAGTTCTGATTACTCTTACCATACATGTCCGTTTTGGGAATATATGTCGCAAGAACTTCCTTTTAAGGCACAAGACATGGCAACAGTTGTTATGGACGCAAATGAGATTGATTTAACACCTATTTTGATGCCAGAAGAAATCTACATATTAACTGTAACTTTTTTTGGTGAACGAAAAGTTAAGATAGGCGAAAAAACGATAGAATATGAACAGAAATTGTTATATACGAAAGGTCCTAGTATAAAAAGTATTATACAAGGATTAGAATTATAAAATTAGGGACGAAAATACCGTCCCTAATTTTGCAACATAGTTGTGTAAAGTTAATGGGCAATTCATCCACTCTCCTAAAGGGATAGTGGTTTTCTTGCTAAAAATCTATAAAATAATTTTAAAATATCTCTAAAAATTTAGTTAGGTTTTATGTCAGTTGTAATCCAATAAGTTTCGCTTATCGGCATAACTACACCTTGAATTTTGCTACTACTAGAAAGGTTACTTGTGTAATAACCGTGCACCATAACAGCACAATCATCGATAAGAATTTGTTGAATTTCCTCGATAATAGATTTTTGTCTATCAGTATCAATAGTATATAAAAGCTCCTCATAAAGTGCATCAAAAGTTGAGTTTTTGTATGAACCATAGTTTATATGAGTGTTTGAATACCAGTTTTCCAAAAATCCAATAGGGTCACCCGCTGGAACTGTAATCCAACTACATATTGCAAGGTCAAATTCACTATTTGCAATCAAATTCCAATGAGTGTCAGGGTCAAGTATTCTAAGGTTTGTGCCAATTCCAAGCTCATCAAGATTTACGCATACTGCTTCCGAAACAGCATCAAGACTTTTTATCGTATAACTTACATAGTCAAGAACTATTTCTTCACCATTAAGCTCTCTAATCCCATCGCCATTCGTATCAACAATTCCAGCATCATCAAGAAGTTGTTTTGCCTTTTCTAAATTGTACGGAGTTTTATCAGTAAGTGTATCATAACCATAGTCTATCGTTGGTGGCAACACAGAATAACCGCTAGTGTATACCCCTCCAACTGTTATGTCACATATCGTATCGTCATCAACAGCCAACAAAATTGCCTCTCTTAACGTGTCGTTTGCCAAAACACCATCATAATTTACATATGAAAAAGCCGTTCTTGTGCTAAGTGTTTCAGCAAGTACAAAGTCGTCCGACGCACGCAAAAAGTCTAAGTCATATGCAGTTGTAATTGTGTCAACCATATCAATGTCACCTGCTTGAAGTGCCAATGATTTTGTTGTGCTATCTTCCATAAACAATATTTGAAGTGTATCAAATGGTACATCGCCGTTCCAATAGTTTTCGTTTCGACTAAGTGAAATAGTTACGCCAACATCGTTTGTATCAACTTTGTAAGGCCCTGTCCCCACTGGGCTTGAGAATAAATCCGATTCCACATCAACTATAATATAGTTTACGTGTGATAAAACTTTTGTTAAGTCGGCATATGGTTTTGATGTTACCATAGTTACAACGTTTGTATCATCGTTTGCAGATATGCTATCATAAGTTAAAAATTGACTTGGTGCATTTGTGCCTGCTCCAGTTGCCTCTTGGTGATACAAATATTCAAAACTATCAACAACTGCTGATGCTGTAAGCGGTTTACCATTTGAAAAGCTTACGCCGTCTCGTATGTGAAACTCCCAAATAGTGTGCGTTTCATCAACTGTATATGTATCACATAAAGTTGGTGTTGCGTTCATGCTGTCGTCAAATGTAAATAAGCCCTCAGCTATACCGTATCTTGCTGTTCCCCAAGCCGAGTTTGGCGATGCACTTGGGTCAAGCGAGTCCGAAAAGTTACCACACCCTAGGCGTAATGTTGTTAATGCATTACTAGTTGTGGAATTGCCAACAACGTTAGCATCTCCTGAAGAACAGCCAACCAACGTCCCAGCCAGCAAGAGTGATAATACTAATTTTTTAATCATTTTTTGATACCCCGTTTCTTGTAATTGATACAAATGATTATAAAATGTATTTGTAAATGTGTCAATAGCAAACTTGTTTAAAACTTTCTGTAACAATTAATACAAAAACCTTGACAGACCTATTATCTTAAAGTATTATAAACTAGAAAATAAAAATGTTAGGGAGGGAAAACTTTTGAAAGAAAAAACAAGTTTTTGTAATGAATGCAACCATGAAGTAGTTGTGGCAGGAGCTAGTAGTACGTTGCAAGGCAAGTTAAAAGGGCAAACGTATTTTTATGAAGGCGAAGTTCCTCTGTCAGACTGTGGACATGAAGTTAAAGACGATGAAATAGAAATGCTAAACTTAAAAGCTTTACATGATACATATAGAGCAGAAAATAACATCATCTCACTAGAAAAAATTAGGGAAATTCCAACAAAATACCAAATTGGCAAAAGACCTTTATCAAATCTTCTTGAATGGGGAGAACTAACTTTTACTAGATATTTTGAGGGAGATTTACCGTCAAAAGCATATTCCAAAATTTTAGATGATATATATAACAGTCCAGAAATATATTTAGAAATATTAGAAAAAAATAAAAACAATATATCTATTAAAACATATCAAAAAAGTATTGCAGTTGCTAAAAAACTATTACAACAAAATTCAAAAGCAAACGATATTTTATCATATATAATATGTAATACAGCAGATATTACTCAACTGTCAGCACAGAAGTTACTTTATTATTGCGAAGGTTTTTATATAGCCTTTTTTGATACACCATTGTTTAATGATAGTTGTTATGCTCATGAAAGTGGTCCAATATATCAGGGGCTATGTATATCAAATATTGAAAATATTAATTTGTTACCAGCCGAAAAAGTTGTTATAGATAATGTAATCAAAAGTTTTGCTTGCTACAGTGGTATGACTTTGGCGTCAATGACAACAGCTGAGATGCCTTGGATTTTGAGCAATGAGCAATCAAAATGTATAAGTAAGCAAGATATAAAATCTTATTTTGTAGAAGTCGTAAAAAAATACAATATGTTGTCTGCACTAGATATTCAAGTTTACGCAAAAAAAATGTTTGACATGATATAAGGGAAGGGGAATACTTTGGATAAGTCGGCAATATTAAAAAGATTAGTAAGAATTTTTGTAACGTTAATTGGTGTCACTTTTATTAGTTTTGCCTTGATTTACTTAGCTCCTGGTGACCCAATTAGAACTATGTATTTGGCGAGCGGAAATATGCCAAACGAAGAAATAATAGAGCAAACTAGAGAGGCAATGGGTTTTAATAAGCCTTTTTATGAACAATATGCAAATTGGATTTTCAATATATTTAAAGGAGATTTTGGCGAATCTATATCGCTAAATCGCCCTGTGACAGATGTAGTTTTTACTAGGTTAACAAATAGTTTACAACTTGCAATAAGCTCGTTATTACTGATGATTTTAGTTTCAGTGCCACTTGGAATTTTAGCAGCTATAAAAGAAAATAAATTTTGGGATTACGTTATACGGTTGTTCACGTTTGTTGGAATATCTATGCCAGGGTTTTTGGTGGGCACAATTTTGTTGTATGTGGTGGCGTTACGCCTAAAGTTGATACCTGTAATCGCTGTTGGAGGTGGCATCGAAATGTTGATATTGCCATCTGTGACGCTTGCATTTTCTATGTCTGCAAAATATATTAGACAAATTAGAGCAATCGTTATAGAAGAACTGCAATCAGGGTATGTTGTTGGAGCAAGGGCACGTGGAATTAAGTTTTCACAAATTATAATTCGTGATATTATGCCAAACGCATTGCCACCGTTAGTAACGTTGCTTGCATTATCGTTTGGGTCGTTGTTGTCAGGAGTTGCAGTTATCGAAGTGATATTTTCGTATCCAGGGATAGGCAGTCTTGCGGTTGATGCAATAAGTTCGTATGACTATCCATTAATCCAAGCGTATGTGTTGTTAATTTCGCTAGTTTATATGTCTGTAAATTTGATTGTAGATATATCGTATCAGTTTTTAGATCCTAGAATAGCACGAGGTATATAAATATGAACAAAATAAAGCAAGTTGTTACACAAGATAAAATGTTAGTAATACTTTTCGTGCTATTTGGGTTGTTAGTTTTTATAACGTTGTTTGCAGATAGCATTGCCCCGTTTAGCCCATATGAGGGCAGCTTGAAAGATGCATTTATAGCCCCAAACGATACACATTTTTTTGGAACAGATAAGCTTGGGCGAGACGTATTTTCTAGGGTGCTGTATGGAATAAGAATTTCAATGAGTATTTCTTTTATATTAGTAGCAGTGATAGTTGTCTGCGGGTCAGCCCTTGGTATAGTGGCAGGTTATTTTGGGGGAGTTTGTGACAAAGTTATTATGGCGATTTCCGACATATTAATATCTTTTCCGTCTATGGTGCTTGCTATTGCACTTGCGGGGGTTATGGGTGCAAGCGTTGAAAATGCTATGTTTGCGATATTTGTTGTGTCGGTTAGTAAGTATATTAGACTTGCACGAAGTTTAGTTTTGCAAGTTGTAAACCAAGAATTTATTAGGGCAGCCAAAATGTCTGGAACAACAGATTTTCAAATACTTGTAAGACACATTTTGCCAAACATTACGAACGTACTTTTGGTTACGGCAAGTGGTGATATCGGAACAATTATTTTGGAGCTATCGGCATTATCATTTTTGGGTTTTGGTGTACCAGCACCGTTGCCAGAGCTTGGTCACATGATAAACGATGGTCGTATTTATATGTTGCAATCACCTTGGATAATTGCAGGACCAAGTGTGGCGATTTTTTGTATTGTAAGTATTTGTAACTTGCTTAGTGATAGATTGGGGCGATAAAATATGTTAATGATAAATAATATAAGTGTTGCATATGATAAAAAAGTTGTAATAAACAACATTAACATACAAGTGCAAACAGGTAAAATACTTTGTATAGTTGGCGAAAGTGGCTCGGGTAAAACTACGCTTATGAAAACAATTATGGGAATTTTGCCACAAGATGCAAAAATTGTATCGGGCGATATTTTGCATGACGATAAGTCTATGATAGAAATGTCGCCAGCAGATAGAAGTAAGTTATGTGCGATGGTTTTTCAAGACGCAGGTTTTAGCCTAAATCCTATTAGGAAAATTGGCAAACAATTTGTTCAATATATTTTGACGCATAAAGATATGAAGAAAGAGCAAGCACATGATTTAGCAGTTTCGATGCTTGAAAGTATGAATTTGCAAGATGGAAAACATATAATGAATTCGTACATTTTTGAGCTTAGCGGGGGAATGCGTCAACGTGTGGGGCTTGCGATGGCACTATCGTTAAACCCAAGTATATTGTTGCTTGATGAACCGACAAGTGCACTAGACGTAACGACGCAGTCGCAAGTTGTGGAAGAAATTTTGCAGATGCAAAAACGTTATAACAGCACTGTTGTTATGATTACGCACAACATAATGCTAGCACTATATATTGCCGATTATGTTGTTGTTATGCAAAATGGCAACATTGTTGAACAAAATAGTGCTGAGCAAATATTTAACAATCCGCAACATAAATATACAAAGAGGTTATTGGAGGGGTAAGAGAAATGATAATGATGGATATTAAAAATATTACAAAAATATATTCTATGACAAAGCGAAAAGAAGTTGTGGCATGTAAAGACGTTAGTTTTCCTGTTTATAAAGGAGAGTTTTTATCTATAATCGGAGAAAGCGGTAGTGGCAAAAGTACGATAGCAAAAATTTTGAGCAATTTAGAAACGCCAGCCACAGGACAAATAATTTATAATGGCAAAGATGTAACATCGTTAAAAGACAAAGAGTTGAGACTTCACAGAAAAGAATTGCAACTTTTATTTCAAGATACGAGCACTTCGCTAAATCCAAAAATGACGATAGAAAATATTATTTGTGAGCCACTACTAAATTTTAAAATTATAAAAAAAGCCGAGAAAAAGCAAGTAGCGACCGAGTTTTTGGAAAAAGTGGGGCTTGATGCAACGTATCTTGACAAGCGACCACACCAAATGAGTGGGGGGCAACGCCAGCGGGTTAGCATCGCACGTGCTCTAACGTTAAGTCCGAATGTGCTTGTATTAGATGAACCAACGAGTGCACTTGATGTAATTACAGAGGCGAAAATTTTAGATTTGATTAAAAATATTCAAAAAGAAATAGGTGTAACGATAATTTTTATTTGTCATGACTTGGCGTTAGTAACAAAAATATCTGACCGAATTGTAGTTATGCAAAATGGTAATGTTGTTGAAGTTGTAAATCCACATCAAATTTGTGAGCGAGATGTAATGCCATACACGCAAACGCTTATAGACTCGACGTTTGACAGTGACAAATGTAGATGTAAATTTTCAGTAGCTAATTAATGCTAATTAATAAGGAGAAAACTATGAATAAATACAGAATTTTAATACTATCAAATATGGTAGGAAGCGGACTAAAAGATGATGATTTGGTTAGGCAAGCATTTGAGGTAGATGGACATATTGTTGATTTAAAAACAGTAAATTATGCAACTGATGATGAGCAGTATGACGTTATAATTAGACGTAATACGTGGGTGAGTAACGAAGCTGATACGCCAAAACTATATGAAGCCAACCAAAAACTTATTGCTAGACTTAGTGATAAACAAGTTAAAACGGTAAATCTTGTGGGACTTGATGGGCTTGGAAAGCAATATTTGTGCGAATTGTTTGCAAACAACGCAAATGTTATCCCGACGATTAATACTATGGCAAACGTTGAGCAACTTGGTAACCCTGAAAAATACGTTGTAAAAGATATTAAATCGTTTGGAAATGGGCTGTACCAAAAATTTGTTGACGCTGACAAACTAAAAGAAGTATATGTTGAGGGAAATATAATTCAACCGTTTATGAAATTTAAGTCAGAAGTGCAGTGTTATTATGTGGGGCAACAGTTTAAATATGCACTTGAGTATACACCGTCAAAATACCCAAACTATCCAGAACCAAAGTTTATCCAGCTGACTGAGGAAGAAAAACAATGGGCAGATAAATTTGCCAACTATTCGGGGTTAGAACATGGGTTTTTGCGTATTGATTTTATTAGGCTTGAAGATAATCGTCTAATGCTTATGGAAATTGAAGACCACGCAGCGTTTATGAACTTGCAACGCCTGCCAGCAGAATTGTTGGCTGATGTGATGAAATCGTATAAACAAAATATTTATGATTGTATTCAAAGTTAATATCTAAGTGTTTAGAAAGGAAAGTGTTATGCAACATAACGAATATCGCAGATATTTATCAAATAGCAACACTGTAGCTTTGTTTATTCACGGCATACTTGGAACGCCAAATCACTTCAATAGTTTTATCCCCTTGTTGCCAAAACGTTGGTCAGTGTGCAACTTATTGCTTGAGGGGCACGGGAAAGGCGTTGGTGATTTTGGGGAAGCTACTATGGCAGATTGGAAAAAACAAGTTGACGCTGAAGTAGCAAATTTATCAAAACTATACGATAACATAATAATAATTGCACATTCAATGGGCACACTTTTTGCTATAAACCTCTCTATAAAATATCCAAATGTGAGAGGTTTATTTTTGCTTGCACCACCACTAAAACCTATCGTCAAACCTCCAATAATTAAATCTTCAATAAAATTGTTGTATAGCGACCTTTCAGATGATGACCCAATGAAAAATGCATATAGCATACAACTTGAAAAAAATTTGTTTAAATATTTATCTTGGGTACCAAATTATATGGATCTACTTAGAGAAATTGGTGCTACAAAAAAAGCGGTGGACAAAATTGCAGTGCCATGTTGGGCGTTTACATCAAAACATGATGAGCTTGTGCTTGCGTCGACGATAAATTATTTTGAGGGCAACAATATGATACGAAGTTTTTTGCTTGAGGAGTCTGGACACTTTAGTTATAGCGAAAAAGATTACGATTATTTGATAGATAATTTTAAGTTGTTTTGTGTGACTTGGGAGTTATAACAAAAATTTAACTTGCTACCGACAACTATATAATGTAAAATAAGTATGAAACATATATAAAAATAGGGGGAACCGAATGCATAGACCTATCGGTACGTTAAGACCGTACAATCAGAAAAAAGACAAAAAGAAAATTGTGTTAAGAACTCTCCTAATATTGGCTATTTTAGCAATCGTAGGCTTTGGAGTATACGTTTCTATTTATTATGAAGCCGACGAGATAGCACAAGCAGCTTATCAGCAAGGGTTAGACGACGGAACAATTACAACGCAAGGCAATATGACAATTATTACCCCAGAACGTCCAACAGATACGGGAATTATTTTTTATCCAGGGGCAAAAGTTGAAGCTATCGCTTATATTCCACTTTTGCAACAGCTTGCAGATGAAGGTTTTACAGTTGTGTTGATAGAAATGCCATTTAATATGGCTATTTTTGACTCAAACGCTGCAAAAGACGTTTTTAAAGTTGCAGAACTCCAAGATATTTCAAGTTGGTATATGATGGGGCACTCTATGGGCGGAGGTATGGCTAGCAACTATGCCTCAAAAAATCAAGACAAAGTGGACGGACTTCTTTTGATTGGGGCGTACGTTTATGGTGACTATCCAACAGAAAAAGCGTTAACTATTTATGGAACGTTTAATGACAATCTTGAAGAAAAAATTGATTATACAGATAATATTGTTATAATCGAAGGGGGCAATCACGCCCAGTATGGAAATTATGGTGAGCAAAAAGGCGATCCAACTGCAACTATAAGTGATGTAGAACAACAATCAATAACGGTAGATGCTATCGTTGACTTTTTAAGTAAATAATAGGTTTTTAATCACAAATATGAGTGATATTTAGCGAAAATTAATAAATAAAGCTTAAAATAGTTAAGATTTAATCTAAAACGGCAATTTTTTAACCCTAAACTGTAACGAGTTTGGGGTTATTTTTATTTCATATAATATATCATACGTATTCATTTAATATAAGATAAAAGGTTACGAGGTCAAAATTAAATAAAAATAAGTTTTTTTTGATAAAAATTGAAAAAACTGTTGACAGGTATCTAAGAATATAGTATTATAAATATTATAAAAAGCATTGAAAGTTGCTACTTATTATCGTAATAATGACTATAATAGATTAATTTTATGCTAATATACTCATATTATATGTTTTTATTATTGAAGTATTTTCTATGTTTATTAAATTTTAGGAGGTGCTAAAATGAGACATCTATCGTTACCGCAGGAAGAATATAGCGAGCCCAGCAAAGCCGCAACTTTTTCAGTGCCTAGTGAATTAGTGAGTAAAATACGAATTGCAAATTCGGCAGCAAAAAAGAAAGGCATAAGTTTTACTCAGCCGACAATGATCAACGATATGATTATTGAAATGCGGCGAAGTGATACAATAATTTTATATTCGATATCAGGGGTGCAGTATACAGGCAAAGAATTGTATAGGAAATATTTAGAAAGGAGTATAGTTCCTAACATGTATCGGCAATTGATTGATATTGAAAGGAAATTGCATGATGCTGCTCAAACCAAAGCTATCAATGAGGAATGCGTTAAAGACGGAAAACAAGTTGAAGTTTTCACAGTGGAGTTAGTTGACGCCATGTATCATAAAATTTGGCCTGAGTATAAAGCTCCGATTGCTAATATTTTACAACAGTTAAAAATTGATCTGGCTGTATATCTATTTGAGTCAGAAAAGCTAGACCGCCTTACGACTGACGAAATTAGCAGGATTGATGAAATTTATGACAATTTGATGCCTATTCAAGATGAATACAAGATATTAAGAGCTGTGGCTATATACAGAAATCGTAGAAGGCCTAATGTACTGGAGGCTCACGAAAAACAACTTTGGACACAAATAGACGACTGGTACACAAATGAAATAGAAAATATACACAAACTATTAACACTAATGAAGGAGAAGTAGAAGATGAAATTACTAACAGTACTAACAATAGAGGAAATATTGGAATTAGAGGAGAGCATTCATGAACGCTTAAAAGAAGACAAAGAGTATAAGTACGATGAATATGTAGACGAAGCTGACGATATGGATGAAGTTCCACTGAGTCTGGAAGAATATATGCAGGAATATAAGCGAGATCATCACAACGAATACACTCTCGATTGGGAGCATGAAGTTGAAGAACTTATTAACGAAAGAGGAATCGCGCCGATTTACTATGATAAATCAAGCGGTAAATTTTATAAAACGCAAGAGGATATTCCTGACACTGTTAAGCAAGACGACATAAAAGTAGTTGATCCCATGCTTCAATTTAGGGCAGCAAGAATTTGGAACGAGCTTAGAAGAGGCAATTATTCTGGATCGGTTGAAGGAGCATTGGAAGTCTTTATAGCAAAAGAATTTGGACTAGACTTAACAGTCGCAACGGAAATTTCTTCGTGGAACGTACTAACAGGTTTTATTAAACCTAAAATGGACGCTTTAAGTGGTGAAGAACTGTTTTACCTAATACTTAAAGCATTGATTGGAATTAGAAATTCAGGTATAAACGCTTATATTCAAACAGCAGCTCGCATGGCATGCAACAATTAATAAATAAAACATTAAAAAAGGAGAATATTTATGAGATATTTTGTTACAAATCAAGCTAAGGTATCAGAGGCATCAACAACTATTATTATATCACACGAAAAATCAAATTTTGGATGTGATGGCGCGAATGAATTACAGGGGACTAACACGACATACAATGAAGGGTTAACTGATGGGAGTAGTACGTGTGGCAATACCAACAAAAAATTATCTAAATAAAGTTAGCGTGTTCTAATATAGGTTGTTGAATAATTAGAGCATTGCCTGCAATAAAATTACAAAAACATGTAACTAAAACCTGAAAAAAGGAGAATATTTATGAGATATTTTGTTACTAAATCAGCTAAAATACCAACGACATCATTAACCTTTAATCTACTTGAATCAAATGCGCGTTTTATACACGGAGTCGTAAACGAACTACAAGAAATGGGCATTGATATGACATATAGCGAAGTGATTAGCGACATGCTTAGTGCATATATAGATAGTGATGGAAAAATTATTCAAGTAAACGAGACGCAATACAGCGTGCAAGATTTATACGACGAAGCACAAGAAGTAGCAACTTCATAGTATAACTATTTAGAAAAAAGTGAGAGCGATTAAGCCCTCACTTTTTTTATGCCGTTACACCTTCTTCAAAATGTGTTTCAAGCTCTGTTTTAAATTTCATAAGTAGTAAAATACCTAAGCCAGCAGTAAGTAAATCTGCCGTTGGCTGTGCAAAATATATACCATCAAGTCCCATAACAGCTGAATATATTAATAGCGTTGGTAAAAATATAACGCCTTGTCTTGAAATGGCGATAATACCACCTTGCTTGGCGTTTCCTGTTGCTTGGAATGTTAACATGGCAAAAAACGTTAATCCAAGTAACGGTAAGAAAATTGTGTTGTACCTAACAAAACGTGTACCCATAGCAATAATTTCTTCATTGTTCGTAAAAATACTAACTAAGTGTGGGGCAATAAATTGTGATATAACTGATAGCACAAATGTAAATGCTACGATAGTCTTTAGTGCAAAATAAAAACATTCGTAAAATCTCTCTTTATTTTTTGCACCATAACAGTATGACGCAAGGGGTTGATATCCTTGAAGGTATCCCATTATGCAACAAAATTTTATTGTATTAATTTTTAATACTAGCCCATATGCTGACTGGAAGTTTGCAGCAACAAGTTCTGTAGGTGCATAAGCATTTGCAGCGATATTTGTAAATGATACTGCAACAACGGCTAAAAGTTGATTTATACCGATTGGCAATCCAGAGCGCAGTATATCGACTAAAATTTTATCTTTAAGTGTGAAAAACTTTACCCTAATTGGAGATCCAGATTTTTCTGATATAAAATGTGAACCAATATATAAAAATCCGATAGCTTGAGCAACTGTTGTAGCCATAGATGCCCCTCTAATTCCCATATTTAATCCAAATCCACCAAGCTCAAACATAAAAATTGGATCTAAAATAATATTTGATATTGCACCAAGCGAAAGTGCTTTCATCGATAAAATAGCTTTTGTTTGAGCACGTGCAATGTTGTTAAATGATTGGTTTGGTATCGAAAAAACAGCTCCAATATACATCCAATATCCGTATTCAAGAGCAGTAGGCATAACTGTGTCTGTCGTTCCAAATAACCTGAAAATTGGCTCTATCCAAAGAAAGCCAACAAGCATAAACAAAATACCAGTTGTGATTGCGATAATTACAGTTGTTGAAATTAGATTGTTGGCATAATCGTTTTTTCCAGCACCAAGTGCTCGCCCAACTGCTGCTGCACAACCTGCCCCCAACACTTGCCCCAAAGCAGTCATAAGCGACATAATAGGAAACGCTACTGATACGGCTGCGAGTGCCAAGTCATCGTTTAGCATTCCTATAAAGAAAGTATCAACCAAGTTGTAAATCGCCATAACCATCATAGCCGATATTGCAGGGATACCGATTTTCATAATAGCTTTGGCGACGGGCATTTCACCCAGAATTTCATTATTCATAAATCCTCCTTATGTAGTACGTTTTATATAAGTGTACCACATAGGGGGCGTACTTTCAATTTACAAAATTTGTTTAAATATATTTTATCCAATTTTTTCAAAAATGCAAGGGGTTTTTTTAAAAAAATATTTTTTATTTTTTTGTGAATAGCTTTTGTTTTTGATGGCAATAATCCAATAAATAGTTAGAGAGGAGCGTCAAAATGGAACTTGTTATACCAGAAATTTGCAATAAATCAGTACAACAGAGATTGCTAAATATTATTGATGATATTTTAACTAATAAAGAAATTTACATTAGGGAATTTGAGCTTTATTTTGAACAAAGTTGGCATCATGGTGGATTTATTACAAAACATCATTCGGAACTAGTGCCTATTACCATTACAAATGTCAACGAAACAATAGAATGGAAAGCCATTAACAACTTATGTGATTTTCTAAATGAATTTTATGTATATGATAATGAAAAGGTAGTTAATGAGGCAGAGAGGAGATTTAATGAAATTATTGATGAGTTTATTCCTTTAAATAGATATATAAATTTAGATGACCCATCTGATGAGGTTTATGATTATATAGATAAAGTAAATGATTTATGGTTTGAGATGTTTTATGATATTTTGAACAGTATAGATTATGTTTTTTATTGGAAAAAGCTTAGCAAAAAAATCCCACAAGGTACTAGCCGAGCTAAGTTTTGGACACCAGAAGTAGAAGCGTACTTAAAAGATATTTTGCCAAGTATTTTAACAGATACAATTGAAAGTTGTACCCCTCATCTATGGCGACCTAAAGAAATTAGCTCGATTGATCATCATGGCAGACTTAGAGTTGATCGAAATTCAGGAGAAGTATACGAGGCATCAAAAGAAACTATAGATAAAATGTTGGGTGTTAACAAAAACCTGAAATATCTAGTTGAAAATTTGTATGCAGGAACTTGGATGGCAACTTATGAGGCAGGGCGTGGAAAAGAATGGATAACATATAAATTTATTGTGATGAATAAGGCATTTAGACTGATTGAACGATATGTGGAAGGTATTGAGCTTACTTCTAATATAGGAGAGTTTAGGTGTAAAATTGAACAAACATACAACAATTGGATAAAACAGCAACCAATGTTAAATTATTACAACAAAGTTGTAGAATCATTGAAAAATTAGTAAATATTAATAGTAAACAAGCCGATATATATGTATATATAATACCCAAAATGTGACATACATAAAAACTTGTAATCGGTAAATATAAAATAAACTTAATTTGGGGGAACAATATAATCCTGAATTAGATAAAGTCGGGGGAGTTTATGTTAAGCAAACAAACAAATTTTAAATGTAAACAATGTAGTTTTGAACGAGAATATAGAACAAGCGGGGTTGAATTTGATCAATTTATTGACAAGCAAAAAGTAACTGATCCAAAACACGCTGAATTGGTATCAAAAGTAGATGATGTGTTGTGTGCAGGCACACTATTATATGCTTGTGAATGTTGTTATGAAATAGGCGAATATTATTATTATAGATTTACAGTTAATAACATAGAGTGTGAGCCTACACACCACTGTAAAAAGTGTGATGGAACGCTTGTACCTCTAATTAATTTGAAAGATAAGCGTAACTATGATGTATCAAACAATATAAATGATAATGAACATCGCAAAATTGCACTATCTGGGGAAGACAATTGGCATTTATCAGATGGAGGATTTGGAGCATATAAATGTGAATGTTGCGGAAACTTAAAAGGTAAATATTTTTATGTGTTGTCTGATGGCGAAAACTTTTTGAAGCCTACTTATAAATGTGGTTTTTGTGGGGGGAGTATGAACTATTTGCCAGAATGGAAATCAACTGACCAATGGCGACAATTTGAAATGCCAGTACAAAGTAATGGTAAATCAAAACTGTATTATGTGCTAGATAAAGATAACAATATAATGAATTTAAAATGTCCATCTTGCACAGAAGGTCTGTTAAACGTCGGGATTAATGAATAATCTACACTCCTTGGTTATGGCATATTTGAAAGTAAATTAGTCGATGGTACAATGTATCAGCTTTTTTTTGTGTTAAATATTGGACATAAAATGACGATAAACTTTATATATAACTTTATTTTTTGAAGGAGAGATATTTATGAGTTTTTCGACTAGTTTATTAAACAATCACCCCGGCATCAACATGACAAGCAATTTTAATCCACAACACATGCAAAGCAATTCTGTAGGTTCGTCAAATGGATTTGCACACCTTATGTCAAAACCAACGAATGGTGCAAACTTTGTAACGCAATTTCAACCACCATCTACTACTACAGAAACATCATATGATTGGCAAAGTTACGTTAGTGTGACTGCTCCAACAGATGAAAATGATTATTACGAAGTTAGTTACACAGATGCAGATGGAAATGAAATAACACAGCAAATTAATCTTGATGAGATTGATGGGCACAGTTCAACTTTTGCCGAGCTTGCGGTGTTAAGTAGTGCAGGCTACATAAGCCAAGACATTGGAACTTTGCTTGAGTCACAATTTATGGACGAAGATGGAAATATTGATTTTGATAAATCAGTTGATATGTTGCAAACTGTTGGGGACACAATTAGAGATAGCCTTAATAGTGGTGACTTTGCTACGGCAAAAAAATATTTAGCTGAAGGAAAGTTTTTTAATGATTTTGCATTAGGGACTGATGAAAATGACCCAGTTCAACACTTTATGCGAATGAATGCACAAAACTATAAACAAGATTTGCTTAAAATTTTAGGATAATTTTTATATGGGACGTCTTAGGCGTCCTACTTTTTTTGCGAATTTTTGTGTCATTTTGTGTCCTAAAAGCATACAATATATTAGACAAACTCCACATTTAAGGGGGAAAACCGTATGCCGAACGACAATAGAGCAATAGAAATCTTATTTAAAATCGCCATCGTTTTATCTATAAGCCTGACTGGTCTAATAAGTTTATCTATCCATCAAAGGAACGAGGCTGTCCAAAGAGAAATAAACGCAAAATACGAAGTTATAGCAGAACAAAATGCAGCTATTGTACAGACGATAGTAAATGAAAGCTTTACTGTTGCGTTAAATTTAAGTGATTATTTGATGGAAACATGTTACGCCGAATCACAAACTGAAGAACTGCAAAACAAAAGCATTATATACGATGAGCCGATATCCATCGAAGGATACTTAGCCGAAAACTATATAATTCACACGGCACTTTCAGCAATAGTAAGCCCCCATATCCCTATAACTGAAGTTGGTATATATTTTGAGCCGTATGCATTTTCGTTAATGGAAACGTATGCATTTACTATTACTGAGCCTGAAAATGAACAACCTATTTACACTGTAATGTCGACATATGATGAGTATAAGTATGAATATTTTTACTATCGTACGATACAAGACAATCAAACGAGCACATTTTTAACTGCTAGCGGAAAAACTTGCATAACAACTCCTATTATATGTTATAAAGGGGAACTTGTTGGTGTTATATCAATTTGTGTAGAAAATAATGCATTTGAGGCGATTAGATCTAACGACGAGGCGAAAGCATATGTGTTGTCTGATAGTTTGTTGTCGTTTTATGGCGGAGATGAATTGACTTCGTTTACACAAGATTTATCAACACAAAGTGTACAACTACTTAAAGAGCAAATGGAAAATGAGGAGGCTTTTTTTGTGACGATTTCAACAGAAGACGAGAGCTACGGTTGCCATATGTGTCCTATATTTATATTTGATGAAATATGGTGGTCATGTGTAGTTTCTGAGTTGTAAAATTGGGAAAATTTTTATTACCAAATTATACATTGTTACAAAACTACTAAAACACTTGTACCCCTAGTGCCTATGTGTTAAAATACAAAAGTGGTCAAAAAACGACACATAAATACAGGAGAGAGAGGGGAATACCTATGAATAAAAATAGCATATCAAATAAGCTTGCCTTACGGATTGGTATAATAGTAACGTTAAGTTTTATTATTCTAATAGCCACTTCCGTATGGCAATCTATTTCTGCTATTAGCAAGGCGACTGACGGTGAGTTTCAAACGATTACCGAGCAGAACGCCCAGTTGATACAAAACATTATTGATTCAAGTTTCGTAACAATTGATAATATAAAAAATGACATATTAGATATGTATGAAGACCTTGACAATGCAAATGAACTTGAATATACAAATACAAGTCAAATTTATAATACTGACTTACCAATTGAGAATTATCTTGCAGAAAATTTTATGATTACGACGGCTATTAATGCGATAAATGACTTGACAGCTGGTATTTCTCAAGTTGGAGTATATTTTGAGCCATATGCATTTGACCCAAATATAAATATATATGGGTTCCATATGACACGTCAACAAGCAATTGACAAAACTTTTACACCAATTACATCATACAATACGTATCAAAATGAAGAATTTTACACGCTTGCGAGAGCAGAGGGAACGCCTCAAATTTTGCAACCTGAAATTACAGATAGTGGTGAGGTTTATACACTTATTACTACTCCGATTATTTATAAAGGTGAATTTAAAGGGATGGTTGTCGCACGTATGATAGCGTCAAACTTCGATATTATCAAGTCTAGCGATGATAGATTTGAAACTATGGGTGGTATGATTTTGTCTGGTGATTTGTACAGACTTTATGACAGTATTGACGACAGTCGATTGTTAGACTATTTCCCAGAAACTATGTCAAAAGGCACTCAAGACGAAATGTATGAAAATATGCAACATGAAAAATCTTTTTATATTCGTGGAGTTGGTGCAAACGGAGAAGTTCGTATGAGATATTTTTCTCCAATAACGGCACTAAACAGAACTTGGTGGTCAACACTTTTAGTTGAAGTAACTGATTATCAAAAAGACAGCAGAACAACTGGTTTCTTGTTGCTTGGAATTGCATCAGCGACACTTGCAGCACTTCTTTTTGTATCAGGAACGCTTATTAGACAAATGCTTAAACCGATTGGGCTAATCGTTTCAGCAGCAGATGAAATTGCAAATGGTAAGCTTGACGTTACAGTTGATTATCAAGGGCAAGATGAAATTGGTGAACTTGCACAAACATTCACACAAATGAGCAAAACACTTAAAGGAATTATTTCAGAAACAAGCACAACGCTTGACCAGTTTGCAAAAGGTGATTTAAATGCCAACATTACAGCAAACTATCCAGGGCAATTTATGCCGATAAAAGACTCTATGGTTGAAATTAGTGGAACGCTATCGTCAACGATGGCAAAAATTAATCTTGCAGCAGACCAAGTTACAAATGGGTCTGAAAGCATTGCCGAAGGTGCAAACGCACTTGCCGAAGGTGCAACAGAGCAAGCACACACTATTGATGATTTTATCAAAAATACAACTGAAATTGGAGAAACTATTGGTCACACTCTGACGCAAGTTAAGTCAACAAGCAAATTATCAGACATTGCGAAAGAAAAAGCAGCAAAAGGTACACAAGCTATGACTGATATGAATGAGTCTATGGCGAAAATCAACAAATCAAGTTTAGTTATTAGAGATGTTCTTCAAACGGTTAGAGCTATTGCTGAGCAAACAAACTTGCTTGCACTTAATGCAGCAATTGAGTCTGCAAGAGCAGGTGAGGCAGGACGAGGATTTGCAGTTGTTGCGAATGAAATTCGTGAGCTTGCAAATAAAAGTTCGGAAACAGTTATCGAAATTGAAGAAATTATTACACAAAGTATTAACTATATCGAAGAAGGTCAAGTTATGGCTGGAGATACAGAAAAAAGCATTATTGAAATTATTGAAACTGTTGAACAAACAGCAGATTTCTTTGCAAGTTTATTAAAAAGTACTACAGAACAACAAGAAAGTATTAACAATTTGCTTGAAGGTACAGAACAAATATCAGAAGTTGTACAATCAAATGCAGCGACGGCACAAGAAAGTGCGTCAGTTAGTCAAAATCTAGCAAGTGAGGCTGAACATTTAAAATCACTGTTAGACTATTTCAAATTTTAATTAATAAATTTTTAATGCGAGTGCTGTTACCACTCGTTGACAAACAGGGACGCTGTTACCGTTCCTGTTTTTTTTATATTACAAAAAATAATAATTTTACAAAATTAATCGAATATTTTGTATATTTAACTTAAGTTCTCGAAATGAGGCTTTTTTTGTTGTAATTATTGCCCAAATTATGGTATAATACTACAAACCACATATACACATAGAAGGGATTTTAGCTTTATGAAAACAAACAGTATATCTACAAAGTTAGCCATACGAATAGCTGTAATAGTAACGTTAAGTTTTATTCTGCTTATAGGGATTTCGGTATGGCAATCAATGCAGGCAGTTCAAACTGCAACCGACGGGGAATTTCAAACTATAACTGAGCAAAATGCACAGTTGATACAAAATATTATTGACTCAAGTTTTGTAACTATCAACAATATTAGAGATGATATTGTCGAAATGTATGAACATATTGACGCTGCAAACGAACTTGAATATCACAACCTTAGTGAGATTTATGGCGTTCCTATTCCCAGTCAAAACTATCTTGCCGAAAACTATATGATTACGACGGCAATAAATTCTATAAACGACGAGACAGCAGGTATTTATCAAGTTGGGGTTTATTTTGAACCAGGGGAATTTTATGATGGAATAAACATCTACGGTTTCCACATGACAGAAACTCAAGCACAGCAAAAAACATATACACCAATTACATCATACAATACTTATAAAGACGAAGAATTTTACACGCTTGCTAGAGATGCAGGAGAGCCACAAATTATTACTCCAGCAATGACGGATGATGGACAAGTTTACGTTTACCTAACAACGCCGATTATATATAAAGGCGAGTTTAAAGGTATGGTTGTTGGGCGTATGATGGCTACGCAATTTGATACTATAAAATCTGACGACGACCGTTTTCCAACTATGGGTGGTATGATTTTGTCGGGTGATTTGTACCGAGTGTATGATAGTTTGGACAGTAGTAGACTTTTAGACTACTTCCCAGAAACGATGTCAACACAAACTGCAAACGAAATTTTAACTTTAATGGAATATGAAAAACCTTTTAATGTTCAAGGTGTTGGTGCCGATGGCGAAGTTCGTATGAGATATTTTGCACCGATAAATGCATTAAACAGAACGTGGTGGTCAACACTTCTTGTTGAAGTTAATGACTATCAAAAAGACAGTAAAAATACAGCAATTTTACTTGTAGGTCTTGCAGCATCAACACTTTGTGGACTTATATTTATAGTTATGTTGTTAATTAAAAAGATGCTTAGCCCAATCCAAAAAATTGTGACGGCAGCAGAAAGCATCAAACAAGGCCACATAAATGTCCAAATTGATTACACTGCAGACGATGAAATCGGTCTACTTGCAAACACATTTATGCAAATGAGTGCGATGCTTAAAAAGCTTATCGATGAAACGGACGTAATTTTATCACAAATTGCAAGTGGTAACTTGATTTTTGAACTTCAAGCAAACTATCCAGGGGACTTTTTGCCGATAAAGTCGTCTATGATTGAAATTAGCGAAACGCTTAGTAAGACGTTAGATCAAATTAATCTTGCGGCAAATCAAGTGTCAAGCGGTTCTGAAAGTATTTCGGAAGGTGCAAACATTCTTGCCGAAGGAGCAACAAATCAAGCTGATATAATTGATGCATTTATTAAAAACACTGGTGAAATTGGTGAGTCTATAACGCAAACGATGAACCAAGTTAAAGAAACTAGCAAATTATCTGATGTGGCGAAAGAAAAAGCTGCAAGAGGTACGGAGTCTATGGTAAATATGACACAAGCTATGGATAAAATTAACAAATCTAGTTTAGTTATTAGAAATGTATTACAAACTGTTAGCGATATTGCAGCACAAACGAATTTATTAGCATTAAATGCAGCAATTGAGTCTGCACGAGCAGGGGAAGCAGGTAAAGGTTTTGCGGTTGTTGCAAACGAAATACGAGAACTTGCAAACAAAAGTTCTGAAACTGTTACAGAAATCGAAGCAATTATTAACGAAAGTATTACTTACGCTCAAGAAGGACAAACTATGGCTGCCGAAACAGAAAAGAGCCTTATTGAAATTGTTATGACAGTTGAACAAACTGCAGACTTCTTTAGCGAGCTTGTTGTTAGCACGGCACAGCAACAAGACAGCATCAGTCATCTACTTGATGGGACAGAGCAAATTTCAGACGTTGTTCAATCGAATGCGGCGACAGCAGAAGAAAGTGCATCTGTAAGTCAAAACTTAGCCGATGAGGCAGAGCATTTAAAATCTTTATTAAATTATTTCAAATTTTAGATATATCGGGGTGGCCAATGGTCGCCCATTTTTTGTTTGGAGATTGCGGGCGGCCAGTGTATACCGACCGCCCGTACAGTGATATGCTGGCGATGATATTTTTTGATATAAAGGTTAAAAATATAACAAAATATGTTGTATACACTAGGTTGATATGATACAATATTTGACAGGGGAAAATAACTACAAGAAAGAGGTTTTTACACAAAATGAAACAAAATAGCATTTCTACGAAACTTGCTGTTAGAATAGCAGGTATCGTAACTATCAGTTTTATCATCTTAATTAGTATTTCAGTTTGGAATTCAATGAAAGCCGTTGAAACTGCAACTAATGGAGAATTTCAAACGATAACCGAACAAAATGCACTTCTTATCCAAAGCCTTATAGATTCAAGCTTTGGGAATATCGAAGACATTGCATACAACATAATTGAAATGTATGAAAAAATTGAAAATAGGGAACTTGAATATGACCAACCAAGCGAACTATACGGAATTAATATACCAAGAGAGCAATGTTTAATTGAACATTATTGCTTGCAACTGGTGCGAGATATAATAACTACGCCAACCACAGGACTTATAAGCCTTGGTATATATTTTGAGCCATACGCATTTTCAGAAAACATACACACATACGGATTTCATATGACAGAGGCTGAGGCTTATTTAGACTCATATAGTCCGATATCATCATACAATACTTATAAAGATGAAGATTTTTACGTTGCACCTATGATCTCGGGCGAGGCTCAAATTTTGCCACCAGCTTTTGATGAGCAGGGCAGAGCTTATTCATATATGACGATGCCAATTATATACAAAGGCGAAACAAAAGGGGTTATCGCTGCACGTATGGCGACAGATGCTTTTGACACGATAAAGTCGTCTGATAGCAGATTTGAAACTATGGGGGGAATGATTTTGTCTGCCGATTATTTGAGGTTATATGATAGCATTGACTCAAGTAGATTGTTGGAAGATTTCACGGAGTCACTTTCTTCAAAAGATGTTACAACTATGTTAAGCCAAATGGCTAGAGAGCAGTCTTTTTATTTTAAGGCGACAGGTGATGATGGCACAACGTATATGAGATATTTTTCACCGATAACTGTGTTAAATAGAACTTGGTGGTCAACACTTCGTATAGAAGTTAGTGAATATCAACAAGGCAGTTTAAACACAGCTATTGTATTAATTGTATTTTCGATAGTAACGCTTATAATTCTTATAATGGGTGCAGGTTGGTTTATTAGACAAACGCTTAAACCTATCGATGATATTGTAGTGGCTGCACAAAATATAGCAAATGGAAAGCTAGATGTAAATATTGATTACAACAAAGATGATGAAATCGGTCAGCTTGCAAACACATTTAAGGCGATGACAAACACAATAAAATCGCTTATTTCAGAAACAGATGCAACGTTGTCACAAATTGCAGATGGGGATTTGAAAATAAATTTGGTTGCAAATTACCCAGGCGACTTTTTGCCAATAAAACAGTCTATGACGGAAATTAGTGAGACGCTTAGCAAGATGCTTAATAAAATAAATTTGTCAGCAGGACAAGTAACCCACGGTTCGGAAAGTATCGCAGATGGGTCAAACGCCCTTGCAAGTGGTGCAACAGAGCAGGCACACACGATTGAGGAATTTATTAAAAATACTGGCGAAATTGGGACATCTATAGACAACACTATAGAGCAAGTTAAAGAAACTAGCAAGCTATCTATTGTTGCAAAAGAGAAAGCTGCAAAAGGAACTGAGTCTATGGTAAATATGACGCAGGCTATGGATAAAATTAACAAATCAAGCCAAATTATTAGAAGTGTATTACAAACTGTTAGTGATATTGCGTCGCAAACGAACTTGCTTGCACTTAATGCTGCGATTGAGTCGGCTCGTGCAGGTGAGGCAGGTAAGGGGTTTGCTGTTGTGGCAAATGAAATCCGAGAGCTAGCCAACAAAAGTGCAGATACTGTTACGGAAATTGGACAAATTATTACGGAAAGTATTTCGTATGCTGAAGAAGGGCAACTTATGGCTGCCGAAACTGAAAAAAGCTTAATTGAAATAGTTATGACGGTTGAACAAACTGCAGAATTTTTTGAGGAGTTGGTTAAAAGTACTGCTGAGCAACAACAAAGCGTGCAACATCTTCTTGCAGGCACAACGCAAATTTCAGATGTCGTTCAATCTAATGCAGCAACAGCAGAAGAGAGTGCGTCTGTAAGTCAGAACTTAGCCGAGGAGGCAGAATATTTAAAATCATTATTGGAATATTTCAAATTTTAGCAGGGGACGCTCATTGGGCGTCCTTTTTTTGGTCTAATATAGGTAAATATTAAAAAATAATGTACAAGTTATGAAAAATAATAACAAAAATATTGTAATTCATACATAATTATGATACAATAATTACCAAATATAAATTATTATTTATGAAAGGGGCAAGTTTATGAAACAAAATAGCATTTCTAAAACGTTATCCATTAGAATTGCAGCGATGGTAATTTTAAGTTTTATTTTATTGATTGGGATATCAGTTTGGCAGTCTGTTAGTGCCGTTGATAAAGCAACAACTGGGGACTTTAACACTGCAACCTCCCAAAATGCACAGCTGATACAAAATATTATCGACTCAAGCTTTGTGACGATAGACAATATGAGCGATGAAGTAATTGATATGTATATAGATATCGAAAACTCACGAGAGCTTGACTATTACAACAAAAGTCAAATTTATGACACACAAATTTTGACCCAAAACTTTTTGACTGAAAACTATTTGATTGCAACTGCAATTGATGCTATAAACGATGAAACGGCAGGGCTATATGAAATCGGTGTATATTTTGAGCCAAACGCATTTGACCAAAACATAAACATATACGGTTTCAACATATCAGAGCAACAAGCAAAGCTAGGCACTTATTCTGCTATAACTTCTTACAATGAATACCAATACGAAGACTTTTACACACTTTCAAAACAAACAAATTCACCTCAAATTTTATCACCTCAGATGACAGATGATGGGCAAGTTTTTTCATACATAACAAGTCCGATAATACACAATGGACAATTTAAAGGCGTAGTTGTTGGTCGTCTAATGACAGCACAATTTAGCGTTATAAAATCAGTCGATGACCGTTTTGAAACGTTGGGTGCAATAGTATTAACAAACGAGCTGTTTAGAGTTTTTGACAGTCTTGATAGCACCAGACTTTTAGAATATTTCCCAGAAATTTTAACTGCAGCAGATACAAAAACTTTTATTGACTATATAGGGACAAAACAAGACTTTTATTTTGAAACGGAAAGCTATGGTGGCGTATCGTATATGAGATATTTTTCCCCTATCACCGTGCTTGACCAAACTTGGTGGGCTACGCTGCTTGTTGAAGTTAATGATTACCGTGAAGACAGCATCAATACAGGGATACTTCTTGTGTTGGTTGCGATTGGGACGCTTATATTGCTTATAGTTGGTACGGGGATTTTGATACGTCAGGTGTTAAGCCCAATACAAGGTGTTGTTGATGCAGCAAAGAGCATTGCAACTGGAAACTTACATGTTAATATCGACTACACAACTAACGATGAAATCGGTGAACTTGCCCATACTTTTAAGCAAATGTCATCAACTCTAAATGGAATTATTTCTGAAACAAGCTTGGTATTAAATGAAATTGCAAATGGAAATTTAAAGACTCAACTTAACGTTGTTTATCCTGGGGACTTTTTGCCAATGAAAAATGCAATGTTAAAAATTGGCGACACACTTTCAGACACTATGGACAAAATTACGTTGTCTGCAGAACAAGTTACACACGGTTCAGAAAGTATTGCCGAGGGGTCAACTGCTCTTGCTGAAGGTGCAACGGAGCAGGCACACACAATTGACCAGTTTATTAGAAATACAGGTGAAATTGGTGAGTCGATAAATCAAACTTTAGATCAAGTTAAAGAAACTAGAAAGCTTTCAGACTTAGCGCTAGATAAGGCAGCAAAAGGCACACAAACTATGTCTAATATGATTGTGGCGATGGAAAAAATTAATAAATCTAGCTTAGTTATTAGAGATGTATTGCAAACTGTTAACAATATTGCTGAACAAACTAATTTGCTTGCACTTAATGCAACGATTGAGTCTGCACGAGCTGGTGAAGCTGGGCGAGGATTTGCAGTTGTTGCAAATGAGGTTCGAGAACTTGCAAATAGAAGCTCACAAACTGTTAGTGAAATTGAGCTTACAATTAAAGAAAGCATCGAATATGCTCAAGAGGGGCAAGCGATGGCTAATGAAACTGAACAAAGCTTAAATGAAATAGTTGAAACTGTTGAACAAACAGCATTATTTTTTGCATCGTTGGCCCAGACCACTGGCGAACAGCAACAAAGTATCACCCAACTTCTTGAGGGCACAACGCAAATTTCAGAAGTTGTAACTTCAAATGCAGCGACGGCAGAAGAAAGTGCATCTGTAAGTCAAAACTTAGCTGAAGAAGCAGAACATCTTAAATCGTTACTAGACTATTTTAAATATTAGATAAAAACAACGGATATATAAGTTATATATCCGTTGTTTTTTTATATATAATATTTAGAAACAAAAGTTTCTGTACATAGGAATCCACTAGGACTTTATCCTAGTGGAGAGTTCAAGCACTTCTGCTATGAATAGTATAAGTATTTTTTCCGCTACGTTTTGAGTGATACAACGCATTATCAGCAGATTTATATAAATCTGCAAAACTATTACAATTTGGAGACACTTGGCAAATACCAACACTGGCACTTATCGTGATTTGCATCGTATCCGTATAATAAGTTGTATGCATCATTTGTCCAACTTTTATAGCACGTGCCTTAATTATCTCAGGGTCTATAGTTTTGGCAAACACAATAAACTCGTCCCCGCCAACTCGTCCAACAATATCTGTTGAATCAAATATATGCGTTAGTTTGGTTGCTACTTCTTTAATAACGCTATCCCCGACATCGTGTCCCATATTATCATTTATAGCTTTAAAATTATCGATATCTATCATAAATAGTGACCCAACTTCACCGTGGTTTAGATGTTCAGAAATAAGCTCATTTGTAGTTTGCTTATTGTATAACCCCGAAAGTGCATCTGTTGTTGCCGAAATAACAAGATTTTTCTCATCTTGTATGTTATGAACGACAATAAAAGCACGGCTATGTTCCGATTTTTTGTCGTGTTCAATCATAACGTATGATTTGTGCCAAGTATATAAATTTTTTGGCTCTGTAAATATAGGATAGTCAAAAACTTCTTCTTGCTCGGTTTTTAGGCGATATTCATAGTCATAATATTTACGCCCCTCATGAATACAACGACGCATATATTCCAAGCTGTGTCTAGTTTTGTATAGCTCTTTATCTTCAGGGTGAATGTCATAGCGTAATAAATTGTGTGAAATTTGGGAATAATATCTGCCGATATAGTCATCAACTCGGTTGCCATGGGACACAAAATCTACAACAGTTTCCGTCAAACAATCTATCTCAATAGTGTGTATAGCTTTTTGCATAAGCATATTTTTGTACATACTATCTGATGCTTTGGAAACAGATTTGCTTTTATAGTCGTTAATGATTTCTATACCGATTGTTATAAATACACCACAATAAAGAACACCCATAGATAGCAAGTTTATAACGATTATCCCTGTCATCACAAGTGAATTATGTGGGGCATAAGAAAACATTCCACCCAATATAATAACTTGTATTATCATCATAGTCTCTAGGGCAACAAAAACTTTGAGTCGATATTGTTCCTCCATCAGATGATCAAAATATTTGTTTTGTACAATTTTTCCAACCAACAACATACATACAATTAGAGTGGCATAGACAATAAATCTTAATATTGTATGAATACTATATTGACCAACAATTTGCATAAAACTTAGTTTAGTTGCAAGTGAATAGATAGACAATACTATTAGTGATCCTGAAATAACGTGTAGTGGCATTATAAATCCAAGAGAATATTTTAGCAGTTTGTTACCATCAAAAATAATCGTAGTTTCTATAAATATCAACACGATAATGATACTGTAAAATAAAGCTATAGATATAGGGGCAAATTTACCAATTTGATACATCAAAAAACTATATATAAATGACAATATGTATATAGATTTGGTGTCCCATCTAAGGCTGATAAATTTCCCTAAAAAGCTTAGTTTGCAAACGTTGTAAGTGAAAAATATTAAGTGAAACAGTATAATTAGTGTATATTCATTGTTCATTCATCGGCTCACCCCTTATAGTCATATTTAATTAGTTCGTTTTTAATATTGTATATTGCATCAAGCATTATTTTAAAATCGTTTACATACCCCTCCTCAATATTACTGTGTACATTCAAATTACCATTACTAAGTTCGTTTAACATATATGATATATCATCGCTTAACAATTTTGAATCGTCAGCAATTCTTTGAATATCAGAAATAAGATATTTAATATCACTATCATGAGCTTGTTGTAGTGGGGCTGTAAAATTGCCATGCAAAACATTTTTTAATCCTTCTTTAACTATTTCAAGCTCCACAAGACACACTTTAAGTAATATTCTATGTAAATAAATCATTACTAAAAGCCCTCCAAAGCTAAAAGCTGCAATAAAATATCCCAGAGTTCCGTGACAGCAAGAACACACTGTTATTATTAAAACTAAAGTGAAAAATTCAGCCATAAACATTATCAAATTAATTTTATCTTTTGCAGACATCTTTAAGAAAAATTGTTTCATACATAATCGCTACCTTTCTATTAATTACAATTTTACCTCAATTATAACAATAAAATATATTAATTGTAAAGTAATGTTACATATGTTATATTAAAAAAGTAGAGAGAGGGGTAAAACATTATGAGTGAATCATCAATTATAAGAAAGTATATACTCAAGTATAAATATTTCTATTTGCTTGGGGTTATATCTCTTGTAGTCGTAAACTGGGCATTAACCCGTATCCCGCAAGTGACGGGAACGGTGACAGACGGAATTGCAACAGGTAGTTTTGGAATGGACGACGTTGTAAGTCACATATGGTTATTTGTGTTTTTTGTATTTGTATCATTTTGCGGACGGCTTGGGTGGCGTTTTGGAATGGTCTTAACTTCAAAGAAAATTGAACGTGATATACGTGAGTCGTTGTATGAAAAGTGGCTAAAGCTTGATATCACATACTACAACAGCCATAAAACAGGAAATTTGATGGCGTATGCAACAAACGATTTGAATGCGATAAGCAGAATGACGGGTATCGGAATGGTTGTAATATTTGACGCTCTAACGTTTGGTGTTATGGTTATATACGGAATGGCGACGTTTGTTAGCCCAAAGCTTACACTTGTGGCGATAATTCCTATGCCGATAATTGTTATTGGTGGTATATACTTGAAAAATGTTATAAACAAAAAGTTTTTTGCTAAGCAACAGGCATTTGGAAATTTATCAGACTTAGTACAAGAATCGTTTGCAGGAATAAAAGTAATTAAGTCTTTTGTCCAAGAAAAATATAACACAGACAAATTTGAAAATAGCTGTACAGATAACTATAATAAAAATATCGAATTGGCTAAAATAGCGGCAATTATGATGCCAGCAATGACTATGCTTGTTGGGATAAGTACGTTGATTTCAATAGCATACGGCGGATATTTGACGCTGATAAATGAAATTTCTATCGGCGAATATATCGCATTTAACCAGTATGTGTTGCTACTTAAAGGTCCGATGGGGTCGGCAACGACGGCGATTGAGCTGTATGCACAAGGTGTTGCAGCATCGGCAAGAGTTGAGGAAGTTCTTAACGCTCCAGAAATAGTCAAAGATACAGACGTTGTGGAATTTGAACAATTAGATGGAAGTATAATTATTAAAGACTTCAATTTTGATTTTCCAGACAACAATCAACGCGCACTAACAGATATAAATCTTGAAATTAAAAACGGTGAAACGCTTGCTATACTTGGGCGTACGGGCAGTGGAAAGTCAACGTTAGTAAACACTTTGCTTAGATTTTATAATATTGAACAAGACAAAATTTATATTGGCGGCAAAGATATGATGAACTTATCGCTAAAATCAGTTCGCAAAAATATAGCATATGTGCCACAAGATAATTATTTGTTTAGTGATACTGTGGAAAATAACATTGGGTTTGGGCTAGACACAATTAGTAAGGCGAAAGTTGAGGAGGCGGCACAGCGTGCAAACGTTCACCAAAACATTGTAGATTTCACCAAGCAATATGATACTATCGTTGGGGAAAAAGGAACGATGTTATCAGGTGGGCAAAAACAGCGTATTTCAATTGCACGTGCATTAATACTTAGAGCACCTATATTAATACTTGACGATTCGCTTTCGGCAGTTGACACGAAAACAGAAGAAACAATTTTGGAAAATTTGCGTCAAGAAAGACAAGGTAAAACAAACATTTTGATTGCACATCGTATTTCAACAGTAAAAAATGCAGATAAAATTATCGTTATGGACGAAGGCAAAATTGCGGAATTTGGCACACACGATAGCTTACTTCAACTTGGTGGAATTTATGCAACGATGTATGAACAGCAAAAACTTGTTGGGGAGGGGGCATAAACTATGAAAGATAAACAATTAGTTGGGCGACTTTTGGGGTATGCCAAACCGTATACATTACAATTTGTTTTAATTATTACAATGATGTTAATAAGTACAACGTCCGAGTTATCAAAGCCGATAATAATTGGTAACACAGTTGACTTATTTGTTGAAGGATACAAAACACCTTTGGCGCAAGTTAGTGGGGACGCAGGGCAAGTTGAGTTTGAGGGAAATAGATACGTTAGAACGTATAATAATATTAGCGAATACAAATTTTTCAGCTATATAGTGAATTTTAATGACAACTATTATTTTCTTGAAAACATAAGTTCTGCTAATATGCAAAAAATATTAGACACAAACATAAATGACTTAAACAACATGTTTAAAATAGAAAATGAGATGTTGGTGGGGGACGTGTATGGTGAAATTTATGTTGGGCGTGTGCTTTCTGGCGATGAACTTAAAGTGTTACGTGCACAAGATTTTGACCCGCTTGTAAAACAAGGTATGTTGTATGTGCTTGCGATTGCAGTTAGTTTTACGTTTGTTTATATGCAAACATTGTTGTTGCGAAAAGTTGGTCAAAAAATTATCAAGCAAATTCGTATTGATGTATATGAAAAAATGTTGTCGCTACCATCAAGATATTATCACAAAAATCAAGTTGGTGGACTCGTTACAAAAGTAACAAACGACACCGAAAGCTTAAACGAAATGTACACTAGCGTTATAGTAAGTTTGTTTCAGTATGGGCTATACTTGCTTGGAATAATAGTTGTAATGCTAAATATCAACCCAAAAATTACGATGTACGTATTTATGGTGTTACCAATAGTAATTGTTGCAACTGTAATATTTAAGCATTATTCACGTTTGGCGTACCGAGAAACGAGAAATTATTTAACCGAAATGAATATATTTTTATCTGAACATTTGATGGGAATGAAGCTGATACAAATTTTTACTAGAGAAGAAAAAACTTTTGATAGAATGAAAAACATAAATGATAATTTGTTTAAAGCAGGTTGTAAAGAAATTTATGCGTTTATGGTGTATCGTCCAACTTTGTTTTCAGTAGCAAATTTATCAGTTGCGTTGGTGCTGTTAATCGGTTCAAAAGAAGTGCTTGCAGGGACGCTAACAATCGGGGTTGTTGTTATAATGATGTCGTACGTTAAAGAATTTTATAATCCAATCGAACAAATGGCGGAAGTATTTAATATTTTGCAGTCGGCACTTTCGGCAGCAGAAAAAATATTTGCTGTGCTCGATGAGGAAAACGAAATCGTTAGTGGCGATGCAGAAATTGATGACGACACATTTAAAGGAGAAATTGAGTTTAAAAACGTTTGGTTTGCATACAATGATGAGGAATGGATATTAAAAAATGTTTCATTTAAAATAGAGGCTGGACAAAAAGTGGCTTTTGTTGGAGCAACGGGAGCAGGAAAAACTTCAATTTTGGGGCTTATTGCTCGATATTATGATATTCAAAAAGGACAAATTTTGATTGATGGCAAAGATATTAAGTCGTATAAAATTTCAAGTTTGCGTAGACAGATGGGTGAGGTGTTGCAAGATGTGTTTATGTTTACGGGCAACATCGCAGACAATATAAGGCTTGGGAGAGTTGATATTACAGACGCACAAGTTGAGGTCGCCGCAAAAACAGTTTATGCAAATTCGTTTATTGAGAAGCTGAAAAATAAATATCAAGAAGAAGTTATCGAAGGTGGCGCAACGCTTTCGACAGGTGAACGCCAGCTGTTATCTTTTGCAAGAGCCGTTGCATACGACCCGAAAATATTTATGCTTGATGAGGCGACGTCAAACATCGACACCGAAACAGAGGGGATAATCCAAGAGGCATTGTATAAAATGATGGAAAATCGCACAACGATTATGGTTGCACATAGGCTTGCGACGATACAACACTCGGATAATATTATCGTGTTGCACAAAGGCGAGCTTATGGAGTCGGGCACACACCAAGATTTGCTTGGTAAAAAAGGGTTGTATCACCAGTTGTATGAACTTAGTTTGAATCAGGCTTGACAGGGTAGGCAAAAATGGGATATAATTTATCCAAATTTTACAAAAGAGGTGTTGTTATATCTAATAGAAGTATATATTTACAAGAAATAGAGCAAGTTTTAGAAGATTTAGAAGGTATAGGGTCATTAAATGAAATATACGAAATTATAGCTATTCGAAATGTTCTTCCATATATTTCAACCAATAAAAACTGGCAAGCTAGAGTAAGAGCAACTATTCAAGAATATTGTTCAGAAGCAAGGGCATATAGTAACAAGGAAGATATATTTTATCCAGTATATGGACTTCGAGGAGGGGTGTGGGGATTAAAAAAATATAGAGACATCATAACAACAAGTAGTATTTCAAAATTTGAAGAACGAAAAATAACTGAAATTCAGAATGATAAATCAATTTCTTCAACTGATAAACAAGCAATTATAATAGCTCGTCAAGGGCAAGGTTTGTTCAGAAACAAAATTTTAAACAAGTTTAGTAAGTGTATAATTACAGACATTGAAACGCCCACTCTATTGATAGCTAGTCATATCAAACCTTGGCGGGATGCTAACAATACAGAAAGATTAAGTGAAGAAAATGGTTTATTATTATCGATATTATATGATAAATTATTTGATAAAGGATATATCACTTTTTCAGAAAATACCAAATTAGTGATATCTAAAAAGTTATCAGAGTCAGACAGGAATATAATAAATTTTGAAACAAATAAATCTTATATTCCAAATTGTAGTTCGGCAATGAAATCTAATTTAGAATACCATAGAAAAAAGATTTTCCAATTTTGAAAGGAGTAGTCATAAGGCTACTCCTTGTTTTAATCTCCAAAAATTGTTTTGGCACTAATTTCATTGAAATAGTAATAACAACCAACATCAGTAATATATTCTAAAGTATCTTCATACATAGGTTGTTTAAACCAGTCGTTCAGTACATAGCTGTAAGTTAATTTAACGTTGAGGTTGTTTTTTTTGTTTATAGCGTCTATTAGCTTTTGATATTGATGGCACTGAAAAGAACATGTAAGCAATTTTTCATCAGTAATACCGAATTTATCAGCAAATTTTTTGCGAATTATATGCAAAGTTTGAGTCTTATCAATAAAAATTGCTTCATTAGGAAGTAGTTTTTTTGAGATGATATTTTGGTATTCTATCCCGTTAGGTTCTAAAAAATACTTATAAAAGTTGTGATTACTGACTAAACGACCAACATTCTTTTCGTTAAACTTAACAACATTATGGTTAATGCTATAGCCTTGCATTGCTGAAATAGCCTGTTCTAAATTTATATCGGGTTTGAATTTAAGCATTTTATTCATATTCAATTCCTCCTTTTTAGATATTATATCATCAAAATAAACATAGATCCACAAATTTTTCTTGAATTTTGAGTATGCAACGTTTATAATTATTAACAAATGATAATCAAGGGGGAATTTGATGCAAAATTTACAAACTTATACTACCGACGTATTAGTCGTTGGTGGCGGAATGGCAGGCTGTTTTGCAGCTATTGCAGCACGTGAAAACGACTGTGACGTTATATTGGTCGACAAAGGATATGTTAGCAGTTCGGGACAAACACCGTTTGCGGGAACTTTGTTAGTTTTTGACCCAGAAAAAGACGACAGACAAGAAACTATAAACTATGTGCGAAAAACTGGTGACTACGTTGTAAACGTTGATTGGCTAAATATTACGATGGACAGGTCTATGGAATGTTATTTGCAAATGAAATCATACGGTGTGCCGTTTGCAAAAGGTGCTGATGGACAAGACCGTCGAATGAAAGAGGACGGGGCGAGAGCTGTTTTTCCAGACAACTTGAAGTTTCCACAAATATTAAGAAAGAAAGTGCTTGAGACAGGTGCAACGATACTTGACCGAATTATGGTTGTTGAACTTATTATGCAAGACGACGAAGTTTGCGGGGTTGTTGGAATAACAGTTTCGGACGCTTATCCAGTAGTTATAAAAGCTAAAAAAGTAATTTTATGCACGGGGGCATCGGCGTTTAAACCGCCAAGTTGGCCAGTGTCAAACTTGACAGGTGATGGCGATATGATGGCGTATCGTGTTGGAGCGTCAATTACGGGCAAAGAATTTGTTGACACTCACGGAACGTCGAGCACAAACCCTTATTATATGGGACGCAACCCGCTTAAAGGACATATGGGGCCACCGCCAGAACGACCACCGCACGGGGATAGACCACCAATGGGACACCCACCGAATGGAGACAAACCACCAATGGGACACCCGCCGCACGGGGACAGACCGCCACACGGCAAGCCACCACGTCCACGTTTTACAAATGCACTAGGCGAAGAAGTAAACATAGCAGGACATTTAAATTTAGGCATAGAATTTGAAATACACAAAGGCAATGGTCCTATGGTTTTGCCAAAAGGTGGACGAGGCCCTATCGCAGGGGGCGAGCTTGTTTCGTGTGCAAGTAGTGGAATGTCTACACATAAAGCCGAAGGAATTTTGCCTATGGGGCTTGACTGTTCAACAGAAATACAAAATTTGTATGCAGCAGGCGACTCTCTAGGAACGATGACGACAGGTGCAGCATACGCAACAATTGGACTCGCACATATGGGGTCGGCTGTTACAGGAAAAATCGCAGGCGAAAATGCATCTCAAACAGCAAAAACTTCGGCTCACAAACAAGTAGCAGATGATACGATAACAACTTTGTTTGATAAAATTTATGCTCCACTAAATCGTGCAGGCGGATTTAGCCCTAGATGGGTTATAAATTTGCTACAAAATTTAACTATGCCATATTTCAACCTCATTATAAAGGAAGAAACTCGTTTGAAAAGCATTTTATCGCAAGTTAGATACTTAAAAACAGACGTTGTTCCAAAAATTAAAGCGAGCGATGCACATGAACTTCGCCTTGCACTTGAAACAGCTAATATGGTGAGCAACGCCGAAATAAAAATTTGTGCATCGCTTGAAAGATGCGAAAGCCGAGGTACGCATTTTAGAGAAGATTATCCGTTTAGAGACGAACAAAATTTTAGTACTTGGATTAGTTGCAAACAAATTGATGGCGAAATGCAAATTAGCAAACACCCTATCCCTAGCGATTGGGCTTGGCAAGAGGGCGAACCACGTTTTGTGACTTTTGAGGAGGTGTAGAAAGTGGCGATTAGTAATATTGATAGAGAAAAATGTATTCAGTGTGGTATGTGCGAAAATTATTGTCCGATGGACGTTATTAGAACAAAGAACGGCGTACCAGAAATTAAATATGTACAAGATTGTATGCTTTGTTGTTTGTGCGAAGTTAGATGCCCAGCCAAAGCAATAACTGTTACACCAAACAAAGAAATTTCTCCGATGCTTGCTTGGGGCTAAAAAAAACCGTCTATGTATGAGAGCATAGACGGTTTTTTGTTACGTTGTTGGCACGTCGATAGTTGGAAGACTATCTAAGTTGTACAACAAACGGTCATCAATATCACCACGGTTATAGCAATTGCCGTCTGATGTTACAAATTTGCTTGGATAATCGCTGTCTTTATCACGCACAACACCTACAACTTCAGTTCCATTTATAGTTATTGCCATTTCAATCATAATATCACCTCGCTAAAACTAGTATTCCCCAAGAAGTAACATTATATGTTGACAAAATATATCATACCATAGTAAAATTATGAAGAAAGTATAAAAATATGTTATATAATATGAAAAAAGGGGGAATTTTATGCGTGGAATAGCTATTAGGTGGTTTGCGAACATATCAATTATAATTATGGCGTTTAATATGCCGATACAAGTTACACCTGAAAAACATGACTCGCTAGTGTTGGGAGCAACAACAGTAGGTGATACAGCGGAATATAGTTTTGCAGAACAAGTAGGTGCATATTTAGAAATTGCCCAGTCTATCCAATCCGATGAAGTTAGAACAAAAACTTATGAGAAAAACGATGAACTAGGTTTTACTGCTGGCATACAAAATGGGCTGTTAGGGTTAGGCTCGTATGTAAAAGATATTTTGACAGCGAGCTACGTTGATGCTACAGAAGCAGGGGGCTTGTTTATGTCGATCTTGATGTTTTTGTGGGGGCTTATCAAAAATGCATTTGACTACTTTTTTGATGCTGCAGCATTTTTGTTCACGTTGTTATTACAATCAGCAAATGCATCATATTATATAGGCTACGTGCTTGCTATAGCATTGTATGGCGGGCTGATTTCGGTTACTTATAGTTGGGACTAGTTGGGCGAATGTATCTCGCCCAATTTTTTATATGTATTTTTTGGAAAAATTATGATATTATACACTAAAAGGAGGAATTAAGATGGACTTGATTTATGGACTAGGGCTTGCCGTTGGGCTGGCGATTGTATCAACAATTTTAGACAATCATATGATTAGTGCGGCGGTGTTTGCACTGCTACTTGGAATGGGTATAAGGTTTTTTATTAAAGATATGACAAAGCTTAACCCAGGACTTAATTTTGCGTCAAAAAAAATACTTAGAATTTCTATAATATTGTTAGGGAGCAGGTTAAGTTTGGACGTTATTTTACGTACGGGAATGTTTTCGTTAATCGTTATGGTATTTACACTTTTGGCGGCATTTGGATTTGGGTATTTAATTGGAAAGTGGTTCAAAATGGATTGGCGACTAAGTTCGCTTATTTCAGCAGGCACAGGAATTTGTGGTGGCTCGGCTATAGCGGCATTGTCGCCTGTTATAGATGCCGATGAAAGCCAAGTTGCATACGCAATTTCAGCAACTTTTATTTTTGATATAATTATGGTAATTATATTCCCAATTATGGGGGCATCAATTGGAATGTCTGATATGGCGTTTGGGCTTTGGTCAGGCACAGCGATAAACGACACGTCCTCAGTTGTTGCTGCGAGTTATGCGTATAGCGATGCGGCGGGTGAGTTTGCAACGATAGTTAAACTTACGAGAACACTTGCACTTATACCTATACTTATAATATTTGCAATTATCGCAAACAAACAAAACCCTGACAACAACAAAAAAGTAAATTATAAAGCTGTTTTTCCTTGGTTTATAGTGTGGTTTTTAGTTGTTGCGATAGTCAATACGCTTGGATTTGTGCCAACACAAGTGTCAAGCGTGCTAAGTGAGATAAGCAAATTTTTGATGGTCGTTGCACTTGGGGCGATAGGGCTAAAAACAGATATAAATAAACTTCGTCAAGCAGGATTTTTGCCAATGCTACACGGGTTTTTGATTTCGACTATAGTGGTAGTTGTGTCGCTTGTTGTGCAAATTGCCATTGGGCAAGTATAACAAATTATTGACCAGTATAAACTTTGGTTGTATAATAAATAAAAACTAAAGGGGATTTAATAATGAACAAAAAATACGAATTACTAGAGTCTACTAAAACAGACTACAGAGGAAGACCTTTATTTCAAATCAAAGCTTTGAAAGACTTTTCGGACGTAAAAGTTGGAGATTTAGGGGGATACGTACTTAATCCGTTCAACTTGGCACAAGAGGGTGACTGCTGGATTTATGACAATGCATACGCAAGCGACAATTGCTGGATTTACGAAAATGCAAAACTTAAAAACAATGCACAAGTTGTTGATGGCGTTAGAGTTGCAGGAAACGTTGAAATTTTTGACAACGCAGTTGTATATGGAATAACAAGAATTAAAGGTAATGCAAAAATTTATCAAAACGCAGTAGTTTGCGACAGCCCATTGATTTTAGGAGCAGCCGAAATTTTTGGAAATGCACGCATACTAAGAAATGCTATCATTCAAGGTAACGCAAAAATTTATGACGATGCACACGTTGGAAATACGGCACTTGTTGATGGCAACGCAAAAGTGTACGACACAGCACATGTTTACGGCTCGGCGAAAATTTATGACAACGTTGAAATTTTTGGAGATTGTCATGTCTTTGGCGTAACAAGAATTCAAGGTAATGCCAAAATTTATGATGACGCAAAAATTTATGACAATGCTAACATATCTGGAAATGTAGAAATATTTGGTTCGGCACAAGTATTTAATACAGGTACGGTGTTGGAGTCAGCAAAAGTGTATGGCAACGCTATGGTGTTTAACAATGCATACGTTTATGGAAACTCACAAGTTTATGACAATGCAGAAGTGAGTGGTATCTCTGAAGTATTTGGCAATGCAAAAGTATACGAAAAAGCCTATATAGCAGACCATTGTAGAATTTACGATGATGCTCAAATTTTTGGAGAAGCAATTCTTGAAGATGATATTAGAGTTGGCGAGCAAGTGAAAATATCAGGTAACATAAAATTAACAGGTAGACAAACGATTACTGAAGATATTGCGTGAAACTAACTATTAAAAAATAAAATATCTTTCCCATATATTGTTATAATTGAATAACAATCTTGACTAATTTGTAATAATAATGTATAATTAATATAAATAATAGATTGTTTTTAAGTGAAAGGTGGGGGAAAATTATGATGAACGCACTAATTTATATAGCGTATGCTACAGTAGCATATGTTATAGCAGCTTGTGCTTGTATGACTTATGAGGCAAACTTGTTAGCTAAAACTCAAGCAAGTAAAAAATAGATATAAAAAATAAGACTACTAATAATACGGTAGTCTTATTTTTTTTGTAATAATTATAATGAATAAGTTATATAATTTAACAAATAGTGCATAGGGGGAATGTTAATGAAAAAAATTATTGCAAGTGTTTTAGTAGCATCATGTGCAATAAGTGGTACAACTTTAGCAAACGCTAGTAATATATCTATAACAAACTATACATATAGAGGAATGAATGCAGAAGATTATTTGACTGATTTAAGATTAAGAAGTTATCAACATGTAGTTGCACAAGAATTTTTTGAAGAATTTTGGGATACGGTTATTGAAGATCAAGCGGAAATAAAAAAATTAGTTCAAAATAAAGTAGAAAGTACATTAAAAGCTAAACCATATTATGAGTATGCAGGATTTGAAATAGTAAGAGAAACATTTACGGACGATGAATATAGCTTTAGCATACTTATGTATAGTGTTATTGATAGTGCGATTGCAGGACCTTTTGTTATTCCTATACAAATAGCTGAAGAAGATACTGAAGAAGTTGAAACAGGGGCGGAAGTAGAAGAAATTGAAGCAGAAGAAGAAATAGAAGAAGTTGAGGTAGAAGAAGTTGAAATAGAAGAAGTTGAGATAGAAGAAGAAATTATATACGTAGAGCCAATTCAACCCCAACAAGTAGAAGTGTTTGTAAATCCTTTTGTTGACGTATACCCATCTTGGTATTATGTAGATGTAGTAACTGCGTATCAAAACGGTTATATGTCAGGAACAACGGACATAACATTTTCACCAACAGTTGCTGCGTCAAGGGGAATGCTTGCTGAGATTTTAAAAGCTGTAGCAGGCAATACAGCCTATTATGAAGGAACTTCGTTTATTGATGTTGCTGAAGATAGCAGATATGCAAGTTCAATTGAATGGGCGAGACAACATAACATATACAACGGGTTTGAGGACGGCACATTTAAACCAAACGACAGCATTACACGTCAAGAATTTGCAGTAATTATGTATAATCTTGCAAATTATATTGGTAAAGACGTATCGGCACGAGGTGATATTTCAACATTTTCTGATGTGGAGGAAATGACAGATTGGGCAACACCATCGATGGAATGGGCAGTAGGCGTAGGGATTGTTGGTGGAAAAGACGGAAATAAATTAGATCCAAAAGGAACATTAACTAGGGCTGAGGTTGCAGCTATAATAAATAGGTTTATCAATTATTAACAATTTAGCACAATTATTTAATTATAAATACATAATTTTTACGAAAAATAAATTTAGGTTACAAAAATAGTTGAAAAATATCTCGTAATATAATATTATATTAATATTGAATATTATAGAAAAGAGGAACAGTATGGGAAGGTTCAACGATATTAAAGTAGAAAAAAAACTAGGTATAATTATGGTAGGGGTAGCCACACTTAACGTTATACTAGTTGTAGGGATTTTATTAATACGAAATATGCTTTCAACAACAGAGTTGCTAGAAAGAAGATTTTCAGCATATTCTGAACTTAATGCAGCTCTAGTACAAAATAAATTTGATAGTGCAAGTACAACTTGTAATAATATTATTAATTATCTTGAAATGTCTTTATTTGAGGTTACATATAGTGAGGAGCTTTCAGAAACAAGTTTGTTGTATGGAAATGCTATATCATCAGAACTATCTTCAATAGAAGAATATATGTATAGTTCAGTTGTTACAAGTGTATTAAACGAACCTCTGTTTGATGCAATGGGTGCTTTTTTTGAGCCAAATCAATTTATATCAAATCAAGAAGCTTATGGGTTTTGTATAGGTTCTACTAATAAGTTATCTTTGTATAAATCATACACAGACTATGTAAATGAAGATTGGTATGCTGTTCCAAAAGAAACAAAACAACCGTATATAACAGATGCTTGGGAAGGCGAACAAGGCTTTCCAGTTATTACTGTTACTATTCCGATTATTAAAAATGATGACTTTATAGGAGTTGTAGCAGTTGATTTGTTGTTATATGAATTTTCTGATACATCTGTTTCAGATCCAAATTATCCATCATTATTTTCAGCTGTATTAACAAATAATTTTGATATCGTATTCAATTCAGTGACTTTTGACAAAATAGGTATGAGTATTACAAATATAGTTATACCAGAAGATGTTCAAAGAGCGTTTGAGTATGCAAAATCTGGACAACAATTTCAATTTGACACTAAGGGCTTGCAAGGTGAAAATCACAAACGATACTTATATCCAATAGATGCTTTTGGACAAACTTGGTGGGCACATGTTGGGGTTGAAAGATATGACTTTTATGCTGATACGATAGATTCTACGATTTTGAGTATAGTCACAACTTTCTTTATGATGTGTGTTGCAACTGCGTTAACTGTTTATTACCTAAAAAAGTATTTACGACCGTTAGAAATTTTAACACAAGTTTCAGAAAATATCGAACGTGGACAGTTGTCAATTAATGTTTCAGCACCATATAGTGATGATATCGGCGAAATTATTAATAGATTTAACCACACTGGTAAATCACTAAATTTAATTGTTAAAGAAATAGAAGATGTTTTAATGCAAATGGCAAATGGAGATTTTGTAATAGATGACAAAGTTAATGGTGCATACAATGGAGATTTTGCAACAATTAAGACATCTATGCTTAATATTTCGCAAATGCTTAGAGAGGCTTTACAAAAAGTTAATACTACAACAAATGAAGTAACAAACAATGCTGAAGAAATTGCAGTGGCTGCCTCAAACTTAGCAAAAAGTAGTTCGACACAAACGGAGCTAATCAACGATTTTGTTAATACAACAGAAGGTATGGCTAACGCTATTAAAGAAATTAATGCTAAAGTTGAAGAAACGTCTAAAACAGGTATAGTTGCAAAAGATAGTGCACTACAAGGTAAAGAAGCTATGGACAGTATGTTAGAAGCTATGACAAAAATTACAGAATCAAGTAAAACTATTGCATCTGTATTAGAAATTATAGAGGCGATTACAGCCCAAACAAACCTGTTAGCACTTAATGCAGCAATTGAGGCATCAAGAGCAGGGGACGCAGGCAGAGGTTTTTCGGTGGTTGCAAACGAAATACGTGAACTTGCAAATAGAAGTAGCGATACTGTTAAGCAAATAGAACAAATTATTAAATCTAGCTTGGAGGATATTGCACAAGGTCAAGAAATCGCAAATAAAACTGCAATATCTTTAATAGAAGTATCAAATACAATTGATACAAACGTAAACTTATCTGATGAGTTGTTGGTGATGAGTGATAGTCAAAAAGAGAGTATTAATGAATTGGTAGAAAATATTAAGCTAATATCAAAAGGTGTTACAGAAAATGCAGCATCTGCACAAGAAAGTACAGCTATAAGTGAGGAATTGGCAGCGCAAGCTACACATTTAGAATCGCTTATGCATCAATTTAAATTTTCATAACATAAATAACCCTCAGACTGAAAAGTTTGGGGGTTTTATGTTTTTTTTATGTTGATTTATTTGTTGAAAGATGTTACAATTAAAAGGCTTTTAATATTAGAAAAATATAGAAATATGAGGAAATGAGATGATATTTAGTTCAATAACATTTTTATTTTTATTTTTACCAATAGTCTTCGGAATTTATAGCATATTGCCGAATTTGATGTTGAAAAATATCTTTTTAATGATATCAAGCTTAGTGTTTTATGCTTGGGGAGAGCCTTTATTTGTGTTTTTGATGCTAGTATCTGTCTTTTGCAACTGGTGCATAGGACTATTAATGCAGAAGTATAACAAAAACTTTTTATTAGGAGTGGCAATTTTATTAAATATCGGACTACTATTTTACTTTAAATATTTCAATTTTATTGCTGACTTGCTACATATAAACATATCTGAAATAAGATTGCCAATAGGGATTTCGTTTTTTACATTCCAAGCATTGTCTTATGTGATTGACGTTAAAAGAGGAAGCGTCGAAGTGCAAAAAAATTATTTCAACTTATTGCTATATATTTCACTATTTCCGCAACTTATAGCTGGACCAATAGTACGGTATCAAGATGTTGACCAGCAAATCAAAGAAAGAACTATAACTATTGATAAAATTGCAAGCGGAATAAAATTATTTATATTTGGACTGGGAAAAAAGGTATTAATTGCCAATAATATGGCAATAATGGTAGATACAATATTTGAGATGAACCCAAATGAGCTAAATATAATTTTAGCGTGGATAGGGGCTATTGCATATGTGTTCCAAATTTACTTTGACTTTAGTGGTTATAGCGATATGGCTCGTGGGCTTGGGCGTATGTTTGGATTTGAATTTAAAGAAAACTTCAATTATCCATTGACGGCGACAAGTCTTAGAGATTTTTGGAGAAGATGGCATATGTCTTTAACAGGTTGGTTTAGAGAATATTTGTATATTCCTCTAGGTGGAAATCGCAAAGGGGATAACCGCAAATACATTAACACTATGATAGTATTTTTTGCAACAGGGCTATGGCACGGTGCGAATTGGACGTTTTTAGTGTGGGGTGTTGTGCACGGTTTGTTTGTTGTTATGGAATCAATAGTAGGAATAGACAACGTTAAATCTATCTTATTAAAGAGAATATACACATTAGTTGTAGTAACACTGTTGTTTGTAGTGTTTAGAGCGGATTCATTAGGTTATGCAATGGCGTATATCGGTCAAATGTTTATGGGCTTTGACGTAAGCAAACAGTCAACAATCGTTCAACTACTAAATCCATATACAATTTTTATTAGTATAGTAGCTATGTTTTTAGCGTTTAAATGGATAACAATTAAGTCTAGTTATGTGTGTTCAATATTCATATTAATATTTAGCATATTATCATTAGCATCAAACGCATACAATCCATTTATTTACTTTATTTTTTGAGGGGTAAAATATGAAAAAATTATATGTAATCTTATTTTTTGTGATATTAAGTTGTCCCGTATTACTAATACCAATACAGGGATTATCGCAGTCAGAAACCTCAGAAAACCGTACAAAAGCAGATTTTCCAACATGGAAAGATGAGGAAACGGGAGAATTTAACACCAATTATTTTGTCCAAGTTGACGAATTTTTGGAGGATAACTTCCTTTACAGGGAACAACTGATTGAAGTTAATTCTAAACTGCAAGAAACTTTGTTTAAAACGAGTGCCGAACCTCAAGTTATTGTTGGGCAAGATGGGTGGTTGTTTGCCACAAGCACGCTTGATGATTATTTTGGAACTAACGTTTTATCTGATAGAGAGATATGGCAAGTTGCTAAAACTTTTGAGCTAGTTAATGAATACGTGACATCAAAAGGAGCAGAATTTGTGTTTACGATTGCTCCAAATAAAAACTCAATTTATCCACAATATATGCCGTCTAGTTATGAGCCAAACCAAGACAACAATAATGCAAATAAATTAAAAGAAACGCTGTCAAGTGATATATATTTAGATTTGTTTGAAGTGATGCGTAATGCAGAGCCGATAGTGTATTTGGCTAGAGATTCGCATTGGGACGATAGAGGCGCATTGTTTGCATATTTAGCAATTTGTGAGGCGTTAGACATTCACAGGCAAAATTTCAGTACGCTTAATGCCGAAATTAAATATGAATTTGAGGCAGATTTAAACGGAATGTTGTATCCGCTAAATCAAGAGTTGGACAAACAAATATATTATGAGTTTGATAATGATTTTGAGTATACATCAAGGTTTAAGTCGTTAGATGATATTTTTATAACAACTGAAAGTGAAACTGGGGAAGGAAACATACTAGTTTTTAGAGATTCGTTTGGAAGGTCATTGTTACAATTTTTTGGGAGACAGTTTGAAAACACTACTTTTAGTAGGGCTAGACCGTATATAATTGATTATGTTGAAGATGCTGAATATATAGTTATTGAAATAGTTGAACGAGAAATACCTAGCTTATTAGACAGTGCACCGATAATGCCGGCTATTGTGCGAGAGGTAGATAAAGATGAACTGATTATCGCCAAAAAATCAGTTATAAATGTAGATGAAACTAATGGATTTAAACATGTTTATGGATATTTTCAGTTAGATGATTATCCAGAAAATATATATATTAAAGTTAACGGTATATTATATGAAGCTTTTCCAATTTTTGAGGATAGTATAGAGGCAGAATATGATGGTGCTGTGGGCTTTTCGGCATATTTGCCAGTAGAAACACAAAACTATAAAGTTTTATACAGATAAAATATTTAGAGGGGTATAGCGATGAATAATAAAAAATTTACGGCAATGATAGGAATGTTAGGGATATCTGTGATGTTGGCAGGGTGTTCAAGCGGTGCAGATACAGTTTTGGCAAGCGGTGAAGAACTAGGTGAAGAACTAAAAGAAGAAAAAATAGCAGTGAAATCCGTTGAAGATAGAACAGAAAAAAGTAGCGAAAAGCCTAGCAATCAAGAGTTAGAAGAAGATGAAGTTGAGGATATTGTGGTATCAAAAGAAACTGCAAAAGAAGATTTGGAAAAACTAGCGACAGAAATAGCAGAAGAAGCTGAAAAGTTGGAAGAACCTCAAGTTGAAGAAACTAAAGAAGAACAAGTGGTAGAGGAACAGGAAGATACTGCGAATTTAGAGGCAGAGCAAGCGGCAGCGGAAAAAGCAGAAGCTGAAAAATTAGCGGCAGAGCAAGCGGCAGCGGAAAAAGCAGAAGCTGAAAAGTTAGCGGCAGAGCAAGCGGCAGCGGAAAAAGCAGAAGCTGAAAAATTAGCAGCGGAGCAAGCAGCAGCGGAAAAAGCAGAAGCTGATAGAATTGCAGCAGAGCAAGCAGCAGCTGAAGCAGTAGTTAGTAAATCTTTAAGTGATTTATACATCGGAATGATTATGACAGATGAAATAATAGCAGGACTTGGAACGCCAACGCAACAATATACAGCACCAAGTTGTCACGGAAGTGGAACGGACACGATATACATCTATCCAAATTTTGGGCTAAACATATATGAAAACGACGGTTCAAAACTGTATATTATAGAACTTTACAATGCGAACGTATCAACGCCACAAGGTGCTAAAGTTGGTATGAGTAAAGCTGAGATTATTAGCATATATGGTAGTAGTTATGATGAGTTTGGAACAATTATATCATACACAACAGGCGGGCAACGTTATGACTTTACTTTAGATGGAAACGGTATAGTAACGTTTATTGAAATTTTCTAGGTGTTAAATAGGAGGAAGTTATGAAATTATATGCTATTTTGGCGGCTTTTATGGTGGCAACGCCTATCGCTGTTTATGCAACTGAAGCAACAGAGGAAACTAGTGTTGTTGAAATAGAAGAAGCAGAAACAGAAGACGAAGTGGAAACAGATGAGGAAATCGAAACAGAAGACGAAGTGGAAACAGAAGACGAGGTAGAAATAGATGAAGAAACAGAAACAGAAGACGAAGCGGAAACAGAAGACGAAGTAGAAATAGATGAAGAAACAGAAACAGATGAGGAAATCGAAACAGAAGACGAAGCGGAAACAGAAGACGAAGTAGAAATAGATGAAGAAACAGAAACAGAAGAAGAAGTAGAAACAGAAGACGAAGTGGAAATAGACGAAGAAGTAGAAACTGAAGACGAAGTAGAACAAGAGCTTATAATCGGTTGGTATACAGCAGACGGAAAAACCTACTACAATAACGAAGAAGGTCAGCCTGTAACAGGGCAACAAACTATTGGCGGAAACATCTACTATTTTTATGATGATTACAGTATGGCTATCGATACAACAGTCGGAATGTATACGTTTAACTCTGAAGGAATTGGTAAAAAAGACATCGCAAATATATACAATTTAGATGCTTATTTAATAGATATTTTATCTACATATGGATCAGACCCTGAAAATATAGCAAATGCTGCAAACAAAATGCTGACGTATAGATATATGCTTGAAACAGGAAGTACTGCTTCGGACGCTGCATATGCTATAAACAATCGTAAAGGTGCATGTTACCAATATGCAGCACTAACTCATGAGCTTATGATGCAGGCAGGATATGAGTCACAATATATAGTTGGAATAGGTCGTCTAGGAAGTGAACATTCTTGGGTAGCCGTTAAATATGATGATGGTTTTTGGTATTTCTTTGACCCTATATATAGAAACAACAAATATACGCAACAAGAAATTATCAACCTTGGATTTAGCTGGGACAGAAGTTTGACACCTCAACCAACAGATTTGACAGCAAGTCCAACAACTGCTCAACCGTATGTTTATGTGCATGTGGAAGAAGTTATCGAAATTCCTATGGAAGATATGCCTGTAAAAGTTAATGGTGAAGAATTTACTTCAAGGTCGTATGCAATAGACAACACAAATTATATTGCGATTAGAGATTTTGCAGCAGTGATGGAAGACACATCAAAATCTTTTTATGTTGGCTGGGACGAGGAAACCTCAACGATAGAGCTAGTTTCTTATAGTGAAACAACGACAAATATTACATCAACTGAAGTTGAAAATGAGCTTTTAGGAATGTCAAATATACTTAAAGATGGTGAAGAATTTGAACTTCAAACATATTCTGTTGAAGGAACTACGTATTTTAAAATAAGAGATTTGTCAGGACTATTTAGTATAAACATTGACTGGACAGCCGAAGATGGAATAATAATAGTAACAGAATAAATAATTAAAAGCTTATAGCGAAAAAACTATAAGCTTTTTTATTTTGTATGTATAATAAGTTGAAAGATGGAAATACTCTAATTACCAAGAAGTTATAGAAGTTTTATAAATTCTGCCCAAACAACTGGTTTTGAGAAGTAGTAACCTTGTATCAATCCAAATTCACGCAATTTGTCAAATTGTTCTTGAGTTTCAACACCTTCCAAAATCATTTCCATACCTAACGCCTTAGAAATAAGGTTTATACCATATATAATAGCATAATCTTTTTCAGTAGCGTTATCAACAAAGATTTTATCAATTTTGATTATATTCAAACTATATTCTTTAAGATAACTAAATGATGAATAACCAGTACCAAAGTCATCTAATGCTAAATGAATACCTAATTGTTGAAGTAGACGTATATTTTGTTTAACTACACCACGGTCTTCAAGTAAAATACCTTCAGTAATTTCAAAACAAATGTAACTATAATCAATATCATACTTATCTAAAATTTGCTTTGCATTCGGAACAAAGTTCTCCTCCATCAACTGAATAGGAGAAATATTTATAGATATTTGTACGGGATTGCCGATATCAAACAATGTTTTTAAATCTTTTGCAACTCGTTCAATAATCCAGTTGCCAAGATCAATAATCATGCGAGTTTGCTCAGCCACGTATATAAATTCGTTTGGAGGAACAAAGCCTATATCTTTACTAAACCAACGTATTAGGGCTTCAGCTTTTTTTACCTTTTTATTTTTATTTATAATAGGCTGATAATTAATAACAAATTCGTCGGTTTCAATAGCATCTTTTAAAAATTCTTTAATACGTTGTTCGCTAATATATTTATCATAAACAGCATTATCGTATAACAATAGATTTAGTGTATTGTCTTCCTTAGATTTTTTAAGCATAACATAGATTTTGGCTATCATATCATCTTCGCAAGTGCAATGATGTGGGCTAATAACCCCGACTGCGTTAAATTCAAGCTGTATAGGTTTTTTGTCAGGATAAAGTAGGGGTTCGGCGATTATAGATAAAAATCGTTGTTCATAAAAACTATGAAAACTTTGGTTAATTCGATTTGTTTCAATCATAACAAGAAATTCATCGCCAGAATATCTGATTACTGTACCATCTGTATCTTCTATAGCGTTTTGGAGTGATTTGCTAATATCGATTAATACTTGATCACCAATTGAGTCACCACAAGCATCATTTATGCCTTTAAAGTTTTTGATGTCTAACAACATTACTATAAAAGAAGTTTCGGTGCTAGTATAGTTTTGAAACAAAATTTTAAACATTTTTCGGTTAGGTAAATTAGTCAATTCATCATAATATAAAAGATATTTAATTTTTTTTGGTAGATTATATTCAATAAATTTAGCCATTTCCTCAACTCGGCTTATACCAACGCCGTAATCAGGATAACTTTCGCCCAGTTCTTCTATAATATGAACTAAACTTTTAATAGCCGAAAAAATAGGTTTTAAAACTAAAGATGAAACAATTAATATAACGATAGTAATTCCAAAAGTAAGCGTATAAATTCTAGATATAACAAAACTATTATTTTCAGACACTAAAATATTTGAGTTGATAGTATCTAAATTAATAACTAGTGTAAGTAGAGCATCGGTTGAACCAATCTTATAGTTAATAGCATTAACATTATCTTCTTGATAAATAGCACTAATATCAAAGTTAGGATCAGTTGAAAACATAAGCTCATCATCTCTTAAATATATAATACCACTGCTAAACTGTATAAACAAATCAATATCTGCGATACGATAGTCTTCTCTAAGTTCATAAAGCAATTTATCTAAAGCGATATTTAATAAAATAGCTCCTAGGGGTTCACCAGTAATAGGATCAATTATAAATTTGACTATACTACTTGTTAATTCATTATGGCTATAACTTCGGTACACATTTGTCACAATAGCATCGTTTAAGTACAACATTTCTTCTTTAAACCACGGTCTATCAAACACGAAATAATTCTCAACTATTTCCGAATCTGACACAATAAATTCGCCCGATATACTAACAACGGATATGGAACGAATAAAGCTTAGGTTTGACATTATATAAGTAAAATTATGGAGAGTATCGCAGAGTGTTTCTGTATATTGAGTGCTATAGCCATTAGTTTTGGCATCTTGAAGAGTAGAAATTATTTCTTTATGATCTGCCAAAGAATTTGCAGTATCTTTTAGCAAGTCTATATCATCAAATAAATCAATGATTATATCTTCAGCTTGCATATCGCTTATAAATTGGGAACTATTATTGCTTATAATCGCTATAGAAGTAGTGGTCATATATATTACCACTGATATAAACAATAATCCAACTATAAGAAATTTGGAGTCGATCAATTTTATTTTCATTTTGTTCCCCCTTTGAAAATAGTAGTACCCTAATTTTAACATATGTACATAATAATAGTCTATAACAAATATTTTGTATAATTTGTTATAGAAAATAAACTTATAGCGTTTAAACTGTAAATATGTTATAATAAACTTATATTATATTAAATTGGGGGTTATACAATGGAAAATACTACGTTATACAAAAAGTATTGTGTAGATTTTAATCAAAATTTTTACACATACACTCGTGAAGAACTTGAACAATTTAAAGAAAAGCTTACACCAGACCAAATCTCTGACATGGCTAACATCGTAGAAGAAATTTTTACTTATGGAGTACAATCAGTTACGTTTGATCGTCCTGATTTTGTAAGCCAACTTGACAAGCATCAATATTTTAGTTTGTCATCTTATTTTTATCCAGACACAGATCCAACAAAAGAATGGATTCGTAAAGATGGACATGTTAATCCAGAGTCTATAATGTATGCTAAAAGTGGACTTCGTAAAACTTCAATGGTATTAAACTTAGGGTCAATTATGTATTATCTTACTGGAGATAAAAAATACTATGAGCTTATGAAAGAGCATATCAAAAGCTTTTTCTTAAATGAAGAAACTAAAATGTTACCAAACTTAAACTATGCACAAATAGTTGTAAATCATCCTAAATATGGGACAGGCAGAGGGTCTGGTATTGTTGACTTCTCATCAAATATGGGATATGCATTTGTTATGATTAAACACCTATATGACTTAGGAATGTTTGAAGAAGATTTATATAACGACTTAAAAGCTTGGACAAAAGAATTACTTGTGTGGCTTGAAACACATCCAAATGCACATTTTGAGCGTGACACTATGAATAACCACGGTACAATATTTATGTTGCTTATGACTCAGCTTTACTTTTTTGTAGGTGAACTTGATGAGAAAAAAGATTCACTTATTGCTGGTGTAAATAAACACCTAGTTCAAATTGATGAAGAAGGTCGTATGGATGAAGAACTACTTAGAACTAGAGCACTTGCTTATTCTGCGATGAACTTTAAATCGTATGTTGATGCGTATAAATTACTTGATGTAAACTATGTTGAAATTGAAGCTTTGAAAAATGCATTCAAATTCTTATTGCCAGTTTATAACAATGAAATCACAATTCAAGACGTTAAAGTTTCGGATAATGGCGAACTTAGAGGGTGTGAACAAATGGAAGGAACGTATCCTGAGCACTTTAAGTTATATTTAATGCATCTAGCAAAAAACTTTGGACTTGATTTGAAAGTTGAAAGTTCTGAAGACGTACACTACAAGTATTTATTTTTGTAAGAACTAGGGGTCACATAAAGTGACTCCTTTTTTAATGAGGGAGGATATTTATGCAAATCAAATATGATGATAAACAACAAGAGATAAAAATTAACGTTGAACAACAAACTACAGATAATTCTATTCAAGAATATAAAATAGCAGCAAAAACAGGTGATATAGCATCTCAATATGCTCTTGGAATTTGCTATGAAAAAGGAATTGGAACGCCAGTAAATAAACGATTTTCTCTAAGATGGTATACAGAAGCAGCAAATAAAGGACATAGTGAAGCTCAGTATAAATTAGGGAAATATTTTGCAGAGGGCATCGGGGTGAAAAAGAATAAAACTACAGCTTTTAAATGGTATATAAAAGCGGCAAATTTGGGTGAAACAAAAGCTCAGTATGAAGTAGCAACTTGCTATAATGAGGGGATAGGAACGCCTAAAAATTTAGAATTAGCAATAAAATGGTATACTGAAGCTGCTACAGCTGGTGATGAGTGTGCTCAAGTTGCATTAGCAAACTGCTACAGTGAGGGCATAGGCGTAGAAAAAGACGAGGAACTTGCTATGCAGTGGTATAAAAAAGCAGCTAAGCAACAATTACCTGAAGCACAATCTAAACTTGCAGATTGCTACAACTATGGAGTGGGTATTAAAGAAAACGAAGAAAAGGCTGTAAAGTGGTATAAAAAAGCAGCTAAACAAATGGATATATATGCACAAAATAAGTTAGGCGATTGCTATTATTATGGAACTGGCGTTAAAACAAACACAACTAAAGCTGTGAAATGGTACAAAAGAGCTGCCGAACAAGGTTATGGCGAGGCACAGCATAACTTGGCATTTTGTTTTGAAAAGGGGATAGGAGTAGAGCAAAATACAGAACAGTCTATAAAATGGTATAAAAAAGCTACAGCACAAGGTTATACTGTAGCAGAATAGGGGCGCAATGCCCTTTTTTAGATTGCGTTACATTCTAGCTGAACATCTTCGCTATCTATATACAAAATATATTTTCCAAAACATATTGCAACTTCTTTTACATGATCACTCGGATTTTCTAAATGTTCAACGACAAACCCGTTTTGCCTAACTGCAGCAAGCTGTATTTCTTCACTTGGGTTTTCGATATATTTAATTGTAAATCCGTCACGCCTCACTGCAGAAAGTTGCACTTCTTCACAAGGTTGTTTGATATATTCTATTGAATATGGATTTTGTCTAACAGCAGAAAGTTGCATATCAATAGTAGGATTTTTTATATATCGTATAGAAAAACCGTTTTGTCTAACAGCAGCAATGCATTCGAGGTCTGTTGGATTAGTAATATACTGTATTAAATTGCCATCTGTTTTTAAAAGTTCAAGATGATCATATTCAGCTGTTGTACGTGGGGAAATTTCAATCTCGGGTTTTACATCGGCTGGCACATATGAAGTATCATACGTATACAAACTTACTGTATGAGTATTTATCGTTTTGTTTGAAAATTTATAGGCAAGACGCTCTTGTTCATCATGCGTAGCAAAACACAAAAATATAATCTCTTTGTTGTTTGTATCATTATCGAATTGAAATAAAATTCTATCGCTATCATTAAGATAAAATTTATATATATTAGTTCCGTAAAATCTATCGATATGGTAGCCGTTTGGCATATTTAAAATTATATTGTTGCAGTCCGTCATTTGAGTTTGAAATTTAACAATTTTTTCGATAACGCCAGTGCGTTGGGCTATAGTATCTAAAAAGTTTTTTTCCACTTTTAGTTGAACGTCCATAGGCAAAACGCTGGAAATTGCCGTAGATGGTATCCATTTTGTTGGTATTAAAAACGACAAAACATTTTTAGATGCTTGATATATGTTATCGTACATATTTTTTGTTGTTTCCAAAAATAAAATTTCATTGTTATTTGATGTAGTTTTAATAAATGTAAACAATACTTTAGTACCGTTATGCAATTTTAGATAATATGTGTTTTTGCTATGTGCAGATTTGACTTTGTATGTGCTAGGTAAAGCATTTATGCCATATTTACACATAGCTTGTTTAAATTGTTCTAGCTCAAAAAGTATGTCGGTTGATTGAACTACATTAGTAAAAAAATTGTGTTGTATAAACATAATTCGTCCTCCTTAAATATTTTAGTGTTATTAAATTATTGACAGAGTTTTAAATAAATAATCACTAAAATAAATATTTTGGGCTAATTAGTTTACTAATTGTTCGGCTAATTTATCAAAAGAAATGCCATGATCCAATTTTCCATAAATTTCGGTACAAGTTTTTAAGTTAGTAAAGCTGCTTATATACTCTCCTAGCTCGGGTGAGTATATTTTTTTGTTATTTTTGGTTGCGGTTATACTAGTTGTTTGACCGTTTTCTTTTTCTATTGCGTAAGTTAGTTTATCGACTGTTGATAGCTCCGTGTTTACCAGCTCGTACACAGTGATTTCGCCGGAATGATTATCTTGTTGAGTGGCTATATACAAATAAAAATTACCATCTTTTTCGGCAACAGAAATTTCGGATAAATCATTATCAGAAACGTTGCTAGTTGGTAAAGTGAGTAGTTCAACGGCTCTATTTTCATAAAGTGTATATATTCCGACCATTTTTGTAGACACATCTTCAACTGTATCCCAATAAAATAACACCAATTCTTCCACGCCATTATTGTCTATATCGCATAAAAACCCTTCGTTTTCGTATTCGATAGTTGTGATAAATGATTTATATGATTCAACGTCTGCTGGCAAAGGATTTTGCAGTATACGACTAATATTTGCATCGTTTGCATACAATTGCTTTGAATTGTACTTTGGTATAAACTCAAGTTGATCTCTAGTTGAATTTATTAAAACTGTATACGTTTCGTTGTCCCAATCAACAGATACGCCAAGCGCCTCAGATACAAACCTAAGCGGAACAAGAGTTGTATCGTTTGCAATAGTTGGAGCGACAGCTAGAGTAGTTTCTACACCGTTAATTGTTGCAATAGTGTTATCAATTTGTAATTGAATGTTTATATCTCCCTTGAAAATTGTAATAGTTGGGTTGTCCCAAGTTACAGTTGCTCCAAGTTGTTCACTTACAAGTCTAACAGGTACGAGGGTTGTAGCATCAATTTGTTGTGTATTAGATGTCATTAAATTGTTATTTATAAGTAAATTAATATGGGGTGACCCAAAAACATTGATCCCACAAAATAATGTAGCTAATAGCGTAATTCCGAATTTTTTCATATTTTTTGCCTCCTGATGTAAGTATAATATAATTATAGTGTAATATTGCACTAAAGTAAACATCAAACTTACTATCTTACGTGTATTTAGTATATAATAGTATGTGAGGAGAGGTGATAAAATATGAGTAATAGTTATGAAGTAGAACAAATACTTGAGTTTGCTAGACTTGCAGGGGAAGAACGTAGATTTGTAGAAAAATTTGAATGGTATGGGAAAGCAGCAGCACAAGGTTCTGCCGAAGCTCAAAATTGTTTAGGAGATTGTTACTATTATGGCATAGGTGTTACACAGAGTGAAACATTTGCTATAAAATGCTATTTAGAAGCGGCAAACAAAGGGTATGTGGACGCACAATTTAATCTCGCCGAACTATATTTTGAAAAGCATAAATTGGAAAAAAACCGTGGGGTAAGTATGGCTGTAAATTTGATGAGTATAGCAAGTGTTTTAACAGCAAGTGCAATAGCAATACCGCTTGCAGCAGGGCTTATTGGCATCGGGAAAAAAGCTAAAACGCAAGAGCAGATTGAAACAGCTAATGGCGAAAATGAAGAAGTTTTGCTTATGATAGAAATGTATAAGCGAGCTGCGGATAAGGGACATCAAACAGCTAAAGAACGACTTGAATATCTTGCCACATTAAAATATTAGTTATAAAATAATTGTCTTAAAAAAGCTTTAATTATTGGGATAAAGCCGTTAACCCCTTATGGATTAACGGTATATTTGTTACTAAAATATTAATTTTGAAATTCAAAGCCCAAATATGTTGAAATATGTCTGTAAATAAGGTATAATATAATAGTGTAGGAAGTATAATATAAAAAAAGCACTTACAAGGGGGGGGGGTAAAATGACAGTATAGAGGGGAATTGACATCATGGTAGAACAGGCAGAACATCAATTTACGTTAAAATTTGAGTATGATGAAAATATAGATGAGGGTGAACGGCAGGCTGAACAAGACTTAAAACGGTTGTATAATCAGGCTGAGAAAGGCGATATCGAGGCACAATTAATTTGTGCAAAAAGAGCAGAGACTGACCGCAAATTAGTTGAGCAGTGTAGTTGGTATTGTAAGGCGGCACATGCAGGCAATGCCGAGGCTCAGAAGCAGTTAGGGGACTGTTATTTATACGGAATCGGAACTACTGAGGACAAGCAAAAGGCGATACACTGGTATAAAAAAGCTGTAAAACAAAATCATTTAGATGCACAATTTGAGCTTGCAGAAATATATTTTAATACGTATAAGTTAGAAAAAAATAGTGCTGGCGGACCGTTGCTTAGCATATTGCCGATAGCATCATTTTTTATGGAAGGCATTAATATAACATTTACAATAGCTATGTGTGTTGGTATGATAATAGTAGAAAAAAATGGTCGCAAACGAAGATTAAAAAATCCAAACGATGACATATGGGAAATGCTTGAGTTGTATCATAAGGTTGCCGAACAAGGGCATACAGCAGCAAGTGAACGATTGGTATACATATATAAATTGCAAGAAAATTAAATGTGAGGGGGCGTTATGATACGCCCTGTTTTTGTGCGTGCTCACATAAAATATAGAACATAAAAAATTTTCATGTGAGTGTTATGAACTTCAAAAAAATGGTTATACTTTAATTATACAATTTTTAAGGAGTGAAGTTATGCAGGATTTAATTATATTAGCTACAAGTTTATTATTAATAGGGTGTAGTGCCCCTCAAGTCAACAACCATTTCGAGCCTAGCTACAGAGCTCAACAATACATTACGGGGGACGATGCTGCTCAAATAGCATTTACACATGCTAACGCAACACCAGAGAATATCAGTCGCCTAGAAATAGAAACAGAGACTTTTAATGGTAGAATGATTTACGAAATAGAATGGACCGAAAATGGTCGCAAATACGAATACAATATAGACGCAGCAACAGGTAGCATTTATGACTTTGAAACAGAAGTGAACTATACGTCAAAATAAATGTAAAAAATTTGAACTATAATTGGCTACTCAACATATAATATTATCATTGCGATATTATAGGAGGGGTAGTATGGAAAACACATTGAAATTTTGGGCACATAATAGCTGTGGTCATATTGAAGTTTTGCAAAATTTATTTAAAACAATCGGGGAACGTCTTGATGATGAAATAAAGGTCGAGCTGACAAAATTGTTCGAGGAGTTTAATTTTATAGATACTCAACTAATAGATAAGGAAATTCCAGACAACTATAAACAATTAAAATTATTGTATGTACAAACGAGTAAATTGTTTTTAGAGGTGTTAGATGAGTTAAATATTGAAGACTATTGCGAAGTTTATCCCGTGATATTTGAAACTGTAAGACATTTTATTTATGCCCAACTATATTCTATACAGCTGTTTCACGAACATAATAACGAACATAAAGTTGCTCTCTACACGATGAATGTGGATTGACGTTATAAAAAAGGGGACGCCGTTGCGGCATTCCCCTAAAAATTAAATTGTTTAACTAACGTTTCAAGGTGATGTGATTGACTTGCGAGTTCTTCACTAACAGTAGTATTTTCTTGTGCCGAAGTTGCATTTGGGTTTATTAACGCTAAATAAGTCGAAAATCGATTAGCTAATACAAAAAAAGCGGACCGCAATAGTCCGCCTAATTATTATTCCTCGCTTAATCTGCTGTACGTCTTTTAGCGACAATCCCGTCGTACTTGCAATATCCCGCCTAATTATTCTTAGCATCCCGCCTAATTTGCTGCACCTCTTTAAGCGACAACCCCGTCGTATTTGCAATATCCCCCCTAATTATTCTTAGCATCCCGCCTAAGCTGCTGAATCTCTTTTAGCGACAGCCCCGTCGTACTTGCAATATCCCGCCTAATTATTCTTAGCATCCCGCCTAAGCTGCTGCACCTCTTTAAGCGACAACCCCGTTGTATTTGCAATATCCCCATTACCAAGTAAATCCAGCAGCGATATCGCCATCCTCCGTTTCTCCTCGTTTGCACCTCGCGCTTCGCCTATCGCTATACCTTCTTCTTTCCCTTCAACTCTACCACGCGCTTCTCCTATCGCTATTCCGCGCTCTTCTCCTACTGCAATACCGCGTGCTTCTCCTACCGCAATACCCTTATCGAAGCTTTCCCTCATAGCAGAATCCTTAATAGATTGCTCAATCTTCTTATTTCTAATAAACGTCTCATATGCTATCTTCTCTTGCTTAGTCATCTTAAGCACATCCAGCTTATCTTGCACCTTATCCATATGCTTCGCCTTCGGATTTTCTGGTACTTCACTATGTCTAAACATATATATCCACTCATCTAAGTCGCTATTAATTACATCCTTAAACCTATCTACGTTTATCAGATAATATTCCGGAAATACATTTCGCTTTAACTTTAGCCCTTTCTGCTCCTCGTTTAAGCTTTTAAATTCCACACAGCCTTTATATGTGCAGTATTCTCCGTATCCTAAGTTAAAATATAGAATGCTTATCGATATTACTTTAACTACATTTTTATACGGCTGCGACTTATCCAAACTATCCGTTATCACTTTAGACGATTCCCACAATATTCTTTCTAAATAATCATCTTCTCTATCATACTGAATTTCTATAATCAGCCTTCTATCATTACTATCCTTCGCCATTAAATCCACTCTGCTTAATTTACTCTCATCCCTATCCTTATTACTCTCACTCTCTAGTATATCTATAATAGTTATTTCTTCTTTCAGCAGTGCTTCTAAAAAGCCTTCTAGTATATCAAAGTTAGTTTTCTGCCTTAATATATACTTCATTGCATAATCAAATGACACTAATTCTCTACTCATTATATCACCTACATTTTATTTAAATTATATTAATAGTCCGC
>MDSP01000006.1_pt1 | contig 59074 bp, 54 predicted proteins | sample 1005811 | NCBI WGS metagenome assembly MDSP01 (sample SAMN05526596, study PRJNA338239) | gut metagenome | isolation source: stomach gut content | host: Naso elegans | place: Saudi Arabia: Red Sea | collected 2011-04
GCGAAGTTTTAGAAGTTAGTAATATTGGTAGTGTTTATTATATTGTAACTAATAAATTTGACGATATTTTTGTTAATAAATTATCAACTTGTGGAGTTAAATTGCTAGAAATCATTCCACTTACACTAGAAGAAATATTTATATATACAAATAAAATTTAAAGGAGGTTTAATTATGCGTGCATTAATACGTCATGAACTACGCCAGCTTTGGGCTATAGCCCTAGTATTTTTAGGCTTTGGATTATTTAATATATATTCATTGTATGACCATATTCAGCTATATTATTTAGGAAATCTTAGAATTTTACCTGTTAATTATACGGGTACATTTCTTTTGCAATTTATGTATATTTATAACGAATATAACTTTGTTTTCCTAATTGTATTATTAGCTCTACTTGTTAGTGTTCAATACAAAGATAATAAATCCATTGGTATTAGTCACTTTCTAGGCTCTTTACCATATACACAAAAAGAAATTTCATCTATAAAAATTTTATCTGGAGTTTGTTGCTATAGTATATATTTCATAGTTACTTTAGTTGGTAGTATCTTTTTAAGAAATGATGTCTTAGCTTGGAATTCAAGTGGTTCAGCAGTTAGCATTTATGTAGACTATCTTATTGATGGTAATAAGCTTTCTACACTTTTAATTCAAATATTTATACTATTTTTAGCAACAACAACAGTATATTTATTCTTAACTATGATGCAATATCAAGTTCATCATTTTATAGGAAGTGCTGTTATAGGCTTATTAATTTTAATTAGTCCATTATTTTTAATAATCTCGGTTCAAAATATTTTATCTTTAGTTCTCGATTATACCCACCCTATATTCACTTTATCTAGTACTTGGGTAGATACCATAATTGGATTTTTTGATGCTAGTTACCGTACCATGCGTCTTACCGATGTTGCTAGTCTTAGAGGAGGGTATTTGTCAATCGTTGGGATACCACAATTTGATGACTTTTGGTGGCTACGTAGTCTAATTTTAATTGGCATTTGTCTAATTATTTTATGTATAATTATTGAAATGAATAAACTCTATGGTTTGGGTAAACATGAACGAATGATAACTAGTCCTTTATTTGAAAAAATATTCGTTTTAGGCGTAACTATATGCAGCTTTTTTGTTGGTATAATATTTAGTGAACTAATTAACTTTAGTACAGTCCCAGCAATTTTAATTTCAATAGTTACAACTATTATAGGTTTTATGATTTCAAGATTTATTTGTACTTTAGGAAAGCAATAGAAAGGAGTCCTTTATGAAAAAATACATTGCATTATTATCCGTAGGGGTTATGGGATTAACTGGGCTGTTATTCCATAATACCCAAGGTTATTACGAGAAAATTTCAACTCAATATCCGTATTATGAATATACAGAATTAGATGCCCCTATAAAAATTTATAGCAAACCCAATGACCATTTGCAAAGTGTACTTGATGAAATACAAGAAAAGACTAAATTTTTTCTAAGAGATGAGGATATTTATTGGGATACTCAGGTAATTAATGAAAAAGATTTCGAGCCAGTTTCTCACGATATCATAGCTTCAGAAGTTAAAGGATTTCTTGGAACAACGACTGCCGTTAACACTTCTTATAGACGAGACCCCTACTTATATTTTGACGATGGCGCTAACTATTTCCATGCAACATTCTCTTGGAGTAACCTTAGCTTAATTGAAGAAATTATCCTGATATTAGAAGAAAAATTGGGTCTTTCTGGTCTTGATAATATCCCTATGGCTTATTACGATAAAGATACTCATTCTATTGTTATCCCTGAGATTTTAAGTGAAAATTATTTCTCTTATTTATTTGATAAAATAACGATTGCAGTAACTCCTAATGAAATGATTATATACTTTTGGCATGATATTTTAAGTAATGAAATACACCAACAACTTTATGAAATTTTATACAATGAAAATTTAGCTTATAATAGTTTTAGTAGTGGAACAAATAGGCATGCTATTTCTTTTTCAAGTATGATTGCTCCTATATATGGATATAATACTACCCACTGCCCTATTGTATTTGAATATGAATTTGATAATGAAACCTTTGAAATTACTAGATTTTCTGTTGGAATTAGTCATATAAGGACTGGGATAGATAATCATCTAATTAATACCTTTACTCCAGAAATGCAACATCAAACAAAAGTTGCACTAAGTTTTCTTGATTTATCTAACGAGGAAACCGACCGTATAATTAATACTATAGAACAAACGCTTCAAAAACGAATTTCTCCTTCTGATGATACTTTTGATAATTATACATCAATGGGAAAATACGCTTCTCGTTCTTATTCTAATGTAAAAGATAAAGAATGGAGTTATAAGTACAATTTAACCCTAAAATAAATTCCAGAATTTTCCTCTAATATTTGTATATATTAGAGGTTTTTTATTGCTATTTTCTGGAAAATACCGTATAATTAAAGATTATAATCAGCAAAGGTATTTTTTTACTGATTTACAATTCTAAAAAAGAAAGGAAGAAAAGCATGATTGACTTTTTATTTTTAGGGATTGATGCATGGCTAGTATACATCGGAATTAAACAAAAAAATTCATTTTTACTAATTTTAGTATCCATTAGTTTGATGATTGATTTGATGAGTTTATTGCAATATTTAACTACTGTTCGTTGGTAATAGGAGGTTTTTGCTATGGGATTATATGATAAATTGACTGGAAAAGCTAGTGAAGGAGCTAATACTGCACTTATTGAAGAATATTTTTTGGACGATGAAGTAGTTTTAGCATCTTTTCAATATATACGAGATATGATAATTTTCACCAATTTAGGAATTTACTTAGTTGATGTTCAGGGGATTACAGGGCGTAAAATTGAGGTTTTATTTATACCAAAAAGAGCTGTAAAAAGTGTAGCTTTTGAAACTGCCGGCACTGTAGATTTAGACTCTGATGTAAAGTTACATGTTGAAGGACATTTCAAAAAAGATGAAAATGGTAAATTTGTATTAATGCCAATTTTATTTAAAGTCCCTCGTCAGCAACAAGATAAGACTAAGCAAATTGTAAACATAGTAAAAACATATTATTTGGCATAAGGTCTTGACGATTAGTTTTGATTGTCGTAATATATATAAAAATCTTTTAATAGGAGAGTACAAAAATGAGTGTTACTAAAATTTCTACAGAGAAAGCCCCTTGTGCTATTGGTCCATATTCACAAGGTATGATTTTTAATGGAATGGTATTTACTTCTGGGCAAATAGCTCTTGACCCTGTAACTGGAGAGGTTGTAGGTGATGATATTACTACTCAATCTGAGCAAGTTATGAAAAATTTGGAGGCTGTCTTAACAGAGGCAAATTCTTCTTTTGACAAAACAATTAAGACTACTTGCTTTTTGAGCGATATGGAATATTTTGCAAGTTTTAATGAAGTTTACGCCAAATATTTTACAAATAAGCCTGCTCGTTCTTGTGTAGCTGTTAAAACTTTGCCAAGAAATGTTCTTGTTGAAGTTGAATGTATCGCATACCAATAAAAAATAACTGTAAGCAATTAATTTTGTTTACAGTTATTTTTTTATTATGAAATTTTGACATTATTATATATATAGTTTGATTGCTATATTTTGATAAAAATTTTGTGATAACCATTAACTAACAGATGACTTTTACAAATAAGTTTCAAACTCCAATTTCAAAAATCGTGATCATGTTACAATTCTGTCCTGTAAAACGAAATTTATTTTTCTGTAGTCCAAGAAATATTTCCTTTTGTATCTATAACACAAATTATAGTCCCGTCTAAATCTGTACGATAGACTTCCATATTTCTCTCATCATATCTATCCAAAACTTCTTGATGAGGGTGGCCATATTTATTGCCTTCACCTGCTGAAATTACTGCATATTCAGCTTTTACAATATCCAAAAATTCTTCGCTTGAAGATGTTCTTGAGCCATGGTGAGCAGATTTTAAAATATCCACATCTCTAAATAAATCAAGTGATGCCATCTCCGATTGAGTTTCCATATCTCCTGTAAATAAAATTTGTTTATCTAAATAAACCATCTCAATTACTACGCTATTATCGTTTTCATCAGAGTAGTTATCTCCTGTTTCAATAAAATTAAACGATAGATTATCGTTAACTTTTACTGTAAAATTATCATCTTCTCTATAATAAGCACCTTCGTTATCTCTTGCAACAACGTATCTTTCATATGTTTGAGTTGTTTTTTTAGTTGCTCCTGAGTCTACAATATTTTTTACTTCAAACGCCTCTAACACCTCATCAGCTCCCCCAATGTGGTCTGCGTCCATATGTGTAGCAACAAAATAATCAAGCTCTGTGATGTCAAATTGTTTTAGGTAGTCCACCACGTCATCGCCTTTTCCATTATCTCCAGCGTCAATTAACATAGTAAAATCACCACATTGAATAAAAATTGCATCTCCTTGACCAACATCAATAAAGTGAATGTGTGCAGGGTCTAACGCTGATGATGATTTATTTGTACTGCTAGAGCTATTGTTGGTATCCAATGAACACCCAGTAAAAATTAACCCCACGCTTAACAATGAACTAAGTAATAATTGTTTCAATTTCATATGTATGTCCTCCAAAAATATTTTATTATTTGCTATATTTATAATAACATAAAGTCGGAAAAAGTCAAATATAGACGAGCTTTAGGCCTATGTAATTAATATTTTTATATAAAAAAATTGCGAAAAGCCCTAAGACCTTTCGCAATTTAATTATTCGTCTAATTTTAATACGCTCATAAATGCTGCTTGTGGAACTTCTACGTTTCCAACTTGGCGCATACGTTTTTTTCCTTCTTTTTGTTTCTCAAGAAGCTTACGTTTACGAGAAATATCTCCTCCATAACACTTCGCAAGAACGTCTTTTCTCATCGCACTAATAGTTTCACGAGCGATAACTTTTGTACCAATTGCAGCTTGAATTGGAATTTCAAACTGGTGACGGCTAATTTCTTTTTTGAGTTTCTCAACAACCTTACGCCCTTTGTTTACAGCACTAGACTCATGTACAATAAGTGAAAGTGCGTCAACCATTTCTTTATTTACTAAAATATCAAGTTTTACAAGTTTAGACTCTGCATAACCTTTTAACTCATAATCAAAAGAAGCATAACCTTTTGTACGAGATTTTAGCGCATCAAAGAAATCATAAATTATCTCATTTAGAGGCAGGTCATACGTTAACATTGCTCGGTTTGCCTCAACGTATTCCATTCCATAATAAACCCCTCGGCGTTCTTGGCATAAATCCATAACTGCTCCTACATAATTAGACGGAACCATAATTTTAGCCTCTACCATAGGTTCTTCCATATATTTAATATTTGATGGGTCTGGCAAATTTGCAGGGTTTGAGAGTGATAAAACCTCTCCATTTGTTTTGTGAACTTTGTAAATTACGTTTGGTGCAGTCGTTACCAAATCCAAATTGTACTCTCTCTCCAAACGCTCTTGAATGATTTCCATATGAAGAAGCCCCAAAAATCCACATCTAAATCCAAACCCTAAAGCTACTGAAGTTTCTGGCTCAAACGTTAAGGCGGCATCATTAAGTTGAAGCTTTTCAAGGCTATCTCTCAAATCACCATATTTTGCACCATCGGCAGGGTATAGCCCACAATAAACCATAGGATTTACTTTTTTATAGCCTGCTAATGGCTCATCAGTTGGGTTGTGTGCGTCTGTAATTGTGTCCCCAACACTTGTATCTTTAACGTTTTTGATGCTGGCAGTCATGTACCCCACTTCTCCTGCTTGTAAAACTTCTGTAGGCCTAAATACTCCTGCCCCAAAATATCCTACTTCAACAACTTCAAACTCTGCTTCTGTAGCCATCATTTTAACTTTCATACCTTTTTTGAGGCTACCTTCTTTTACTCGGCAAAACACGATTACCCCTTTGTATGGGTCGTAAAGCGAGTCGAAAATTAGTGCTTTTAATGAAACATCTTCTGCACCATTTGGTGGTGGTATAACTTTAACCACTTGTTCAAGAACATCTTCTATATTAATTCCATTTTTTGCAGAAATTAGAGGTGCATCTTGTGCATCAAGCCCAATAACATCTTCAATTTGCTCCTTAACGCCTTCTGGATTAGCACTTGGCAAATCAATTTTATTAATAACTGGCATCACCTCTAGGTCATGTTCCAGCGCCAAATATACGTTTGCAAGCGTTTGTGCCTCAATACCTTGAGCTGCATCAACAATTAAAATTGCGCCTTCACAAGCTGCTAAACTTCTTGATACCTCATAGTTAAAATCAACGTGACCTGGAGTATCTATAAGATTAAAAATATACTCTTCTCCATTTTTTGCTGTATATACAAGTCTTACAGCTTGTGATTTAATCGTAATTCCTCTTTCTCGCTCTAAATCCATATTATCAAGCACTTGTGCCTGCATCTCACGCTCTGTAAGTGTACCAGTCATCTGAATTATACGGTCAGCAAGAGTACTTTTTCCGTGGTCAATATGAGCGATAATACTAAAATTTCTTATTTTTTCTTGTCTTGAAAGTGACATATAATTTGTCCTCCCTTAGTTTATTTTGGTGATTTATCGCCTTATTATAGCACGGTAAACAGTTTTTTAAAACCCAAAATTTTTAATCTCCACTTGACAAACATTCATAATTTGTAATGCGCTTGTGTGATATTCTGAAGAAGTTCCTGCACAACAATTTGCATCAACAACTAATTTTGTCTCTGGAAATCCTGTTTTTAAAACCATTACATTTACCATTACACAAATATCTGTACACAAACCAATAATTTCAATTTGAGTATCTTTTTCATCAATAATAACTTTTTTTATTTCATCAATAAGTTCTAAACTTCCAAAACCTGGCTTTTCAATTATTACTGGGTGGTCTGATTGAGCTTCTACTAACGGAATTAACTCTTTAATTTCTGAACACAGTTGCCAGCCAGAAGAACCTTTTATTGCGTGTTGAACAGGTAAATTCTTGCCTTCTTGACTTTCTAAATAATCGTCTGGGTGAGTATCTTGAGTAAAAAATACGGCATTTCCATGGCTAATATATTCTTTAACTCTTTGTATAACATTTGGTACAATATTTTTTGCTTCTGGTGAACCTAACACTTGATCGATAAAATCATTTTGCATATCCACTACAACTAAAATCTTTTTCATAATATAATCCCTCCTATGTAATGATTAATGAAAATTAGATGTGTATTTGAAATTATTACCTATAAAAAACACCTTAACACTAATTATAAAACACATTATAGATATTGGAAAGGCATAAATTTATATTTTTTTGGAATATTTCCCCTAGTTTTTTTATATACTATGTTGAGAAAGCTCGTCTTAATCTATTATCAATTAATATAAAATATCCAAAACATGACCATAGTTTGAAAAAGTTAAAGTTTGTTTAATAAATATTTTAAAAAAGTATTGGAAAAACTACTCATATTAACTTATAATATATTAAATATAGTGTCAGCTTTTCTTATTAAAAGTCGAATTAATATTAAATCGATGAGAGGAGATAGATGTTTAATTATACAAAGAAAGGAAGTGAGTTGGAAGGGTTTTTACTCTTAATAAATATGATGAAAAATAATATTATTATATCTCAAGAAGATAGCAAGATTGCAAAATTTTTACCTGTACTTAGTGCCATATCTTTTATTGTATTGATTGCTTTGTTTAGTCTCCACTCAAGAACAAACTCTTATACGGCAAGCCTAGAAGCTAAAGTTGAAGAAACACAACTTCAGATGGAACAAGCTAAAATTTATAATTCGGAAGAAGAAAATAAGATTTCTGAGCTAGAAGCTGAAATTTATAATCTTCAACAAAATCTTGAAAAAATGAACTCTATGATATGGTATTATCAACCTATAATTATTCCTGAAAGTATGCAATAACCATAAAAAGAAAGGGTGAAGTTGTGAAAGCGATAAGTAAAGGTCAAATTGTAATAACTATTTTATTTGCAGTTTTATCAGTTTTATTATTTATATCCTCTGGTACAATAATGGTAGATGCTGAGGCCAAAGAAAGTATAGTTAGTCAAGTCGAAACAGAGCTTGCATTATTAGAAGAAGAAACTCGTAAACTAGAGCTAGTTTCTGCCGAATTAGAAGAACAACGCACTGTCCTTCTTGAGCAAGTTAACAATTTAACTGAAGAAATTAACATTTTAAGAGAAGATAGAGATACTTCTGCCATCGAAATTGCTATTGAAAATCCAAAATATGCATATTTAACTTTTGATGATGGTCCTAGTGATAATACAGTTAAAATTTTAGATTTTCTTCTAGTAAATAATATTCGTGCTACATTTTTCGTTTTGGAGCGACCAGGTCGTGAAGATGTTTATAGAAGAATTGTTGATGAAGGTCATACAATTGCAGTTCATTCTAGCACACATGATTATGCTAGCATTTATCAAACTGTAGATACATTTTTAGCTGATATTGAAAATTTATCTAACGTTATCTATCAAGCTACAGGGGTAATCCCTGATGTTTTACGCTTCCCAGGTGGGTCTAACAATTTAGTTAGTAGAAGATATGGTGGAAATGATATTATGGATAGAATTATTCCTGCTATGGAAGCTGCTGGATATATATATTTTGACTGGAATGTAGATTCTCAAGATGCAAGTAAAGCAGTTCAGGATAAAGATGTTATCGTTAATGCAGTTATTAACCAAAGTAGAAATTTAACTCAACCTGTAATTTTGATGCATGATGCAGCTGCCAAAACTACAACTGTTGATGCTCTTCCTGAAATTGTTGCTGGATTAAAAGAGCTTGGTTTCTCATTTGAAAGATTAACTAGTGATACACCTGTTGTACAATTTTAACCATGTATAATATTGGCTAAACTTGAAAACATAAGTAGTATAAACCAAATAAAGGGGTGCTATTTATGCAACAATATGAATGTTCAAATTGTGGATATGATATTACAGGAATTGAAAGTCAGCGTGATGATGTTGGACTCAACATGGCTTTGGTAAATAATGTTGACTCATATTTAGGAGATTTAATTATACCTTTTGCCTGCGCTCCTGTTACAAATAGTATTTCATGCCCAAATTGTGGACAAATTGGTAGTTGGTTAAAAAATCATTAAAAATTTTTAGGAAAAAATACAACTCTATCCATTTAGAGTGATTTTTTCCTTTTTATTTTGGGTATAATTAAAAAAGATGTTTTTTTATCAGCAGAATGATATAATTTTAGTAGATGAGACTGCATATATATATTATAAGCAAAAATTTGACGTTAGGAGGAGATGATATATGGAAATTCCAATGCACGCTATAGGCTTTTCGTCTATAATGAAACAAGGAGATTTAGATGAATTGGTTGAGGTGACTTTATTAGAGCCTACATATCAAAATATTACTACAGAAAAGACTAAATTAAAAATTGCTGAGTATAGAAGAGAAGTAGCCCCTAACACTTATATTATGGTTCGAGTAAGTATTACAGAGGAGAATGGGCAAGCAAGCTGTTTTAATATTGAAGAATGTGAGGCCTGTGTTGACTCCACAATCAAAACACACGTTGAAGAAATCGAAGTAGAAAAACTTGATGAGATGCTTTATTATGTTGTCTGCGAAGAAAAAACTACTGCCATGCAACTGGTATTTTGGTTGCAAAATTTGGTGCATTATCTAAACTTATCGGCTCTTGGCAAAAAACCAATTGGCGCTAGTGTATTAGGAGTTGCCCTTGAAGGAACTATCATCTTGCCAATTACTAAAGAAGCTGATGATGAACAGTTTGAAGAAGAGGAAAGAGAGAGATTTCGTACATTAGTTAAAAGAATTCGTGAAGGTGATGAGACTGCTCGTGATGAGTTAGAAGAAGAAGAACAAGATATCGACGACCAACTTCGAGAGCGCCTAAAAGATGAAGACTTTTTAACTATTATGAGTGGATATTTTATTCCTCTTAGTGATGATGAGTCAATTTATGCAATTCTTGGTGATATAATTGATATCCAAACTAGAACTAACAATCAAACTAAAGAAAAGATGTATGTTTTTACGCTAGACGTAAACGGAATGCATCTACAAGTAGTTATTAACCACCTAACACTAATTGGAATGCCGATGGTTGGTATGAGATTTATGGGTAGTTGTTGGCTACAAGGAAGAGTTATCATGGAAGACTAAAAATTTCCCTACAGCTTAATGTTGTGGGGATTTTTTATAATTTATTTGCAAAACATACTTGAAATTTTTACATTTTAACCATATAATTGAACTACATAAAACAATTTTTTATCTAATTAAATAGTTTTCTTAATCAAAAAATTTTAGTGAGGTGAAATATGAGAAAAATTAATATTGGAAATTCAGGTCTTATGGGTTCTGAAATTGCTTTAGGGTGTATGAGAATTAAAAATATGGATATCGGAGAAGCTGCTATACTTATTGATACAGCAATCAAATGTGGTATCAACTTCTTTGACCACGCAGATATTTATGGTCAGGGTCAATCTGAAGAATTATTTGGACAAGCAATGAAAGCTTTGCATATCAAAAGAGAAAATATTATTCTTCAATCTAAATGTGGAATTAAACCAAATATGTACGACTTTTCAAAAGAACATATTTTAACAAGTGTTGATGGGATTTTAAAAAGACTTAGAACAGATTATTTAGATGTTTTATTACTTCACAGACCAGATACTTTGATGGAAGTTGATGAAGTGGCAGAAGCATTTAATACTCTACATAGTTCTGGAAAAGTTCGTTATTTTGGAGTGAGTAACCACAATTCCCTACAAATGCAACTAGTTGAACAGGCTTGCAACGGAAAATTAATCGCTAATCAACTTCAATTAAGTTTGGCTAATACTACAATGATTGATGCTGGTCTAAATGTTAATATGAAAAATGAAGCTGCTGTTAATCGTGATGATAGTATTTTGGAATATTGCCGACTAAAAAACGTTACTATTCAAGCATGGTCACCTTTCCAAAGCTCAGATGTTAAAGGAGTTTTTCAAGGTCACCCTCAATATGAAGCACTAACACAAGAAATCTTAAGGCTTGCTGAAGAAAAAGGTGTAAGTACTTCAGCTATTCCAACTGCTTGGATTTTGCGCCACCCTGCAAATATGCAAGTTATCGTTGGAACTACAAATACTGAGCGTCTTGTTCAAATTGTACAGGCAAATAACACTATGCTTACTCGTGAAGAATGGTATAGTTTATACCGTAGTGCAGGAAATATTTTACCATAAAAAAAAGCTTATCCCTGAAAAATTGTGGATAAGCTTTTTTTATATTATTTTTTAGACATACGTTTTCTATCAGATTCTTTTAAATAACGTTTACGCAAACGAATACTAGCTGGAGTAATTTCTACTAACTCATCTGGCTCAATAAATTCTAGTGCTTCCTCAAGAGTAAAAATTCTTGGAGGCGTTAATTTTACTGCATCATCTGCTCCTGAAGAACGAGTATTAGTTAATTTTTTCGTTTTACAAGGGTTAACCGTCATATCTTCGCTTCTTGCGTTCATTCCAATAACCATACCTTCATAAACATCTGTAACTGGGTGTACAAAAAGTGTACCACGAGCTTCTAAACTATTTAATGCATAAGATACTGTAGCCCCTTGCTCCTGAGCAATTAATACACCATTTGCACGTTTTGGAAGCTCTCCAACATAAGGAGTGTAACCTTCTACACGTCTTACCATAGTAGCTTCACCACGAGAATCTGTAATTAATTCACTTCTAAATCCAAGTAAGGCACGAGTTGGGCATAAATATTCAACTCTCATATATCCATTTTCTGGCTCCATACTTTGCATTTGAGCTTTTCTCATGTTAAGTTTGTTAATAACTGTACCTGAATATTCTTCTGGCAAAGTAATAATTACACGCTCAACTGGTTCTACAAGGTCACCATTCTCATCTTTATGCATAATAACCTCTGGTTTAGAAACTCCAAGCTCATAACCTTCACGGCGCATATTTTCTAATAAAATAGATAAGTGAAGTTCTCCACGACCAGAAACTTTGTATCCATCAGTAGTATCCATCGCTTCAACTTTAAGCCCAACGTTAACTTCAAGCTCTTTTTCCAAACGGTCTTTGATGTGACGAGTTGTTACAAATTTTCCACTTAACCCAGCAAAAGGTGAGTCATTAACTAAGAAATTCATAGTTAAAGTTGGTTCTTCAATTTTGATTGGCTCCATTGGCTCAACTTGTCCAGATAGACCAATAGTTTCTCCAATAGAAATATCTGAAATCCCTGAAATTACAGCGATATCTCCACTTGTTGCCTCAGAAATAGGAACTTGTTTTAACCCTTCATAACCCATAAGTTTAACAATTTTTCCGTTTCTTAAAGTACCTTCGTTACTTGCAACTTGAACTTGCATTCCTTCTTTAATTACACCTTTATAAACACGACCAATCCCTAAACGACCAATGTATTCATCATATGCCAAGGCGCTAATTTGCATTTGTAAAGGAGCATCATCTTGCTTTGGATATTCTCCAACTTGCTTAATAATAGTTTCCATAAGAGGCTCAAGATTTTCAGATGGCTCATCAACTTCATATTGCATAATCCCTTGTTTACCAATTCCATAAAGCACTGGGAAATCTAACTGTTCATCAGTTGCATCAAGGTCTGCAAATAAATCAAATGTCATATCAACAACTTCTTCAGCTCTATTATTTGGCTTATCAATTTTGTTAATTACAAGAATTGGACGAAGACCAAGCTCTAACGATTTTTGAAGAACGAAACGAGTTTGAGGCATTGGCCCTTCAATCGAATCTACAAGTAAAATAACTGTATCTACAGTACGAATTACACGTTCAACTTCTGAAGAAAAATCACTATGTCCTGGAGTATCTACGATATTAATTTTGTAATCTTTGTATCTAATTGAGCAGTTTTTTGAATAAATAGTAATTCCACGCTCTCTTTCGATTGAGTCACTATCCATAACACAATCTACACGTTCCTCATTTTCACGAAAAACTCCACTTTGATTTAAAAATGCATCTACTAATGTTGATTTACCAGCATCAACGTGTGCAATTACAGCAATATTTATAATTTTCATTTCTTTATCCTTTCGTCTTTCCTAGATGTTATATTTATTCACCTAATTCATGTTTATAAGTTCTTTAGCAGTAACCAAAAATTTCTCGACTTCATGAGGCTCTGTTGCCCAAGAAGTTACAAGGCGAATTACTGCTGGTTTATCCCCTGCAGGAGTCCAAACTTCAAAATCAAACTGTTGCTTTAACTTATCAATTACTTCATCTGACATATATACAAAAATTTGATTTGAATTACTCTCCACAAGCATATTATAACCCATATCTTTTAAACCTATTTGTAAAGTTTGCGCTGTCTGATTTGCATGAAGTGCCAACTTATAAAATAAATCATCTTCAAATAAAATTTTAAACTGTATTCCAAGTAAACGACCTTTCGCAAGTAATGCCCCTCTTTGCTTAATCAAATACTTAAAATCCTTTTGAAGTTCAGGGTTTGTAATAACTAAAGCCTCTCCAAATAAAGCACCATTTTTTGTGCCTCCAATATAAAAAGCATCTGTATATTTTGCAATATCAGCCATTCTCATATCGTTGTTAAATGCAGTTAGAGCCGAACCTAGTCTAGCTCCGTCCATAAATAATAGCAAATCATTGGCTTTACAAATCTCACTAAGCTCCACCAATTCAGCCAAAGAATAAGTAGTCCCTACCTCAGTTGTGTTTGAAATGTAGGCCATACGAGGCTTTACCATATGATAATCGCCATGCTCATTAAGTGCCTGTTGAATTTTTTGTGGAGTCAATTTTCCATGTACTCCATCAACACTAATCACCTTATGCCCAGTTGCCTCAATTGCTCCTGTTTCATGAACGCAAATATGCCCCGAATGCACTGCTATTACTGCCTCATGTGGACGCAAAAATGCACCCAAAGCAGTTAAATTTGTTTGAGTTCCACCCACTAATAAATGAACTTCTGCTTCTTCACATTCAATGTGTGCTTTAATTAATTCGCAAGCTTTTTGCGTATACTCATCTTCTCCATATCCTACCGTTTGGTATCTGTTTGTCATTAGTAACTCTTCCATTATAAGAGGGTGAGCGCCCTCACTATAATCATTTTTAAATCTGTACATTATTAGTCCTCTTTCTACAAAAATTAGCTAATTTATTCCAAAGTTTAAGGCAAAAGCTTCCTTATATAAGAAGAAATATAAGAATAACTTTCACCTCATTATTTACAATTTATTTTTTTTCGATAACCTCAATTTTGTATCCATCTGGGTCCTCAATAAAATAAAAAGTTGCAAACCCTTCACCTAAACTTTTGATTGGCGTACAAGTTACACCCATTTTTTCATGGTTTGCAAAAGATGCATTAATATCTTCTGTTACCACAGCAAAATGGCTAAAACCATGCCCAAGCTCATAAGGTTTTTCTGTATCGTAGTTGTAAGTTAACTCGATTTCAAAATTTCTATTTTCATCACTCATATATACAAGTGTAAATTTATATTCCGAGAAATCTTTTTTATTTACAACTTCTAAACCTAAAGCGTCCTCATAAAATTTTTGCGATTTGTCTAAGTCAAAAACTCTTATACAAGCGTGTTCTAATTTGTAATTCATAATCTCTTCTCCTCAATTAACCCACAAAATAAATGATTGATATACAAAGGATTTCTCCCCTATATTAGTTATGTTCCGAGTTTAGCTTCTTTATTATAACATATATTTACAAAAAGCAAAGTAAAATTTTTTTAACATACCCAAAATTACAACATTTTTTTGATTTAAGTACAGTAAATTAATTATTTTTATGCACAAAAAACTTATTTCCTGTATAATTTCTTAATAATGTCATACCTCATTATTAGGAAATTATTGGAAATAAGTTTTCTTATCTATTATAAAATAATCCTACTACATAAAAATAATTTTTAGTATAATATGAATTATATAATATCTACATCTTGCATAATAATATCATGATTAATAGCTTTTTCTTGGTGTGCAACTATCATTGTACAAACAGCATCTCCAGTAATATTTACTGCTGTTCGAGTCATATCCAAGATACGGTCAATCCCCATGATTAATCCAATACCCTCTACAGGAAGACCCACAGATACCAACACCATAGACAGCGTAATCAGCCCAACCCCAGGCACTCCAGCCGTCCCAATTGATGCCATAGTTGCAGTAAAAATTACTACTAAATAATCAGTTGGAGTTAATGGAATATTGTATGCTTGTGCTACAAAGATAACTGCTACCCCTTGCATAATTGCTGTTCCGTCCATATTAATTGTAGCTCCAAGAGGAATAGTAAATGAAGAAATCTTTTTAGAAACTCCCAATTTTTTGTTTAGTGTCTCAATTGATAAAGGAATAGTTGCGTTTGAAGTTGCTGTTGAGAATGCAAATCCCATAACCGATGAAAACTTTTTCAAAAATACTTTTGGGCTAATTCCCGTAAACACCTTTAACATCAACATATACACGATAAAACATTGCACTGCAAGACCAAGAACAACGCCTAACATATATTTAATCATTGGTAAAAATCCGTTAAACCCAATTTCACTAAAAGTTTTTGCCACCAAACAAAATACCCCTGCTGGTGCAATTTTCATAACTAAAACCGTCATATCCATCATAATATCATTAAATTGTGTGAAAAATCTAATAATAGTATCTGCCTTTTCCCCTTGCTTTGCCAAAATGACTCCTAACAAAATTGCAAAGAAAATAATTTGTAACATACTACCTGCCGATAGTGATGCCACTGGGTTTACTGGAATAATATTTAAAAATGTATCAACTACGCCTGTTGCCTCTGCTACCGTTGGTTGAGCCACTTCGATTAGTTCCATATCAAGACCAATTCCAGGATTAATTAATGAACCAATTGCAAGTGCCACAGAAATCGCAATTGCTGTTGTACATAAGTAAAAAAGTATTATTTTACCACCAACACGCCCCAAACTTTTGGAGTCGCCAATAGACATCGCACCACAAATTAAAGATGAAAATACAAGTGGCACAACTAACATTTGCATACAGCGAATAAATCCATTACCTACAAAATAAAATAGTCCACCCACCAAGACATCATCTTTAAAAGAACTCGCTGGCACTAGATAATACAATGCTAAACCTACTATAGCACCAATTAAAAGACTAATAAAAATTTGTGTTGATAAACCTAATTTTCTTTTCTCAGTCATAAACCTAACCCCTTTCTTTCTTTGTTAATGTAAGCCGTTTCTACTATAATAAAAGTTACATAAAATTTAGTTAGAAACAATTGTCTTAATTTACTTACAATTAACGCAAGTGCAATTTTATCATTCAGACAATACTACACTTTTTGCCTATAAGTTAGGTTTATATAAAGTACTAGCCTTTTATTCATATACAAGTTATTATTGTATACAATACGTAAAATTTTTTTATAAAAATTATATTATAATTATACCATTTGTTGTAAATTTTGATTGAAGTTTCTTATATTTGTTAATAATTGTACAAGAACTTTTCATAAATGTATAATAAATAATTAAATATTTCGTAGGTTATTATTTACGAAATCTTAGGGGCAAGCTGCATTTTTAATTTAGGCACAAAAAAAGAGGTAGCGAAGTTGCAACCCCTCTTATATCAAAAATTTAGTTATCTTCTAGTGCTGGCTCTTCAGAATTTAAAAAGTCTGCCAAAGCGTTCATAGCCTGCTCTTCATCGTTTCCACTAACACTTAATTCTATTTCTTCACCCTTAATCGTTCCAAGTGACATAATCCCCATAATACTTTTTGCGTTTGCTTGCTTTTCTGATACATTAACAATGATTTGACTGTCAAATCTGCTTGCTAGTTGTACAAATAATGCTGCTGGTCTTGCCTCTAAACCATTTTTAAGTTGTAAAGTAATCATTTTCGTTATCATAATTCACTTCTCCTTTTAGTTTTCTTGTTTGATTTGCAAAACTACTTATTTTTTTTAGTCTATGATTAATGCCTGATTTTCCTATTGGCGGGGTCATCATTTCCCCAAGTTCCTTGAGTGTTGCACTAGGATATGCAATGCGATAATTTGCTACTATTTCAAGTTGTGGAGCTAAACTATCTAAACCAATAGTATTTTTAAGATACTCTATGTCCTGAATTTGGCGAACAGAAGCCGAAATAGTTTTCTTGAGGTTAGCCGTTTCACAATTTACTAACCGATTTACATTATTCCTAACTTCCTTTACAATGCGCACGTTTTCAAAATTCATTAGCGCCACATGGGCCCCCATTATATTTAATAAATCTACAATTTGAGAACCCTCTTTAAGATAGACTACATTATGATTTTTGCGTTTAATAATTTTTGAGTCAATATCAAATTTTTTCATAATTGCCTGCAAAGTCTTCGCCTGCTCTACTGTAGGAGGAATAAATTCCAAATGATACCCTTTGTGGGGGTCATTTACAGAACCTACTGCCAAAAAAGCTCCCCTCAAAAAAGCTCTCCTACAACATATACTATCAAAATTACTATATAGCTCATAATTAATTTGCACATCTTGTAGCAACTTTAGCTGATTTATAATTGAGATTGAAGTAATAGGACTGGTAATTTTTAACACATGGTTATATTTCTTGCGTCCTATAAAATTTTCTAAAATTACTTCACTATTAATATTAAAAGCTTTTTGTATCATTGTAAAGTATTTTTTAGCAAGGTCTTCGTTTTCTATAGGCAATTCAACAGTAAAAAAAACATCATTTTGTGCAATATTACCAATAGATATAAAAAATCCAGCTAATTCAGACGTGATACAATTTATATCATTTGATAAATCCTTAACGAGTTCTTGCTTTACATCGGTGGAAAATGACATTCCATCACCCCTTTGTATTTGAAAATATAGCTTTTGCTAATTGATAAGTATCGTGCCTTATATACAGTTTTTTGTTGTCAACTTTTGCTAATGGCTTCTCAATTCTTTCCATATTTCTCCAAATCGAATGGTCTTCATTCCACTTTAGAAGATGAGCGCCTTCTTCTGCATACTTATTAATATATTCAGGCTCAATATATCGGCTATTTACAATCACACTATTTATGGAATTTTTACCCAAATATTTTTCCAGAGCCTCAATATGTTGTTCTATCGTAAAACCTGTAGTTTCACCAGGCTGACTCATAATATTTGCTATATAAATTTTGTGTGCATTACTTTTTGTTATAGCCTCAGCAACCTTTTCAACTAGTAAATTTGGAATAATACTTGTGTATAAACTTCCAGGACCAATTAAAATAATATCAGCCTCTTCTATAGCCTCCAAAACATCTGGAGTAGGCTTTGGATTTTGGGGAGTAAGTACAATTTTCTCAATCATAATTTGGTTTATTTTACCATATGTTACAATTTCAGTTTCTCCTATCACCTCTATACCATCAGCAAACGTTGCATATAAATCCACATCTTCAAGAGTTACTGGCAAAACTCGTCCACTAATTGCTAAAATATCGCTTGTATATTTTACTGCATTTTCAAAACTTCCCGAAACTTCTGCCAGTGCGGCCAAAAAGATATTTCCAAAATTTTGACCTTTCAGTGTACCATCTTCAAAGCGATATTGCAACAACTTTTTCATCATAGGTTCTGTATTTGCAAGCGATACCAAGCAATTTCTAATATCACCTGGTGGTGCAATTTGCATTTGTTGACGCAAAATACCAGAGCCTCCCCCATTGTCAGAAACAGTTACAATTGCTGTAATATTTTGCGTGTATTCCTTTATCCCTTTTAACATGGTAGAAAGCCCAGTCCCTCCCCCTATTGCTACCACCTTTAATTTTGAAATATCTAACTTTTTATTTCCCTCTCTTTTTATCCTTATCAATATCTCTATAATCTACATTACAAACATGGCCTTCTGATTTTAGATGAACATTTAATTCATTTGCAATCGTTACAGAACGGTGTTTTCCACCCGTACACCCTATCCCTATAACCAGTTGATTTTTACCCTCTTTTGCATATTGAGGAACTAAAAAACTAATCATATCTTTAAGTTTAACCAAAAATTCTTGTGAAACATCAAACTGCATAACATACTCACTTATTGTAGGGTCATTGCCTGTTAATGGTCTCATTTCTGGTATATAATAAGGGTTTGGCAAAAATCTCACATCAAATATCAAATCAGCATCAATCGGAACTCCATACTTAAACCCAAATACCAAAATTGTTATCATCATATTTTTAAATGAATTTTGATTTGCGTAAATATTGTGTAATACTTCTTTAATATCTTTTGGCAAAATGTAAGTTGTATCTATAATATAATCTGCCTTTGATTTTACTTCAGCCAAAATTCCACGTTCCTTTTTTACTCCTTCATGGATACGTTCAGTTCTTGCTAAAGGGTGGCTTCTTCTTGTTTCCTTAAAGCGCTTAATTAGTTCATTATCTTGGCAATCAAAAAATAAAATGTCATAAGTATAATTTTTACCACTTAGTTCATTTAAACTAAAAAATAAATCATCAAACAACATTCCTCCCCGAATATCAATGCCTAAAACCACTTTTTCATAATTATGATTTTTATCCTGTAACAAATTTACAAAAGGTGGAATTAATGCTGGTGGTAAATTATCAATACAATAATACCCCAAATCTTCAAAATATTTGATAGCAGTACTTTTTCCTGCACCCGACATTCCTGTTAGTATAATAAATTCCATAAGCATTTTCTCCTTATAATTAAAACCCTAAAAACTTAATCTCAGGTTCAAGTTCAACCTCAAATTTTTCCTTAACAATTCGTTGTACATCTGTAATAAGTTGTAACACATCTGCTGAGGTAGCTCCCCCTATATTTATTACAAAGCCACAATGTTTTTCGGAAACTTGAGCTCCCCCAACAGTATACCCTCTCAAACCACTATCCATAATTAACTTTCCGGCAAAATATCCTTCTGGACGCTTAAAAGTACTACCAGCACTAGGAAAAGTTAGTGGCTGTTTATCTTTTCTACGACCTGCAAAATCTTTCATTTTTTCCAAAATTAAACTACGTTCTCCGTTTTTTAGCTTCATCGTAGCTTCCAAAACTACTAGCCCATCAGTTTTAACTTTGCTTGTACGATACGCAAGACATAATTTTTCGGCTAATAAAGTTTCTATTTCATTATTTTCATTCAAAATTGTTACCGTTTCAAGAACATTTTTCATTTCTCCATCATATGCCCCAGCGTTCATAGTAACAGCTCCCCCAAGTGTTCCAGGAATACCATGTGCAAACTCAAGCCCTGTCAAATCAGCATCTGCACTCATTTTGGCAATCGAAAATAATAATGCTCCTGCCTGTGCTGTAACCAAATTTTCTTCTACTTTGATATTAGCCAAATTTTTATAAATTTCAATGATTACACCATCAAAACCTTTATCATTAGCTAAAATATTACTTCCATTTCCAAAAATTTCATAGTTAGTATTTGTATTTTTACATACATTAATTATTTGTTGAACTTGCTCTATAGAAGTTGGAACTGTCCAAATTTCAACTAATCCCCCAATTTTAAATGTTGTGTGCGATGATAATTTTTGGTCAGTCTTAATTTGTTCTTCTGACAAAAATTTGTTCAACTGATTAATAATTTCTTTTTTATTTTTCATACTTCACCCCTCAGATTTAGTCAGTTACTTACATAATATAATATACCCTATTTTATACTTTAATGATAGCATTTTGACAAAAAATAAAGAACAAAACTATAATTTGCCTTTTACAAGCTAATTTTTTAAACTTCAAATCATCATAGGACAATTTTTTCACCTCTTCATGATTTTTCATTTTCTACTTTTTAAACTTCACAAATACTCTTACCTTTATTAACTTGCTATCTTTTTCATTCTCCAATCATCTTAGGACATTTTTTTCACATCTTCACGATTTTTCATTTTCTACTTTTTGGCATAAAAAATAGGCTAAACTGCATTAATACAGTTTAACCTATTTTTTATAATGTGATTACTGTTTTTGCTCTTAATAAAATAGAAGTAATTTCCTCCATATTACTAATTCTACCCACTCTCAACTTATGTTGACCACAAATACTATACACACAAGTTCCACAAGCCAATAGTTCGATGCCTTTTTCTTCTAAAGCTTGTAAAATATCGATGTAATGTGAACTATAGCCCAACAATTTTACTCCAGAATTATAAAAAATAATAGCATCTGGAGGATTAGGATTTGCCAACACTTTTCTCAAAAATACACCTAACAAAGTATGACCCACACCATCATCACCACGACCTAATGTTTCGCTATTAATAATAACAGCTTTATTATACATAAATTTCACCCTCTTTGATTAACTCCCTATACTAATTATATTATGCATAGTACAAATTTAAGTGAAACAAAAAACAGATTAATCGACAAAATTTTCATTTTTTATCGTCTACTGATTATTATTTTTTATATATAAAGCGATATCAATTATCATTTTGATAGTAGTAATCACAAGAAAAATAATATTTATCACAAGTCCAGCAATAGCTACACCTTGATTTTTTTTGTTTTTTAATCCAACCGAGCCAAGAACTGTGCCTGTAATTGTGAGAGGTAGTCCTACAATTGGAAAAAACCATGCGACAGACCCTATAATTCCAAGAATAAATGAACTCCAGCCATTTACATTTTTTTTATGTTCAGAAATAAAATGGGGCATCATATCTATACTATCATTAGTTGCATCTTCATCAACAAAATATTCACCTTTTTTACAATCAAATTGTGTTGTATTCATAAAATGACCTACTTTCTATGGCAAGTAACTTAATTATTATAGTAAATTATAACCATTTTTTTATATAATGTCAATATATCAAATATTTTTACTAATTACTAGACCAAAGATAAAATTTTATTTTCTAAAATCTCATAGAAATTAAGTACAGATACTACATTCATTTTTGAACCTCCACTTAACTTTCTTAAATTCTCTTTTTCTGTTTCAACAGTAACTAAAAAGCAATTTTGAGAATTTAAATTATAGTTTTTAATAAACTGGTTATATTTGGAAATATATTCCTGATACCCACCTGTCTTGCATTCAATCCAAAAAATTTCTTGATTTATATGTAGAACTATATCTAGTTCTGTCTTTTCTCCACTTGGCAAAGTAATATCCACATTAGAAATAATTTCATATTTCGTAATTTTAGCATGTTTTAATATTTGTAAAATGTTATGTTTAACAAAAATTTCTAGCCAGCCACCTGTTATAAAGTTCTGATATTTACCATCTTTAGAAAGTTGCGCCTCTATAATGCATTTTGGAGATTTTTTATAGACATATGAAGATAACACCTTACTTTTCAAAAGTTGATCGCCGAAAGACCTGTTGACATTCATAGTTTGATTTTGTAAACCTTTTATGGAAAACTCAAATTTCTCTCTAGGTGATACGTGTCTTTTTATCTCCATAATTAAATTTTTAAGATGCTCAAATTCTTCTCCCATAAAAATGGCAATATTTTCGAGTTCTGTTAAATTTTTAGTAGTGTTAGAACTTTATCAGGTTTGATAATTAGGGATTTTGCAGACAAGGCCATATTCTGTAATGACAGAATAAAGGATGCTCTTCAACGCATGCCTAAATTTGTAACTGAAAATGTGGCCAGGCCTGACATGGAGACAAATACTTTCTCTGTGTTTTTGATGAATGTGCAGGGTTTATCTGGACATGTTGCTGATTTGGCGTCATGTACACGGCATTTGCAGCTTAACTGTATTGCTGTGACAGAAACATGGCTGCTTGCAGGTTCTTCGTTAGAATCGGTCCAGATTGATGGTTTTAGTTTTCATAGTCGTCCCCGAAGTGGGTCATATTGCAGTAGTCACCCAGCACTGGTGGAGCTACAAGGGCAGCGACATGGTGGTGTCGGTTTGTTTTGTCGTAACGGTTTAGTGTGTGATGTCATCCAGGCACCAAATGTTAACTTGGAGTGTTTGGTTTGTGCCTGTGACAGTTTTGACATGTTGTTAGTAGTGATTTATCGGCCACCTTCGTATCCTCTGAGTTTGTTCAAGGAGAATCTCAGCATGTTGCTTGAGTGGTTGGACTCCTTCGATAAAACTGTAGCAGTAATGGGGGACTTCAATGATGATGTTTTAACATCTTCATCAATTTGTCATGTTATGATGGCGAAAGGGTTTGTGCAACATGTGACACAACCCACAACGGAGAGAGGCACACTTATTGATCATGTTTATGTGAAAACATCAGTATATGATGTACAATCATTAGTGTTGCCTGTTTATTTTAGTGATCATGAAAGCATTTTGTCGTCTTTTACACTTTAAAGTGTTGGTGGTGTGTGTGGAGGGGGCGTAATTTGATTTGATGTTGATTTAATTGTGCTGTATTTTATACTGTTTATAGTGTATATTTTCATGTGTTCCCTGGCTAGCTCTCTGTCTGTTTTCTGTTTCAGGTGGCTCCAGCCCTGTTCCTCCCATTTGTAACTGGACAGCAGAGCCCAAGCCGATGTTTTGACTGTTTTTATGTGTTGGTAATCCTATTAATAATAGTATGTAGCTGTTAGCACCACTAAAGCTCCTTCGGTGTCATCTCCCTGTGTTATTGACTATTAGTCATAAATCTCACATTAAACACTCACCCTACATGGGGGAGTTGGACCACATAATACAGACTGTGACATGGCGTAAGAAAACAGAGTTACAGAGTGATTTAAGTGGTAAGTTCGACATTTGGTCATAATCCCATACCATTTTTTGGTGAATCCACTCAAAAATTTGCTTTGCTCTAAATTTTGGCTCACTAAGTTCGACAATTATTTTTTCTAATTCATTTATGCTTTTTTGTGCAATTATATTTATCATTTTTTAAACCTCGCAATAAAAAATCCATCAGTTTTAGCAATATATGGTAAAATTTGGATATGATTTTCTTCCTTTATATAGGGTTTTACTAAATCAGGAACATCATCAGTTATAGGGTCAAGTTTTAGACCAAGGTTCAAAATATATTTAACCATATCTTCATTTTCAATTTTAGATAATGTACATGTACTATAAAGAAGAGTTCCCCCAGCTTTCAAATATCGTACAGCGTTGTTAACCAATTGTTTCTGAACCTCTGAAATTGCTAAAATATCCTCTGGTGTTTTATGATAACGCATATCAGGTTTGCGTTTTATAACTCCAAGACCAGAACAAGGAACATCTAAAAGTATCCTCTCAAAAGAGTCTTCCCAACTTTTGTTAAAATTAATCCCATTATTTACAATTATTTTAATGGATTTTAAATTTAATCTGTCAGCATTTTTTTGGATTAGTTCGGTCTTATGTGGATATAAATCGGCACTAATTATTTCACATTCATCATTACTAAGCTCTGCGATATGTGTTGATTTTCCTCCTGGGGCTGCACACATATCCAAAATTTTATCGCCTTTTTGTGGGTTTAGAAGATGAGAAACTAGGCTTGCGCTTTCATCTTGAGGAGTCCACTTTCCTTCCAAAAATGAATTTAAGTTTCCTATGTTGTAAGTTTTTTTCAAATATAAATTATCTTCTGGAAAAATAATTCCATCACTACATTCAATCCCTTCATTTTGAAGTTCAAGTATAAGTTCATTTTTGGAGATTTGATTTTTATTAATACGAATACAAACTTCAGCACGTTCATTAAATGCTGTACAAATTTTTTCCATTTCTTCTGTTCCATACATTTCAAGCCACATTTCAATTAACCAACTAGGCATAGAATATTTGATTGAAAAATGCTCTATTTTATGTGTATTCACATCAGGAAGAGAAATTTCATCTTTTTGACGCTCTAAATTACGCAAAACACCATTTACAAATCCAGATAAATTGTGCATTTTACGTTTTTTAACAAGTTTAACAGCTTCATTTATAGTTGCAGAAGCTGGAATTTTATCCAAAAAGATTAGTTGGTACGCACTCATGCGCATCAAATGTTTTATAAAAGGTTTCATTTTTTTTACAGGAGTTTTTGACACATGATTAATAAAGTAGTCGAGTTTAAGTTGGTGTTTCACCGTTCCATAAACTACTTCAGTAATAAAACCTCTGTCTTCTTTTTTAATATTATCAAGTTCCTTTTTTAGTAGGAGTTGCATATAAGTTTCTTCTTTTTCGATTGTTGTAAGTAAGTCTACAATTGTTTCACGTGCATTTTTCATTAAAAGTCCTCTTTCGTTAAGTAATTTTAGATAAAATAAAAGACGCTAAAAGCGCCTTTATTTATTAGCAAAGTATCTCACCTGCTAAAATTGAATTTCCCTTTATATATTCACTAACTAACATACGTTTTTTATTTGGAAGTTGCATCTCTTCAATCAAAAGTTGCCCATCTCCAGTTTGAACCAAAATTCCTTCTTTATCTACAGAAAGAATTGTACCTATAGGAGCAGTTTTATCTAAATGTTTAATAGTGGCTTTATAAATTTTTAAAGGCTGATTATTATATAGAGTATAGCCAACTGGCCAAGGGTTTAAACCTCTAATTAAATTATTTATTGAAGAGGCTGAATTTTCCCATTTAATTTTGGCAAGTTCTTTGTTAAGCATAGGTGCATACGTTGATTTATCGTGGTTTTGTATCTCACGCTCTAATGTATTATTTTCAATTAGAGGCAAGGCTTCTTCGAGTGCAATAGCTCCAACGACCATCATTTTATCATGCAAAGTTTGTGCTGTATCGGTTTCTTCTATAATAATTTCCTTTTTGTATAACATATCACCAGTATCTAAACCTTTATCCATATACATAATTGTAACGCCAGTTACTTTTTCTCCCTCAATAATTGACCATTGAATTGGTCCAGCACCTCTATATTTTGGAAGTAAAGAACCGTGTACATTAATGCACCCACGTTTAGGAATATTTAAAATAGACTCAGGTAAAATTTGACCAAAAGCTACTACAATAATTATATCTGGATTATAATTTTTTATAGCAGTATAACAATCTTCTTCAGCTTTTAAGCGTTGGGGTTGCATAACTTCTAAGTTATATTTTAATGCTAATTCTTTAACTGGTGACATAATTACTTTGTTTCCACGGCCTTTAGGTCTATCCGGTTGGGTAAAAACTAAACCAATCTCATGGTTATTATCAATTAGCATTTGTAATGTAGGGACTGCAAAATCAGGAGTTCCCATAAAAACAACTTTCATTTAATTATTTCCTTTCAAAAACTATTCTTCTGGAGGTACATCAAATAAATCACCTTCAATAAAATCCACAAATAACTTTCCTTCTAGGTGGTCAAACTCATGGCACATTGCACGAGCCATAAATTCTTCTCCACTAATTTCAAAAGAAACTCCGTGTCTATCTAGTGCTTTAATTTTTACTGTATGAGGTCTAGTAACTAGCCCATATTTTGCAGGAACACTTAAACACCCTTCATCTCCTACCTGTTCACCAGAGGTTTCAACTATTTCAGGATTAATGAATTCTGTTATTCCTTCTCCGATATCAATTACAAAAATTCTTTTTAATAATCCAATTTGAGGAGCAGCAAGCCCAACCCCTTCAGCATCATACATTGTCTCAGCCATGTCATCTAACAATTCATGTAGTGCAGTGTCAAAATTTCTAACTGGTTTTGAGACTTTTCTTAAAATTTCATCATCATCAGTTCTAATTTTTCTAATAGCCATTTTGTTTTCCTCCTTAATTTTAAATGACATTAAGCGGGTCAATATCCCAACTTAACTTAATTTGTTTAATATCCTCTGTCTGAGAAAATTTGTTTATGCAATACTTTCCATACATCAAAAGGATTTCTCTATTATGCCCAAGTATAGTTATTTTCCATCTATAATTATCAGCAATTTTTGCTAAGCTTGCTTTGGTAGGTCCAAGTAACCTAAATAGTTTTTTCTTATTATAAAAGTCAAAATAATGTTTAAGCTGATGAACTTTTTTTATAACTATATCTTCATCTGTACCATATATTAAAATTGAAAAAATGTGATTATATGGTGGATATCCAAGTTTTTTTCTGAAGTTAAGTTCATTTTGATAAAAATTTTTCTGATTAAAAAATTTCACATCTTGCAATACTTCATGCTCAGGGGTATAGCTTTGGATAACTACAAATCCTTGTTTTTCACCACGTCCAGCCCTTCCTAAAGTTTGGGTGAGAAGTTGGAATGTTCTTTCTCGTGAGCGAAAATCTTCAGTATGCAAGCTTTGGTCAGCTGAAATAATACCCATCAAAGTTACTTTTTCAAAATCATGACCTTTAGCAATCATTTGAGTCCCAATCAAAATATTAATTTCTCTATTTCTAAACTGAGTTAAAATTTTTTCGTGACCATCTTTTTTGGAAGTCGTGTCAAAATCCATTCGACCTACTCCAAATTTTTCAAAGTGGATATTCAAATAATCTTCAACTTTTTGTGTTCCGTTCCCAAAAAATCTAATAAATTTACTTCCACAACTTGGACAAGTTTTAGGAACTTCTTGAAGGCTTGCACAGTGATGACATACTAGTTGATAATCAGTTTTATGATAGGTCATTGACACGTCACAATGAATACATTTTACTACAAATCCACAATTTCTACAGTTTATAAAAGTAGAATGACCTCTTCTATTTAAAAGGAGCATTACTTGGTCATTGTTGTTGAGTGTTAATTCGATTGCTTGGTGTAGATATCTACTAATTACTTGAGCATTTCCATCTTTTAATTCATTTCTCATATCTACAATTTCAACGTAAGGCATAATTGATTGCCCAGTTCTTTTTGTTAAAGTTAAATGTGTAATGGTATTTTCAACTGCGTCTTTATAAGTTTCAAAACTTGGGGTGGCAGAGGCTAAAACAACAACTCCATTTTGAAGTTCCATATATTTTTTTGCAACTTCAATAGCATTATATTTTGGTGATGCATCGGCAGATTTGTAGCTAGTATCATGTTCTTCATCAACTATAATTACACCTAAGTTTGGAAGAGGCATAAATACTGCACTTCTAGGACCTATAACAATTTGAACTTTACCTTCTTTTGCTAATAAATAAAGATTTTGGCGTTGTTTAGCAGTCATTCGACTATGAGTTAGCGCCACTCTATTTCCAAAACGTTCTTTAAATCTGGATAAAGTTTGTTGAGTTAATGCAATTTCAGGAACGAGAACTATAGCAGTTTTATTTTTCAAGAGGGCATCTCTTATAACATGAAGAAATATTTCAGTTTTTCCACTACCCGTAACCCCCTCTAATAAAAAAGTGGCAAATTTATCAGACTGCACCTTAGATAAAATTGCTTGATAACTTATTTCTTGTTCAGAGTTTAATGTTTTAAAAGGAGCATTGTTTATAGGTTCAAAAATATATTCTTCCTGTACAAGTTCCTTTTTTAGAATGTCTTTTTTGATTAAGGTATTTAGTGCCGAACTACAATTTTCAATGTTTGAAGTTATATAACTTAATAACAATTTACTAATATTATTTTTTATAAATAACTCTAAAATTGCAACCTGTTTTCCTTTTAATTTATCAGAATAAATTTTTGCTTCTTCAACCGAAAGTAACAAATTTACAAAAGTTTGTGTGGTACGAGAAGCTTCAATTGGTTTTTGATTTAGAGCAGGGGGCAACATTACATTTAAACTACCTGCACAAGTTGCCCCATAATAATTTATTAAAAATTTAGCAAGTTCTATTTGAGTTTCATTCAAAATTGGATAGGCATCAATAATGCTAATAATTTCTTTAATTTTAAAATTACCTTCAGGCGTAATATTTGAAATTTGTAGCAAGTATCCGATAGAAGTTTTATTTCCTTTACCAAAAGGTACTTTTACTCTTGAGCCGATTTTTATCTCATCATATAAATGTATTGGTATTATATAGCTAAAAAATTGATCAATCTCTTTATTTGTGGCATGAGAAAGAATTACACTTCCATATAACTTGTTGTTCATAAAAATATTAATCTAAATCTTGCTCTCTAATTTTGATTTTTCCTTTATAAAGTTCATCTACAGCAATCGAAGTTGGCTTTTTCTTTCTAAGTTTAATAGCTAATTCTGTTGCTTGTTTTGAACGAATTGGATCAGTCCAACCGTCATAATCTTTGTCATTCATTTCTCCATTTACGATGTCAATAATTTGTCTAGCTCTTCTTGCTGTTGCAATAATAATTGAATAACGACTTGTAATAACTGTTTCTTGTGCCTCAGTATTAATTTTTTCTGTAATTTGTGAATAAGATGGCTCTAACATATTTAATTTTCTCCTAACATATTAGCGATATAAGTTTGATAACGTTCACTTTTTAATTTTTCAGCTTGAGTAATAAGTTTAACTTCATTAACAGCATCTTCTAATTTATCATTAATTATGATGTAATCATAGGCGTTATAAAGTGCTAATTCCTCTCTTGCACGTAATAAACGTTGCTCAATTGTTGCAATAGAATCAGTACTTCTGCCGTTTAATCTTGTTCGTAACTCTTCAAAAGTAGGAGGCATAATAAAAATAAAAATTGCTTCAGGATACTTTTTCTTAATTTGCAACGCACCTTGTACTTCTATTTCTAAAATAATATCTTGACCATTTTCTATAGTAGAATTAATAAAATCTTTAGGCGTTCCGTAATAATTCCCACAAAATTCGGCATACTCCAACAAATCATCAGCCTCAATCATAGCTTGAAATTGGTCTTGTGTTTTAAAAAAATAGTGCTTTCCCTCAATTTCTCCTGTTCTTGCTGTTCTTGTTGTTGCTGAAATTGACAATTGGTAATTATTATCTTTAATTAATTCTTGTACTATAGTACCCTTTCCAGAACCTGATGGTCCAGATAAAACAATTTTTAATCCATTACCTTCCATAATTATTTCTACTAACTAAAAAGTAGTAGCTCCTCCTTTAAATGTATTTTAGCTTATCTTTTGCAAATCATACCATATATAACATCTTATTTCAAGTATAATCAATATTAGACAAACTTTTTATTATAAATTGAAATATTGTGTAAGTAAATTTTTAGTTATATTTACTGAACCCGTATCTTTATTTTCTATAATTACAACAAAGGCAATTTCCTTTTCATCATTATTAGCAAAGCCAACTACCCAAGAATGAGAGTTTTCATCATTAATTTGTGCTGTCCCAGTTTTAATTCCTATGGATAAATCAAGGTCATTTAGATGAATTCCTGTTCCAGTTTCGACTGTTTTTTTCATCATATTTTGTAAAATAATTGCGTGTTCTTCAGTTAAAATATTATCATAGTAACTTGGTAGAAATTTTTCAACTTGTTTAGCCGAGGCATTTGTAATTTCATCAACATAATACGGGTTCATTAGAACTCCATCATTTGCAATCGCACAACTAATCATAGCCATTTGGAAAGGTGTAACTAGAGTTTTTCCTTGCCCAATATAAGCTAATAATTGATTAAATTCATCGGCATTTACAACATCTACTTGACTTTTTTTAATGTCAATATTAGTTAGTAATTCTGAATTAAAAAGTAAATTTTCAGCTGTATTTTCTAGTTGTGAAGTAGAAATATAATTTTTTAAATTCACATAAAAACTATTACACGAAACAGCAAAAGCTTCTTCAACGTTTATATTTCCATGTACATTTCCATTAAAACAACGAATTTTATATTCTCCAACTTCAATATAACCATTACAAGTATAATGAATATCTTGCCAAAAGTCTGGATAATTTTCTAACAATGATAATGTAGATACAATTTTAAACGTAGAACCGGGAGGGTATAAACCTTGGGTTGCTCGATTAAATAATGGAGCATTTGCAGTATCTTGAGATAAAGTATTCCATTCAGATGCTATAGTATTTGGGTTAAAACTTGGCGAAGAATACATCGCTTTAATTTTTCCTGTTTGAGGCTCAATCATAACAATTGCACCTGTTTCATTTTGTAAACTTTCTTCAGCAATACTTTGCAAATCATTATTTATGGTTAAGGTGATATTTTGCCCACTAAAATTATTTTTTGTAAAAGTATATTTTAAGATTTCTATTAAATTATAAGTTGGGGATAATAGGTTTTGATTTAATATTTGCTCCAAACCATATTTTCCATAATCACTATAACCGATTACATGAGCGTAGCGTTCATCATACGAATAATAACGCTCATCGTTATTTGTATAAGCTAGCACAATCCCATTTTCATCATAAAAATTTCCTCTTGATACACTATCTTCAAGCTGTGAAAGTCTTGGGTTATATTGATGAACAGCAAGATTACTATATCCAACAATATAATAAATTCTACAACTCAATATGATAAATACCAGCAAAAGTATAGCTCTAACTACTTTGATATTAGTATTTTCTTGCATCATATTCCAAATTCCTCCTTCCGTTTTTTAAATTTATTAAGGAAGTTTGGAGATTTTTTGGGTACAGTTTGTGGATAACTCAGCATACTTACTATTCCTAGATTTATCATCAAACTTAGTAATGATGAGCCACCATAACTTACAAAAGGCAAAGTAACGCCCGTCAAAGGGAGCAATTGCACAATTCCACCCAAAATCAAAATACTTTGAGTTGCAATTAGTGTTGTGTATCCTAAAATAATATATTTGTGCCAAGTAGGGGGCTTATTAATCGATACCCCAAGCCCCCAAAAAGCTATAATTATATAACACGCAACTACTGATAAACCTGCAACTATACCAAGTTCTTCAACTATTGCAACAAAAATATAATCGGTAGTTACATAAGGGACTTTGGTAGGCATTCCGTTGGTTAGACCACTCCCAAGCCAGCCCCAAGTACCCATAGAAAACATACCTTGGGCGAACTGGTATCCTGAAGTTGATAAGTTTTCCCAAGGGTTAATCCATGCTTCTATACGAGATTGAATATAGGTTATTTTTGGAGCTAAAATTGAAATTGCACCAGCCCCCAAAATTAATGCACACAAAATTTCTTTTACTTTTCCAGTAGCCACATAAAACATAACTAAAACTACACAGAAATAAAGGCTTGCACTACCTAAATCACGTTGAACTGTTAATGTTAATAAAACTACTAAGGTTAGAATTAGAAGTTTGGCAAGTTCGTATTTATTATTTTTAGTTTGATAATTTTCTAAATAAATAGCAATAGCAATTACATAGCTTAACTTTGCAAATTCAGAGGGTTGAAACGTATGACCCCCTATTTTTACCCAGTTCATAGCACCGTTTATAGTTTCTCCACTTATAAAAGGAAGAAACAGCAAAATTATCGTAATTATTCCATATAAATTAGCGTATCTCATCTTGAAAATCAGTGGCATCAACCTAATTATAACAAGCGTTATTAATATAGAAATCGCAAGCCATTTTAATTGTGCAAACGCAAAATCCACGTCTAGCCTCGTCAGGATAACTTGACTTACTGCCACCAACAACGAAACACTAAACCATGGCACAATTAAGTGAGTTCGTGGCTTGAATTTACAATAATTGTACAATACCCAAAACGCCATTAGACTAACCAACGTTTGAAATAAAATTAAATCAGCCCGTTCAAAAAATACTATTAAATTAATAAACATACTTGTTCCAAAAAATAACGCTAAATTTATATAAAATGCGTATAATCGTTGCATAACCCAGCTTTCATTGTTAAATGCTAAACTTATTAAAACTCCAATTGCAATTATCATGTAAGTTGTTAAAAAATAACGACTTATTAAAATTAAAATACTAACCTCGTCCCTCTCCTTACTCTATAACTTTGTTGAAAAAGTTGCTATTTGTGTTGGTAATTAGAGGTTTGCCAAAAATCACACTTTCTAATACATCTTTTGCGATTTTTTTATTTTCAATGGTAAATTGAACTCTACTAGATTGCAAATTACTAATAGATTTGAGGTCTTGACTATAAATATATGTTGGTAATTGTGTTAGAATTTGCATATAACAAGCTTGGCAATTTGTTACAATGTTCCAACGTTCTTTTTTTCTATCTTCTAAAACATAATTATTTTTGTTACATGTGCCATTTTGACTTATTAAACATTGTTCGGTAGTCATAACAGGTAAATGACCATAAATTATTTTTTGAAACGGAAAATTTATACCCTTAAGTTCAGATTTATTAACTTCTTCTGAAATAGTCAATTGATTAACGCCTAAATTTAGCCAATATGTTGCACTTTCGTAATTTGTAATATTTAGATTATAATCTAAATGGCAAGGTTTTTTGAGTTCCAAAACTTTGTGTGCTTGACCTAAAGTTCTACATAAATAACCTACTTCAGGATTATCAAAAAATAGTTCATGATTAATATTCCATAAAGAATTTTTCATTATATATGGTAAAGCTATAAAAAATTTTTTGTTAGAATTACTAGTTAACTCAAAAGCTTTTTGGTTATTTTCTACAGTGCTATCCCACTCCCAATAAATAGTTTCTATTTGGGGATAAGAAATAGCTACTTCTAATTGGTCTAAAGTTTTTACAGCTACTACCAAGGTTGGTTTTTTGATATTAAAATTTTGTTCAAATTGTTTATAAATAGGAGCAGAAATTTGGGGTAAATTTAGTAATTCTGCCTCCAAACTTTCGGTAGCCGATCTACGAAGCTCATTTAGTTTACTCATAACTACATAACTATTTTCTTCCCAGTCGATTTCAAATTGATTGATTTTAAAGGGGGTAGCTCCAAATTTTTGAAGTTGAGATGCTACTTTTTCAACAGTTACAGGGTTATTTTGTGCTGGCTCTAAAATTTCACCAAAAACTTTTATTGAGGTAGAGTTATATTTTAGGGTTAACTCTATAGGTTTGCCGATAATACCTTTTGCATAAGCTGATATAGGCAATTTACGATTATTTTTTTCATAGGTTTTTTTGAGGTCTTTTAAAAGCTGGTGATCTTTAGAAAGATAAACTAGACTTCCTTTTTCGGCAGGCTCATTTAAGTTAATAATAAAATTTTTGTGTGCTGGATATTGTTTTGAAATCCCTGTCCCTATATGCTTTTTACTGTTCCAAATTTCAATTCCATCTCCAGCGTGAAGTTCTTTTTCTGTAAATATTGTAGCTTGTTTCTTTTTGAAGTCATAACTAACAACATGACCGATTTTTAATCCAATATTTTTGGGACTTTTGACAGTAATCATATCTGCGTTGCCTTTATTTTTATAGTAACCCCTAGAAAACCCTCCTCTATTAAAAATAGTTTGTAACTTTTTGATATCTTCATCATTAACTTTATATAATTTTTGGTTATTTTCACTACGAATTTTATCAATATATTTTCTATATGTTCCAATTACAGAAGCCACATATTCTGGAGATTTCATACGACCTTCTACCTTTAAAGAATGTACTCCAATCTTTAAAATTTCTGGTAAGATATCAAGAGTACAAATATCTTTAGGGCTTAATAGATAACGGTTTTTTGCAACTATTTTATCATTTTGATAAAGAGAATATTCCATTCTGCAAGGTTGAGCGCATCTACCACGATTTCCACTACGACCCCCTATTAAGCTACTCATTAAACATTGCCCCGAATATGAATAACATAATGCACCATGTACAAAAGTTTCTATTTCGATATCTACATTTTGGATAATTTCACCAATTTCTTTTAAAGTTAATTCTCGAGCTAAAACTATTCTTTTGAAGCCTTGACTTTTTAAAAATTTTGCATCTTCTACACTATGAACGCTAAGTTGAGTGCTTGCATGAAGTGTGATTGTAGGAAAATACTGTTTAACTAATTTAGCAATGCCTAAATCTTGGATTATAATTGCATCTATATTTAAATTTTGTAGTTCGACAAGATAATTAAATAGAGAGTCCAATTCTTGATTTTTGATTAAAGTATTGAGTGTGATATAAACTTTTATACCTCGTAGTTTACAATAATTAATTATTTCTCGTAAATTTTCGGTATCAAAATTATCTGCTTGATTTCTTGCATTAAAAATTTTACCCCCTAAAAATATAGCATCTGCACCATTTTCAATAGCGGCATAGGCGTTTTCTAATTTTCCAACTGGTGCTAATAGTTCGACTGTGTTCATAAAAAATTCTCCTTTCAAAATACGGACAAAAATGTAACATTATCATGATTTTTGAAATTAGCTTTTCGAAATTATTGTAAAGCTATTTGATTTTTGAATTTTAAAATCTAAATCTTGAGTGAGTTATAAATCTTATTTAATAAAATATTGTAGTTCATAAAAATAGGACTAACCATAAAGATTAGTCTAAAATTTATTTTTTAGTTTTCATTTTTGCTTCCATTTTAAAGCGATTAATTTCGGCATTTAATTCTCGTGTTCGTTCAAGAAGTGCAACTTTATCGTGGTCACTTTGTTGTAATTCTGATATACAATCTTCTAGTTCTTTTTGAATTTTTAAATTGTTACTTGCTATGTTCATTGCTGTTAAAATCGCAACTTGTGCCACGCTTAAACGCTTTCCTGAATCGGTTTTTTGAATTTCCGACATTTGAGTGTTAATCATCGTTCCAACTTTTTGAATATGCTCGCTTGACTCCTCTCCATAAATAGGGTAAATTTGCCCACCGATAATAACTTCAACTTTATTTTTTGCCATAAATTTACACTCCGTATATTTATCTGTGTTTTTGTCATTATAAAATGTTTTTTTAGCAGTATACCACAAAAAAACCCATATTATCAATTATTATTTCACGGAAATTTAACTTTTCAAATTATGGGTATTCCCTATGGCTAACTATATGATATAATAAACCTATCAAATCGTAGAGGAGTTTGGGAAAAAGCAAATGTCAACGCAAAATATTTTAAAAGGGGCTATGGTTTTAGCTTTAGCGTCAGTAACTAGTAAAATAATTGGTATGTTATATAAAATTCCAATTACTAACATTATTGGCGACCAAGGAAATGCAATTTATGCAAGTGCATATAATATGTATGTTTTATTAATCACATTTTCAGCAATTGGAATGCCTTCAGCCATTTCAAAACTGGTTTCTGAGAGGTATAGTGTGGGGGCGTATCGAGAGGCGTATCGAGTTTATAAAATTGCTCTTTGTTATGCCACGATGTTATCTTTTTTGTTGGCCAGCATATTATGGTTTGGGGCTGAAACTATTGCTGATACTATGAAAAATCCAGATTTAATGATGCCGCTTAGGGCGCTTGCTCCTACCAGTGTTATTGTAACTATCATGGCCGTGTCAAGGGGGTATTTTCAAGGAATGGGTCGAATGGGCCCTACTGCGATTTCGCAAGTTATCGAACAGATTTTTAACGCTATTGCAAGTGTGTTGCTGGCTTATTATTTTATTTCTGAAGGAGTGGTTGAGGCTGCTACTGGAAGTACTCTAGGGACAGGGATAGGAGCAGTTGCAGGGCTTTTGATTTTGGTAGTAATTGCACTTAGGAGCAAAGTTAAAACTACTAATAAAGAAGAAAATCTTGATGAACTTGCAGAAAAATTTATTGGAGAAAGTTCAGGAAGTGTTTTAAAAGGGATATTAATTACAGTTATTCCAATTGTAATTAGTACTTCAATTTTTGCGATTATAACAAATATCGACACCCTTATGTTAAATACGTATTTACCAAACTTAGTTGATGAGATAGTTTATAACGAACAATATTATTTGTTGCCTGTAACTGACAGTGATACAATGGATACTTTGGATATTGTAAATAGTTTAGCAGGTCAATATTTAGGAAAATATTTAACATTAATTAATGTTCCAGTTGCTTTAATTTTAACTATAGCAATGGCTGCAACCCCTTCAATTTCAGGGTCTATGGCCAAAAATGATTTAGATGATGTGCGAGAGAAATCTAAGATGATAATTAAGCTTGGATTTTTGTTTGCAGCACCTTCAGCAGTAGGATTAACGTTGTTTGCGTACCCTATTATGAACTTATTATACAGGCAAATTCCAGATGGTGGGGAACTTTTAATTTGGGGTAGTATATCAATTTTATTTATTGCAACTGCCCAGCTTACAACTGGAATTTTACAAGGAATGGGCAAACAAAGTATACCTACAAAACATGCTTTTATTGCCTGTATTATTAAAGTTTTATGTAACTTTGTGTTTTTGCAATATGCACAAATAAATATATATTCTGTTGTGCATAGTACTACAATTTGTTATTTAATTTATGCAATTTTGAATACAAGATATATAAAAAATGAAATAGAATTAGAATTAAATTGGCACTTATTAGCTATAAAACCTATAATTGCAGCTATGGGAATGGGGGTAATATCATTTAGTGTGTATTGTATTCTAAATTGGATTATTCCATTTTCTGGATTATGGTTAATTATTTCGGTATCTTTAGCTGTAGTTTTATATGCGATAATTGGAATTTTAATTGGGGCAATAACTAAGAATGATATTGAAAATATTCCTGGTGGGCATAAAATTTTAAAATTATTAAAGTAATATAACCATTGATTTTACAGGGTTTATACAACTAAATAAAAAATATTTAAAAAAATTTCTCTCTTTGTGTATAGAATGAATGATTTGAGGTCAATACTCTAATTACCATACATTTAGGGAGGAATTATTATGTTAACACAAAAGCAATATTTAAGTTTATTAGTTGTAGCTATAGGAATTTTTGGAGCATTATTTTTTGCAACATATTTATATACAACAGATGGATTTTTATTTAATACAAAAAGTGGGTTTGAGATAGAAGATGTCTTTGAAACCCCTATAAATAGTAGTGTTACTGGAGATAGTAGCATTCAAGTGGTGGAGGAAAAGCCTCAGAAGGTAACTATTTTACCAACAACATTAATTGAGCTGATAGTTAGAGATCAAGATGGAAATTTGGTAACTCAAGAAATAGTTGACCCGTATAGTTTGATGGGGCTTTCTGAAGAAGAGGTAGCGAGTTTGTTTTCAAATTATAACTTGATAAAATTTGATAGTGATAACGTTATTTTGGAAGGTGAAACTTATATTGAACCTGAACGAGTAAAGTATTATTTGGGGGTTCGAAATGATGAGATTGGTATTATTTTAGAAGATGAAATTTTTCAAGAAATTGGAATTCAAGCGAGTGAATTTTCTAGTTATATCAATACTTTGTTAAAGTTTGAGCTGATTTCTGTAGACTATGAGCAAAAAGCACTTCTTGAGAGAAATCCCTATTATATAGAAAGTATTTTGCAAAATTTGACTGATTAAGAAAGGGGGATTTATGAAAAAAGTTATTGTTATTGGGGCTGGGGCATCGGGGTTGGTTAGTGCCATTTTGTTAGCTAGAAATAATATAGAAGTAACTTTGGTGGAACGATTAAATTCGGTTGGAAAAAAGTTGTTAGCTACTGGAAATGGAAGATGTAATCTTAGTAATACCCAGATTTCGCCTTCCAAATTTCATAGCTCATACAAAGGAGAGTTTTTTTTGCCTATTGAGAGGTTTGGACTTGAGAAAACTCTTCAATTTTTTGAGGAGCTTGGGATTATTCCTCTTGTAGAAAATAATAAGGTGTATCCTTTGTCGGAGCAGGCTACAAGTGTGGTTGATGTTTTGCGACTGGAGGTTGAGAATTTAAATATTAAATTAATGAGTGAGTTTGAAGTAAATAAAATTATTGCTCCTACTAAAAATAAACCTATGTTTATAGTTGAGGGAGTACAGCAAGAAGCTACTATCCAATTAAAATCTGAGAATGTAATTGTTGCAACTGGTGGGCTTGCTGGAATTCCTGTTGAAAATTTGAGCTATAATTTTATTTCTAAACTTGGTCATACAATAACTCCACTACTACCAACACTTGTACATTTGAGTTCGTCAAGTCCTCATTGTAAATATATGCAGGGGGTTCGTGTTCAGACTGTAGTTAAAATTTATGAAAAAAATAAATTGCTAAGAGAAGAAAAAGGGGAAGTATTATTTACAAAAGATGGTTTGTCAGGACCTCCTATTTTTCAAGTAAGTAGAGTTGCTAGCATTTGTTTGCAAAAGAAATCTAGTTGTTATGTAACTTTGGATTTGTGTCCAAATTATTTGCAAGATGAAGTCGTTGAAAAAATTTATACTAGAATTACAAATTTTCCAACTAGAAAAATTTCGGATTTACTAGTTGGGTGGATTAATAGTAAAGTTGCTAGTAGATTATTAAAAGATATTGAAAAATCAGATGTCCGTACTTTAGATAGTTTGGATTATACAGAAGTTGAACAACTAGCTAAAGTTTTAAAAAGTTTTAAATTTGAAATTATTAGTACTCGAGATTTTAAGTTTGCCCAGTCAACAATTGGTGGGGTAAAGCTTGAGGAAGTAGATTTAAATACTATGAAATCAAAAATTATACAAGGATTGTATTTTACTGGTGAAGTGCTTGATGTTGATGGTGATTGTGGAGGCTATAATTTGCAATGGGCTTGGTCGACAGCGTTTGTAGCTAGTGAACATATTATAAGTGAGGAAAAATAAATGGTTAGAATACATGATGTTAAGTTAAATCTTGACGATAAAGAAGAAGTTATTAAGAAAAAAATTGCGAAGAAGCTTAAAGTTCCGATTGATTATATAGTTAGATATAATCTTTTTAAGGAAGCTGTTGATGCTAGAAATAAAGAAGATATTCGTTTAGTTTGTGGATATGATGTTGAATTAACAAAAGAAGAAGTCTATTTAAAAAAGTTTCCAAACATGAAATCTCCAGATAATAAATATCAATATGTTGAGTGTGGAGAGTTGCCTCTTACATACGCACCTATTGTGGTGGGTACTGGGCCTTGTGGTCTTTTTGCAGGTTTAATTTTGGCTCAAATGGGATATAATCCAATTATAATTGAGCGTGGAAAACACATTGATGCAAGAGTTAAAGATGTTGAAAATTTTTGGACAACTGGGAATTTTAATCCAAACTCTAACGTTCAATTTGGAGAAGGAGGAGCAGGAACTTTTTCTGATGGGAAGTTAGTAACTCAAATTAAAAATAAACGAGGAACTAAAGTTTTGGAAGAGTTTGTTCGAGCAGGAGCGCCAGAAGAAATTTTATATAACAACAAACCTCATATTGGAACAGATATTTTGAGAGATGTAGTTAAAAATATTAGATTAGAAATCGAGAAGCTGGGAGGAGAATTCCGTTTTGAGACATGTCTTACTAATATTAAGGAAGAAAATGGTAAATTAGTTGCTATTGAAGTTAATAATTGTGAGTGGATAAATGCTGAAGTTTGTGTATTGGCGCTTGGACATAGTGCAAGAGATACTTTTTCGATGTTGCACACTTCTAATGTAGAAATTGCTCAAAAACCTTTTGCTATGGGAATGAGAATTGAACATTTGCAAGAGTGGATTGATGAAGCTCAATATGGTGAATTTAAGGACCACCCAAACCTTAGACCTGCTGATTATAAAGCTGTTCATCACTGTGATAATGGTAGAACAGTTTATAGTTTTTGTATGTGTCCAGGGGGTTATGTTGTAGCTTCGGCATCAGAAGAAAATGCTATAGTGACTAATGGAATGAGTGAATTTAAACGTGATGGTAAAAATGCAAATAGTGGAATTTTGGTAAATGTTAAACCTGAAGATTTTGGAAGTGAGAACCCTCTAGCTGGAGTTGAATTACAAAGAAATTTAGAAAAGTTAGCTTATAAATTAGGTGGTGAAAATTATAATGCACCTGTGCAAACTGTTGGGGATTTCTTAAATAATAAGGAAACTACTAAAATTGGAATTGTAAAACCAACGTACAAGCCTGATGTTAAAGGCGCAAATTTACGAGCGAATTTACCTACTGAAATTGGAAATTCAATTGCCGAAGCTATAGAGGTTTTTGGAAAGAAAATTAAAAACTTTGACCATAAAGAAGCAATCTTTACTGGATTTGAAACTCGTAGTTCTTCACCAATTCGTATTTTTAGAGAGTCTAAAACTTTTGAGAGTAATATTTCTGGGTTATACCCTGCAGGTGAAGGAGCAGGATATGCAGGGGGGATTACTTCTGCTGGTGTAGATGGAATTATGGTAGCTGAGGCGATTGCCAAAAAGTATTGTAATAATTAGATTTTAAACGACAAGAAGTATGATTTATTTGAAATACTATGTAACTATATGTATTAATTTTTATGAAACACGTTGCATTTTGTAAAAAGACGTGTTATACTTCTAAAGTGTTATTATTCGGGTGGTCCTCTAATGAAAAAAGTATATTAAGAACACCTCTGTGAAAAGGAGAAAATAAGATGAAAAACCAAATTATTCAAGAGATTGAAAACGAACAATTAAAAGCTGAAGTAACACCATTTAATGTAGGTGATACTGTACGTGTTTATGCAAAAATTAAAGAGGGACAAAGAGAACGTATTCAAATGTTTGAAGGTATCGTTCTTAAGCGCCAAAACGGTGGAGCTCGTGAAACATTTACAGTAAGAAGAATGTCACACGGAGTTGGAGTTGAAAAAACTTGGCCAGTACATTCACCAAATGTAGAAAAAATCGAAGTTATTCGCCGTGGTAAAGTTAGAAGAGCTAAATTAAATTACTTACGTGGACGTATTGGTAAACGTGCTAAAGTTAAAGAATTAGTAAGATAATTATTATTAAAGGGACTTTATATAGTCCCTTTTTGTGTACAGAGAGAGGAACTTTTAGTTTGAGAAACAAGTTATCAAAATATCCTCTATTAAAAGATGTAATTATTGCAATTATTATTTGTGCAGTATTATTAAATGTGGGGCAAATTTTTCAGGTTCAAGGCGACTCAATGTATCCTACTCTTGAAGATGGGCAATTGGTTATGTTAAATAAGTTATATTACAAAGTTTCCACTCCACAAGTTGGGCATATTATTGGTACGCAAATAGAAGATAAAGATTTTAATGCAGTTAAACGAATTATTGGTGTTCCACATGATATTATTAATTATAAAGAGGGTATACTTTATGTAAATGATATGCCAATAAATCTAATGGAAGTTAGAGATAGAGGTGATATTGAATATCCGTTTGTTGTTCCAGAAAACGAATATTTTGTATTAGGTGATAATTTAGATGAAAGTATAGATAGTCGTTATGAAATTATTGGTTGTGTATCTGAAGAAAATATTATAGGCAAAATAGGCGTTAGATTATGGCCACTAATTCAAGATAGTTTTATTATAAAATAGTACTTTAGATAAAAGGAGAAAATATGCAAATTCAATGGTATCCAGGTCATATGACCAAAACAAAGCGTCTTATTGAGGCAAATATTAAATTGGTAGATATAGTAATTGAGCTGCTCGATGCAAGAGCCCCTTATAGCACAAGAAATCCAGATATAGATAAGCTTGCTGGGCATAAACAAAGAATAATTTTGCTAAATAAAGCTGACCTTGCTGATCCAAAAGTTACAGAAAGTTGGATTAAATGGTATACGAGTGCCAATGTTCGTGTTGTGCCTGTAGTTTCAACGTCTGGAAAAGGAATTAAAGATGTTATTCGAGTTGCTGAGGATATGATGAAAGAACGAATTGAAAAAGACAAAGCTCGTGGTAGAATTTATCGTCCAATCCGTGCTATGATTGTTGGTATTCCAAATGTTGGAAAATCTACGTTTATTAATTCTTTAGTAGGAAAAGGAGCAACCAAAACTGGAGATAAACCTGGAGTTACAAAGGGTAAGCAGTGGGTTAAAATTAAAAAAGGGTTTGAACTTTTGGATATGCCAGGAATTTTATGGCCAAAATTTGAGGATCAATTAGTTGCCCAAAAACTTGCATACTTAGGGTCGATTAATGATAATATTTTAGATAGTTCAGAGCTTGCTATAAATTTTATTGGTCACAGTAAATCTTATTTTATGCCAAGTATGATGGAGCGTTATAAATTAGAAGATTATTCGGAATTAGAAAATCATGCAGTGTTGTTAAAAATTGGTGAGAACCGTGGGTTGCTTAGTTCGGGTGGTTCAATTGATGAAGAACGTACATCAAAAATTATAATTGATGAATTTAGATCTAATAAAATAGGCAAAATAACTTTAGAAGTTCCAGAAGATTTGATTAAGGGGTGATGAAGTTTGAACGAGCAACTTAATAAGGTTCATGAATTTTTGATGTTTATAATTGAACCGATTTTGGCAATTTTAGCAGCATTATTAATTTCACATTTTCTTATGGCTCACACCACAATTCCTACAGGTTCTATGATACCAACCATAAATATTAACGACCATATGATTATAAATCGTATTCCATATTATTACCGTAATCCAGAAAGAGGAGAACTCGTAATTTTTAGATATGAAGGTCAAAATTTAATTAAAAGAGTTGTTGGAATGGCTGGAGATATTATTGACATGGAGGGAGGACGAGTGTATATTAATGGGGAAGAGTTTGATGAACTAGAATATATTAATACACCAAATACTACTTATCCTCAATTTATAAAATACCCCTATACAGTTCCAGAAAATTCGTATTTTGTAATGGGTGATAACCGAGAAAATAGCGGAGATAGTAGGAGTTTTGGGGCAGTAACTAGAGCAGATATTATTGCAACTGGAGGATATAGAATTTATCCATTCAACAATTTAGGTTGGGTACGTTAGTTTTAAGGGGGGTCAAGTGTTATGATTAGGGTTTGGCGTTTGTTGCATGATGCTGCAGAATTAATTGTAGCTTGTTTGGTAGGAATTTTAATTTTTCAGTTTATAGGAGCAAAAACTTATGTGCCAACTGGCTCTATGATACCTACAATCAATATTGATGACCATATGTTAATTACAAATGTTCCCTATTATTATCGCCACCCAAAACAAGGGGAAATTGTGATTTTTAGATTAGGGGATCAAAATGTTGTTAAGCGTGTTATTGGTATGCCTAATGATGTAATTAATATTTCAGGTGGAAAAGTGTATGTAAATGATGTTGAAATTGATGAAAGTAACTATGTAAATGAGGTAAATGTAACGTTTCCTCAAGTTATTCAATATCCATATTTAGTACCAGAAAATTCGTATTTTGTACTTGGGGATAATCGCACAGGCAGTGGAGACAGCAGAAGTTTTGGAGCAATAAGTAGAGATGATATTTTTGCAACGGGAGCATATAGAGTTTATCCGTTTGATAATGTTGGATTAATAAAATAAAGTTGGCTTCTACTGTTGTGGTAGGAGCTTTTTTGTAATATAAAAAGTTAAAAATTTGGAGGAAATTATGACTATAAAAGAGATTAACGAATTATTTAAAAATACTAAAGATGAAAATTTGGAAAAATTGTGTAATCAGTTTTGTGAAGATAATCGTACAGGGGTACAGAAAATTCTTGCCTCTGCTGAAGGTAGAATTAAGAAATTTGAGAAGGAACTGTTGGAGTATGAAGCAAGATTGGCGTTAGATGAAAGTTTTCATAATAAAAAAAGAATTTTGGTGGGAATAGATGAAGTTGGTCGTGGACCTTTGGCAGGACCAGTTGTAGCTTGTGCTGTAATTTTGCCATATGATGTAGATTTATTTGGTATCAAAGATTCTAAAAAGCTTTCTAAGGAGCAGAGAGAAATTTTTTATGAAAAAATTATGGAACAAGCTATATCCGTTGGAATTGGGTTGGTTGAGCATGATGAAATTGATAAAATAAATATTTTACAAGCAACATTTAAGGCGATGAGAGAGGCCCTTTTAGATTTGAAAATGGATTATGATGTAATTGCTGTTGATGGAAATTTGAAAATTGAATATATCACTTGTGAGCAACACACCATAACAAAAGGTGATGATAAGAGCGTAGTTATTGCGGCTGCTAGTATCGTAGCAAAAGTAACTCGTGATAGGATAATGAATAAATATTCGGAAGAGTTTCCACAATACGATTGGAATTCTAACAAAGGTTATGGATCGCAAAAACATTATGATGCTATAAAAGAACATGGAATTACGCCACTTCATAGAAAAAGTTTTCTAACAAAGATAGTTGTCCATTGGTAATAGTTTACAAAATTACAAGTTATAGCTTGTCAAAACAACTAAAATAGTATTATCAAAAGTCGTCCTTAAGTAATATATTAATATTGATTTTAATTTAATATACAACATATTTTAGGGAGGATTTTATATTATGAAAAGAATTAGCCCAAGACGAAAGATGATTGCTTTACTACTCAGCTCAACGATGGCGGCAGGGTCTGGCGTTATGATAGGTGCATTACCTATTACAACTGTACGTGCTGCAACTACTGCAACATACGATATTGCAACTGCCGATGTTACAATCTCAGATGATGGCACTTATTTAATTACTGGAAGTTCTAGCGCAAATAACATTACAGTTGCTGATGGTGTTACTTGTACTCTTGAGTTTTCATCTAGCACAGAAATTACGTTAGGTAGCAACTCTGATAAAAGTGCATTAGTATTATCAGATAATTCAAATGTAACAATTATTATTCCAGAAGATGATGCGAGCTTTAAACTTACAACATTAGCTAATAATAAAGCAGGTATTAACGTTCCACCATCGGCAACTCTTACAATTAACTGTTATGAGCCAAACGGTCTGATGACAGTAAGTGGTGGGGATAACGGAGCTGGAATTGGTGGAAATGATAACCAATCTTCAGGGACTGTTAATATTATATCAACAAATCCTACTACTAATGAGTTTGTAAACAGTGGGACTTCTATTAATATTCAAGGTGGCCAAAATGGAGCTGGAATTGGTGGTGGAAACGGAGCTGATGGTGGTACTTTTAATATGACAGGAGGTCAAATTACTGTTTCTCAAGGAAATGGAGGAGCTGCTATTGGTGGTGGTTTTGGTGGTTCTGGAGGGACTGTAACTATTAGTGGAGGAACTGCAACCCTTACAAATACTCAAGGTGGTCAAGGGAAAAGTATCGGTTCGGGAGCAAATGGTACTAGTCAAGGAACGTTTTCTACAGGAACTAACGGAAATGCTTATATTTATGCTCCACAAGGAATTTTAAATGTTACACAAGATACCGATGAAACTTCTACAACTGGTTGGAGTGGAGTAATTTATAATGGTGAAAAAGGCTATGTTTATGGAAATAATATTACATTAACAACTGATGCTGTAGTTCCTATTTCTAATGCTGTTAAAGATACAACAACAGAGCTAATTATTGAAGATGGCAAAACTTTAACTATTGGGCCTGGCGTATCATTTAATGTAGAATATACTGAAAATAACGTGGACACTTCAGATATTACTAACGCTGAAATTGAAGCTGGAGGAACTCTTGTTAATGAAGGTTATTTTCAGTTAACTGGAAATCTGGATAACTATGGAACGTTTATGAACGGAACTAAAGACTATCAAGGGACGCTAGATGGAAGTAATATAACGTATGAAAAAGGAGGTTCAAATTTTAATAACTATGCAACCTACGTCAATAATGGAGGTCTTTTACCAGGAACAACATTAACTACATTAGACCCAACTGCATCAGAAAATTTACAAAGTAATCTTTATTCTTTTAGTTTAAATAAATCTAGTGATGATGCAACCTTTGTAACTACGATTTTTGATGCAAACAATGTAGAAGATTTGGTGTGGGACAGTGCATCTCAAACATATGATACAACTTCAGTAACTGTAACTTATGAGTACACAGATAGCAAAATAGACCCAACACCAACATTTGATACAATTACAATGTTAGGGCAAACGTTTACAATTAACACTACGTATAGATATAATGGGCCAACGTATACAGATGATATTGGGCCAACAACTGCTACAGACCCTTCAGCAATCGTATATACACCTATTGCAGGGCTTGCAAATTCTACAGAAGGAGTTACAACAGTAAGTGTATATTACATTATAGAGGAAAACCAAGCAAACGTATCAATTGACCCAAGCTCATCAACAGGAGATACGATTTATTTTGATGGAACACAACAAGTAACACTTTCATCAACAACACCAAATGCAGTTATTCATTATACAACTGACGGAACAGACCCAACAGCCTCATCGCCAACATACACAGCAGGTACACCAATTACATTATCAGATAATGCTACAGTAAAAGCAATAGCGATTGCCCCAGATTATACAGATAGTGATGTTGCTTCTCAAACTTACGAAAAAGAAACGCAAGCAAATGTAACAATTTCACCAAGTTCAGACAGTGGAACAACGTATTTTACAACAGATACGCAAGATGTAACACTAACATCATCAACACCAGATGCAACAATCTATTATACAACAGATGGTTCTACACCAAGTGCAACGAATGGAACAAAGTATGATGGAGCATTCCCAGTAACAAGTGGAACAACAGTAAAAGCAATAGCGATTGCCCCAGATTATACAGATAGTGATGTTGCTTCTCAAACTTACGAAAAAGAAACGCAAGCAAATGTAACAATTTCACCAACAGCAACAGGAACGTATTACTATTCAACATCAACACAACAAGTAACACTTTCATCAACAACACCAAATGCAGTTATTCATTATACAACTGATGGAACAGACCCAACAGCTTCATCACCAACATACACAGCAGGTACACCAATTACGGTATCAGGTGATGAAACAGTAAAAGCAATAGCGATTGCCCCAGATTATACAGATAGTGATGTTGCTTCTCAAGAATATGCACCAACAAAACAAATTTCTTTAACAATTTCACCAACGGCAACAGGAACGTATTATTATTCAACTGATGAGCAACAAGTAACATTAACACCATCAACATCAGACTCAACAATCTATTACACAACAGATGGTTCTACACCAAGTGCAACAAACGGAACAAAATACACAGGTCCATTTGATATTTCTGGTGATAAAACAGTAAAAGCGATTGCAATTCCAACAACATCAGAGTATACAGAAAGTAGCGTTGTATCTCAAGAATATGCACCAACAAAACAAATCTCGGTAACTATTTCACCATCAGCAGTAGGTGACTATTATTTTGATGGGACACAAGATGTAACACTTTCAGCATCAACGCCAGACTCAACAATTTATTACACAACAGATGGTTCTACACCGAGTGCAACAAACGGAACAAAATACACAGGTCCATTTGATATTTCTGAGGATACAACAGTAAAAGCGATTGCAGTTCCTGATGATACATCAGAATACACAACAAGCAACGTTGCAACTCAAGTATACGACAAAACTCCATTAGGTGGAACTCTTACAACTGCTGATGATGGTACTACAACTAGCACCTTCCCATATGGCAGCACAATTACAGCTACAGCTACGCCAACAGAAGGTTTTGCAGACCCAGACGATATTACAGCCAAACTTTACGTTGGAAATACTCTTCTTGGAACATCGCCAGTTATTGATGAGAAAAGTTCTACATCATTTAATATTAATACAGCTGATGTAACTGTTAATCCATCAACTTCAACTGATACTAACGCATTAAAAATAGGAGCAAATACTTTAAAAGTTGTATTTACTAGTGGCGACCAAACTTATACAACAACAGCAAATGTTGATATAACTCCAAAAGAATTAACTTGGGATACTACAGGTGTTAGTGTAAATTCTAAAACTTATGATGGAACGACAACAGCAACTTTATCTTCTCAGCCAACTTTATCAGGAGTAGAGCCAAATGATACTGTAACCGTAAAAGAAGGAGATGCAAATTTTGATACTGCAGAAGTTGGAACTAATAAGCCCGTTACAGCGACAAATTATGGAATTGACTCTACAGGTGATTATTATAAATATACAATTGATACACAACCAACTTTACCAAATGGAGATATTACTGCTGAGAAAGTTCAACCTCCAACGATTTCCCCAGACGGTGGAAGCTTTGCCGATGACCCAACAGTAACTCTTGCAACTACAACGCCAGATGCAACTATTTATTACACAACAGATGGAACATCTCCAACGGCAACAAATGGAACAAAATATACAGGTCCATTTACAACATCACTACCATCAACAGTAAAGGCTGTGGCTATTTTAAATGAAGGTGGAATTTCTACAAGTAGTACGATAACTAGTGCCGACTTTACTCCAATAGAAGTTGCAGCACCAACAATCACACCAGATGGTGGAACAGTACCACAAGGTCAGCAAGTAACTCTTACAACAACTACAGCAGGAGCAACTATTTATTATACAACTGATGGTTCAACTCCTAGTGCAACAAGTGGTATTAAATATACAGGGCCATTTGACTTAAGTAATTTACCATCAACAGTGAAGGCAGTAGCAGTTTTAGACGGTGTAACTAGCCCAGTAACTAGCGCCGAATTTAATCCAGCAGCAGTTGCAGCACCAACAATTTCTCCAGATGGCGGAACAGTATCTTCGGGGCAACCTGTAACACTCACAACAACAACACCAGATGCAACTATTTATTACACAACTGATGGTTCAACTCCTAGTGCAACAAACGGCACAAAATATACAGGGCCATTTGACTTAAATAATTTACCATCAACAGTGAAGGCAGTAGCAGTTTTAGACGGTGTATCTAGTACAGTAACTAGTGCAACTTTTAATCCAATAGAAGTAGCAACTCCAGTAATTTCGCCTACTAGTGGAACGTTTGCTAACGACCCAACAGTAACAATTACAACAACGACAGCAGGAGCAACTATTTATTATACAACTGATGGTTCAACTCCTAGTGCAACAAACGGCACAAAATATACAGGACCGTTTACAGCGTCATTACCATCAACAATTAAAGCAGTAGCAGTTCTTGATAATGTAACAAGTAATGTAGCAAGTGAAAATTATTCGCCAGAAAGTCAAGTTGTAGCACCTGTTATTTCGCCAGAAAGTGGAACAATTACAACAGGTTCAGCAATTACAATTACAACAACAACTCCAGATGCGAATATTTATTACACAACAAACGGCACAACTCCAAGCCCAACAAATGGCACAAAATATACTGGCTCATTCCCACTTAATACATTGCCAGCTACAGTAAAAGCTATAGCTACTGCTCCTGATATGGAAAATAGCCCAGTAACTACGGCTCAATATTCACCAGAAGGGCAGGCAGTAGCACCAACAATTTCTCCAGATGGAGGGACGTTTGCAACTGACCCAACGGTAACTCTTACAACTCCAACTAAAGATGCAACTATTTATTATACAACAAATGGCACAACTCCAAGTGCAACAAACGGCACAAAATATACTGGGCCATTTACAACATCGTTACCATCAACAATTAAAGCAATTTCGGTAGCTCCAGATATAGAAGATAGTCCAGTATCAACTGCAGACTTTGCACCAGAACAAGTTGCACCACCAACAATTACTCCAGATGGTGGAACTGTACCTTTAACTCAACAAGTAACGCTTGTAACAACAACGACAGGAGCAACTATTTATTATACAACAGATGGCACAACTCCAAGCCCAACAAATGGAACTAAATATACTGGACCATTTACACTAAGCAATTTACCATCAACAGTAAAAGCTGTGGCAGTAGTTGGAGACCAAACAAGTACAGTAACTTCAGCAACTTTTGACCCAGAAAAACAAGTATCAACACCAGTAATTACTCCAGAAAGTGGAACGTATGCATCAAATCCAACAGTAACAATTACAACAACAACACCAGATGCAATTATTTATTACACAACTGATGGCACAACACCAAGCCCAACAAACGGTACTAAATATACAGGACCATTTACAGCATCATTACCATCAACGATTAAAGCAGTAGCAGTAGCTCCAGATATGGAAAATAGCGATGTGGCAACGGCTACTTATTCACCAGAAAAACAAGTATCAACACCAGTAATTACTCCAGAAAGTGGAACGTATGCATCAAATCCAACGGTAACAATTACAACAGCAACACCAGATGCAATTATTTATTACACAACTGATGGCACAACTCCAAGCCCAACAAACGGAACTAAATATACAGGGCCATTTACAGCATCGTTACCATCAACAATTAAAGCAGTAGCAGTAGCTCCAGATATGGAAAATAGCGATGTGGCAACGGCTACTTATTCACCAGAAGGGCAGGCAGTAGCACCAACAATTTCTCCAGATGGTGGAAGCTATACAACTGACCCAACGGTAACTCTTACAACTCCAACTAAAGATGCAATTATTTATTATACAACAGATGGCACAACTCCAAGTGCAACAAACGGCACAAAATATACAGGGCCATTTACGGTGGATTTACCATCAACAGTAAAAGCGATTTCGGTTGCTCCTGATATGAAAGATAGTGCTGTAACGAGTGCTACATTTACAAAGACAGCCAAAGTAAAAACTCCAACAGTAACTCCAAGTAGTGGTTCTTTTGATGGAAATATTACCGTGAATATTTATGTGGAAAATGTAACTTATGATACGATTATTTATTACACAACAGATGGCACAACTCCAACCAAAGAAACGGCTAAAATTTACACTGGGCCAATCGTTATTAACAACACTACAGTTATTAATGTAATTGCAACTGCTGCAAATATGGAAGATAGTGAAGTTATAAAAGTTGTATATGTATTAGAAGAACCTAGCCACACAACTAGTTCAAGTGGCAGTTCAAGCAGTAGCTCAAGTTCTACGACTACAACAACTACGACTACTGAACCAACAAGTACTGTAGTTAGTGAAATGTGGCATAGCAATATTAGCATTACAGAGTATTTTGTAACAGAAGGCATTGAGCATGACCCAGTAACAGAGGAGCATAATAGTTGGGTATCATTTGATGTATCAAGCTTTGATTATACAGAAGAAAGAGAAGGTATGTTACTACGTTCAGAAACTATTGATGTGTTGTTTGATAAAAATGCAATAGACCACTTTAGAGATTTAGAGGACGAAGCAATTTTTGTAAAAGCACGATTGGTAGAAGATGTTAAACTCTCAAGAGGATACTCACACGTAACTCATAGCGAACAATCTTTAGAAATTATACTAATTGATGATAAAGGAAATCTAGTTACAGACTTGGGTAATGGAAATATGTACGTAGGTCTAAACTATGAAGTAGAAGGCGTAAACCCTAACAAAGTAGTAATTTTAAATACTGATAGTGACGGATTAACAACGCTTAACCCATTCTCAAGCTATGATGACGAGCTAGAGAGCTTGGTATTTAAAACTACAACGCTTGATTACTTTACAGTTGCTGTACCAGAAGGTCAAGATTTTGTTGACATCTCAGGTTCATTGTACACAGATGCGATTGAATTTGTAAATGCACGAGAATTATTCTATGGTGTAAGTGAAGATGTTTTTGCACCAGAGAGAGAGTTAACAAGAGGAATGTTTATTACAATTTTGGGTAGATTACAAGGGATTAACCCATTAAATTACAGCACAGATACAGAATTTATTGATGTATCAGAAACTGCATACTACGCTCCATATGTAGAGTGGGCAAAAGAAAATGGCATTGTTCAGGGCATTTCAGCAGATGAATTTGCACCAGATGCACTCATTAATTTCTATGATATGACTTTAATTTTGACTAGATATGCAAACGAAATTAGCAATTACAATTGGTCAGTAGATAGATTTTTGACTTTATTAGTTGGAGATATGATTGAGGACCACACAACTTACACACCATTAACTCGTGATGAAGTTGCAAAAATCTACAAAGAATTTATTGATGCAATTTTATATTGGGATCAACTTTAATTAAAATTTAAGCTATAGCCATCTTGGTTATAGCTTTTTTGTTGACAAAATAAATTTAAATATGTAATATTAAGAAGTCTAATAAATTTACATCAAAGGAGAAATGCATGAATAAAAAGTTAACCGAAACCTTGTCCAAACAACAAATTTTAAATATCGTTATTTCACGGACGGAAAAACAACTCATCAGCAAATATGATAAGCAACAATTAACGGAAATTTATATTTTCTTATTTAAAGTAGAGCCTATAAAATCCAAAACAAAAGCTGTACTAGCCCAAGAAATTAAGGAATTTGCAAATGAAATTAATAATATGCCAAAAGTTAATATTTCTAAAAAACCAATTCAATATCAAAGTTCTACAGAAGAAGCAGAACAACCAATCCAATATCAAAATTCTACAGAAGAAGCAGAACAACCAATCCAATATCAAAGTTCTACAGAAGAAGTAGAGCAACCAATTCAATATCAAAGTTCTACAGAAGAAGCAGAGCAACCAATCCAATATCAAAATTCTACCGAAGAAGCAGAACAATTAGACGTAAATTCTACCGAAGAAAATATAGTTACAGTTGAATATTCAAATTCAGTTGAGGAGCTTCCGTATACCAATTATATAGAAACAACTCCAACAAAATCCAAATGTTCAAAAGAAAATATCAAGCTTTTATTAATTATATTGTTTGGAGTTTTCTCAATAATACGCCCAATGTTGACCTCAAATAATAACGCAATTCCTGCCATGAGTAACGAAATAGCAATTGTTGAAGAGGTTATAGAAATAGTTGAGCAAATTGAAATTCCAAAAGAGGTTACTCCTCCAACTATTGAAGAAATGTTATCAGGAGCAGGATATAAAGTTTTAGATATTGTTGAGGAAGCTCAAATTTTTACTGTAAATTTTGAAGTCCAATTTGATGACCCAACAGATTATCAATTTGATACAATGGCCAAGATTTTTATAAGTAAATTTGAACAAGAGTTTAGTTTTGACGAGTTACATATAAACTTTTTGGATAAAAACTTCAACTTTTTAACTACAATAGTAACTCCAGAAATAGAAGAAATTGTTGAGATTATCGAACAAGCACAAGAGCCAACACCAGTTGTAGATCAAGCTCCAGAGCCTCCAGTACCTGCTCCTGTAGTTGAGCCAGCACCTGTTGTGGAAACAAAACAAGCTACAGTATTTGTAACAAGAACTGGTGCAAAATATCATAGCGCAACTTGTCGATATTTGAAATCAGTAGCAGGAGAATATACGGCAGCTGAAGCCAAATCAAGAGGGTACGACCCTTGTTCAGTTTGCCAATAATTAAAAGCTATAGCCATCTTGGTTGTAGCTTTTTTGTTGACAAAATAAATTTAAATAGGTAATATTAAATTAGTGAATAACTTTACATAAAGAGGAGAATTTAATGGCAAATAAACCAACTGTTCCAACAACTGAACCAGAAATATTAGAAATTGTTAAATCTCGTACAGAACAACAACTAGTCAACAAATATGATAAGCAACAATTAACAGATATGTACATTAGTATATTTAAGGTAGAGCCTGACCCATCAAAAACAAAAGCTATACTTGCCGAAGAAATTAAGGCAGTAACCCAAGTAATTATTGATATTCCAAGGCTTGGCGTTTCTAAACCACAAGAAGAAGTTATAGAAGTGGAAGAAGTTATAGAAGTGGAAGAAATTGTGGAGGAATGTGTAGAAATTATAGAAGAAGAACCTCCAAAGCCTCCAAAGAAAAAATCAACAAATAAAAAATCAACTAAGAAAAAGTCGTCTAAGAAAAAATCAGCAAAACAAGAAATAATGGGATTTTTTGGAATATTATTGTTGATGATGGTTTCTGCTATGGGTCAGGCTGAAACTCCAGAAACTACTATTCAAGTTTCGGCAAATGAAGGCAAAATGGAATACTTTTTTTCTGGAGAAGGGTATAAAGTTGTAGATTTGATGGAAGTAGTAAACGGAGGAGTTACGTTGTATGAAGTAGATTTAGTAGTTGATGAGGACGCAACAGAAACAGAGCTACAGTTGATGGCTCAAGATTTTAAAACTAAATTAGAGGACAAGTATAATTTTGATGAATTAGAACTTTATTTTTATAACGAAGATAAAACAAGTATTTTACAGTTGATTAGCTACCCTATTAATAAGGAAGAAACTGCCCAAATTGAAGAGGAAATTTTGGAAGAAGTTGGGCTAGATATGGTATATGTAACGATAAATAGAGATTATTATCATACTCTAACTTGTAGATATTTGCCGTCGGTAGATAGGGAATATAGTGTTGATGAGGCTGAATTAAGAGGCTATGAGCCTTGTGAAATTTGCCAATAAAAAGTTATAGCCACTTTGGTTATAGCTTTTTGGTAAAATTTGTCAAAAATTCATTTCACATTGACAAAAACTGGGTAAAGCTTTAATATTATAAGTAAGAAATTTTTACAATTATTTACATGAGGAGGAGCAAAAATGAAGCAAAGATTTAAAACTATGTTGGTATTAGCAGGGATTGTAGGAATATTTTCTCCTAACTATTTCCCAATAATAGCTCAAGAAGAAATTGCAATTTTGGAAACTTTGGAGCAAGAAGAAACTTTGGAGTTATGCTATGAAATATTAGATATTGTAGATTTATCAATAGATAATATAAATCCAACCTATGAAATCAACGTAGCAATCCAAGAAGATAAGCAAAATTTACATATTATAGCAGAAGAAATTTCTCAAAATTTTCAAGAGGAACACGAGTTTGATTTTTTAAATATAAATTTTTGTAACGTAGCATTTGAAGAAATCGAAGTTATATTAGAAGAAAATGAAGAGGTTGTCACTCAAAGAAATATCATTTTTTCAGAATTAATTGGAATTATGGGATACTCAATTATTTCAACTGAAGAAGGCAATGCCCCTACATATGAGATAGGTTATACTCAAGTTAAAGAATTACCTATTATTGAGGAAACTCCTGTTGGATATACAGTTTACGTTACAGAAAGTGGAACTAAATATCACACATCAGGTTGTCAACATCTAAAATCGGACGGAGGTTCATACTCATTAGAACAAGCTATAGAACTTGGGTATGAGGCTTGTAAAGTTTGCAAACCATAAGCGTAGTCATAAGGCTAGGCTTTTTTTATTTTAACCAGAAAATATACGGATAATTATTCATAAATCAAGCTATAAAAAATCTTTGCTTAAAGTTCAAAATAACTATAAAAAAAGTATATCATATTAAGATTATGCTTTGTTTTTGCGTTTTGAAAAAAGGTGAAATTCAAAAATCGTGATGACAGTACTTTTTTGTCCTCTTTATTAAAGAAAATTAGGTGATTACATATAAAGTTGAACATAATTATCTGAAATTAATCTTCAACAAGTAAAAAAGCACATAGGTACTATGTACTTTTTGGAGATTTAATGTTAAAGTATAAAAATGCAATTATTTTGTAAATATGCGTTTCATTCCAACCGAGCCATCTAAATACTCAAATTCAATGCCAGTAGCTCCAGCTAAAGTGGATGGCAATTGTGTTGAGGAAAAAGCTACGGGGGGTGCAGGCATCCCGGTGCCTGACACCCGAGAACTAGTAGGATTGTGGCTGGTGAAGGTTTCAGGCATCCCGGTACCCGATAACCTGTAGTGAATGGGATTGTGGGTGGCAGATATTTCCAGCATCCTGGTGCCGTGCGAATCTGCTGTGTGCAAGGGGTGAGATGATGAGACAGAGTGTGAATGTTGGGCTGGCATCCCGGTGCCATGAACCTCAACCGGATACGAGGGAGGGACTATGGGACCTGGTAGCCCGGTACCAGGTACCCCGAGAGAATTAGGGTTAGGAGGAATAGAGGAAGTAGCAGGCATCCCGGTGCCACGTGAAACTACAGCAGAAATAGTATGAGGCTGGGAAAAAGAGGTTATTGGAAAGGCAGGCGACCCGGTGCCAGAAGCTGCTGCAGTAAAAGATGGCTGAATAGAGTGAGAGGAAAGAACCTGAGGGCCGGCATCCCGGTGCCAGGTTCCCCCTGCCTGGCTGTTTGGGGAACATTGAGGAGAAAAGTGCAGGCAGCTGCATCATGCACCCTAGGAAAAACAGACTGAGGGTGTGGCAGTGAATTAGGCCTAGAGGTAGCAGGCAAGCTGTCACCATGCCTGTGAAAAGAAGAGGTTAGAGAAGGACTTTTGTTTTGGTAGGTAGAGGCCCTCTTCTGGTTCCGGTGGGCCGTCTGGGTACAGCTGTTTTCGGATTGCATGGTGACGTCATGCGGAAGTGCGCCGGAGTGGTCATTGTGGCTAGGATAACAAACAGACATGAGTTTGTGGAAAAGTTTAACCTTATTATCTGAGCATTGGAAATGTACTTGCCTGTCCTTCAGTGCCTTTTGGAGGGAGGCTACTGTCCAGTCCGATATCAATCGGACCAATTCCAAAGTATTCGATCAACTTCAGGGGTTTCCTATACGTTAACAATATGTCATCCAACAGATGTGTGTGTGTGTGTGTGTTTATTTGATTTTTTTAGGTCCCTCTTCTTCTTCTTCTTCTTCTTCTTCAACATTTACAAAACTTTCAGCAGGTGAAGAAAATTTCTGGGTTTATTGCTTTTTTAAGAATTATTATTTTAAGTTCAGCTTTTTTTCTTTTTTAAAAAAATATTTTTGTCTTGTCTGCCTGTTCCTCATGGATTCTTACTTTGACATGCTTATGTAGAAAAGATGGACTCCTCTCACTATAAGAGATTCCCCTATAAATTCCAGCCCTGTGCATTTATCAGATTCAACCATAAAACTTTAATTTTCCTCGTCATGGACTAAAACAGGATTATCTTATTTTTAAAACCTGTCTTGGTCCAAAGTTTGTCCTTTTGTTTCTGTCTGATTGTCTTTAGGACTTCCTCTCCTTTTCTTCTCAGCATCGACAGTTTTACAGGCGTTTTCATTTTTCAACCATGTTCTCTCTCCTCTGTGATATGAAGCCAAAGAGTGTTCCTCGGGTTCTGTGTGACGCCCAGCTGTTTTTATGTTGAATACCAAACTTTGACTTTCTAACAGCTGCAAATAGACCCAGAGGTATTTAAGCTGCTGTAACTTTTTTTTTTTTTCAGATTTATTTTTGTGTCTTCACACCACAGCAAAGGAAGAGCAGCCTGAGATCTGGTTGAAGAGTAAACTTTCAGCTTCAATTCACAAGGCACCAAAATCCCAAGAAACCAGAAATGTTTTTTTATTCTGACAGAATCTTGTCACCAATCATATCTGGTGCTAATGTGGAGATTTTTTTGACAAGCTTTGTGCCAGGTCAAATGCTGTGCAGTCCACACACAGCTGCTCACAGCAGGTGAAGCAGTTCAACTGTTCTTCGTCAGTCTGTGATCGTAAATCAAAGGTGAAGACCGACAACTGAGCAACTGTGGAGTTTTTACAGGTGTGTCCCAACCTGTCAGTGATTAAAAACAGCGAGTCATTAGTTTCGTTTCATAAGAACAGGAGCCTGAACACCTGACACACGTAACCAGGACGAGTTCACAGCCTGCAAACTTTGAAACTTTATGAATAAAGAAGCAGACATTTAGAGAGAGGTCAATATGTGTATAGATGTGTATTTATTTATTTTATTGAGTTTTAGGGGACAGCGTGCACATACATTAGTCATTTTCAATGAATGAAGAGATGCATGCACCAGATTTAGCAGAAAGCTCATTTCCATTTGAAGTCCCAACATAAAACAAAAAACATGACACGGCATACATGATGTAATACACACATGACAAACATTACCTGTACACAACATACAATCTTAAAAGCCCTAAAGTGCTTAGTATAGCATCCTGGTACGATAAGAGTAGAAATGCAATATGAACAGACAATAAGTTACCAACTAATGTAAGTTATTTAATCGGTCAAAGGATTTTCATCAGGGCAAAACAATCCTCACAAAGAAGTATGAATTACACCTGTGCTGAGTTACCAATGTTCCGCTGGGAGTTGTAGTTAAAAGACACTTTGTAGTTCTCTAGGTGCATGCATATGTATATATAGCTCACCTACATTAAACAGATGGGGCACATATTGAGAGTATGTTGTATACAGTGTATATGTTTTAGATGGTTGTCTATAGGTTTGGTAAACTTAAATTACTGCTATACTTTGTCTTGGTTATCTAATGTTTTGTTTGCACACTGTGGGCCCATCTTGATGTATACTCTCATGATATGTCCTGTCAATTTAATGTGATCTACATACAGTATATGTGCACACCTAGAGAACTACGAAGTGTCTTTTGAACTACAACTCCCAGCACTGGTAACCAAGCACAGGTGTTA
>MDSP01000007.1_pt1 | contig 53200 bp, 44 predicted proteins | sample 1005811 | NCBI WGS metagenome assembly MDSP01 (sample SAMN05526596, study PRJNA338239) | gut metagenome | isolation source: stomach gut content | host: Naso elegans | place: Saudi Arabia: Red Sea | collected 2011-04
GAAACCTCTTACTAAATTTAGAAACAGAAAATCTCCCTTCCACCAACCCCTTAACATCCTCCTTTATTTCTTTAATATCTGCTACACTACCATCTTTCATACTTCTATTTACCTCTCCAACCCTTCAATCTTGCTTCCACTCTCTTTATTATGTCACGTGCAGGAGAAGAGATTTACCGTTACAACAAGCAACAGAAACAATTGACAAAGAAATTACCAAACCTTAAAAAAGATTAACAACGAATCTACTATTAGAACTTTTCATTTGTTTATTCATAACCTACCCTCTCTGATAAAAACTGAGAATACGTGTTTTCATAGTTAAATTGTTTGCTCAGTTTTCAAATTGCTTATACATTGATATGCACAGTTTAATTTATCAGAGTAAACTCACGCATATGTCGGCACAAATGAGAAATGCAATAGCAGCTTGCATCACAACATCAATCTCCATGACAAAGGAAAAAAAACCTAATTCATGATGAAGGCCATATGATAACTTGGAAACCCTTGAAAAGCTAATAAGTAGTCCTCCAGTTGTTTTGAGAAGCTAAAATCAACAATGATTGTTAAGAATAAAAAATTATTTATAAAAATATTTTGTGGTGTCTCAAACAATCACAATTTTTTTTTTTTTTAATTTAGAGGCTGTTTTTGAATTCTCTTATTTTATTGGTTTATTTAACAAGGACAGCACACATTAATAAACATTACAGTGATTGTGCCAGAGGTAGCCATGAAGATATTACCAATCCCTGGACAGATGTTACAAAGTCACCCTAAAAAACAGAATATAACATTAGATTTACGACTTTATTCAACATTAATCGTTTGCAGGCATGCAGAAGCAATAATGAAAAGAGGACAGAGTATTAAAATAAGTAGAAATATCATACAGGACATCCTTGTACAGCACTGTTAAGTAGGCAACTATTCAAAACATGGAACACAAAGACTCATAAAACAAACATGTAAAGCAGATAAGATAAGGGATAATAGTGTTTGGGCAAAGAGGCGCTCTGCATGTAAAATTATAGACAGATACAAAAATATATCAAACCCAGTTACTTTACAAACATATGCTGACTGCATAAACCAGATGGCTGCCCCATCGGACAACTGCTGGCCTTGAAGGTGGCCCAGTTCGACCTATTACCAGACCAGGAATGAGCCAGTGGGTGATGTACAATGGCTACAAAAGAGTGCACAGCTTGAAAAGCCAGGCAGGTGCCACCTCGGGGAGGCTTAATTAGCAATCTCCATGGTCTGGTAAGTTATAAATATTGACAAAAAATGTGATATAGCATTTAAAAAAAACAATGGAACATAATGCTTAGTTTTTGAAGAGGAAAGGAAACACGGTTCTGAACTATTAGCAGATTCTTTGTGTGATCTACATTCTTTGGACTATTTCTTCTGAGTTATTCACTCTATCAAGTGCAGGTTGTAACTACTAAGTGCTGCAGAGCTCCTTAACCCACAAATGCGCTTAATTAAATAACCAAATTATATACTGTACACCATTTGATATATTTATGATATTGATTTAATTTTATAACACAAGCTGTGGTTACAGAATTGCATTAGAGTTAAAAGTAGAAGGAATAAAAACAGTTTGCACACTGCAGGGCTCTACTTGCACTTATTAATTGCACCGAGTGAGTGATGTTTCGAGCACAAGGGCTCTCTTCTTCAGAGATACATGAGAGTTGATAAAGATGTTATAGCAGCCAAGACACTAAAAAGTCTCACCTTAATAATAAAAAAAACAACAACAACACAATATCCATGTGGTTTGTCCATTTTTCTACTTACAAACAATTTTAACTGGAGTTTTAAATGGATTAGGACTTCAAAAGATGACTTTTAAAGGAAATGTTATAGCCTCAGTTTTATGTATAGGAGCAATTTTATTTTTAGTTCCAGAACAAGGGTTGCTTGGATTTACATCGGCACTTTTGCTTCAATCAGGATTTGCAACGACATATCATCTTTATCATGCGCTTCAATCAATAGAATTACCAGTGGATATTGTTGGTTGGATGATAAAACCTGCACTAGCGATAACTTTTGGATCAATGGGTATGAAATATGTGCATAATAATATTTTGATGACGGCGTTTTCGCTTAGAATATCAACATTTATTGCAATTGTGATACTTGGAATTTTCTATTTAGGATTTTTGTTTGCCTTTAAGTGTGTAACTAAAAAAGATATCGAAATGTTTATTCATTAAGGGAGGGCTTGTTTACTATTTTTTATAGTAGACAGGCTTTTTTTTTGATATAATTATAGTATAGAAAGGAGGGATTTAGTTGGCTCAAAATAAAGAAGATTTGATTATGAAACGTGCAATGCAAGTATTTGCAAAGTATGCACCAAAATATTTTGGTCATGGGGGAAAAGTTAAGTCTATTGCTCACACAGAAGATTTGATAATGACTCTTAATGATATGAGAATGGATTTTGTATTTTTGATGGAAGATGATACTTACATTCATTTTGAGTTTCAGACAACAAATAAAGGTATTAAAGATTTGGTGAGGTTTAATATTTATGATTTGTTGTTGTTCCAAAAAACAGGGAAGCCTATAAAGACGTATGTAGTTTATTCTAGTGATATTAAAAATCCTAAAAGTGAATATACGTATGGAGGTGGAAATACTTATAAAGTAACGCCTATTTGTATGGCTGATAAAAATGCAATTTCAGTACTTGAGCATATCGAAAATAAGTTAAAAAAAGGAGAACCATTAACTGATATTGAACAGATGGATTTGGTATTTGCACCAATTATGGGTGGTGGTTTAACTAAGGAAGATGTTTTAAGTAAAGCATTAACTATGACTATGGAATATGATGTACAGAAAGAAGAAGAAATTCAAGCTATGCTATATACATTTGCCTTAAAATTTTTAGATGAAGGACAGATGGATAAAATAAAGGAGTTGGTAAAGATGTCACCATTAGGAAAGATGTTAATTGCAGAAGGAAGAGAAGCTGGACTGGCAGAAGGACTAGCAGAAGGGTTATTAGAAAAAGCTGTAGAAGTAGCAAAAACTTTATTTAAAAAAGGAATGGATTTTGAATTTGTGCAGGAAATAACAGGGTTATCATCTGAACAATTAAAAGAAATTCAGGCACAATAAATAAAAAAGCAACTAACTTTTTGAGGCTAGTTGTTTTTTTAAAAATAAAGGAGTTGGTAAAGATGTCACCATTAGGAAAGATGTTAATTGCAGAAGGAAGAGAAGCTGGACTGGCAGAAGGATTGGCAGAAGGACTAGCAGAAGGGTTATTAGAAAAAGCTGTAGAAGTAGCAAAAACTTTATTTAAAAAAGGAGTGGATTTTGAATTTGTGCAGGAAATAACAGGGTTATCACCTGAGCAATTAAAAGAAATTCAGGCGCAATAAATAAAAAAGCAACTAACTTTTTGAGGCTAGTTGCTTTTTTTTAATATAAGTGAGAGATATCACAATATTTTGGTACACCATTTTTATACGACAGGTTAACTTCTCCTTCGATAAGAGGTAGCATATAATCAATTAATTGTTGAGTTACATCATTATGAGCCTTAGAAATCCATTCAAGAGGAATAGTTTTTGTAAGGTTTGCGATATCTTTTATATCATAAGGAACGATATTGCAATGATAATTTTGGTCAGTAGTTCTTTGGTAACACATCATTTTTGCCGTTTCACCAGTAGCGCCAACTCGTACTGCTTCTTGACCAATTGCAATAGCTTCATCAATATCAGTTTTTGAAGCAATATGACCTCCTGCACGTTGAGAAACATTGATTTCTATAGAACGAACTTTGCAACGTAAAGTTTCTTTTAGGTGGTGTTCTAGCATTTTACCGACTCCACAAAGTTGCTTATGTCCAAAGGCATCAGTCGTTGAAGAGGCTGAAATATAGTTTCCGTCTTTGTCTTTAATTCCTTTAGAAACTGCTATAATAATATTTTTTCTTTTGCGTTGAGCAGTTTTGATATCTTGAACGAAATTATCAAGGTCAAAAGGAACTTCTGGCAAATAAATTAAGTCAGGAGCATGAGAATAGCTAGTTCTTGCTAAGGCGCTACTTGCTGTAAGCCAACCTGCATCACGTCCCATAATTTCAACAATTGCAACAGATGGAATATTGTAGATGTAAGTATCGTGTGCAATTTCAAGAAGAGTTGTTGCGATATATTTTGCGGCACTTCCGTATCCAGGGGTATGGTCTGTAATTGGTAAATCGTTATCTATAGTCTTTGGAATGCCAATTACATTTACATCTTTATTATGTAATTTTGCATAAGAAGATAGTTTTAAAACGGTATCCATTGAGTCGTTTCCACCGATATAAAAAATTGTTGTGATATTTTCTTTTTCTAACATAGTAAAGATTTCTTCATACATTTGTGCATTTTGGCTAATATCTGGCAGTCTAAATCTGCATGAGCCAAGATACATTGCTGGAGTGTGGGCAAGTTGAGATAAAGAATTTTCATCATTAAATTTATCAGATAAATTCATATAGCGACCCTCTAAAAATCCAGCTATTCCATTTATCATACCAAATACTTTGTCATAATTATCAGATGCCAAAACTTCTTTTACAACACCTACTAAAGATGCATTTATTGCTGCTGTTGGGCCACCTGATTGACCTACAATACAGTTTCCTTTTTTCATAATTAGTTCCTCGCTTAATAATAAGATTTTTCCGATTGAATATAAATTTCCTAACTAATAATAACCAAAACTTTTGTAATATGCAAGGTAAATTTTAATTTTTAATTCAATTTACGTCTTAGACTGACAAATTATGATAGCAAATTTGAAAATTTTAACAGAATTTGGCTTGACAATGTTCTTTTGTATAGTAAAATAGAAGATAAAAACCATCATTAGATATATAAGCCTTCGTCCCAAAATGTGAGGGGTGAGGGCTTTTAAAGATGAAAGGAAAATGTATATGAGGGAAAAATTAGAAAATATTAGAATAAAAGCTCTTGAGGCTATTCAAGATGCTACTGATTTAAAAACATTTGAGGATTTGCGTGTTAATTATTTAGGGAAAAAAGGTGAACTTACTGCTGCTCTTAGAGGAATGAAGGACCTTTCAAAAGAGGAGCGTCCTGTAATTGGACAGGTTGCTAATGAGGTTCGTGAAAAAGTGGAACAGGCTTTAGCTTCTAAAAAAGAGGCCCTAGAAAGTGCTGCTCAAAATAAGGCTTTGCAAGATGAAATTATTGATATTACAATGTCTGGAAAGAAGATGCCAGTTGGAAAACTGCACCCACTTGACCAAACTTTAGAGGAAATTCAAAGAATTTTTATGGGTATGGGTTATGAGGTGATTTCTGGGCGTGAAGTTGAGACGAGTTATTATAATTTTGATGCTCTAAACCTTGGGCCACAACACCCTGCAAGAGATGAACAAGATACTTTTTATTTTACTCCAGACATAGTTTTGCGTACATGTACATCACCAAGTCAAGTGCATACAATGGAAAATCAATCGTTGCCAATTCGTATGGTAGCTCCTGGGAAGGTGTATCGTTCTGATGAAGTTGATGCTACTCATTCGCCAGTTTTTCATCAAATTGAAGGGCTAGTAATTGATGAAAATATTACATTTGGAGATTTAAAAGGTGTGTTGCTTGAGTTTGCAAAAAGATTTTTTGGAGATAAAGTTACGCTTAAATTCCGTCCACACTATTTTCCTTTTACAGAGCCAAGTGCTGAGGTTGATGTAAGTTGTGTTATGTGTGAAGGTAGTGGTTGTTCGGTTTGTAAACAAGAAGGTTTTATTGAAGTTTTAGGTTGTGGAATGGTACACCCTAAAGTACTTGAGATGGCTGGAATTGACTCAACAAAGTATCAAGGATTTGCGTTTGGTATGGGTGTTGAGAGATTGACTATGCTAAAATATAACATCAATGATTTGAGATTGTTTTATGAAAATGATGTAAGATTTTTGGATCAATTTTAGGAGGAAATAAAAATGAATGTACCTATGTCGTGGCTTAGACAATATGTAACTTTAGATATGGATATAAAAACTTATGCTGATAAAATGACTTTGTCGGGTTCAAAAGTTGAAAAAATTGAGGAGCTTGGAAAGGAAATTACTAATGTTGTTGTTGGTAAAATTGAAAAAGTTGAACAACACCCAGACGCTGATAAACTTAGAATAATGCAAGTAAATATTGGAGCAAATGAAAAAATTCAAATTATAACAGCTGCAAAAAATGTGGAGCTTGGAGACGTTGTGCCGGTTGCGTTAGATGGTGCAACTTTGGCAAATGACCTCAAAATTAAAAATAGTAAACTTCGTGGAGTGCCTTCACAAGGAATGTTTTGTTCGGTTGAGGAGCTTGGATTTACGCAGGAACAATTTCCTGATGCGCCAGAAGATGGAATTTATATTTTTAAGCAAGAAATGATATTGGGAGAAGATGTAAAACCTTATTTTGGGTTGGGTGAAGAAGTTATTGAATATGAAATTACAGCAAATCGACCAGATTGTTTTAGTATTTTGGGGATTGCAAAAGAAGCGAGTGCTACATTTGGAGTGCCATTTAATTTTCCAGAAATTGAAGTTGGAGAATGTAGTGATGATGCAAATTCTTTAGTTAAAATTAATATTCAAAACGAGGAGCTTTGTCCAAGATATTCGGGTAGAGTTATTGAAAATGTTAAGGTTGGACCTTCTCCAAAGTGGTTGCAAGACCGTTTGTTATCGGCAGGACTTAGACCTATAAATAATATTGTAGATATAACTAACTTTGTACTTTTGGAATTTGGACAACCGATGCATGCTTTTGATTATGATAAGTTATCTGGTCGTGAAATTAATGTACGAAATGCTAAAGATGGAGAATTTTTGGTAACATTGTTAGGCGAGCATATAAATTTAGATGATAGTATGTTGGTTGTAGCTGATGCTGAAAAACCTGTTGCAATTGCTGGGATTATGGGTGGAGAAAATTCTAAAGTTACAGAAGAAACTACAACTATTTTATTTGAATGTGCAAATTTTGATGGGTTTAATGTGCGTCAAACTTCAAAAAAGACAAACATTATGAGTGACTCTTCTAAAAAATTTGTTAAGGGGCTTGACCCAAATAATGTAGAACCTGCTCTTTTGCGTGCTGTACAGTTGTTAAAAATGGTGACAGATGGTGTAAATGATAGGGGAAGTGTTGATGTTTATCCTAAAAAACGTGAACCACTTACGATTTCTTATGATGTAGATTGGATTAATTCATTTTTGGGGTTATCATTAGGCGAAGATAAAATGGTAGAAATATTTGAAAGACTTGAGTTTAAAGTTGATGAGTCTTCTAAAAAAGTTACTATCCCTACTTCAAGACCCGATGTAACTATGATGGCTGATTTATCTGAAGAGGTTGCAAGAATTTATGGTTATGATAAAATTCCACTTACGTTAGAGCGTGCAAAACCAACGGTTGGAGTAAAAACTAAGGAGCAACTTTTGATAGAAAAAATCCGTAATGTAATGCATTCTAACGGAGTTTATGGGGCGTTAACTTATACGTTTGAGAGTCCTAAAGTTTATGATAAACTTAATTATCCAGAGGGTAGTCCTGCTCGTGATGCGCTAAAAATTTCTAATCCACTTGGTGAAGATTTTAGTATTATGAGAACAACAACTTTAAATGGAATGTTAAATGCACTTAGCACAAATTATAATAGAAGAAATGAAACAGTTGCACTATATGAAATTGGTAAAGTTTTTGAGAAAACAGAGAAGGATTTACCAAATGAAATCGAGAAATTAACTGTGGGAATGTATGGAAAAGATATTGATTTTTATTCGTTAAAAGGAGTTTTGGAAGGGGTTCTTTTGGCATTAAAAATTGAAAAATTTGAGGTAAAACGTAATTCAACATTGTTGTTTATGCATACAGGGAGATGTGCTGATTTATTTATTAACAATAAATATGTTGGATATTTTGGAGAAATTCACCCTCAAGTTGCAAAAAATTATGACTTAGATACTAGAGTTTATGTGTGCGAAATCGACATAAAACCTTTATTGACTTATAGTAAACTAGATAATATTAAATATACTGCACTTCCAAAATATCCTTCAACATCAAGGGATATAGCGATGTTAATTAAAAAAGATGTACTAGTTGGTGATATCGAAAAGTTAATTAAACAACGTGGAGGAAAATTGTTGACTAGTGTAGAATTATTTGATGTCTATGAAGGAAAGCAAATTGAAGATAATCAAAAATCTGTAGCATATCGTTTGGTATTTAGAGCAAATGATAGAACTTTAACAGAAGAAGATGTTCAAAAATTTATGAAAAAAATTCTCCAAGGTTTGGAAACAGAAATGAATGCTAAACTTAGGGATTAATTTAGTGAAACAGGATAAATTTTATCCTGTTTTTATTTTTGTTTCCGACATTATTACCTATTAAATAGTAATTAATACCAGTACTTGACGTTAAAAAATATCATTAATTTTATTGAAATTTTGGGTTTAGTAGGGTATAGTATAAAGTAGAGGAGAATATTTATTTATAGAGGTAGTATATACTTGTTTATTGGGTGAAAGGGGATACAAAAATGATAAGTACAGTAGTTATTTTAGTATTACTAGCAGGCTTAGGAGCAATGGGTTTGAAGCTTCAAAAAGTAACCAAGCAAAAGGAGCATTTAGATGCTATTTTAGATGCTATGCCGTTTCCAGTTTCAGTAACAGACAATGATAGGAATTGGACTTATGTAAATAAAGCAACAGCGCAAATTTTTAATAAGTCAAAAGAAAATTTTTATGGACAAAATTGCAGTAGCTGGGGAGCAAAAATCTGTAATACTGAAAACTGTGGAATTACTTGTTTAAACGCTGGAAAGAAAACGACTCAATTTAGTGCAGATAATAATGATTTCCAAGTAGATGTGAACTACATATACAACAAAAGTGGGGTAAAAGTTGGTCATATTGAGATAGTTCAAGATATCACAGAAAATAACCAAACTTTAAAATCTCAACAAAGTCAAGCACATCTATTAGAAGAAATCGCAGAAGCAACAGAGAGATTTGTTGATATTTCATCGCACGTAAGTACTGAAGCAACTCAACTTTCTACAAATGCAGTAGAGCAATCTGAAATTATCGAAAACTTTGTATCATCTTTAGGAGATTTATCAGGCAACTTGGATAAGAGTATTTCTCAAATTACAGAAACTAACAACATCTCAATTACAGCTAAAGAAAAGGCCAATATTGGTACTGGTCATATGCAAAATATGATTGTTGCTATGAAAGATATCAATAAAGCGAGCCAAAACATTGCTGAAGTTATCAAAATTATTGAGAGTATCGCAAGTCAAACAAATTTATTAGCATTAAATGCGGCTATTGAGTCGGCCAGAGCTGGGGAGGCAGGGCGAGGCTTTGCAGTAGTTGCTAATGAAATTCGTGATTTAGCAAATAAGACATCAGAAATAGTTAAAGAGGTCGAAGAAACTATTCAGGATACATTAAAGAATGTAGAACGTGGTCAAACTATAGTAAATGATACTGATGAGGCATTAACTAATATTGTGGCGACAATTGACGAAACAGTTAATATAAGTAAGGCCCTACTAGAAACGAGTAAGGAGCAACAATTATCAGTAACTACGCTTAATAATGGGACGACACAATTAAAAAATATTACTGAAATTAACGTTGCTAGTTCTCAAGAAAGTGCGGCAATTAGTGAAGATATGTTGCGTCAAATTGAAAACTTACGTAACATTGTAATTTTGTAATTGGATTGGGGGGTTATCCCCTTATCTAATTATGTACTTAGATAATATTAATTTTTAAAGGAGATATCAACCATGAGTGAAATACTTTTAGAAACAGGAACAGGCGAAGTTGAAATTATTGAATTTATTGTAAACAATCAATGTTATGCAATTAATGTATTAAAGGTTAAGGGGATTATTCAGTTAGATACTGTAGTTCCATTACCAAAAGCTGCTCCAGAAATTATGGGAATGACTAATGTTCGTGGAAACATGAACATGGTAATTGATTTACAAAAAGTTTTATATAACATCTCAACAGACAAATATACTGGAGGACTTGGGTTACTTTGTGAATTTAACGGAACAATCGTAGTCTTTTTAGTTGATGAAGTTAAGGGAATTCTTAAAGTTACTTGGGCAGACATTGAGCAAAGTAACAAGATGAAGCAAGATGTTTTAATGATTGGTAGCATCTTAAAAGATGGGCGCATTATCATTTTATTAGACTTTGAGTCAATCACTATGGCTGCTGACCTTGGAGAAGATTACCAAAAGCAAGCTAAGTTAAGTGATATTGGAAAAACTAAACACACTGACTCAACAATTGTTTTGGTTGAAGATTCAAAAGCTATTCGTGAAATGTTAAAACTTTCTTTAATTGAGGCTGGATATTCAAAAGTTATTACGTTTAATAATGGTAAAGATGCGTATGACTATATGTTTGAGTTAAAAGATAAATATGGGGCAGAGTTTATTGAAGAAGTTAGCATTTTAATTACAGATATCGAGATGCCTGTGTTAGATGGATACACATTAACTCGTCGCATTAAAGAAGATGAAATTCTGAAAAATTTACCAGTAATTATTTTTTCATCACTTATTAGTGAAGAATTAAAGCATAAGGGTGAAACAGTTGGTGCAGATGTACAAATTGGAAAGCCATCTATCAAAGAACTTGTGGAAATTGTTAGTAAGTTAATTACAGAATCTAAAGCACGCCAATAAAATTTTATAAAATCATTATGTTAATTGAGTATATTTAATTACGCCAACTTCATATTATAAAACTAGTATAGTTTTTATATTTTTAAGGGAGTTTCTTAAGAATATATGGGGAGTTGATGATATGTTTCATAGATTAAAATTGAAGCAATATTTAATAAGAGTTTTTAGCATAATGATTTTATTACTTATAGTTAATAGTTTGTTTGGTATTTATAATATGAACCTAATCAAGTCAAATGATGCACAGTATAGAGTGCGAGCAGAGTTGTCCATGAAAATTGATGAGAACTTAAGTGAAATTAATAGACTTGGTAGAGTTTTAAGAGATGCATATATTGATGATAATTTTTCATATAACGAGATTGTATATTTAACTGAAGAAATGGAACAAATAGAAACTGGTCTACACGATATTTTAGGTATTTATCAGGAAAATGATATGGATACAAGGTTATTACAGATGTGTATGAACCAGTTTTATATTTGGGAAAATACTGCTTTTGAAATAATTGAATACCTAGAAAATGGAGAGACTGAAAAAGCTGGGTTAGCACTTATAAATTATTGTACACCAGCAATAAATGCACTAGAGGAATATGGTCTAGCGATTGATGATGAAATAGATTTAATATTGCGTGAGCTTACTCAGAAGAATGATATTTTGGTAACCATAACAACAGTAGTAAGTATAATTTTAGCGATATTAAGTGTTATTGTGTGTTTGTTTATAATTCACAAAATTTTAAAAAATATTATTCCGATTTTGTATGAAATTAAAAATGTACTAGGTAGACTAGAGCATGGAGAACTAGATATCGAAATAAGTTATACTGGAGATAATGAATTTGGAGATTTGAGTCAAACAATTAATGTAACTTTAAAACAACTCAAAAAATATGTAGATAATGTAGCAGAGAGCATGAATGCATTTAGTAAAAATGACTTTTCTTTTGATATTCCCAGAGATTTTAAAGGTGATTTTATTGAGGTTAGCAGATCTTTAGAAGATTTTGAAAAAAATATGAGAACAACTTTGCGTGAACTTGGCGATATTACTCAAGAAGTTAGCATTGGCGTTGAGCAATTTGCAATGAGTGCGCAAACTTTGGCTTTTGGGGCAATTAAGCAGGCTGATAGCGTAAAAGTTCTAAATAAATCTATTCAAAGTATTTCTGTTCAGGTGTTGGATACAACTCGTAATGCCCAAAGTGCAAATTCTCTTGGGCAAGATAGCCGTTCAATTATAGACCAAAGCACAAAAGAAATTGGAGAAATGAAACTTGCTATACATAGCATAGTTAAAAGTACACAAGATATAAAGAAAATTATTAGCACTTTATCAGAAATTGCTGAACAAACAAATTTATTGGCATTAAATGCAGCAATAGAAGCGGCAAGAGCTGGAGAAGCTGGAAGTGGATTTGCTGTTGTTGCAAAAGAAATTAGAGAACTTGCAAATAAATCTAATGAGTCAGCCCATGAGGTTGAAAACTTAATAAAAAATACTTTGGTATCAGTACAAGAGGGTACAATTATTGTTGATAGTACAATTTTATCATTTAATAATTTGGTGAATAATGTAAATAACATAGTAACTTATGTAGAAGGAATTTCTAAGGCTTCCAAAGAGATTGCAACTAGTATAGAAGATGCATCAAACAATGTTGAGTTGATTTCTAAAGTTGTCGAAAATACTTCAACTACTACCCAAACAAGTGCAGCCACAAGCGAAGAGATTAATGCTCAGTCGATGACTATGGCAGATTTAGTTGGACAATTTAAGATTTAATTTTTTGACCTCTACTGATTGAAGAAGTAATTTATTATGGTGAGATTATTTTAAGAAAATACTATTTGATTAGAGGAGGGAAACCATATGAAAGATAAGTCTTTAAAAGTAAGATGGAATATGTGTGCCTTGGTGTTACATTCCATTTTTATTTTAATAGGAATTGTGGGAATTATATCGTTTCAACTAAGTATTATAATATTAGCAGTCGTTGGGATAGTTGCAACTATAGTAATTTCGCAACTAATATCTCATACAATTATTAAACCTCTTGAAGAACTAGCAAGGTTGCAACATATAGTAGCAGAAGGAGATTTTAATATTCAAACGCCACCTTCGGAAGATGTAGTAATTGGAGGATTATTTAAAGATTTACAAAGGATTGCAGATGACTCAGTTTTGATTATTGAAGATATTAAATTTATGTTAGTAGAAACTAGCAAAGGAAATGTTGATGTTGTAAGTCCAATTGAAGAAGTGTATGTGGCAGATTTTGAGCCGATTATTGCTTCTATAAAAACAATTCAATCTAAATTTAGAGAGGTTGTATATGAATTAAACGTTATTATTCCAGAGGTTAAATTAAATTCTCAGGCTATGAGTGAAGCAGCGATAACGTTAAGTAATGATGCGATTGGACAGCAAGCAGTATCTAACAAATTATATGAGTCAACATCAGGTCTTCATGAATCGATTATTGAAAATGAAACTAACGTTTTAGTTTTGGCTCATAATTTATTTAGCATCAAAGATAAGGCAAATAGTGGGTCGGTGGTAGTTAGTGATATGGTAAATGCAATGAGTGCTATAGCTTCTACAAGTAAAGATATTTTGGGTATTATGGAAGAGATTGAAAAAATTTCTAGCCAAACAAATTTATTAGCTCTAAACGCATCAATTGAGGCTGCAAGAGCTGGGGAACATGGAAAAGGGTTTGCCGTAGTTGCGAATGAGGTTCGTGATTTGGCTACAAAAACTTCACAAACGGTAAGGTCTTCGCAAGATATTATTAATGAAACATTAGAGAGCATTTCGGCAGGAAACGACACAATAAATAATACTTCGGAGGCATTTAGCGTAATTATCAATACATTAAATAAGGGTGAGGAAGCATTTAGTAATTTCTTTGAAGCGTTGATTGAACAGACTTGGGTATTAAAAGAAGTGCCGCCAATGATTGGGGAACTTACTCAACAAATCGACCATGTAGTTTGTATGTCGGAAGAGAATACGGCGATTAGTAATGAATTATATGAACAAGTAAAAAAATTACAAGATGTTAAAGATAATATTTCTGCTTAATTGAGTTCCTACCTATTTTGGGTGGGAGCTTTTTTGTACTACATAGAGAGGAGATTATTGAGGTACAATGGAAAATAAGAGTAAACTAAGTGGGTACATTAGGTTAATATTTGTTAGCTTAATCGTAGCAATGTTGTTGGTAACTAGCATTATCAATGGTTTATCAACACGAAAAAGAGTAATGGAACAAGCTTATGATATGGTAACATTAAATGCACAGATGGGGGCTAACACTTTTGGGAGTTGGTTTGAAACACAATTATATTTTTTGAATTTGGTTGTAGATGATATTTTGAATTTGCCACTTGGTTCTTCAGAAGAAGATACTATTGATATGCTAAGTCGCAAAAATGATTTGGATTTGCAAGTAATATCGGTTTATGTGGGTGGAGCTGACCAGACAATGCTTGATTCTGAAGGTGTTAATTATGATAGGAGTTATGACCCAAGAACTAGAGCGTGGTATATAGGAGCAACTCAGGCAGGTCCAGATAATTATTATTTTTCGGACCCATATTTGGATTATGCATCAGAAGAGTTATTGATTACACTCTCAAAAGCGATTTATTATAATAATGAAATTGTTGCAGTAGTTGGGGTTGATTTGGGGTTAGATACATTAATTGAGAAAGTAAAATCTATGGAAGACCCAAATGGAACTTATTTAATTGTTATAAATAACAAAAATGAAATTATTATTCACCCAAAAGATGAGTACAACCCAACAGGAGAACAGATTCATAGTTTAACTAGCATAGGAGCAGATTATACAGACATTATAAATAATCCATCAAAAATTACAACTTCAAAAACAGCTATGGGTGATAGTGTATATACTCAAATTCTGGAGATTGAAGCATTAGAGGAATGGAGAATTTTATCAAACTATCCTACAAAATTTGTAACAGCAACTATAATGGAGCAAATAGCAACAATTGTAGTAGTTTGTATAGTGAGTGTTATCGGAGCAATGTGGATAATTGGTTGGTTTAACAAAAAATTTATTACTCCGATTGATGAGGTAGTTGAGTGTTTGGCGCAGATGCAACAAGGAAAATTAAACGTAGATACAACAAATATTCCAAGAACTAGCCGAGAAATTAGTACATTGGTAGATGGAATGGAAAATTTAGCAACAGGGTTAAGAGGCTATATTAATGAGATGTCGGTGGTATTGCAAGATTTTTCTGACGGAGATTTTACAAGTACGCCAAAACAAAATTATGTAGGGGATTTTCAAACTATAAAAACTTCGCTCCTTGATATTTCGGTTCATCTTAGAAATTTGCTACAAGAAACGACAACTTCAGCAGATGGAATTAGTGTAGGTTCAGCGCAAATTGCAAATTCGGCAGAATGTTTAGCCAGTGCAACAGTTGACCAAGTAAACAAATTAAACGATTTTACAAACACAACAAACAATGTAACATCAATGATTATAGAAAGTATGCAAGAGCTTGATAGGTCGTATAAAATTATTAATTTGATGAGAGAAAAAGCTACTGATAGTAAAGAAGTTATGAGTGAGATGGTTGAAGCTATGAACGATATTAATGTTTCAGCAAACACTATTGCAGAAGTTATTACGATAATTGATAGTATCGCTCAACAAACAAATTTATTAGCCCTAAATGCAGCAATAGAGTCAGCGCGTGCAGGAGAGGCAGGAAAAGGATTTGCTGTAGTTGCAGGAGAAATTAGAGATTTAGCTACAAAATCAGCACAAACTGTACAGGAAATTCACGAAATAATCGGTAATACTCTCCAAAGTGTAAACAAAGGACAAGAGATGGTGCATCTTACAGAAAATGCGTTATTTTCAATTATAAGTTCGGTTGAAGAAAATCATAAAGTTTCTTTAACTCTAAAAGAAAATAGCAAGCAACAAAAAGTTTATTTAGATGAAATTGCTATTGGAACAAAAGAATTATCCGTTGGAATTAATAAAAACTTGGATATTTCTCAAGAAAATGTTACAGTTAGCGAAGATTTGGCTAGTCAGTCAAAGAATTTAAAAATTCAGATGGATAAGTTTATAATTTAAGTTTTGGACTATAGGTTAAAAAATCTATAGTCTTTTTTATTACCCAAATTTAAGATATATATAATTTTTATATAGCAGAAATTAACTTTTGTAGAAGTTTATTTTTTTTGTGTCAATCAGTTACTTATTATTAAGGAAGAAACTCCAACCAAAATATTAAATAACTTCTAAAGACAACTTTCAAAAAGCCAAATGAAATTTGTGAAATTCAAAAATCGTGATGACTGAACTTTTTTGTCCTATTATTGGTAAAAATTGGATTTATCCTAAATTGAATAAACTATACAATATATGGCAAAACTGTTTATAACATGAAAATTAATGTGTTTAAGAGGCACTTTTTTGTAGAAGGTTGTAGCGCTATGATATTTACAACTACTAGAAAGTATAATATAATACAAATAAGTGCAAGGAAGTACTAATATTTTACAATTATTGTGTAGAGAGGGGTATCTGAATGATAACAACGGTCAAATATACATATGAAAATGCCCAAGTAATTAAGCATGTAGTGTATAATGTAGCCAAAAATTATTCTAAGATGGTCAATGTAATTTATGAAGAAGCTTGCAAATTTATAGATGAGCGTTGGGTATATATGACAAAGAAAGTGGTCTATGATAATGAAATTGTGGGGTGTATTCCAAACACCGAATATTACAATTGTAGTGTTGGCAATTTTGATATAGCAGAGGCAAATTTTGCTGGGCTAAAATGGGACTATTTTACTTTGGGAGAACTAAAAAAAGCATTTGATAAAAATGTGAACTTTCCTTTTTATAATGATGCAAATGGGTATAGGTATTTTTATTACAACAAAAATAAAAGTATCTATAGGACGTGGACATATGTAGATAATAATGGGGACTATGCACATTGGAGTAACTGTGATGATAGCACAGAATTTGGAAAAACTTGTAATGTTCCAATTGCTAGACTTTCTAACAAAGATAGCAAGATGCTTTCTAAAGAACAGGTTTTTTTACTATGGTTAAGATATGGACTAGTACCAGAGCTTTCTCACTATAGTGAAGAATACGAAAAAATATTAGCTTTTTATAGATATTATCCTATAACTTTTGTGGGTGGTAAATTTATTTTGGATACAGATAAATTATACAATGATGTTATTCAAGATATAAGAATTTTGAATAATTTCCCAGATATTTTACGACAATGCTTTGAAGAATCTGACAGAGCTTATTTGGAATGTGATAAAGAACGAATTGACTTAAATACGTATGATGAAAAAATATTAACCGACCCAAATAGAGGACATTGGGAAATAAGGTTTGAGCCAGGAGAGCATTGTAAATATAAATTTGATAGAGATACACCAATGGTTTATAGAAATCCTATTAAAGATGTAAAAGATGGTGGAGTTGTAGGGATAGACTTTGGTACAAAAAGTACAATTGTTGTATATCAAGATGATAGTACAGATATTATTCCTATGAGAGTTGGGACAGGTAATTTAAAAGCTACTGTAAAAGAAAGTCAATTTGAAAATCCAACAGTTATGGAGTTTGTAAATATAGATAAATTTTTATATGACTATAAAGAACAAATAGGACGACCTAAAACTAAGTGGGACGACATAACAATTTCTCATACAGCGTTTAATAGCCTATTAAATAGCAATAGCGAGCAATATTCAGCATATTTTAATGACCTAAAACAATGGTGTGGAAATAAGGATAAGAGAATTAGACTTAGAGATAAATCAGATAAAATTGTAGATTTACCAACGTTTATGGAGCTTGGAGAAGATGATTTTAACCCAATAGAAATTTATGCATACTATTTAGGATTGTATATAAATAATATGAACAACGGTATATATTTGGAGTATTTGTTGTCTTTTCCAGTAACATACGAAAAAAATATTCGTGATAAAGTAATCAAATCTTTTACAAAAGGATTAAAACAATCATTACCAAATGAAATTTTATCTGATGAAGAATGTATGGACAAATTCAATGTAAGTGTTGGGCTTAGTGAGCCAGCTGGGTATGCACTTTCTGCACTAAAAGAGTATGGATTAGAGCCAGATGGTGGAAAACATATTTTTTATGGAGTGTTTGATTTTGGTGGAGGAACAACCGATTTTGATTTTGGAATTTATCGAGAAGCTACACGCAAAATTGACAAAGCTCGTCACCATTATGCAATTGAGCATTTTGGAGCGCAAGGAGATAGATATTTAGGTGGAGAAAATTTATTAGAGCTTTTGGCGTTTGAAGTATTTAAAAGAAATGAAGCCATTTTGCGAGAAAAAAATATAAGTTTTATTTTGCCTCCAGAATGCAAAAAATTTATTGGAAGTGAAGCCTTATTAAGTGAGTCCCAAGAGGCACGCCGAAATACTAGAAATTTGATGGAAAGACTGCGTCCACTTTGGGAGCGTCACGAAAATTATGAAGAAGTCTATAATAAGGGAATTGTAAATATTAACCTATACAATAATATTGGAGATATGGTTACAGGTGTTGAACTTATTATTGATAGAGAATATATTGAAAAAGTTTTGACTGACCGTATCGAAAGAGGGGTTAAAAACTTTTGTGAAGCACTAAAAACAGCTTTTGAAAATGCAAGGTTTAAGGAGCTTGAGAGTTCGATTGATAAAATTAATATTTTTCTATCAGGAAATTCAAGTAAATCTATTATAGTAAAAGAATTATTTGCACAACATATTGAAAATGATGTTGAGTTAAAAGAAAGTGATAAAGAAGTTGAGATTTTCCCACCATTAGGCACAGAAGAAGCAGCCCAAAAGATGGAGGAACACAACTTAGATTATGACCAAGGAAATATGAAGCGACCAACTGGAAAAACAGGGGTTGCCTTTGGTATTATTATGGGTCGTAAAAGTGGAAAAATTAATATTATCAACCATAATAATGAAGTTACTGGAGAAACGAAATTTAGATATTACGTTGGTGATGTTGATAGGAAAAATAATTTTGAGCCAATGCTTTCGCCATATAGTAACTATGAAGATTGGATTAAATTTATTGATGCAAGTGAAAAAGTGTTTGAGATGTACTATACGACTACCCCAGAAGCTAGCACAAATACTCTAAAAATTGCTGAAACTACAAAATTAAGAGTACGTTTGGAAAATGAATACGATGATGATAATATTGATGTTTATGTAAGGCCAATTAGTCCAAGTGCCATAGAGTATATGGTAGCATCTGTTGAGGGTACTGTATTGACAACGCTTGAAGCTCCAAAACAAATACAATTGACTTAGCAAAATTTATAGGGGGAGATAAAGATGGGATTATTTGACAATTTTAATAATTTATTTAAAAGTACACCTGCCATTACTGATAGGTTAATTACCCAACTTGAAACTATTGAAGGAAAGCAACAACAAACGATATCAAATCTTAACACGTGGAGTTTTAAAGATTTAAATACTTCATTAAAAGATGTCTCAGCTCAAATAAAAGATATAGTTGCGCAAGTTTCGCAAATTGTGACTGTACCAAGAGAGCTTGCTATAAAGTTGAGTGGGATAAAAGAAGTTCATGAAAAGTTATGCGAAGAAGTGGCTAATTTAGAAAAAATTCATGCAGATATTGATAACTTAAGAAGGTTAAATAATGATATGCAGGCCGTTATTTCTCGAGAAGACCCAACAAAATTACAAGGAAAACACGTTGATTTAGTAACAGTAGCTTCTGAAATTAAGCAGATTATAAACACATTAAAATACGGTTCTATAGATGAGGAATATAGCCGAATTTTAGGAGAAACTTCTCAAATTTCAAAAATGCTAGATAAACTTTCTATGTGCAAAGCTGATATTGAAAGTATGAGAACTAGACAACAAGAATTTCCAGATTTTATTTTAAAAAGTTCTTTAAGCGCCCAAAAGAAACTATTAAAAGAGCTTGCCACTTCAATAGACTTAAATCAAAAATTATTAGAAAATTACCCAAATTTAGTTTTGTCAGGGGAACTTGATAAACTAAAACAAAATCAGATTATATTAAGGAATAAGGTGGATAAAATGATACTAAAGCAGAACAACGCCTTTAAAATTGAGGAACTTTTAGCGACAGACACACGAAGAATGGATATGTTGGAATACGATGAGAAAATTCTGACAGACCCAAATAGAGGCCACTGGGAAGTTAAGGAGCAAGACCCTATTTATGTTTATAGAAATCCTATCAAAGACATAAAAACAGGTGGGATTGTTGGGATAGACTGTGGTACAAAAAGCACAATTGTTGTACATCAAGAAAGCAGTACAGATATTGTTCCTATGAGAATTGGGACAGGAAATTTGAGAAAAGAAGTCCAAAAAAATCAATTTGAAAACCCAACAGTAATGGAATTTAACAACATTGATAAATTTTTAGAAGAGTATAACAAACCTACGGGTAGACCTCATACTCATTGGGAAGATTTGACGATTTCACACACAGCTTTAGACGGATTTTTAAAGAGTACAAGTAATGAATATTATGCATATTTTAATGACTTAAAACAATGGTGTGGCAACAAAGATAGAATTGTGCGTATTAAAGATAAGACAGGTAAAATACGAGATTTACCAGCATTTATTGATTTACCAGAAGATAGTTTTAATCCAATAGAAATTTATGCATATTATTTGGGATTATACATTAATAATATGACAAACGGAATTTATTTACAATATTTAGTTTCGTGTCCAGTAACTTATGAAAAAGAAATTCGTGATAAAGTAGTAAGATGTTTTGAGCGTGGAATTAAAAAATCTCTACCAAACGAAATATTAAACGATGAAGCTTGTATGAAAAAATTTAGTGTAAAAGCTGGACTTAGCGAACCAGCAGGCTATGTATTATCAGCGCTTAGCGAATATGGTTTTAAGCCTCATGGAGATGATAAAGTATTTTATGGAGTATTTGATTTTGGTGGAGGAACAACGGATTTTGACTTTGGAATTTATCGCCAAGCAAATGACACTGACCACCGAAGATATCATTATGCAATAGAACATTTTGGAGCTCAAGGGGATAGATATTTGGGTGGAGAAAACTTGTTAGAACTATTGGCATTTAATGTTTTTAAGGAAAATAGTGCATTATTACTACAAGAAGGAGTAAATTTTGTATTACCTCCAGAGTGTAAAAAGTTTGCAGGAAGTGAAGTTCTACTCAGTAATTCTCAAGAAGCAAGAAGAAATATGTTACAACTTATGGAAAGACTTCGTCCACTTTGGGAACGCCATGATAATTACGAAAAACTTTATGAAAAAGGAATTATTTCTTTAAGTATAGATAAAAATAATGGTGAAATGATAAATCTTGACCTTAGAGTTGACCAAGATATGTTGGAAACAATTTTATACTCTCGTATAGAAAGAGGAGTTAAAAGCTTTTTTGAAGCACTAAAAATTTCATTTTCTCACCCAAGAGTAAGTGGCGTTAATAAAATTCATATATTTTTATCAGGAAATTCAAGTAAATCAGTGGTTGTAAGAGAATTATTTGAGAGGTATGTGGAAGAAGAAAGCCATGTAATTAGAGAAAGTTTACATTTAGAGGCTAGCTCAGAAATCTTTGAAATGTTTGCACCTCTAGGAACTACAGAGGCCTACCAAAAAATGCGTGAGCGTGGAATTCCAGTTGATGAACAAGATTTCCTAAAACCTACAGGAAAAACAGGGGTAGCTTTTGGCCTAATTATGGGGCGTAAAAGTGGGAAAATCAATATTATTAACTACAATAATGAAAAAGGTGGCGAAACTAAATTTAGATATTACGTTGGTGATGTTAATAGAGATAATTATTTTGAGCCATTAATTAATCCAGATAGTATTTATGGAGAATGGATTGAATTTACTGATGCAAGCTTTGAAGAATTTGAGCTTTATTATACTACAAGCCCAGAGGCTACAACGCATAGATTGGAAATTAACAATACTACAAAATTAAACATAACTCTAAACGACTCATACGACGAGGATATTTCAGTTTATCTAAGACCAGTAAGCCCAAGCGTTATAGAATATATGGTAGCATCAAGAGTTGGAACTGACTTAAAAGAAGTGGAAGCGCCAATTTCTATTAACTTGATATAATTTGGAGGGGTTAGACGCTCCTCTTTTGCAAAATCGACATCAAAGGAGATATCACATGGAAGCAAATGCAGTGATTAGACAGAAGATTGAAGAAGTAGAAATGTTATGTGGAATGTTAAAAGCTGAGGATAAGTTGGAAGTTTTGAGAGAGAGCATTCCAGATTTAGATACCCAAATAATTTTTGATACACTAGTGTCCAAAGAATTTATTTATAACAATATTTGTGGTAAAGGTGAAATGTTTGAGCATATTAAATATGTATTAAATCATTAGTAAATACTTTAATAAGGAAGAAATGCATGAAAGAAACGATATTAGAATTAGTAAGTCATGATGAGAATATTAAGGATAAACTACAAACAGCAATAATTACACGTTTTGTGAACGAAAGCTCTAAGGAGGATATTGGTGAGTTAGTTAAACAATTAGCGTCTGATGATATCATTTATCAAATTAGAGAAATAAACGATGAGGAAATAATTAAACTTAAATCCAAATTTGAAGTAGCTAGCAATAGAGTTCAGCAACTTCTTAAGGAAAGAACAGAGGTTGATGAGCAGATTGTACAATTAGAGAATGAAAACAAAAGTCTTCAATCTAAAGTGCAGGAGCAAGAAACCGTTAATGCAACACTTAGAGAAAAGGTTGATTACCTAGAAAATCAGACAAGTTCATCAGGAATTAAGTTTAGTAAATCTCAATTTATATTTAATATTTATGAAAGTTTAGACCCAGCTACCAAGAGTAATTTAGAAGGTGTATTTAAACAAATTGATAGTATTGATAAATTTTTGATGTGTGGAGCAGAGTTTGAAAGATTAGAAATGTTGTGGGATTTTATAGCTCATACAATATTGCATCAACCAAATAAGACAACCCTAATCAAAAATTTAACAGATATATTTAATTACTTTTTTGATATATATATCCAAATTCACCCAATGTATAGTTGGCTAAAAGTAGAAAGTGGAACAGAATTTGATACTGATATACACATAAAGATTGGAAAATCAGGTGGTTCAATCAAAAAAGTAAAACTTCGTGGGATACAAAATATCTACACCAAAAAAGTTCTCAAAAAATCTATAGTAGAATTATAAATTTAGAATGCTCTTACAGATAATAATTATCTTATAGGAGCATTTTTTTATGTTGGAATTTTTAATTTTGTGTGAAAAGTAACATTGTTTTAATAGTTTGTTAAAAAGATATCTATTTATTAGCCGTATACTTAGGGGCGTTAATGTTTACGGGAGGGGGGTTGACCATGAAAATAGACATTTGTCCTTGTTTTTCTTAACTATAAACTAAATTTAAACGTTGATTAGAAAAGGAGAACATTATGAATTCAGTATTTTTCACAGAGTTCCTTATGATAAGTGAACTGCAAACTATTTTTTTCATAGCAATATTATTTATATTGTTTGGTGTTATAAACCAACTTCAAAAAAACAAATTAAGCTTTTCAGCAAGAACATTGATAAGCACAGCGTTAGGTTTAATTTTGGGGCTTGGAATTCAGGCAGCTTCTGGATTTAGCACAGACCCAATGAATATCACTTTTGTTGTAGAAACTACAAAGTGGTATAGTCTTTTTGGAAATGGATTTATAGACTTAATTAGAATGTTAGTCATTCCTATAATTATGGTGTCGATAGTGCATCTGATTATTAATATGAAAGACGGAGAAAACATTGGTAAATTAGTAAAAATGACTTTGGGTGTAAATGTAAGCATGATATTGATTGCTGTTGTTGTAGGATTAACTTTGGGGGTTACTTTTAACCTTGGAGGCACTGCTATTGCTGACGTTGAAGCAACTACGCAAATCAAAGATGTTACAAATATTGTAGATACAATAAGAGGTCTACTACCATCAAATCCAGTACAGGCGATGGTAAATACGAATATTATTGCACTAGTTATCTTTTCTTCATTTTTTGGAATGGGTGCAAAAAGAATGTCGAAGAAATATATGGACGTTGTAAAACCATTTTTTGATTTAACAAACGCACTTCATAAAATTAATATGAGTGTTGCGATGTCAGTTATCAAATATATGCCATTTGCCGTAATGCCACTGCTTGCAAATACAATTGCTCAACGTGGAATTGCAAGTATTTTGGAGGTTGGAAAGTTCATTTTAATATTATACTTAGCAGTTGTAATTATGTTCATAATTCAATTAGCTGTAATTATGATGTTGGGTATAAATCCAACAGTGTATTTCAAAAAAGGTTTACCAGTCATGATTTTAGCGTTTACATCACGTTCTAGTGTTGGGTGTTTGCCACTTACGGTAGAAACTTTGAGTACACAAATGGGAGTAAATGATGGAACAGCAAGTTTTGTTGCAGGATTTGGAACTACAGCAGGTATGCAAGGGTGTGCAGGATTGTTCCCTTCTTTATTATTGGTGTATGTTGCAAATTTAAACGCAATTCCAATTGATTTTAATTTCATAGCAACAGCAGTTGTAGTAATTGTATTAGGTTCGTTTGGAATTGCAGGAATACCAGGGGCTGCAACAATGTCAGCGTCAGTAACTTTGGCAGGAACAGGACTTGGAGCATTATTTTCTTCAGTAAGTCCAATTTTTGCGATTGACCCAATTCTTGATATGGGTAGAACTTTTTTAAATGTTTCAGGAGCTATGACAAATTCATTAATGGTAGCTAAATTTTTAGGTCAATTGGACATAGAACAATATGAAGATTTATCTTTGATAAAAGTTTCAGAAGTAATAGAAGGCTAAAATATGAGCCTTAGTATAATTAATTTGATTGTACTAAGGCTTTTTTTATACAACTTTTGACGAAATATTTATTCTATTGATTAATCTTGGCAATTTGTGATATAATATCTAAAAGAATATTTGCTAGGGGTGCTTTAGGCTGAGAGATGATAAATCATTAACCCTTTGACCTGAACTGGGTAATGCCAGCGTAGGAAAGCTGAAATTAGAGTAGATGATACTACTGTATAATGAAACTTTTCTGGAGGTGTCTTTATATAGTGGTTTTTTTATGTAACAATTGAAAAATATTACAGAAATTTTAAGAAAGTGAGTGATTTCAAATGTTAAATTTATTAAATCAAGTTAAAGAAGTCCGACCACTAATTTTACATTATACAAATGAAGTAACCATTCAAGATTGTGCAAATGTAACATTAGCAATAGGTGCAAACCCCATGATGAGTTATTCTTATGAAGAAGTTGAAGATTTAGTAATGGCTTCAGACGTAGTTATTATCAATATTGGCACTATGAATAGTAGTCACTTAGACTTTTTTATAGATGCTGGAAAGATGGCAAACAAGCACAATATACCTTTAATTTTAGACCCTGCCAGCGTATATGCCTCAAGGGCTCGTTTAGAATATGTTGCACATTTGTTAGAAGAAATAAAGTTTACTATTATTAAAGGTAACATTTCTGAAATAAAATGTATTGGTAAATTTGAGATGGTAGATGTAGATGTTACAGAAACTTGTAACAAAACTATTGCTCAAAATATTGCAAAAAAGTTAAATACTACGATTGTTATAACTGGAAAATACGATATTATTACAGATGGAGAATTAACAAGAAGAATTTTAAATGGAAGTCCATTGTTTCAGTTAATTTCGGGGTCAGGGTGTATGGCAGCAAGCCTAATAGCGAGTTTCTTATCTTTGACAACCCCAATAGAAGCAAGTATTATGGGGATTTTAGTAATGTCTTTGGCAGGTGAATTAGCAGAACAAAAATCTACAGGGCTTGCAGATTTTAAGCTCAATGTTTTAAATGAAGTTTCGCTAATGTCACCTGAAACTATGAAATCATATGGGAGGCTAGTCGAATGATAGAAATTTTAGGAGCAATACTTTGTGCATTATTTGCAGGATATTATATTTTTGTAGTTAGAAAAACAGTTTTTGGTGTGAAAATGATAGTTTTTATAGCCTTATCTAGTGCGATAGCGTTTGTTTTATCGATGGTAAAAATATTTTCATTACCTCATGGAGGAAGCATTAATTTAATTCCGATGCTCCCAATCATTGTAGTATCGTTGATTTCTGGTAGGGGAGCAGGTATGACAAGTGGTTTGGTATATGCGTTGCTAAATTTAATGACATCACCATATATATTAACGCCAGTACAATTTTTGTTGGAATATTTTGTTTCACCAATGATAGTAGGAAACGCAAATTTATTTGGAATTAAAGGAAGAAAACGTATTTTAGCAGGTGGTTTTGTTGTTTTAGGACTGCAATTTTTGCTTCACTTTTTAGCAGGAGCAATTTATTTTGGAGAATATGCTGGCGAAGGTCAAAGTATATGGTTGTATTCATTTATATATAATGGTTCAACAACTGGAATAACTTCAATATTAACTTGTGCAGTATTAACAGTGTTCCCACTTCATATATTCCTAAAAAACAAGGATTTGAAGCCACCAGCACGAGAAAAGAAGATTGAGACTGAAGTTCAAAATTAATAAATCTATTACAAGGAGCATACATTATTTAAAGAAATTTAAATTGTGTGCTTCTTTTTTATTTAAATCTCAACACACATATAACAACTTTGTAACATTTAATAAATATCTTAGAAAGGTATAAAGGTTTTCTACAAATAATATAGCGTTCTATTGCTAAAACTACTGTGCAAAACGTATAAAAAGCGTACATTCTCTTAATTTAAATGGTAAAAATATACTTAAAAGTAAAAAACTTTTATATTACAGAAAATATATATCAGAAATAGAAAAATACTTGACAGTAAATATTTAATATAATATAATAAGTTTGTAACAATTCGTAATGATAATTAAACTAACGATTTATATAAATATAGGAGTGAATAAAAAGTGGATAGATTAAAAGGATTTAAAACGTGTATGTTAGCAGCATTTATTATAACAGGAGTTCCAACATTTGCAACAGAGGTAGGAATTAATACAGCAATTATTACGCAAATGTCTCAGACTCGTAATATTGAAACGAACGAAGTAATAGTTTTAGAACAAAATGAAGAAGTTGAAGTATTATCAAAAGTTGATGATAAATATAAAGTTTTGATTGATGATGAAATTATTGCATATGTTAAACAAGATAATTTAGAAATTAAAGTTGAAGAAAAATCAACAGTAGCATCATTAAGTGGAAGTTTAGCAAATAATATCGTAAGCTATGCAAAACAATTTATCGGAACACCATATTCTTATGGGGGTACAACTTTAGGTCGTGGTGTAGATTGTTCAGGATTTACTTCACAAGTGTTTAAAGGAATGGGCATATCAATTCCAAGAACATCAAAAGACCAATACAGATATGGAACTACAGTTAGTAGAGATAATCTTCAACCTGGGGATTTAGTATTTTATGGATACTCAGGTTCAGTTTCACACGTTGCACTTTATATCGGAAATTCTCAAATTATTCACGCATCTTCAAGTAGAGGAGTTGAAATAACTTCATTAAGTATGAATAGTAGTATGCCAATTATTGGGTATAAAAGAGTTGTTTAATACATAAGGACTATCGCCAAATGGTTATAGTCTTTTTTTGTGCATAAAAACACCTGAATTGCTCACAATAAGATTAATCAGAAAATATAGCTATGAGGTGAAAGAATGTATAATTATAATAAGGAAGCAAAGCTGAAAATTTATATAAGTTGTGCGATAATTTTTGGAATATTTATTGGAAGTGGCAATTTAATTAAGGCAGATATAGAAAAGATTTTACCTATTTATTCGGTAAATACAGAAGAAAAACAAATTGCTCTAACGTTTGATGTAGCTTGGGGTGATGAAGATTTTGAAGACGTGATGAGAGTTTTGGAGGAGAATGAGGTTAAGGCAACGTTTTTTTTGGTTGGAGATTGGGCTAAAAAGTTCCCAGAGCATGTTAAAACTTTAGCTGAAAAGGGGCATGATATTGGCAACCATTCAAACACTCACCCTCACGTAACCAAGATGACAAAGGCTGAAATTGAAACAGATATAAAAGCCGCACATGAGATTGTTAAAGAGATTACAGGGCTAGATATGGATTTATACCGTCCTCCATATGGTGAATATAATAACGATGTTATTAAGGCTGCTGAGGCCTGCAAATATTTTACTATTCAATGGGACGTGGACTCTTTGGATTGGAAAGAATACGGAAAACAACCACTAATAGATAAAGTTTTAAAACATAAAAACTTAACTCATGGTTCAATTGTGCTTCTTCATACAGGAACTAAACATACCAAAGATGCATTGGAGGAAATTATTAAAGGACTAAAACAAAAAGGCTATGAAATTGTACCGACTTCACAAATGATTATGCGTGAAGATTACAAAGTTGATCATACTGGCCGTCAATTTAAATTATAAGAAAAACCCCCCTAGCGATAAACTAGGAGGGTTTTTTTGTTAAACATTTAGTGGAGTGAAATTTAGAAAGGAATGTTAAGCTTAATTAAGTTAGGTAAATATCAAGTAATTTTTAGTAAAATTATAGTATTATATCAAGTAATTTTAAGTGAGATGTGAGTTATATTCTAGTAAAAGTTAGTCTGTATTTGAGTAATCAAAAGTAACAAAGATGATATATAGTCAATTTATTTACAAAATTTAAAGTTAGTGTAAGTTGATAATGTGTAATTGTAAAAGTTTAATTGTTGTCTAAATTCAGGTAACATTTGCTCGTCAAGTTTTTGGCTAAGTTGTAAAATTTCTGGAGATAAAAAGTCAAAATCCTTATTACATAATAAAAGAGAAAGTTCTGTTTTAGTTTGGTTTATTTGAGTAAGATTTAAGTCAAATTTCATGTGCTGCCTCGATTTCCTAGAACACTTTGTGTCAATTATAATGTCTACTATATATTATGATATGAAATAGAAAAAGTTCCAATTTTTGTAAAAAGTTTTCTATAATACTTGAAAAGTTTTCTAGTTTCTTCTATTATAGTATTATATAAAAATAATCTTTTAAAAAAGTTATATACAAATACGTAAAGCAACACTTTTTATAATAGACAACTATTTCTTTTACTAGAAATATTATCATTATTAATAATTGAGTGAATTTTAGAAACTAAATCCAAAATTGTATGTTAATTATGAAATATGTGGATAATCTTGTTAACTGGATAATGTAGGGATAAGTACTTTCTAACTTAGTTAGAGAAATTTCTAAGGGAGTTTCCTTTAATATCAAGGGATTGGGTGTTATGAATTGGCGTAGAAATAATTTTTCTGATAAAATATTTAATTTACGGTATAAAAATGTACAAGGTGTAATATAAATATAAAAGATGTAAAAAGTTATATATATAACGAATTTTTGAAGATAGGATAAAGAAAGAGGTGTGTTTATGGATCACATTTTACAAAATAATGAAGTACAGGTAATTGGAAAAGCAGTAACAGACATTGAGTATAGTCATAAAGTTTATGGTGAAGGGTTTTACAGTTTTGAGCTTGAAATCCCACGTCTTAGCGACTCTTCAGACTTTATTCCCGTAACAGTTTCCGAGAGATTGTTAATGCCATTTGGTGATATTAAAGGGAAGGTTTTTAAAGTTACGGGGCAATTTCGCTCGTACAATCAATATGAAGAGGGTAAAAATAGATTAATACTTACTTTATTTACTCTGGAGATTGAAGAAGTTGGCGTTAAAGAATTGAGTAGAAACTACAATATGCTTCATTTAAAAGGCTTTGTATGCAAAAACCCAATTTATCGTACTACTCCTTTTGGGAGAGAAATTACGGATATTCTTTTGGCTGTTAACCGTTCTTATCATAAATCGGATTACATACCTTGTATTACTTGGGGAAGAAATGCGAGATATGCAAAAAATTTAAATACTGGAGATGCCATTGAAATTTGGGGGCGTATCCAAAGTAGAACGTATCAGAAAAAGCTAGAAAGTGGCGAAGTAATTAAGAAGGTTGCTTATGAAGTTTCAGTTTCCAAAATGGAAATTAATGAGCAAAACAACAAACTTGACGAAGTAGAAGAAGCTTAAAATATTTAAAAAAAACCGTAGACAATAAATTTGTTTATGGTTTTTTTTGATTTAAAAATTTATAATCTCCAAAATGAAGAAATCTTAATTGAATTTTTGTTTAATTTTATAAGCGAATTAAGAAAAATAACATCTAAGAAAATTTAATTAATTTATAAAAATGGAATATTTTGCTCAATTGATTAAGTGTTAAAGAAAATTTTTGTGTGTAATTTTGGTAGTAAATTTGCGTATTTAAGTATATAATAAACAAATGAAGGAGTTGAGAAATATGCAAAGTGGATTGATACAAGTATATTACGGCACTGGAAAAGGAAAAACTACGGCGAGTATTGGGCTTGCAATTAGAGCAATTGGCAGTAATTTAAAAGTTATTATGATACAATTTTTAAAGCAAGATAATACGGGAGAAGTGCAATCATTAAAAACGCTTGAGCCAAATATTAAAGTTTTTCATTTTGAGAAACCTCGTGGATTTTTTTGGACATTAACTGATGCAGAAAAAGAAGAACTTAAGGTAGAAGTTCAACTTGCCATGAAGTTTGCAAAAAAGGTTATGGACAATGAAGAATGTGATATTTTGATATTAGATGAAGTTTTGGCAGTAGTTGAAAATGGTCTTTTGGAAGAAGAAAAATTGTGTGAGTTTTTAGTAAATAAAAATGAAAATATGGAGATAGTTTTAACTGGAAGAGTTTTACCAGATAGAGTTGCAGGTCTTGCAGATTATATAACAGAAGTTAATGAAATTAAGCACCCAATGGAAAAAGGCATAAGTGCAAGAAAAGGAATAGAATATTAAAAAACCACCTTATATTTAAAGGTGGTTTTTTTTATTGGTTTAAAAGATGAGCCATATTGTATACGCCAGGTCTTTTGTATGCCAAAAATTTGGCTGCTTTTAACGCTCCAACTGCAAACACGTCTTTTGAAGAGGCAGAGTGAGATAGTGTTAAAACTTCATCATTTCCAGCAAAAATTATATCATGGTCACCTACGATAGTACCTCCTCTAATCGCATGAACGCCAATTTCTTTCTTTGGACGGGCTTCACGGATTTGAGAACGGTCAAAACATAAAGAATATTCATTGTCCAAAGTATCTTGCAAAGCATCAGCAATAGCTAGAGCAGTTCCACTTGGGGCATCAATTTTATTATTGTGGTGCTTTTCAACGATTTCAATATCAAAACTGCTATCACTTAAAATTTCCGTAGCACGTTTTGCTAAATTGATAAGCAAATTTACACCCAAAGACATATTTGCTGAAAAAAATACTGGAATAGAGTTGCCTGTATTTTCAACTAGCAAAATTTGTTCATCGTTAAGCCCAGTTGTACAAACTACTACTGGCAATTGGCGTGATTTTGCAAAATCTAAAAGTGATGGTACGGCATGAGCAATAGAAAAATCAATGATTACATCAGCCTCGACGAAACAATCATGTATATTTTGAAATACTGGGTATGGATTTGGAGCAGCCAAATTTGGATCTACTCCGGCAACAATTTCAAGGTCAGGATAATCACTTATAAGGTTAGAAATTACCTGACCAACTTTTCCATTACAGCCGTGCATTATTATTTTTATCATTTAGTACTTTCCTTTCAGAAATTATTTAGTAAAATTTTATAAATTTTCAATAATCCATTGTGCAATTTGAACAGCATTAGTGGCAGCACCTTTGCGAATATTATCAGCTACAACCCAAAGATTTACACCACTTTCTACGCTCTCATCACGGCGAATACGTCCAACAAAAACTTCATCTTTACCAGAAGCGTTTAATGCAAGTGGATATATATTATTATTAACATCATCTTGGATAATTAAACCATCGGCAGCCTCAAGATTTTTTACAAGCTCCTCAAGCTCAAAATTTTTATTAAATTCAACATTAATACTTTCGCTGTGACTATTAAAAACTGGGACTCTAACAGCAGTTGCAGTAATTTTTAGTTCTGGAGCATGCATAATTTTACGTGTTTCAGCAATCATTTTTTCTTCTTCTTTAGTGTATCCATTTTCTAAAAATACATCAATATGAGGTAGACAATTGCCAGCGATTTGGTGAGGGAATTTTTTTGGAGAGTTGCCTTTTAATCCTTCTTCAAGGTCAGTATATCCGTTCATTCCAGCTCCTGAAACAGCTTGAAACGTAGTATATACAACACGTTTAATATCATATGCTTGATGAAGTGGATTAAGTGCAACAACTGCTTGAATTGTTGAGCAATTTGGATTTGCAATAATTCCGTTGTGATTGCGTATATCTTCAGCATTTACTTCTGGCACAACAAGTGGAGTGTTTTCGTCCATTCTCCAAGCAGAACTATTATCAATAACTATACACCCACTTTTTGCAGCAAGAGGAGCAAATTTTAAACTAGTACCTCCTCCTGCTGAAAATAGAGCGATATCTATTTTATGCTCATCAAAACTAGTTTCTGTAAGTTCTATAACTGTATAGTTTTTTCCATTAAAAGTAATTTCACTACCAGCAGAACGAGCAGAAGCAAATGCATAAAAATTCTCAATAGGTAAATTTCTTTCTTCGAGTACTTTTAAAAATGTACGACCTACCATTCCAGTTACACCTACTACTGCCAAATTAATTTTTTCCATAATAAAAAAACCTCCTGTTGTTATATATACATCATAATATATAAGTTTTTTTGTGAAAATATTCTCTCAATACATATTTTTAGAATACTAACATATAAAGTGTACTATTATTAAGGAAGTTTTTCAAGAAAAAGCCTAATTTTATTTTAAGGTTTAAAATTATAAATAGGTTTAAGTTGCTCAATTACATCAACGCAATCTCCAATATTATCCAAAATATCTTTGATAGGTTTATAGGCTTGGGGTGCTTCATCGAGGGTTTTTGGTCTAACACAAGTGCTATAAACATTTTTCATGCTCTTTTCAAACTCAGTAAAATCAAGGTTATTTTTAGCTTCACTACGAGAATAGAGACGACCAGCACCATGAGGAGCAGAAAAATTCCAATCTGGATTACCTTTTCCTTTACAAAGTAAGCTGCCATCACTCATATTTATAGGGATTAGTACAAGTTCATTCTCTTGTGCAGAAATTGCACCTTTGCGCAAAATCATGTGTTCAGTATCAATATAATTATGTGTAGTATGAAAGAAATTTTTGGTTGAAATGCCCAAAGAGCTTAAGATAATATGTCCCATTGCTTCACGGTTTAATTCAGCATACCGTTGTACAATTTTCATATCATGGATATAATCATCAAAATCCTGTCCTTCCAAATATGCAAATTCGGGTGGTACATAAAGTTCTTTTTTTATTAAAGGAATTTCGTCAAGCGTATTATTTTCAGTGCATTGAGCAGTTGCCTTCTCAACATTTGTAAAGTATAGTGCTTTGTGATAATGAATAGCTTTATTTTGGTAATATTTACAAACTTGTTGTCCCAAATATCTGCTTCCAGAATGAATTACCAAATAAAGTTGGTCTTTTGAACTTTTATTTACCTCGATAAAATGATTACCTCCACCCAAAGAACCGATGCTGTTTTTAGCTCGTTTATAGTCAATATATTCAAAGCATTTTAGGTCTTCCAAATTAATTTGCTTCAAAAAAGGTTTGAGTGGTTTTGTGTGAATATTAGAGCCAAAAGGAACTTTATTTCTAATAATATCATCAAGTTTTTCAAAAGAAATTTTCGGGACATTTAAAATATAAGTAAGCATTCCACAGCCTATATCAACCCCGACTAAATTTGGACAAATTTTATCAGAAATAGTAATTGTAGTACCAACTGTGCAGCCTTTTCCCATGTGTACATCGGGCATAAATCTTAGGGTAGAATTTTTTGCAAAAGACTGATTACATAAGTTATAGATTTGTTGCAGAGCGCCTGACTCTACATTATCAGTAAAAATTTTAGCTTCAGCGTACTGACCTGTAATAGGTATCATATGTGCCTCCTTAATCATCAAAGTTATAGAAAATTTTTGAGTAGTAATTAAAACTTTATATATAAAATTTCATTTTCAATAACCAATGCAAAATAAAATGTGATACAATAATAAAGATGTAAAAAAAATTTTGTTGATATAATGTTGAGAAACGTAGAAAATTTGTTGTAAATAGGATATACTATGTAAAGATAAAAATATAGGGTAAGGGTGTATAATTTATTTAAAAAAGATACATACTATAACAAAGGGTTGTTTTTCAAGAAAGGAGCATTAAAAATGCAAGCAAAAGAAAAATTATTTGACGCACTACCACCAGACCAAAAATTAAAATTAGAAATCGCCGAGGAGTTAGGTCTTTTAGACAAAATTCAAGAAGGTGGCTGGAAAAGTTTAACACCAAAAGAAACGGGTCGTATTGGTGGCCTTATGACTAAGCGTAAGAGAGAGTTAAAAAAAGAAGAAGAAGCACAAAATCAAGAATAATCAAGGGTTGTAGTCTGTTTTAGGCTACAACTTTTTTTGAAATATTTGCATAATCAGCACGATTATTGTAAGATGTATGGAAAAAGAAAAGTGGTGATTACATGGAAATTTACAATCAATTTGCCAAAGTTTATAGCACTTTTATGGGGGATACTCCATATGAGAGTTGGAAACACTTTATAAAGGAAGAAATTCAAAAATATAACATTAATCCCAAAATAATGTGCGACTTAGGTTGTGGAATAGGAACACTTTGTGAGGCTTTTTCTTCAGAAAATGTTGAGATGATTGGAATTGATAATTCTGAAGAAATGTTGATTGAGGCAAGAGAAAATGCTCAAAAGAAAAATTTAGATATTTTATACCTTTGTCAAGATATGAGTGAATTTGAACTCTTTGGAACAGTTGATGTAATTTATTGTAGCTGTGATAGTTTAAATTATTTACTTGAGAAAGATGAGGTAATTAAAACTTTTAGATTAGTGAACAATTATTTGGAAAAAGATGGGTTATTTATTTTTGATATTAATACGCCATATAAATATAATGAAATTTTGGGTGAAAAAACTTTTGCACAACAGACTGAAAATGCTGCATATATTTGGGAAAATTACTTTGATGAAGTGGAGCAAATTAATGAGTATGGAGTTACTTTTTTTATCCAAGAACCAGATAAAAGATATACTAAAACCGAAGAATTTCATTATCAAAAAGCTTATACTATAGAAGAAATTAAGTGTTTTTTACAAGAAGTAGGACTTGAATTATTGGGAATTTATGATGATTATACCAAAAATCCGTATCATGAAAAATCGGTAAGGGCTACATTTGTAGTTAGAGAAACTCAATCTGAAGGAAAATTTTACACTAAATAATAAATATACAAAGTGAGGAAAAAATATGAAAGATTATATTGTAAGAGGTACTGACAAAACTAAAAGTTTTAGGTTTTTTGGAGCATTGACAACAAATTTAGTTAATGAGGCAACATCAAGACATCAAACTTCGCCAGTAGCATCGGCAGCTCTAGGGCGTGCAATGACAGGGGTTTCGATGATGGGGCAGATGATGAAATCCCCAACAGATAGAGTTGGAATTAGTATAAAGGGTGATGGTCCAATTAGAGGAATTATCGTTGAAGCAAATGGATTTGGAGATGTAAAAGGGTATGTTATTGAACCGAATGTAAATATTCCTAACAATGAAAATAATAAACTAGATGTTAGAAATGCAATTGGAAACGCTGTAATGACGGTAATTAAAGATATTGGTTTAAAAGAACCATCAATTGGACAAGTTGCAATGTTATCTGGTGAAATTGCTGAAGATTTAACAGATTATTTTATGGTTAGTGAACAAACAAATTCAGTGGTTGCACTAGGAGTTTTGGTGGATTTAGATTGTTCAATAAAACAGTCGGGAGGCTTTATAATTCAGGTATTGCCAGATGCAAAAGAAGATGCAATTGATGCTTTAGAAGAAAAAATTAAAAGTTTTACCTCTGTAACTGGAAATATGGAAGAGGGAAAAACTGTTGAGCAGATTTTAGAAAGTTTGCTTGGAAAAGTTGATTTTATGGAGAAAATTGATATTAAATTTGATTGTGATTGTTCACGAGATAGAATGGAAAAAGGGTTGATTAGCATAGGTCGACGTGATTTGGAAGATATTGTGAATGATAATCAAGATGATGTGGAATTAGTTTGTCATTTTTGCAATGAGAAGTATTTATTTGACAAAGAAGATATAAAAGAAATTTTGCAAACAATTTAATTTTTGTATGTGCCTTCCTGAAAATGGAGGGCTATTTTTCGTGGGAAAATTACCATTTATAAAGGAATGACGCTTATCCCCTCTTATTTTATAGCATATATTTTAAAATTTCATGGCACAAATATACATAAAATAACAATAAGTTGGCTATACTCTTAAATAAGCGACATAGGTGCAGAATTTGCCAATAATCTTTGTAAGATTATTACAATTTTTTTAAGGGTAAAATAGGGAATTTGATAAAATATGCTAATTTTTTATTTAAATTGATATATTCCCTTTTTTTTTCTCAACTTATGTGATATATTTAGTAGCGAATAAGCGTATTGTTTATAGAGATGAAAAGGAGAAACATATGGCAAAAATGATGGGTCCACGTTTTAAGAAGTGCCGAAGCCTTGGACTAAACGTAGTAGGGCATCCTAAAGCGATGGACAGAGCAAAACAAGGAACAAGTAGAGATGCAAGAAAATTATCAGAGTACGGAGTTCAGTTGTTAGAAAAACAACGTTTAAGAGCGTACTATGGAGTACTGGAGAAGCAATTTGCGAGATACGTAGATAAGGCATTTCGTACAGGTAGCAATCCAGGACCAATTATTCTTGTTTCTTTAGAAACTAGATTTGATAACCTTGTTTATAGAATGGGATTTGCACGTTCTATTAGACAAGCAAGACAAATGGTAAATCACGGTCATTTCTTAGTAAATGGTAAAAAAGTTGATAGACCATCTTATGCAATTAAGGCAGGAGATCAAATTTCATTACGTGAAAAATCTCGTGACAGCAAAATTTTCGCTGAGAACTTAGCAGATAATAATTTTGCACTTCCTTATATTGAAGTAGATGTGGACAACTTTGTTGGAACACTTACTCGTAAACCAGAGCGTGAAGAATTACCTATTGAAATTAATGAGCAACTAATTATCGAGTTCTACTCAAGATAATAGTTTTTAGTCCAATATATAAAAGGCAACTTTCTACATTTAGTAGTGAGTTGCTTTTTTGAAGTTACATAAATTTTAGGGGTGAGTTCATGAAAAAGTTAGTTGTTCTTTTAGGAATAGGATTTTTAAATTTTTTTGTTACAGGGTGTTTAAACAATTTTGAAGATGGCAATACTATAGAAAATCAAGTATTAAGCTATGAAATTATTCCTAATGAAACTATTGAAACTCCTGAACTTGTTACCCAAGAAACTATTTCAGAAATATTTTTGGTAAATGAAACTATTCCAGAAAATATTATAGATGAAATGTTAGGAAAATCTTTACCAGTGCCTGAAAAAGCTGAAAATTTATCATTAGTAACTGTTACTTATATAAATTATAATGATGAAATTAAAGTTGGCGACTTGGTAGTTCATAAAGAGTTGGCAAATGAAGTAGCCGAAATCTTTCAGGAAATTTATGAAGCAAAGTTTCCTATTGCAAATATTGATTTAGTGGATAAGTTTGATGCAGATGATAATTTATCTATGATAAACAATAATACTTCGGCGTTTAATTATAGAATGGTATCAGGGACAAATACTCTTTCTAATCATTCTTTTGGACGTTCGATAGATATAAATCCATTAATAAACCCCCATGTAATTAATGGTGTGGCATACCCAACAGAAGGAACAGCATATATTGATAGAACTGTTGATGCTAAAGGACTTATACGAGAAGGTGATGTAGTTTATAATGCCTTTATAAGTAGGGGTTGGAGCTGGGGAGGTCATTGGCAAAATCCTGACTACCAACATTTTGAAAAATAATGATACACCTTTTCAAAAAACTAACACTATGTTATACTAACCAAAACATTTTAGGAGGTATAACATGAAAAAAGCGTTAGCAACATTTGCAGGTGGTTGTTTTTGGTGTATGGTTAAGCCTTTTGACCAGTGGGACGGTGTGATTAAAGTTGTTGCTGGTTACACTGGTGGATTTAAGGAAAATCCAACTTATGAAGAGGTGTGCAGAAAGCAAACTGGGCATACAGAAGCCGTTCAAATTACTTATGATGAGTCTAAAATTACTTATCATAGATTGTTAGAGGTATTTTTTGCAAGCATTGACCCAACAGATCCAGACGGGCAATTTGGGGATAGGGGTGAAAGCTATCATACTGCAGTATTTTTTCATACTAAGGAGCAACAAAGAACAGCAGAAGCTTTTATTAAAGAGTTAAATAATAGTGGAATTTATGACAAACCTATTGTAGTTCCACTAAAACCAGCCAAAGTTTTTTATGATGCTGAGGATTATCACCAAGATTATTATAAGAAAAATTCGGAGCATTATAACAGTTATTACACAGGGTCTGGGCGTAAGGCGTTTGTTGAGCAACACAAAGATAAATACATTGATAAATCAAAGCTTAAAGAAACTTTATCAGAAGAAGCTTATTATGTAACTCAAGAGTCAGGGACTGAGATGCCTTTTGTAAATGAGTATGATGAGCATTTTGAAGAAGGAATTTACGTTGATATTGTAAATGGAAAACCTCTTTTTGTATCAACAGATAAATTTAATTCTGGTTGTGGTTGGCCAGCGTTTTCAAAACCAATTAATGATACAGCTTTGTATAATCAAGAGGATACTAGTCTTTCTATGGTGCGAACTGAAGTAAGAAGTGTTGGAGCTGACTCGCATTTAGGTCACGTTTTTGAAGATGGGCCAGAAGAGTTAGGTGGTATGAGATATTGCATAAATTCTGCTGCTCTAAAGTTTATTCCAAAAGAAAAAATGGACGAGCTAGGTTATGCAGAATATAAAAAGTACTTAGGTTAAAGTTAGGATAAGATGGCAATTTTGCTGTCTTATTACATAGAGAATAAATTTGTAGGAAAGGGATTAGTATGAGTTATTTAGCATTATACAGAAAATATAGACCTCAAATATTTAATGAAGTTATTGGCCAATCTCATATTGTAAAAACATTGCAAAACCAAATTTCTACAAAAAGAATAGCTCATGCTTATTTATTTTCTGGTAGTAGGGGTACAGGGAAAACTAGCATTGCTAAGATTTTTGCACGTGCTGTAAATTGTGAAGAACCTATTGATGGGTCAGCTTGTGGGATTTGTGAAACTTGCAAGAAGGTTGAGGCTGGTATTAATGTGATTGAAATTGATGCTGCTTCTCATAATAGTGTTGATAATATTCGTGAAATCAATGAAGAAGTAAAATATATGCCTGCTGTTGGGGCATATAAAATTTATATTATAGATGAAGTTCATATGCTTTCAACTGGTGCTTTTAATGCTATGTTAAAAACTTTGGAAGAGCCTCCAGCGCATGTAATTTTTATATTAGCAACAACTGACCCCCAAAAAATTCCCATAACTATATTATCCCGTTGTCAAAGGTATGATTTTAGGCGAATTACTTCTAATAATATAGAACAAAGGCTTAAAGAATATATGGCCAAAGAGGCTGTAGATATTGAAGATGAAGCATTAGAATATATTGCCCGTTTGGCAGATGGGGGTATGCGTGATGCTTTAAGTATATTGGAGCAGTGTGTATCTTTTTATTTTGAGGAAAAAATTACACTTGAAAAAATTTTGGATTTGGTAGGAGCAGTAGATAAAAGATTACTTTTTGATATGCTAAATTCACTTGAAAATTATGATACTGCTTGTGCAATTAAAATTTGTGATGAAATTTATCAACAAGGAAAAAATATACGTCAATTCAATAATGATTTGGTAGAACATATTAGAAATTTATTAATTGCAAAGACTACACATGATGAGGCAAGTGTGTTAGACTATGGTAGAGATTATGTATTCCAGTTGCAAGAACAGGCTAAAACTATAGACTTATATAAATTAATGGATTATATGAAAGCATTTTCTAAACTGGATAACGAGCTAAAGTATACATCAAATCCCAAAACTACGCTAGAAATTTTAGTTTTGAAATTGTGTCAACCTAGTATGGATACCTCTAGTGAAGCAACTTTTAAAAAGATTATTGCACTAGAAACCAAACTTGAGGAGTTAGCCAAACGCCCTATTTCTGTGGCTCAACCTCTTGTTACGCAAGAAGAAGCAAAGTTTGAACCAAAAAAAAATCCTGAAGCAATTCCAGATGAGGTAAAACTAATGTGTGCCAGATGGGACGAAGTTTTGGAGGAATTACCTCTATCAGCAAGCATAACATTTAGGTCAACTTCACCAAAAATTATTGAGGGGGATACCCTATATATAGTTCATGGAAAAGGTATGGGCGTAACAATTGGGTTTTATATTGAGCAGTTTCGAGAAATAGTTTGCAGACTGGCTGAACGACAGATGAAAATTGTACCAATTTCTGAGGAAGATTTTGAATTTGAGTATAGAAAAGTGTATGGTGATAACCCGGTTACAGCAACTGTAGCGTTTTCGGAAGTTGATGACTTTAGAGCAAAAATAAATTATGAAATAGATTTTGATTAGGAGGAATTTAAGATGGCGAAACAAAATTATGGAATGCCAAATATGCAACAATTAATGAAGCAAGCACAAAAAATGCAAAAACAAATGGAGGAGGCTCAAGCAAAACTAGAAGATGTAACTGTGAGTGCTACTGTGGGTGGTGGAGTGGTTGAAGTTGTGGCTTCAGCGAAAAAAGAAATTAAATCTATCACTATTAAAGAAGAAGTAGTTGACCCAGATGATATTGAAACATTAGAAGATTTGGTTTTGGCTGCTGTAAATGAGGCGCTTCGCCAAGCTGAAGAAGTTTCTCAACAAGAAATGGGCAAAGTTACGGGTGGAATGCCGACAGGAGGATTATTTTAGTGAGTGGTTACTACGGTAACAAAATGATAACTTTAATTGATGAGTTATCACGTTTGCCAGGTATTGGAAATAAAACGGCTCAAAGGCTTGCGTTTCATATAATTTCTATGCCACAGGAAAGAGTTCAAGAACTTGCAAATTCGATGATTGAGGCAAAAGTTAGTATTAATCATTGTCAAAGATGTTGTACAATTACTGATACAAATCTTTGCCCAATTTGCCAAGATGAAAAGCGCATTCAAAATCAAATTATGATAGTTGAAGGTTCTAGGGACATGGCAACTTATGAAAAAACTCAAGAATTTAAGGGGTTATATCATATTTTACATGGGGCAATTTCTCCTTTGATGGGAGTTGGTCCTAGTGATATCAAGATTAAAGAATTGCTAACACGTCTACAAACTGAAAATATCGAAGAAATAATTTTAGCTACCAATCCAAATATTGAAGGGGAAGCAACAGCTATGTATATTAGCAAACTGGTTAAACCTCTTGGAATAAAAACAACTCGTATTGCTCATGGCGTACCTGTTGGGACTGATTTGGAATATGTTGATGAAGTAACTTTATCTCGAGCTTTGCAAGGTCGACAAGAAATTTAAGACTTACTATTTATAGTAAGTCTTTTTTATTGCAAAGAAAAATTATTATCTAGCAAAGAAAAATTATTTTTTAAACCTGAAGACAAGTAAATTTTGTAATCGGAAGAAATAAATATAGCCTCAATTTGATTTAAACTTTCGATAAATGCTAATCCATTTGTAATTCCCATGGAAAAAACTGCTGTAGAAAGTGCATCTCCATCAGTGGAAGACTCACTTATAATTGTAACTCCTGCGATGTCATTTTCAAATGGGTAACCCGTTTTTGGATTTAATAAATGATGGTAAGTTTTGCCATTTTCTTCAAGAACTCGTTCATAAATTCCAGAAGTTACCAAAGATTTATCAGCAATTTTTAACACACCCACACTTTCTCCACGGTCTGAAAATGGGTCTTGAATACCAACATTCCAAGGAGTTCCGTCATATTTTGTGCCAAGTGCAATAACATTTCCACCAATATCAATTAAACCACTTTGAATAGAATAATCTTCAGTCAAAATTTGAACTAGCATATCAGCAGCATACCCTTTTGCTACACTTCCAAGGTCAAGCCCCATATTTTTTTCACTCAAATACAAAGTATTATCTTGAGAATTTAAGATTATATTTTCATAATTAATATACTGTAAAACTTTTTCGATTTCAGATTGTTCAGGAACTTTAGCATCAGGGTAGCCAATTCGCCAAAGTTCAACCAAAGGGGCAATCGTAATATCAAAATTACCGTCGGTTAATTGGCTCATATGAATACTTTTTTCAATTAAAGTAAATAAATCATCATTAATTTGCATAGGGCTAACCCCTGAAGAAGCGTTAATTTGGTTAAGTAGAGTGTTGTCTATATTTAAACTCAAATCTTGCTCTAGCTCCCTAAGTGCATTAAAACAGTCGTTAAAAAGCTTGTCTGACGGTTCATATACCGAAATTGTAACGATTGTCCCCATCAAAAATTCTGTTTTAGAAGTCAAAGTGTCAGCAACTTTTTCATCACACCCTACCAAAATTAAAATTAGAAGTGGAATTATACAAAAAAATTTAATTTTAAAACTCAAAGTTTATACCTCCGTTTGTATAATGTTAATAAATATTTTATCACAAATAATGATTTTTATATAGGGTTCAGCTATTTTTATATAATAATTATAAGTGAAAACTTGGAGAAATTTTTTATTTACAAACAAGTTTTTTCGGTTATAATAATAACAAGAATATGGGAAGGAGCGTTGAATGAAAAAGTGGGATATTGTAATAATTATAATTTTATTAATATTATCATTTAGTCCACACATAGTTTTTTATAGTATTATGCAGAGAGATTATGATATTTTGTATGCAAATATTAGCGTCGATGGAAAGTTTGTAGAGAAGTATTATCTTACTGGGAATAATAAAATATATGAAAGTACAATTAGTACTCCTGTTGGAGAAAATATTATTGTAGTTGACAATCAAAAAATATATATAAAGGAAGCAACTTGCAAAGACCATCTTTGTGTACACGCCAAACCCATTGAAAAAGTGGGACAATCTATAATTTGTTTGCCTCATAGATTACAAATTGAAATTAAGGGGTTGGAGCAAAATTCTGATATCGACATTAAAACTTACTAGGAGGTGAAAATTATCAAAACACAAAAATTAATATTTATGTCACTATTAGTAACGATGGCACTTGCATTGCACGTTGTGGAACGTTCTATCCCAGTACCCTTTGTTACACCAGGAGCAAAACTTGGTCTTGCTAACTTAGTTACAGTTCTTGCACTTTATTCACTTCCGAGTAAAGTTGATACATTGAAAATTATTATAACTAGAGTAATTTTGGGTATGATATTTGGAGGAAATGCCTCTAGTTTTTTGTATAGTTTTATTGGAGCGATGTTAAGTTTTGTGGCGATGATTGTTGTAAAAGAAGGGCTTGGCGATAAGGTTAGCATTATTGGGGTGAGTGCTACAGGAGCAGTTTTTCATAATATTGGGCAGATTTTGGTGGCGTGTATGATTTTGAGAAATTTAGCCGTGAGTTTATATTTGCCTATGTTGTCAATAGCGGGAATTGTAACGGGAATTTTTATCGGAATGTCAACGAATTATATAATTGCTCATATATTTCAAATCCGAAAAATAAACTTTAATAAATATTACGAGTAAAATTTAAATATAAGAAAGGTAGTATTAGTGATGAATATTAAACAGGTGCTTAAAAATAATTTTACATCTAAAGAAATTTTGGCAGGAAGTTTTGGTTTAGAAAGGGAGAGTTTGCGTGTTACAAAGAATGGGAAACTTGCACTTACTAAACACCCAGAAGCATTGGGAGATAAGGCATTTAATCCTTTTATCACAACGGATTTTTCTGAAAGCCAAGTAGAGCTTATAACTCCAGTTTTGCAAACAGTTGAAGAGGCTCACGAATTTTTAGAAAATTTATATGATATAGTGGCGCTTGAAATTGGAGATGAATTACTTTGGCCACAGTCTATGCCGTGTGATGTGGAAGATGAAAATGAAATTCCAATTGCAAATTTTTCTGATGAATTTGGAAGACCAAAGGGGGATACTAGTTATCGAGAATATTTGAAAAATAAATATGGGGCCAGAAAACAGTTAATTTCTGGAATTCACTATAATTTTTCTTTTGATGAAAATTTTATTTATAAGTTATGGTCACTTAATTCTAACAATTCTAAGCTTAGTTATAGTCGTTTTAAAGATCAAATATATTTAAAAGTAGCTAGAAATTATTTGAGATATAGATGGGTATTAATTTATTTACTAGGGGCTAGTCCTTTGGTTCATTCTACTTATGAACAGGAGTGCAATAAGGTTGGTAATGAAATGTCACAAATTAATTGTGAAGGTTTAGCAATTTCTTATAGAAATAGTGCATGTGGATATGAAAATAAGACTGTTTTATATGGAAATTATACAAGTGTTACAGAATATACAAAAAGTATTTGTAACTTTATACGAAATGGAAGTATTGAGTCTCATAAAGAATTTTATAGTTCAATTAGGTTAAAACCATACTCTATTGATAATTTTTTGGAGTCTCTTCTTAAAGATGGGATTAAATATATCGAAGTGAGAAGTATAGATATTAATCCATTTGAAAAGTCGGGAGTAAATTTGTTGGATTTGAAGTTTATACACCTGTTATTAATTTATTGTTTGGTCAAAGAAGAAGATGAATTTGAATTATGGCAAGAAGAAGCGTTGTCCAATCAACATTTTATCGCTGTTAGAGGGCAAAATAATATTAGTCTTATGAAAAATGGAAAATCAATAACTTTAGGGAGTTGGCTAGACGAAATTTTTGTTGAATTGACTAATATAAATTCGGAATTTGAGCTTGAAATGGAAGATGTACTGGAGCATATTAAATTAAAAATATCAAATCCAAAAAATTTACCGAGCGTACAAATTGCTCAACAAATTAAGGAGCAAGATTTTATTAAATCACATCTTAAAATTGCACAACAATTTAAGGAAAATGCTTTTAATAATAGATTTAAACTAAAGGGGTATGAGGATTTAGAATTATCAACGCAAATTTTAATTAAAGAGGCTCTAAAACAGGGAATTTCTTGTGAAATCGTTGATAGGTTTGAAAATTTTATTAAACTTAAAAAAGATAGTCATGTGGAATATATTAAACAGGCAACCAAAACTGGGCTTGATAGTTACATTACGTATTTAATTATGGAAAATAAAGTGGTAACTAAACAAGTTTTGGAAGAAAATAATATACCTGTACCAAAAGGAATTGAATTTAGCAACATTGAAAATGCAAATTTAGAGGAATTTTTGGCTAAAGCATGTGTTGTTAAACCTAAGTCTACTAATTTTGGAATTGGAATTAGCATTTTTACAACACCTCCAACATATCAAGATTTAATTACAGCTATTGAACTTGCATTTGAACATGATAATACTGTAATTATAGAGGAGTTTATAAATGGTAAAGAGTATAGATTTTTGGTTATAGGTGATGAAGTAGTTGGGATATTAAATCGTCAGCCAGCTAACGTTATAGGTGATGGAAAAAGTACGATTGAGCAACTTGTATATGAAAAAAATAAGGATAGTTTGAGGGGTAAAGGCTATAAAACTCCTCTTGAAAAGATTATGTTAGATGAACACGTGGATTTATTTTTGAAGCAATCTAATTTAACAACCAAGTATATTCCTAGCGAAAATGAAACTGTATACTTGAGAGAAAATTCTAATATTAGTACTGGAGGAGATAGTATTGATTATACAGATAAAATTGGAGATGAGTTTAAAATGATAGCTGTTAAGGCTGCTCTTGCAGTTGGTGCAAAAATTTGTGGAGTGGATATGATAATTGAGGATTATAAAAATCCTGATAGAGGTTTTGGAATTATTGAGCTTAACTTTAATCCAGCAATTCACATTCATAGTTTTCCTTATAAAGGTGAAGAGCGTCAAATAGCAAAAAAAATATTAGAGTTGATGAATTTCTAAAATAATGGTATAATATAGCAAGGAAGTGTAAAAAAATTTTGAGAATAAAGACAGATTTTTACGATCATCATGAAATTTGAATTTGAGATATAAAAAAGAAGGAGATTAATCTCCTTCTTTTTCTTCGTCATCATAAAAATCTAAATTCAATTCTACCTTTATTTTATTAATACGCTTATTGTAAGTTTCTACTACAGTAAAAGTTACAGGTCCGTAATAAACCACTTCGCCTTCTTCAGGAAACCTATCTAATAATCCAATAATGAAGCCTCCAATAGAATCAAATTCATTTGAGTTAATTTCTAGCCCCAATTTTTCGTTAACATCTGAAATACGATATGTACCATCAATAAGAAATTCATGTGGACTAATCATCTCAAAATCTTCTTCAGGTATATCGTACTCATCTTCAATATCTCCAACAATTTCTTCAATCAAATCTTCAAGAGTTACAAGTCCAGAAGTACCACCATATTCATCTACAATAAAAGCAATCCCTGTTTTTTTGGTGCGTAATTCTTTAAAAAGTTCATCTATTCTCTTGTATTCATGTACAAAATAAGCCTCTCTCAAAATTTGAGAAACCTTGAATGTTTCAGGGTTAAAGGTTTGAATAAGTAGGTCTTTGATGTAGAGCATACCTACAATATTATCATGTGACTCCTCATAAATTGGCATACGTGAAAATTGATATTCTTTATAAAGCTCAAGTACATCAGCATAACTTGCATTAATATCAACTGCTATCATATCTGTTCTTGGTATCATAACATCTTTGGCAAAAGAGTCTCCAAATCCAAAAACATTATAAATCATTTCCTTTTCTTCGTCCTCTATAACGCCTTCTTCATGGCTAACAGTTACAATGGTTTTTAGTTGGTCTTGAGTAATAAAAGCTTTTTCAGTATCTGCTTCACCACCTAATAATTTTATAATTACATTTGCAATTGCCATTAAAATTTTAACAATTGGGCTACAAAGTGTTACAACGATTGAAATTGGACCAGACACCATAAGAGCTACTTTTTGTGCATTTTGAGTAGCCATTGATTTTGGCGTAATTTCTCCAAAAATCAGTACAAGCAGTGTCATAAGACCTGTTGCAATCCCAACCCCTGCGCTACCCCAAAGGTTTGTGGCAATAACAGTAGCTAGGGCAGATGAGCCGATATTTATGAGGTTATTTCCAACCAAAATTCCACCAAGTAGACGAGTTGGGTCCTCAACTAATTTTGCGACTAATTCTGCTCCTTTAATATTTTGTGATATCATGTGCCTTGCATCAACTTTACTAATTGACATCAATGCAGTTTCTGACATGGAAAAAAATGCAGAACCGAATAATAATATAATAAGAATAAAAATTTGCCCCGACAATACAGGATCTAGATCCAATTTAACATCACTTGCTCCTAGAAATATGGGCAATTTCATTATAGTGCAAAATTTTACAAGTTCTAAAATTAGCAGGCTATAAATACTTTTGCCTAGTAGCTTCTCCTTTTTTAGTTTTATTTTGTTTGTCAAGTTTAAGTATTCCCTCAAAAACTCTTATTTAGACACACTCGCCTAAAGTTTTAATTTAAGAAAAATCTGTTTGATAATATTATAGTCATATTCAAATATATTTAAGCATATACCAACTAAGCTGTCAACGACTTGAATTATCATGTAAATTCTTCCAAAAACGATAGAAAAATTGATTAGATTAGGCTAATTATAAAGGAAATCTTCTTATTTTGCAACAAAAATTTAAATTAAAACCTTATGTCTTAGTATACGTCAAAGTATTGCATAATATTAAAGTTTTATGAGCAAAAAGACGATATATATGTAGTAAAATAGTACAAATGTTATAAAACTATAGGGAATGGTGCTTAACTTTTATGAAATAGATGTCGACATATATAACAATCTTAAAGTGAGGTGGTAAAATGATTGAGAGTATAGGAAACAATAATTTCGTTACATATTCACCTATATCAAAATATCAAACGCAAGCAATTTCGGGATTAGAAAATATTTCCCAATCTATGTTTCAAATTAATAAAACTGAAAATTTTTCTGGATTATTATATGACCAACCAACTAGTCAGTTGTCTACACAAGCTTTTGACGTTGATACAAATTTGTTAGCAAGTTTACATCAAGATGGTTATAATGTAGATGATATGGACAAATCTACGTATGAATATTTAGAAAAAGAAAAAGAAGTATCAGAGTCTAAAGATGAGAAAAAAGAAAAAGAAATTTCTGATTTAGAAAATGATAAGTTATCTGATAAAGAAAAGTTGTCAGTAGAAAAGGAAATTTCATCTGAAAAAGAAACTTTTGAAAAAGAAGTATTAGTTGAAGAAGAAAGTGCTGAAGTAGAAAAAGAAATTTTATCTGAAAAAGAAAAAACTAATTCTCGTCCTATTAATAAGGAAGAAACTGCTAAAATTGCGAAGAAAAAGCTTGAAGAAAGTGAGTCAAGTGAGGTCAATGTTAACGAAAATATAAATAATGAATTTGTGCTTAAAAATAAAGATGATGCTAAAGATGACCTTGAAGATAAAAAGGAACAATCTAAAGATAAAATTGATAGATTAAAGCAACATAACGATGCTATGTATAAATATGCCATGCAAGAAGATGGAGATATTACAGTTAATGGGCTTTATATGGGTAGTTATAGTGACCAACAAGGGGAAGTACAGACTCCTTCTGAAAAGCAAGTAGAGCAAGTTTTAAGTATGAATGGGCTTGCAAATACTCAGGCTAATCAATGGGCAGTAAGTAAACTTATGGCTATAGGGGTTGACGTTTCTCCAGAAAATATAACTAAAATCCAAAATGTTAAACATGGAATTGAAAAGTTAGATATGGAGGAAATGAAATCAGATACAATTTTGAGTGGAAATAAAGTAAATTATTCTCAAGATGATATTAATGAACTGACATCTACATTAGATAAAGTTTCAGATGATGAAATTAACTCTATTTTAAAGGAAGAAAAGCCTGTAACTTTTGAAAATTTAAAAGAAGTAATGCATAAAAATACTAAAAAAGCTTTGGGTGAAGATGCTGCTAAAGTTGAGATGCCAGTTGAAGATTTGTCTAAAGTGCAAGATGTTAAAGACCAAATTAATACAATTCGTGCTAAATTAAATGTTGAAACTGCACGAAATATAAGTGAAAAATTACCTTTAGAAAGTACAGAATTGGTAAAAGTTGCTGAAGAACTTATAGCAATGGAAGATAAAATTGCTACTGAAGCCCTTGAAATTGCTAATGTGCCTGTGACAGAAGAAAATAAGGAAATTTTAACTAAAGTTTTAGAAACAACACATCAAATGAAGCGTTTTACAGAAAAATCAATTGAAATTCAAATTGAAACTGATGAAACTGCAACCCTAGAACAATTTAACCGTGCCTTATCAAGTTATGATGAAAATGCACTAGAGCCAGAGCGTCGTTTTGGAGAGAATATTTCTAAAGTGAGTGGGCAAATTGAGCATTTCTTAGAACTCAACGATTTACCAACTGATGATTTATCTGTTCAATCTGCAAAAGCTTTAATTTTAAATCAGCAAGAAGTTACGGCTGATAATTTGGAAGAAGTTAGAGTAATTGCACAAAAAATGAATACGTTTTTGGAAGAAATGACTCCTGTTGCTGTTGCGAAAATGATTAAAGAAGGGGCAAACCCGTATTATAGCACAGTTGACAATGCTCTATCTTTTGTGGAAGAAGAAAGATTGCCTCAACTCAAAACTTCTATTGCTGAAACTATTGTTGCATTGGAGGAGAAGGGTCAAATTTCATCTGCTCAAAAGCAAGAATTAATTGGATTTTACCAGATTTTAGATAGTGTTCAAAAAAATAAGGAGCAAGTAATTGGTTATATGCACCAAAATGATTTGCCTTTGACTGTTGAACGTCTACAAGAAGCTGTAAAATATAAGAATGAGCATAATATTTCTGCTGATATAGATGATAATTTTGGAGAAATAGAAACTTTGGAATTTTCGGCAAAAAATGCTAGAATTCGTATGGAACAGGCTCATATCCAAAATGAAAGAATGCTTGAAGTTGCTAAAAATATTGAGAATGAGTCAATTTTACCGTTAGAAAAAAATTCATCTTCATTGCAAAATGTTATTTTTCCGTTTATTAAGGAGCAAATGAAACAAGAGCTTGGAAAATTTGAAGGAATGGATACTTTGCCAAATAGTCTTTTGGAAAAAGCTGAAGTTGCAAAGGCTGTAACGCCTCAAGTACTTGAAATTATGGAAGAAAAACAAATTCCAATGACTCTAACTAATATTTATTGGGTGGATAAGATGGTGAAAGACCCAGATGCATTTGGAGAAATGTTACAGAATTTCCAGCAAGATACAGAAAATTCTGATGCAAAAGCACTTGATAATTTCCCTAAATCGTTCGATGAAATAAGAGAGACATTAGATGAATTAAAAGAAAAAGCGATACAAGAAAAAGAAGTTGCAATTTTGCAAGGAGATATTCCTCAATATAGAGAATTTAAGCAGTTTGAGGAAATTATTGGAGTTCAGAAAGAATTACAAAAGTCGGAAGATTTATACCAAATTCCATTTATGATTAATGGTGAGCAAAAAACAGTTCATTTATTTGTAAATAAAGATGGTCAAAGAAGTGTTGACCAAGCTCAAAATAACACATTAAAAGCAGTTATTAGCTATAGTACAAAAAATATGGGAACTGTTGTTGCACAATTAAATCTTAGCAACGATGTAATTACTTATGAAGTTAAGGCTGAAAATGCTCAGGCGACTAATAAACTTGAAAATGGCAGTGATAGCTTAAATAAAATGATTGAAGCTATTGGTTATTCTATATCTCAGGCTATTTATTCGCAAGGTGATATTTTTAATCCAATAACTACTCCTGAACAAGAGGATAAATCTAGTAAAATTGTTAGACATAGCGATAGTACATTTGAACAAATTGTTTAACATTGGAAGGAATTTGGATTATGGAAGAAAAACAGACTGATGACCAAATAAAAACTGAACCATTGTTAGAGGTGGTTAAACAATTTATAACTTATTTTGAGGAAGTTGATAAGGAGGAACAATAGTGGTTACCGTATCACAAGTGGCTCAAGCTTCGGAAGCAGAATTACTTTGCTTGACATATCAAATTTTTATTGACCATATCGAAGAAGCTAGAAATAACCCTGAAAAAAGAGAATATCACCTTACTAAAGCGCGTGAAACAATTAAAGTTTTGGTAAATGGTTTAAATTTTAAAGACGAAATAGCTCATACTATATTCAATATTTATGTATATGTTCAAAAACTTATGTTGAAAGAAGAAAGTTGGGACGAGGCGTGTAAAATCATGGCTCACCTTCAGGAAACATATAGAATGGCTGGCGAAAGCATACCTAAGCAACAACAAACTTTGCAAAATAGTCAACAAATATACGCTGGTGGAACTTATGGGACTAGTGGATTGACAGAAGTTATAATGAATAACGACAATCGTGGATTTCAAGCATAAAAATACATTATTATAATATGATTTAATACAAAAGGAGCGAATAATTATGAAAATTAATAACAACTTATCAGCATTACAAGGTCTTAACTCTTTAACTCAAACTCAACGTCAACAAAATTCTGTAATGGAAAAATTATCTTCTGGTTTAAGAATTAACAGTTCAGCAGATGATGCTGCAGGAATGGCAATTGCACAAAAAATGAACAGCCAAGTTAAAGGATTTCAACAAGCTAACCGTAATAGTATGGACGCAATTTCTTTAATTCAAACAGCTGAAGGAGCATTAGAAGAAGTTCACAATATGCTTCAACGTGTTCGTGAGCTTGCAATTCAGGCAGCAAATGATACTAATACTGATGAAGATAAAGAGCAAATCCAAGCTGAGGTTAATCAATTATTAGCAGAGGTTAACAAAATCGGAAACACTACAGAATTTAATAAAAAGTCTTTATTACAAGGTGGAGATGTTATTGATGAGAGTGGATTTTCGATTGAGCAAACTGTTGTTGGAGATGATAATTTGGCGCTTCGTGTAACAAATGTTATTGACATTACACCTGCAACAGTAAATCCAGGGGAGCAATTTACAATTAATGGTTATACATTCACTTTCTATGATAGTACATCAGGAGACTTTACAGGTGATGGTATTGGGATTGATACTACAGAGAACTTTATCTCTCAAATTTCGGCTTTATCAGGTAGTGCAACGGTTGGGTACGCAACTTTAACAACTACAGGAAATAACACAGATGGTTACAGCATTACAGTAAGTGAAAAACAAAGAACTTATGCAGAGTATGAAATTACATTTGGTGATAATGACCCAGTTGTAGGTTCAGGATTTACAATTGATGGTGTAGTATTTGAATATTATGATATTAACGATGGGCCATATACTGGGTCAGGAGTTGGTGTTAATATTAGTGATTTAGATAGTAACTCAGTTGAAGCACAAGTACTTCAATATGCTGAAACTACAGGGTTTGATAACTTTGATATTACAGGTGATGGAAACGGAACAATGACTTTGACTGCTAAAGAAGAAGGAGCAATTGGGAACTATTTACCAGGGTCAAATGGTGGAACTGTAAATATGCAAATGTTATTCCATGTTGGAGCAAATGCTAACCAATACTTACTGGTTGACATTCCAGAAGTGAGTGCTTATGCATTAGGACTTGTAGCAATGCCAGGAACTCCAGGATATAGCGATGTAGCAAATGTTGAAGATGAAATTGGTGATGATATTATTTACGCAGGATTAGATTTAATTGACCAAGATAACGCTCAATACACAATTTTAGCGATTGATGAAGCTTTAGATAAAGTTTCTGCAATCCGTGCAGGGTTAGGGGCATATCAAAACCGTCTCCCTGTCAGAGCGGTTGGATCATTGTTTTGCTGTCAGTCGTTTCATGTCTCTGTACTACGTTTGCCTGAAGCTGAGTAAAAGCCTTTGTGTTATTTTGAATCAAGTGTCCTGCCTTGTGTGTCCTGCATTTGGGTCCATACCTTGCTACCTCGTGACAGGAGTGAACATCACTGTGGCGTACCTCTCCTCAAATGTCCTTCACAGGGAAAAAA
>MDSP01000008.1_pt1 | contig 52632 bp, 52 predicted proteins | sample 1005811 | NCBI WGS metagenome assembly MDSP01 (sample SAMN05526596, study PRJNA338239) | gut metagenome | isolation source: stomach gut content | host: Naso elegans | place: Saudi Arabia: Red Sea | collected 2011-04
ACAGTTAAAGAAAAAATGGAACTTTTCGGATCTGTAAACCAAGCTTAATTATATACAAAAATAACATCTTGCTTCTTAAGTAGGGTGTTATTTTTTTGCATCAAAAAAGACGCTCCTAAGAACGCCTTTTGGGATATTTGTGAAACTTATTTAGATTTTTTCTCGTCAGAACCTTTTTTATCTTCAGATTTAGTTTCTTCTTTTTTAGTTTCGTCAGACTTAATTTCTTCTTTGATTTCTTCTTTGATTTCTGCAGGAGTCGCAACATCTTCTACAGTAGGAAGCTCAACATATTCAATTTCCTCATCTTCCTCTTCAAAAATATCATCAAATAAATCATCGTCATCATCTAAATCATCATCATCAAAGTACTCATAATATTCTTCAATATCTTCATCTTCTTTAGATTTTAACCAGATAATAATTGCTGCCAAAACTGCAACACTACTAACTGCAACAGCAACCCATTTACAAACACAAGGTTTTTGTTTTTCTACAACAGTAGCTACCCCTAATTTTTCTTTTACTTCTTGAACAACTCTATCCATTTCTTTTTTACTCATATTTTCATCTCCTAACTATTGTGGTTAAAGTTCTAATGTTTATTATATCATACTTTTAATGTTAGTTTAACTTATTTTATTTAAATTATTCTCCAAAAATATTTTTTGTTAAGCTTGGCAACAAATTCAGCATTTATATACAATTGTCTAAGTTTAAATATATTGCATAATCCCGAAAATTTAATTTTACTTACCTTATAATATAGCCAATCTACTAAATTTTTAATCCTATACAAATAAAAATTAGTTGATATCTACAAAAATTAGTAGTATAATCTATTTATATTTTATATTTAGGAGGAATTTTTACAATGCAATATCGAGAACTTAAAAAAACTGGTGAAAAAATTTCCGTTTTAGGGTATGGAGGAATGCGATTTCCACAAAAAAACGGGAAAATTGATGTCAATTTAACAAAAGCTCAAATGCTCTATGCAATCGACCATGGCGTAAATTATTTGGATACAGCTTGGCTATATCATAAAGGGACTAGTGAAAGTTTTTTGGGTGAACACATACTCAAAAATGGTTATCGTGAAAAAGTAAATATCGCCACAAAATTACCTTGTCCTCTAATAAATAAACCTTCACAATTTGATGAATATTTTTCAAAACAACGCGCAAAATTACAAGTTGAAGTAATTGATTTTTATTTGCTTCATGCACTAGATGGATTAATTTTTGATAAAATGGTAAATATGGGTATTTTTAATTTTTTAGAGAAGCTCAAAAAAGAGAAAAAGGTTCGTTATATCGGATTTTCATATCATGGAAACGCTGAAGATTTTATTCGCATTATTGATAGTTATGACTGGGATTTTGCACAAGTACAATTTAATATTATAGATGAAACTTTTCAAGCTGGAATAAATGGAATTAGGTATGCATATTCCAAAGATATTTCTGTTTTTGTTATGGAACCATTGAGGGGAGGGACTTTAGTTGGAAAATTGCCAAAGCCAGTTGAACGTTTATATGCCTCTGCTCCTGTCCAACACGATGCCGCAGACTGGGCATTACGCTGGATTTTAAATCATAAAGAAGTTACAATGTTGATGTCAGGAATGAACGATATTACCCACATAAAAAATAATATTCAAACTGCTAGCACTTCATTTGCTGGAGGATTAACCAAAGAAGAACGCATAATTATAAAAAAAGTTCGTCACATTTACAACAAAATGTTAACTGTAAAATGTACAGGTTGTGGATATTGTATGCCATGCCCTGCACAAATTAATATTCCAAATGCATTTAAAGCTCTCAACGATAAAAATATGTTTGGAGGCTATCGCTCAAACGTTGATTATATGTTACAAGCTGGAATTCAGACAAAAGATGGGAAGGCTCATTGGGCAAGTAGCTGTCTTCACTGTGGAAAATGTGAAAGAGCTTGTCCACAATTTTTACCTGTTCAAGAAGATTTAAAAAAAGTTACGGCTAAATTTGAAAATGTTGATGCAAAAGTTATTTCTAAATTAGGGCGTATCATTCTCAAAAATCCAGTAAAAAAATAAATTTAAATTTTGGTAATATCCCCAATTTTTAACGCCAACATATTTGTATATTTGCTCCTCTTTAATCTTATACTAACTTAGTAAATTAAAGTTGCTAAAGGAGAGAAAGAATATGCAAAAAAGACGGATATTTTCAATTGTTACACTGGTATTAATTTTTGGGGCAGGGTTTAATCAAACTATGGCAGGAGCGATGATGAGTTCTATTCGTGCCAACATAAAATACGATTACAAATATTGGCTAGATGGCAAAATTATTTTGGCTGGAAAACCTGCAATTATCTATGATAACGTAGTTTATGTTCCACTTAACGATTTAGCCAGAACCCTTGGTTACAACACTGCAGTACAAGGTGATGGAGCAACTCTTACAAGTCCAGGAACGCCTTCATTACCAGTGCCTCCAAGTGGCCAAGCAACAGATATTTTAATAAATCGTGCAATAATTTCAGCAATTGATTTTTCATCTAACCAAATTACGGTTTATCCCGAAAATAGCCCAAATAATTTAATTAGATTAAATGTTACACCAAGTACAAGAATTACGTATGGTACAAATAGTTCAAATGCTAATTTTGTAGATTTAGCTCCTGGAATGGTTGTTAGAGCTTTACATTCGCCAGCCGTTTCAAAATCAAATCCACCACAAGCAAATGCTACATCTATAACAATTTTAAGCACACCAATTCAACCTAGATAACACAAAAAAACCTGCTTTTTATAAGCAGGTTTAATTTTTTATGCTGGATAAAATAAATTTGTTGTATCAGTTTCAGAAGCACCAGTTACTTCTTGAGTAGAAACATTTTCTTCTACAACATTTTGTGTAGAATTAACTTCTTGAGTTACATCTTGTTCAGCAACTTCTTCTGTCAAATCTCCATCTCTTCCCAAAATATGGTTATATAAATCTAAATATTTAGTAGCAGAGTCAGCCCAACCAAAATGAGAAATCATACAATTATACTGAACTTGAGTATAGTGTCCATTTGGTTGATTACTATTGTTATCAAAGCATTTAGAAGCTTCTTTAACTTTTTGATATAACCAATATCCGTTATATTCTTCAAACTCAAAACCACGACCTTCACGAGTCTCATAATTATAGTGAGAAACTGTATCTTTAAGCCCACCAGTTTTTCTAACAATTGGAACAGACCCATAACGCATTGCGATAAGTTGTCCCAGTCCACATGGCTCAAATGCTGATGGCATTAAGAACGCATCTGATGCTGCATAAATTTTGTGAGATAACTCAACATTAAAGTCTGGGAAATATACAGCTCTTCCTGCATATTCATGAGCAAAATGTTTGAACATATTTTCGTACTCTTCTTCACCAGTTCCAAGCACTACAAACTGTACATTAAGCTCCATAATTTTATCCATTACCCATCTATCTTCAACAACTTGCTTCATAAGGTCTAACCCTTTTTGATCGCTAAGTCTTGTAATCATAGCAATCATCATAGTGTTATCATCTTGATTTAAACCGTATGCTTTTTGGAACTCACGTTTATTAACAACTTTTTTATTAATTTGTTTTGCTCCATAATTTTGCCAGATTTTAGCATCAGTTTCTGGGTTAAATTCCTCTAAATCAATTCCATTTAAAATTCCTGTTAATCTCCAATATAATTGATTACGTAAAAGTCCATCAAGTCCACAACCAAAATCTGGAGTTTTAATTTCATCAACATAACTTGGACTAACTGTTGTAATGTGGTCAGCGTATAAAAGTCCAGCTTTCATATAGCTTGCCCCACCGTTAAACTCAAGTTTATCAGGTGATAAATAGCTTCTTGTAAGCTCAAGTGTATCAAGAGCATAAGGAGGGAAAATCCCTTGGAATTTCATGTTATGAATTGTGAATAAAGTTTTAATATTCTTATATTCCTGTCTCCAAGAATACTTATCTTTTAACAATAAACAAATTGGCCCTGTTTGCCAGTCATTACAGTGAATAACGTCTGGATAAAAATCTAACCAATGGAATGACTCAAGAACTGCTTTACAGAAAAATGCAAATCTCTCAAAATCATCATCATATCCATATAAACCTTCTCTGTTGAAATAATTGTCAAAATTATCTTTAAAGAAGTATGTAGTCACCTCTTTTTTATCTTCAAAAACTTCTACATACTGGTCACGCCAATCTAATTGCATCGGGAAGTTAGCAACAGGTTCATTTGCTTCAAATTTACCTCTAACCCCTTGATAATAAGGCATAGCAACTCTTACATCTACCCCTTGTTTAATTAATTCTTTTGGTAAAGCTCCAACAACATCAGCAAGTCCACCAGTTTTTGCATATGGTGCAACTTCACTAGATACAAATAAACATTTTAACTTCTCCATATTTTATCTCTCCTCCATTTTTAGTTAGTGATTTTTCACAATGAATTTAAACTTAGACAATTTTTTTATAGAATATATCTGAAAATAACTTTGGACATTACGATACAACTTCTGTTTTTATAACTTAATTATATTTTTCAACAGATTTTTTAGCAATATTGCACTAAAAATTATATTTTCACGTCTTTTAACTTTATTGTACTTTATTTTACCAAAAATATCAAGACAAAAAATAAGGAAATTACCTACAATTTCTTATTTTTTGTCTAATTTAAGTATTATTTAACTTTAGTCTTCAATCAATATTTTTAATTTTTGTCCAACACTAATATGGTCACCATTTTCAATGTTATTCCAAGTACTGATATCTCTTGCACGTAGCTCTGTTTTAAAGTACTCAACACTTATACTACGAAGAGTATCACCAGGCTCTACTGTATAAATTACATAATTTCCTTCGTCCTCAACTGCATCAGATAAAGCTTCCTCAGCCTCCTCTTTTTCATCAGATTTAGCTGTTTCTTCTTTTTTATCATCTTCCTTAGCTGTTTCTTCCTCTTTCACTTCTTCTTTCTCGTCTTCTTTTATATCTTCTTTAGCCGTTTCATTAGGCTCGTCCACTTTTTCTGTATCGTCAGTATCATCAGCTGTTTCAGCAGAAGTTGTAGCAGTTTCTTCCTTTATATTGTCATCTTCTACGTTATCAACTTCATCAACAGCATCATCTTCCACTTCCATCTCATCAGAAATAGCAGCAATTGCTGAATTATCAGAAAGACTTCCACTTGTAGGTTCAAATGAATATTGTTGAGTAATATTATCCTCTACTTCATTTGCACTAGCTGCCTGAAATGCTGGCAATGATGGCTGACTAAATTCTCCTCCATCAGACATTCTTGTTAAAATTGCTCCTGCTGCAAGCAAAATTAAACAACCTGCAACTACTGTAAAATTAGTCTTTTGACGTGTTTCATACTCATGTTTACGGCGATTTCCAATTTCTCTAAATTGCTTCACAACAGTATCCTCAACTTCCTCTTTTTCACCAACAACAAATGGATTATCAAGCATATAACGTTGCATACAAGGGTTTTTATCATAATACAAATAGTACCCTGTTTGCTCTTTTAATTCACCGTTATCATACGCATAAAATGTTTCAATTTTATTTACTGGGTCAACTAAAAGTAAAAGTGTATAATTTTCATTAAACAAAGTTTTGTGAGTTTTTATTTCTTTATTAGTGAGCATAGTTCCATACCCAGGCTGAGTATGTACCCAACCCAAAATATCGCCACCTGGAAAATACTCTTCTTTAGCACTCAAAATCGCTTGAATTGCACCTTCTCCAACCCATTCTTCTCCTGGTTGCAAAAGTGCAGGGTCAATAGGAATTATCCCACAAACAACGTGTTCACGAGAATCTTCATAAAACTGACCAACAATTACAGCTGCTTGCTCCTTAGACGTTTCCAGTTTGGCATATTGATACAAATAAGTATATGCGTAGTCCTCTATGTACACAAGGTACTCGCAATCGTCAGTATCACCTATAGGTCTTGCCGAATCGATGTTATTTATTAAATTATCCAGTAAATCTTTGCTAGAATTTTGCACTTGCTCGCTAGTACCTTGCTCAGTTTCTTGTGAGTCTTCTTGATTTATACCATTTTTTGTATTTTTTGGTTCATAATTTGTTGTTCCCATTTGTATTCTCCTTCCATTTTCTTCCATGATTTTATTATACACTACTTAAAAGGAAAAATTTAACTTTTTTTGTCGGCAACACCCATTTTTTTATCTTTTTATTTTTACATTATTTTACAATTAAAGTAAGAAAAAAATTAATTTCCATAAATTAACAAGTTTACTTTTTGAAAAAATGGTAAATACTATATATTGAAGGTGGTGGCAACTCATGCTTGAAAATAATAAAATAACAAAAACTGTACCCAAATATATAAATACGAATGATCCAAACAATTTCCATGACTTTTGTCGATTACTAAACCAATACTTTGACACCTATTTACCGCAACATCGTCATGAATTAGTTTTAATTTGTATTGGAACAGACCGAGCAACTGGGGATAGTTTAGGTCCTCTTATTGGATATAAATTAAAAGATTTAAAATATACAAATATTAAAATTTATGGAACTCTTGATGAACCTGTTCATGCAAAAAATTTACATGATACAATTATCCATGTCCAAAAAACTCACCCTCATGCACTAGTCATCTCAATTGATGCGTGTCTAGGAAGTGTACAAAATATTGGTTGTGTATCAATCGGCGAAGGCTCAATAAGACCAGGAGCTGGAGTTCAAAAAGAATTACCAGCCGTTGGAGATTTGCACATAATAGGCATTGTAAATCTAAGCAGTGCAATGAATATGTCAGTTTTACAAAATACAAGGCTATCAGTCGTAATGAAAATGGCAGACCTAATAGCATCTGGAGTTCGTCACTGTAGTTGGGTATATTCTCACAAAAATAAACTTCAGAATAGATAAAAAGTTTTAATTTTTATATTGGTATTTTTCAGATAAGATTTATGGGTACTATTTGAACAATATAAAGAAATTTTGAATTGAAATAATATATATTTTTTATTTTAATCACAAAAAAGCTACCAAATAAATTTTTATATTTGATAGCACAATTTTTATTTAAACACAACACAATAATTGCCGTTTGGAGTTCTACACTTAGAGCATCTTACACATTTTGCTTTTTCCACATTGCCATTTTGCCATCTACTAATTAAATTTGGCTCTGCTAAAAGTGGTCTTGATATCGCAAAAAACTTGATAGATGTACTATTTGCAACATGATTAATAGTTTCTAAATTACTAAATCCTCCTACCGTAATTATTGGTAGTTGTACATATTTTGCAAGCTCTTTGGCATATTCAATAAAATAACCTTCCTTTTGAATTGCAAAATTATCAAAAACTTCACCAGTCATGCCTTTGGCTTTTCCATGAATATTCCCAGAAAGCTCAATAGCATCAACCCCAATTTCCTCTAGCTTTTTACATACTTCTATAACATCATTAAATTTTAATCCATCGTCCATAAAGTCTGTTGCAGTAATTTTAACCCAAATAGGAAACTCCAAACCAACTTTTTCTCTCATAGCCTCATATATTTCAATCAAAAATCTACTTCTATTCTCCAAATTTCCACCGTATTCATCAGTTCTTTTATTCAAATTTGGACTCAAAAATTGATTAATCAAATAAGTATGAGCCGAGTGAATTTCAATTCCATCAAACCCAGAAGCCTTGGCACGTCTAGCACTCTCACCAAAAGCTTCTACCACTAATTTAATTTCTTCTTTAGTCATCTCTTTGCCAAGTGTCCCCGTAGATGGTTCTTTTATAGAGCTTGGTGCAAAAATAATTCTTTCTCCAATATTATAAGTAGTTTTTGTTCCTCCATAAGCCACCTGTAATACAACTTTTGAACCATGTTTATGAATATTATCTGTCAAAACTTTATATTCATCTATAAAACTATCTTCATAAATTCCCATCATTCCAGCGTTCGGCTTTTCATCAGCCAAAATATTTGCATAACCTGTAATTATAATTCCAACTGCTCCTTTTGCAAGATTTTCATAAACTTGACTAAGGGGTGGTGTTAGATGCCCAGTTTCTGTTGCCAAATTTTCCCACGTAGCACTTCTAATAAAGTGATTTTTAGATTTAATTTTTCCAATAATTACCTCATTAAATAAATTCATATTGTTCTCCCCTCAAAAAAAGGCCAACCCCTAAAGGCTAGCCTGTTAAAAATTATCCGTTAATACGTCCAATTAGTTGTTCTTTTAAGTCTTCATATCCACTTTTTCCAAGAAGTGCGAACATATTTTTCTTATATTCTTCAACTCCTGGTTGGTCAAATGGGTTAATTCCTAGTAAATATCCACTTAAACCACAAGCTTTTTCAAAGAAATACACAAGTTTTCCAAAGTTGAAAGCGTTCATTTGCTCAACATTAATAATAATGTTTGGAACTCCACCATCAACGTGTGCAATAAGTGTTCCTTGGAATGCTTTTTGGTTTACAAATTCCATAGTTTGTCCTGATAAATAATTTAATCCATCTAAATCATTCTCAGCAGTTTTCATATCAACATCAAGCTCTGGATTTTCAATATTGATGATAGTTTCAAATAAGAAACGCCCACCATCTTGAATGTATTGACCAATTGAGTGTAGGTCAGTTGAGAAGTTTGCAGAAGAAGGATAGATACCTTTTTTATCTTTTCCTTCACTTTCTCCATAAAGTTGTTTCCACCACTCACCAAAATATTGTAAAGATGGCTCATAGTTTGCAATAATTTCTACTGGTTTTTGACGAGCAAGTAAAATGTTTCTTGCCATAGCATATTGGTAAGCAGGATTTTGAGTATAATCTTCATTTGCATACTCAGAAGCTCCCTCAGCTGCTCCAGCCATAAGCTCAGCAATATCAATTCCTGCAACAGCAATTGGAAGTAATCCAACTGGAGTTAATACAGAAAAACGCCCTCCAACATCATCAGGAATAGTGAAAGTTTGGTAACCTTCATCTTTTGCAAGTGTTAATAACGCTCCTCTTGCTTTATCAGTTGTTGCATAAATACGATCTTTTGCCCCATCTTTTCCGTATTTATTTTCCATAAACTCTTTGAAAACTCTGAATGCGATAGCTGGCTCAGTAGTTGTCCCAGATTTTGAGATAACGTTCACACTAACTTCTTTACCTTCACAAACATCAAGTAAGTTTCTGATATATTTTCCTGAAATGTTGTTTCCTACGAAATAAACTTCTGGAGTTTTACGCTTGTCTTTTGGTAAAACATTGTAAAACTGGTGGTTAAGTGCTTCGATACAAGCTCTAGCTCCTAAATACGATCCACCAATTCCAATAACAATTAAAACATCGCTATCAGCTTGAATTTTTTTACTAGCTTCTTGAATGCGTGCAAACTCTTCTTTATCATAATCGTTTGGTAAGTTTAACCAACCTAAAAAGTCTGCTCCAATTCCTGACTTGTCGTGTAACATATTGTGTGCAGTGTTTGCAAGTGGTTTTAAACACTCGAATTCATGTTGTGTGATACCTGCTTTAGAATAATCTACTGTGATTTTACTCATTATAAAACAACCTCCCTAGTAATTTTTACTTAAATTTGGACTACATCTCCCTTTAACTTTAACATATTGTCTTTATGTTTGCAAGTGTATATTTAATTAAATTCCCATATCTTCAATAATTTCAAAAATATCCGTGTCACTAATATTCACTTTGGGACGGCTCTTAGGTTTATAAACGTTCTTTAATGTATCATCGTCTTGAATTTGTTGCAATTTTAAGGAAATATTTTCAGATAAAGTAGCAGTTTCTTCCTTACTAATAGCACTTTCTTCCATATTTACTTGTTCTTGCATCTCAAGCAACAAAATTACACTATTTAATTCATTAGTCAAACGTTGAATTTCTTTATTTTCTTCGTTTTGTTGACGTTCAAATTGATGTTGATTAATCAAAAAATCTTTTACAATCAAAATTAATTCTTCTTTGGTAAATTTAATGCGACCAACAAAACCTAGACTTATAGAAAATAAACATATTACGATATTTAATCCTACATAAAAAATATTATTTAACTCTAATAAATAAATTCCCATTTGCAAAATCCATATACCTAAAATAACAAACTTTAGATAAACAGAGATATATTCTATAAGGCTAAATTTGAATATCCCAATATAATCTCTGGTAATTCTACGTCTTACAAACAAATCCACATCAGCTTGTCCATCATTAGAACGTTGTATCCCATTATAGTCTTCCAATAAATTACGTAAAAATTCAGTTTCAAGCTCTGATTTATAAACTTTGTTATCATTTAAAATAAGTACACTCGTATGGATTTTTGTAAAATAATTTCGCATCATATAGGTAGTTAGAAGCTGGACTAATATTAGAGCCACATTTAAATATAAAAAAAGTATAACCAAAATAATTCCTCCTTAAATAAAGTCAGTCATTTTGATTATACCATTTTTTCCTAAATTTACAATGTTAAATTTTTTCTATAATGCTGTTTATCATAGCTGTAGCATTTCTAGCAGCAAGCTCTGTAAAATCTTCAAAATTAACTTCTGCGCTATAATCAGCCTTATCAGAAATTGCTCGAATAATTACAAATGGAATTTGGTTTAGATAACAAACATGAGCAATTGCAGCCCCTTCCATTTCGGCACAATATGCTGTAAAAGTTGAATAAATATCCTCTTTAACTTCAATACTACACACAAACTGGTCGCCACTTGCAACTCTCCCAACATAAACCTCATGCTCTCCAGAAAGTGTATTTGCTGCCTCTTTTGCAAGCTCAATTAGTTGACCATCTGCCTCAAAAAATGATTTATCCATACGAGGAATAGTCCCTTTTGGGTCACCAAATGCCGTAGTATCCATATCATGTTGCACTGTGTCGCTAGAAATTACAATATCTCCAATATTGATATCTGGGTGTAATCCACCAGCAACACCAGTATTTATAATACAATCGACATTAAAATGGTCAATCAAAACTTGCGTACAAACAGCTGAATTCACTTTTCCAATTCCACATTTTACCACAACAACTTGTTTGTTTTTTAATGTGCCAGAACAAAAAGTCATGCTTGCTTTCTCAACAGTCTCTTCAATTTCCATCTTTCTTTTTAGTGCAATAACTTCTTCGTCCATTGCTCCTATAATTCCAATTTTTTGCATTAGTATCTCTCCTTGAATTTAAATTTCTCTAACATTGTATCACATTATTTTACTTTTGCACATTGAGTTTTTAACTTTGCAGTAATCAAATTTCTAAGTTTGTCTGGGTCGCTCTCCCAATACTCCTTAATATCTTCCATATTTTCGATTAAAGTATTTAAAAATAATTCAACCCATTTTGCAACTTGACTAGTAGAAAGTTGTGCAGAATTATATTTAATAGTAATTGTTCCTTGTAAGTAGTCAACTTTTACATGGTTAACACCTTGTAAAATATGGAAAAGTGGCACGATTTCATCTTCATAAAATTGCCAATCAGTAGATAATTGTTGAAGCCTTGCAGTATGTAGTTGCATTAAGCCATCTTCTTGATAAATGATTTTTAAATTAATATAGTTTTTGATGAACTGTTGTTTTAAACCCATTGTGGACACGCTCCCTTTACATACAAAATGCTAGCTGGAAACCCAACTAGCATCTGTTTATTTATTTAACTATTCCTGAATACTTCTCCTTAGTTGCTAAACCACCTCTTAGATGTCTTTCGGCTTTATTTAATTCTAAGATTTGTCTTGCTTCCATTGCTAACTTTGGATTGATTTTCTCTAGTCTCTCAGTAACATCTTTATGTACCGTACTTTTACTGATACCAAATTTCTTTGCTGTTTCTCTTACTGTAGCGTTTGAATTAATAATAAATTTAGCTGCTTCTATGGCTCTTTCTTCAATATATGGTTTCAAGAAAAGGCCCCCTTTTAAACTGACTCTTATTTAAATGATATGCCAGAAGATGACGATTTATTCCTACTAAATTACCAATATATGAAAAATTTTTAAATTTTTTTCAAATTTTAATATAAATAGGAAGGAAAAGCCCCTCCTATTTATGAAAAATTACTATTTACTAATTAAAAACTCTTCTGGGTTTACAACCTCGCCATTGTGTCTAACTTGTAAATAAATGTTACTTCCTTCAGATACAAAAGGTCCAGTTCCTGTTCCGATAGTCCCAAGGGTATCTCCAGTTTGAACTACCTGACCTAATAAATCCGAATTAATTACTCCATTTTGGAAACCATAAATACTCTCGTATCCGTTTCCGTGGTCAATCACCATAACCTCACCAATATTCCCAACATTAATTAACGTAGAAATTGAAGTAAAGTCTTTGGTAATGTCTACTACTACACCATCTGCAGGAGCAGTAACTGCCTCTCCAACTTCTCCATCAATACATATTCCAAAAGTACGCATAGTTTGGCTAAGTCCTTCACTAAACCAGTGAGCAGTGTTGTTATCCCTATATGGCACAATTATATTTCCGTCAATTGGCCAACTAAACATATCCTCATCATCAAAAAATGGTGATATATCTTGAGATGAAGTCGATGAGAAATTTTCTCCCTCAACTTCTGCTGTAGCATCAACATAAGCTTCATCATCAGAACTTGCCTCATCATTAGCAACAGTTGTATCATCTGCCACTTCATTAGTTGCATCTTCTGTTTCAATTTCATCAATTTCAGTTTCTTCTACATCATTTGAGCTTGAAATTTGCTCAGACATAGCAGCAACTAGTTCCTCTTCATCATCGTCAGTTGAAATAAATACATCTTCAACTCCAGCATCTTCAGAAACTATAGCTTCCATAGAGTCCTCAAACTCATTTTCGTAAATTTCACTAAAGAAATCATCTGGGTCAATATCAGAAAAATCATTCAGGTAATAATCATATGAATAATCGTAAGAAAAGCTAGGCTCTGTAAAAATAGCCTCACTACTTACTGGCTCACTCACCTCATACGGTTCAGGTTGCATACTACCACTTGAGTCTGGCATTAAAAATACCGTTGCGATTGCTCCTAAACTGATTGTTCCTACTGCTAAATAAAACCCATAATTTTTAAAGAATTCTTGTAATTTGTCTTTGTTCATTCTTTAACACCTCCAACGATTAGATTATCGCCAGAGATTTTTGCTTTTATACAACTAAAAAAAATTTTTTTATTTATTCCATAAAAAATACGATATCAACACCCGAAAAATAGTGTTTTAAAATATCTCGATAAGTAGCTCCAGCCATTGCCATTTCATTAGCGCCGTTCTGACTAAGCCCCAAACCATGACCACTTCCATTCACCAAAAAATTTATTTTTTTATCTTGAATATCTAACGTAATATTACTAGAATTCAATCCAAAAATTTCCATAAATTCTTCTTCATTTAAAATAATACTCCCAAATTGGATTTGTTGAATGTGACCACTTTTATCCTTTTGAACGATTTGAATTTGCTGAGCAATATAATTAACATCTAAAATACTATTAGGATAAATACTCTCTAACATTTGCACAATTTGCTCCTTAGAATAGGAAACAACTTGAACTTGAACATCACAAGGACTCTCAACAGCCTTCAAATAAGGGACATCAACCCCATACACATCAACGGCATCACGAGTATAACCACCACTTTCACGGTGATAAACAGGTTCAATTATCTCTCCATCATACTGCAAAATCTCATTAGTTGTATCATATAGAGCCAGTCTATATAATTCATAAACTTCTTCATAATCTTCTTTCCACAAATCTCTCATCTGATTTATAGTGAGTGCCTCAAACTGACTCTCACCCTTGCCATCAGCTTGATTTTTCATATAAGTACGCAAAATTACAGCATTAGCACGAACAGCTTCATAATGATAATAAACAGGAACTTCCTTTGCCAAAATACCTATCATCTCTTGTTCTAGGAGCAATTTCTCCTCATCTTGCGCCACAGTTTGGGTACTCATAGCCTGTACGACTTCTTTTTTATGATGCCCACCAAACAAAACTATCGTTGCAGGTATACACACCAAACACAACAAAATACCACCAAGATAAGTAAGTATTCTTTTCATTTTATCGCCTCCAAGTATCTATTATTAATATTATATGAAATTTAAATTAATTTAAGACTAATCCCAATAAAAATATTTTTTTAAAATTAAGAAAAAAATATTTACAAATATTTACAAATACGTAATAGTTAATAAGTTTTTTTAACCCAAACTTAACCCAATTATAAATTTATTTACTTTTTGTTTATATTTTATTGGTAAACATATGATATATTATTTTTTGTTAGTAAATAAATTTTATATGAAGAAAGTGAGTATATACAATGAAATTAGAACAATTCAAAGAGCTTATGGCTAGCACTCAAGTTTTAAACTGTGGAGTAACATTCAAAGATGGAACGGAAAATTTATTTCCAATTTTTGGATACAATATTAACATATGTGGCGAAAATACTGTAGTAAATTTACAAAGTTTATCAGCATATGAGAGGTATAGTTGTTTTATGATTGATGATATTGAAAGTATGCATCTTGATGGCTCGGAACTTAAACTTAATCTTGCATACACCCCGTGTCAAATTAAATATACTGTTACAGATGAAATTTTAGACCGTACTACATATCCATCAATGTTAGGAATGTATTATACTGTTAAAATGAACTTAGAAAATACAGTTCAAGTAAATATTTTAAACGATAAATACAACAAAACTTTTGTAATTAATACTTTTGAATTAAACCTTTCAACGCTAAATCTATTAGATTGTTACACAAAAGAAAGTTTTTCAATGCCAACACAAAAAATTAAATCTATGGACATGACTATTAAAACTGATGGAAAAGTATTTGTAGACGTTCATACTATGTAAAAAAAAAGCTATAGACCTAAAAAGTTTATAGCTTTTTTTGAGTTCTTTCCTATTATATAGCAAATTATATAGCAAATCAAATTTATATATAACTATCCTTACAAATAAAACAATATATATTTACTACTTCAAAAATACACATCAATATCCAAATCTTAAAATAACAAAAATCTCATACCACTTTTCCTAATAACTTTCTAAAGCTAATTTCAAAAATCGTGATGATCGTACATTTTTGTCAGCTTTTAAGTTGACCTTAAAACTATATTCTATCTGTTATTTTGCTCCTTAATACAACTACTACTACCTTCTTAATACAGTGATAACTTAATAAATTTATTTTATTTCAAAAAATATCATCACTATAAACCTTGATTTTTCAATGATTATCTATTATTTTTAAATAAAATCCAAAAATCTTATTGACAAATTTGTTTCCATATACTACTATTGTATTAATCACTTAATACAAAGTTACATTAATACAATAAGGAGGTGAGGTATGGCTTGGGAGTTTAATTCTGACAAACCAATTTACTGGCAAATAGTAGATATTATTAAGTTTGAAATTATTATCGGCAAGTATAAAAATGGTGAAAAACTAAGTTCTGTTAGAGAATTTGCACAAGAAGCAGGCGTTAACCCAAATACAATGCAAAGAGCATTTACAGAATTAGAACGAGAAAATTTGGTATTTAGCGAAAGGACAAATGGAAGATTTGTAACGGAGGATAGGGATTTGATTAATAGATTTAGAGAAGAATATGCACAAAATTGTATTGAAAAAATTACTAAACAACTTTTAGATTTGGGATATAGCAAAGAAGAATTACTGTCATTATTACAAAAAAATATCGAAAGTGAGGTCACTAAAAATGATTGTACAGTTTAAAAATATTAGTAAAACTTATAGAAAAAAAGTAGCTCTTAATAATGTAAACATTGAAATTCCAGAGGGTAGAGTAGTTGGATTGTTAGGCCCTAACGGAAGTGGCAAAAGTACAATGATTAAACTTATGAACGGACTTATTCAACCAAACCATGGGAAAATTTTGATTGATGGCAAAAAAATTTCACAATCAACCCATAACTTAATTGCATATTTACCAGAAAGAACTTATTTAAATAATCATATGAACGCTATACAATTAATAGATTTTTTTGGTGATTTTTATAGTAATTTTAATAAAGAAAGAGCTGTGTCTATGTTAAAAGAGCTTAATATTAACCTAGAAGACAAACTTTCTACTATGTCAAAAGGAACTAAAGAAAAAGTTCAACTTATTTTGGTTATGGCCAGAGATGCCAAACTTTATATATTAGATGAGCCAATTGGAGGGGTTGACCCTGCTGGAAGAGATTATATTTTGGGGACAATTATTAGAAATTATGACCCAGAAAGCACTCTAATTATTGCAACTCATCTTATTCAAGAAGTTGAAAATATTTGTGATGATATTATTTTTATCCACAATGGGATTATTAAACTTCATGGCAATGTTGATGACTTACGAGAAGAAAACGGAAAATCAATTGATAACTTATTTAGGGAGATGTTTAAATGTTAGGTAAATTATTAAAATACGAAATAAAAGCAACAGCCAGAAACTTTTTACCTATATATGCACTTATACTGTCGATTGCATTTGTACAAGGGTTAATTGGATTTGATATAACAGCAATTTTTCAATTTACATTAGTAAAACAGTTACTAGTTTTTGCGTTTGGAGCGTTATATATTGCACTATTTGTCACAACAATTATCGTTGTAATTCAGAGATTTAATAAAAATTTACTAGGTGATGAAGGATATTTAATGTTTACATTGCCAGTTTCGCTAAGAGATATTATTTTATCAAAACTAATAGTAGCTTGGTTTTGGATTATTTCTAGCTATGTAGTAAGTGGGATTGCTCTTTCACTATTTTCAATTCGCACAGGAATTATAGGAAAAATCCTCAAAGAAATGTTTAAATATACACCAGAAGTAAGTTTTATAAATGTATTAATAGGAGCAGGAGTTTCAAAAACAACTATATATTCAGCATTTATTAAATTAGGACAACTAGCAGTATGCTCATTATTAGCAATGACTACAATAATTTTAATGGTGTATTTTGCATTATCAATCGGCAATATGAATAAGTTTAAACGCATAAAATATTTTGTAGCAATTACTGTATTTTCAGTATTAAACTTTATTAAAACATTAATTCAATTTAGAATTTCATGGGATTTATTAAAACAGGTTATGGACACGAATAATCAAACATTTCTATTAGGTCTAAATTCATTTATAAATGTCCACACAATTTTTACATTTATATTCTGTATAATTATGTTTGAAGCAACAAATTATGTTTTGAATAAATATTTGGAATTATCGTAGAAAGGAGAATAATTATGTCAAAAATATTTTTAGGAATTGTTCTAGCTGTAGGAGCGTTATTTGTTGTTAATGACAGAGTTTTTGTAAATGGAGTTGAAGAAACTATTGGCAATGTAAATATTTCAGATGTGATGAATTCTTTTTTTAATGAATTCCAATTTGATATTCACTACAATTTCATAGATATTTCTAGTACACCAAACGGGGTGCAAACCTTTGAAAATATTACAAAAATCGTTAGCAACTCATCATATATATCAATCAATATTGAAGAGGCAGACGTAAATAAAGTTACAGTTTTTGATACTAGTTCAGTTTATTCAAGTTTAGAAACATTGGATAGAAATCAACTTTATTCTACAGATGGAATTTTATACTTTGAAAGTGCAACTAATTCTAACGTTCAAAAAGGTCAGGGGGAACTCCTAATTCAAGTTCCTAAAGGTTCAAATTTTGACTTAGATATTGATTTAAATTTTGGAGAATTAAATTACGCAACATCAGCAGGAAATGAACTAATTTTAACAAGCAGTTTTTCAGATATCAATATTGAAGCACCGTTTAATGAAATCGAAATTGAAATTGATTTTGGTAGTATAAATTTTGAAATTGACCAAAATACAACTCAACTAGAAATTATGCTTGAATTTTCTGATGCAATAGTTAAAGTTCACGAAGGAACATTATTTAATGTTGATACAGATATGGATTTTGGTTCATGCAATATATTAGCACCAACTAGTTCAGCAGGTTTTACGGCCAAAGCTGTTGGTGGATTTTCGGATATAACTTTTAATTAAAAGGAAGGGGTTTAACAAATGAAAAAATTATTAGGGGTAAGTTTATTAGGATTAGGAATGTTAGCAATTAGTCAAAATTCATTATTTGCAGACAGTTCGGAATATTTAAGTTCATTTAATAATATTAAAGTGGAAAGTGATGCAATAGAGCTTAAAATTAGCCGTGGGGAAGAATTTTATATTGATATCGAAGTTCCTAAAAAAGAAGGAAAATTTTCATATGAAGTAAAAAATGATACTTTATACATTGAACATGAGTTTCCTTTTAACAAAAAATATTTCTCTTGGTTTGCTGGGTCTAGCGATAATTACATTTATAATGTAGAAATTTTTATTCCAGAGGACGTAGATTTAAATGAAATTGATATTGAAGCAAATATTGGTGCTGTTGGAATTTATGACCTTTCAATAGATACATTAAAAATTAATTCTACTATGAGTGCTGTCGAACTAGAAGAAAATGTATTAAAAAATATTGATATAGATACAACAATGGGTGCTGTTAAAATTGTTGGAACTCTAAATGGTACAACGAATATTGATACAACGATGGGTGCTATTTCAATTTCAGGAAATTTATATGGATATACAAATATTGATACAAATATGGGTGCTGTTGATATTGTAGGAAATTTAAATGGAAGCACTGATATAGATACAACGATGGGGGCTATTTCAATTGCAGGAAATTTGAATGGTGATACAAATATTGATGCAAATATGGGGGCTATTATAATTGAAACTCCTCAAAGTGAACATGAATTTAATTACACTTTAAAAAGTTCAACTCCAGCAATTTTACTCAATAACCAGTCTTTAGGAACATCTTACCAAACTAAGGATACTAATTTGAGTTCAAACTTAAATATTTCTGTAACTTTAGGCTCAATTGAAATTTATACAAAATAACAAAAAAACTCTAGCTGATTATTAGTTAGAGTTTTTTTAAATAGCTTTGTATAATAATATTAATTTTTGGTAATCATCTTAAAAATACTATAGAAAAAATAAAATAACCCTAATTTTATCCATTATTTATAATGAGTTTCCATTTATGTAAGCTAAATTTTAATTATAATTTAAAAATATAAATTTTTTATAAAGAATTTTATTGACAATTTTAATCTTTATGATAAAATTTTAGTGGGTGATATATTAGAACAAATAACAAAGGAGAAAAATTTATGGAAGAGTTTAAAAATAAACAAATTGAAGCTACCAAAAACTTAGTAGATAAAGGGGTAACCTCAACCAAAGGCCTTGTAGATAAAGGGGTGACTTCAACCAAAGGATTTGTAGGCAGAAAAGTTAATGAAGCGATGAATTTTATTCAACAATTAGCATTAGTAACACTTGGAGTGTTGTTGATTTTTGGGCTATTTAAATATTTTGTTTTTTCAGGCAAAGTTGAACCTATCTCACCGTTTCGTAATATAGAAATTGAAGCTGATGCGATTGCACTAAAAATCAGTCGTGGAGATAAATTTCACCTAGATATCGAAAGGGATAAAGATGATAATATTTTATCATATGAAGTATTAGATGATACTTTATACATTGACCATGAAGTTGCTTCCAAAAAATTCTTTTCATGGTTTGGAAGTGATGCCGAAACTTATGTATACAATATCGAAATTTTTATTCCTGAAGAAACAGATTTAGGAGATATTAATATAATTGCTAGAAACGTTGCTACTATTGAGATTGACGACGTTTTGACTAACCAATTAAATATTACAACACACATTGGAGCTATCGAATTTAAAGGTGAAGTTATTTCAGATACTAACATTACTACTAATATTGGGGCTGTTGTAATAGAAGGAACATTAAACGGAACAACGAATATTGATACAGAGATGGCCACTATTGAAATCACAGGAGAGGTAAATGGTGAAACTACTCTTAATAGTAACAAAGGAACTATATTAATCAATGGTTCTATTGATGGACAAACTGATATTAATAACATTTTAGGAGCTGTTGAAATTACAGGGAAATTATCTGGTGATATGAATATTAATACTGAATTTGGAGCTATACTAATTGATACTCCTCAAAATAGATATGATTTAGATTATCATTTAAGTAGCTTAATTCCAGCAATATATTTAAATGAAACTTCTGTTGGAACATCATATAACACTTTTGATGCTGAAGCAATCGCAACTTTAAATATAAATGTTGAAAAAGGAAGCATTGAAATTTCTACAAAATAGCTAAAAGACTTTAACTTTATGGATTAAGGTATTTTTTTGAACATAAATATAATATAAATAAAATTTTAAGAGGTGAAATTATGAGTATCTCAATTAGCCCACCATTTATCAATATTAATATTGAAGTTCAAGCTATGGATATCGAAATTTTAAAGGGAACTGAGTTTAAAGTTAACGTTTCCTCACCTATTGATAATCCTAGATTATTTTTTTCACAAGTACAAAATGGAACTTTAATCATCAAGCAAAATCAAGACTGGTATAAATTTTTAGCAAGTAAAATAAATCAAGCTCCTTATAAAGTTATAATATATTTACCTGAGTATACTTTTTTGGATAATCTAAACATTTCAACAGGTATGGGTAGTGTCAGCATTTCAAACGTATATATTAAACATATGAACCTAAATTTAGGGGTTGGTGACCTTCGTACAGCCAAAATTTCTTGCTCCCAACTTAAGGTTGATGCTGGAGTTGGAAACGTATTCCTTGATGGACAATTTAACGGAGATATTGAAGTTAACGCTGGAGTTGGAAAGGTTGAAATTGATACACGCCAACGGTTTGAAGATTTTAATTATAACATTACAGCAGGTGTAAAATGTATCAATATTAATGGAATAACTACCCCCAAAGATTTTAGTAAACATTTTGATGATGCCATTTATAATATCAAAATTGAGGCAGGAGTTGGAAGTATTCAAATTTATACAAATCTCTAATTCATTGACATATAATTGCTTTTATTATATAATAACTAAAATATAATACGGAGGCAAAAATATGAACCGTGATGATAATTTTGAAAAGTTTAATGCCAAATTTCAATAAAAAAAGGACTTTAGCCTTCTAATTCGCTAAAGTCCTTTTTAGTTGATACTTAACTTTTTGACCAACAAAAATAGCTACTGCACCCAAAACTATATCTTTAATTAAATAAACTCCACCTACTCCAATGCCCATAATTACAGCTTCTGCAAATGAACTTTTTGTGATAAATGCAAGTTGCACAATTCCCACCAAATATTGAGATATCAAAGAGATATACACAATTCCAATTTTGATTTTTTTATTAGAAAAATTAGATGCAATTCCTGAACCAAAAGCCAATAATATAAATCCAAAAATAAAACCTCCAGTAGCTCCAAATAATGCCCCAAAACCACTTCTACCCCCTGAAAATACTGGTATTCCAACTGCTCCTAACAAAATATAAACTAAAATACTCATCGTACTTAACTTTGCACCAAAAATTGTGCCTAATAAAATCGCTCCAAAGCACTGCAATGTAAGGGGTACAACAGGAAAAGGTATAGAAATTTGGGTTAGGACAGCCATTATAGATGCACCCATTGCCACAAATATTAAATCTTTTGTTGATAATTTCATAATTAAACTCCTCTCTAATTTAGTAGCTCTATTATAAACTAGTTTCTAATTTTTGACAATATATTTTAAATATCAAAGTATTATTTTTTGCATAAAAAAAGGCTATAAACTATAGTTTATAACCTAACTCACATTATTTAAGTGCGCCTTTTGAACGAAGATAAAGTTCTAATTTCTTCTTTTTGATATTATGAAAAGTTTCTGCTTGGTCTTGAGTATTAAAGCTAATTAGCCCACAAGTTCTAGCCCCTTTTAAAATTTCACGTACCTCTTCTGGTGCTAACTTTGTTTTATTTGAAATATCACGAACGCTAGGCGCACCATTGTAAAAAAGTTTTAATATATCTAATGCTTGATTATCCATTAAAATTGTTCCTCTCTCTAATTAAATTGCCTGACCAGTTTCGGCCATAGTATTTGTTGTTTCTTCGCTTAAAGTTGCCTCCACATCTTGAGGAATTTCAAGGCGTTTCATATATCTTTGGTAATATAAAAATAGTGGAATTGATGCCGAAAGCCACGCTATTGGGTCAGATAAACAAATCCCTGTAAATCCAATGAATGCAGGCAATGTATTAGCTGCTAATGCACGTGCCACAAGCTCAAAAAATCCAGCCATCATAGGCATAAAAGATTGCCCCATCGCTTGCAAAGCATTTCTATATACAAAAATTTGACCAAGTGGCACATAAAAGATTGCTGCATACAACAACACTTCTTGCGAATATACAAAAATTTCATCTCTAGGATTTTCTAGGAACATTCCAACCAAAGGTTTACCAAATAAAATTAAAATGGTAGCAGCAATAACACTAGTTACAACGCTAACTTTTGTAATAACTTTTACCCCTTCTTTAATTCGGTCAATCCTTCCAGCTCCTAGGTTTTGCCCAACATAAGTAGCAACAGCCACTCCATAAGTAATTACAGGTTGCATTACAAGTTGAACTACTTTTGAAGCCGCAGTATAAGCCGCAACCACTGTAGAACCAAAGCTATTAATTGCTCCTTGCACAGTCATAATTCCAATTGCAGTTATTGAAAATTGAAGTGCCATCGGAAATCCTGTACAAATATGCATCTTATAATAATCTTTTGGAACGTTGAAATCTTCTTTTTTAAGCTTAAATGCATCAAATTTTTTGTAACTATAAATTAAGCATAAAATTGCAGAAATCCCTTGAGATACATTAGTCGCATAAGCAACCCCAGCAACTCCCATATCAAGCTGAAGAATAAAGACTATGTCTAATATTATATTCAATATACATGAAATAATTAAGAAGTATAGAGGAGTTTTACTATCTCCCAAAGCCCTCAAAATTCCAGCAAACATATTATATCCAACTTGTGTAAAAATCCCTGCATAAATAACCGTAATATAGTCACTTGCATATACAAAAACATCATCAGGTGTTTTCATCATATGTAGTAAAGGTTGAACTAGTTGCATCATTACAAGTGTTGTAAGCACCGTAAAAATCCCTGATAATATAATATTACTAGCTATAGCCTTCTTTACTCCAGCATCATCTTTTGCCCCAAACCTCTGGGCTACCAAAACAGCAAAACCACTTGTTAATCCAATCAAAAATCCACCAATCAAAAACACCATAGAGCCTGCCGAACCAACTCCTGCCAATGCCTTTTCACCAAGAAATTTTCCAACAATTATCGTATCAACCATACTATATAATTGCTGAAACATATTTCCGATTAAAAGGGGTATCGAGAAACTTAGAAAAAGCTGTAACGGCTTCCCTTGTGTCATATCGTTTGTCATGATCCATCTCCTTATCTTTATAATCCTAACATATTATAATGGGTTTTAACAAAATATACAATGGATTTTTCAACTTTTTATTTATGATATGGTTCATTATTTTGAATGCGATACCCCCTATAAATTTGTTCCAGCAACATGACCCTAAAAAGTTGATGTGGAAAAGTCATTTTAGAAAAACAAAGTTTGTAATTTGCACGCTTTATAACACTCTCACTAAGTCCAAGCGAACCACCAATCACAAAAACTAAATGACTACTTCCAGTTATTGCCCGTTCTTCTAAAAAATATGCAAAATCTTCGGAACTTATCATTTTTCCTTGCAAATCTAGCGCAATAACAAACGATTGGTCGCTAATTTTGTTTAATATTTTGTTGCCTTCCTTATCACGAATTTGAGTTTCTTCCTTATTAGAGGCATTATCTGGAGTTTTTTCATCAGCCAGCTCAATAATATTTAATTTGATATAACGGCTAAGGCGCTTGCTATACTCATCAACTGCCTGTACCAAATATTTTTCCTTAAGTTTCCCCACACAAATAATATCTATTTTCATTTTATATTCTCCTAAAACAAAAATACCCTTTGTGACAAACGCCAATAAAGAGTATTTCAAACCGATTATTTTCATCTTAATATTATACCATTTTCAGCAAAAATGCGCAATGTCTTTTTAATCGACAGTTTCAAATTTCTTTTATAGACATTGATGTTACAAAATAGTATAATGAAGAAAAATTTGGAAAGGAAAATTTTATGAATTATTTAAAAAATGCACCGTATGAAATTCAATTAGAAGCTATAAAAAATGACGGAAGTAATATTCGTTTTATCCAAAATCCAACCGAGGAATTACAACTTTTAGCTATAAATACAACTATTTTTAATTTAGCTTTTATTAAAAATCCAACCAAAAAAGTTCAGTTGGAGAGCGTAAAAATTAACTGGACAGCGCTCAACTATATTAAAAATATTCACCCTGATATAATTAAATATATTAACAATGTTAGCGAAGATGAAAAAATTATTGGTGTTAGACAATATATTCTAGCGATAAAATTTCTGCGTAATCCATCAGAAAAAATTCAATTAGTCCTAACTGAAAAAGAGCCTTTTGTGCGTTTTTTTATGCACGTTAAAAATGTTCCCGAAAGTATTCAATTAAAAGTAATTAGCTTTCACCCTCACCATATTAAATCTTTAAATAACGCTACTGAAACTGTGCAATTTAAAGCTATAAACCAATTAGCCACTTCAATTTTATCTATACAAAATCCTACTAAAAAAGTTTTGAAGCAGGCAATTCCTACTCTTAATGACGAATTACTATGCAAATTAATTAGGCAAAATTACAAGGTCATTCCTTATATAACAAATGCTAGTGAAAAAGTTCAACTTTATATCATAAATCATAGGGCTAGACATATTCAACATATTGTAAATCCAACCTACAAAGTTCAAAAACTAGCTATTTCTCTTGCTCCTCGTACTATAGGATATATCCAGAATCCAAATAAAGAATTACAATTACTAGCCGTGACTAAAAACGCATGGGCAATCAGATATATTCAAAATCCTTGTGAGGAAGTTATAAATATTACTAAAACCTATTAAATTTTTAGTTTAGATATTAACTTTATACGTCCTTTGCGATATAATATATATTGGTCGATATATAAAATATACAATAAATAAAGGAGAAATTTATGCAAAATTTAAATAACGTTTCATACCAAGCTCAATTAGAAGCTGTAAGAAAAGATTGGCAAGCAATTGGCTACATAGACAACCCTTCTGAAGAACTCCAACTTACTGCAATTGCAAAAAATTGTAAAGCACTATCACTCATCAAAAATCCTTCTGGAAAAATCCAAATGTGTGCTATTTCTAAGTTTGGACTTGCCATTCAATATGTAAATAATCCCTCTGAGGAGCTTCAACTTATGGCAACTTCAGCATATAGCTGTGCAATTGAATTTATCCAAAATCCTTCTGAAGAGGTACAATTAAACGCTGTTAAACAGTATGGTCAATCTATCCGATTTTTAAACAATCCTTGTGAAAAAATTAAAATAGCTTCGGTTGAACAAGACGGTATGGCCATTGGATACATCGAAAATCCTTCCGAAGAACTCCAATTTAAGGCAATCAATCAAAATGGGTATGCCATTGAATTTATTGATAATCCGTCTGAGGAACTTCAACTTAGTGCAATTTCAAAAAATAGTATGGTCATTGGAGTTATTCAAAATCCTTCTGAAAAAGTTAAAATTAATGCTATCAAAAATAATGCCCTCTCTCTTGGTCAGATTAAAAATCCTTCGCCACAACTTGAGTTAATGGCCCTAAAACAAGAGGGTAACGCCCTACAATTTATTGCAAATCCTTCTGAGGAATTGGAACTTTTAGCCGTAAAACAAAACGGTATGGCCATTGAGCATATTATTAATCCATCAAAAAAGCTCCAACTTATGGCGATTAACCAAACAGGTCACGCAATTAAATCTATGAAAAATCCTTCTGAAGTTGTTCAACTTACTGCCGTTAAGCAAAACGGTATGGCCATTGGGTATATCAAAAATCCATCGCAAAATGTTCAGCTTGCAGCAGTAAAGCAAAATGGTTTAGCTATTGAACATATTAAAAATGCAGCTGAAATTGTGCAACTAGAGGCCATTCGTCAAAACGGCTTAGCTATTATTCACATTAAAAATCCTTCTGAGAGACTTCAATTAGAAGCTGTAAGCCGAGATGGTTTTGTAATTCAATATATCAAAAATCCTTCTGAAACTATACAACTAGAGGCTGTTCGTCAAAATGGTTGGGCCATTCAATACATTGAAAATCCTACTCGTCAGGTTAAAATTACAGCGAGCAGTAGAACGGGAATTCGCCCAGAACGTATGACAAATACCCTTATTTAATTTTATATTATATACCAAATTAGAAATATTCCCAAAATACATTCTGTAAAAGAGTGTATTTTTTTATTTAATTTTTTGAATTCTTAACTAAAATTAGGACAGATTTGTAACATCATCACGATTTTTAGATTTCACCTTTTGGAATTAGCTTATTTTTACGCAAATAAAGAGGACAAATTTGTAACATCTTCATGATTTTTAGATTTCACCTTTTGGAATTAGCTTATTTTTACGCAAAAAAATAGAACAAAAAATTAGTTTTATATCTAACTTCCTTGTTCCATATTTGCAAATTTGGTATATTGTCCAAGCCAGACAAGTTCTATCGTTCCTGTTGGACCATTTCTTTGTTTTGCAATAATTACTTCTCCAATATTTTTCTTTTCTGTATCAGCGTGATAGTATTCATCACGGTATAAAAACATTACAACGTCAGCATCTTGTTCAATAGCTCCACTTTCTCGTAAATCTGATAACATTGGTCTATGGTCTGAACGAGCTTCACAGGCCCTTGAAAGTTGTGAGAGTGCAACAACTGGGGCATCAACTTCTCTTGCTAGAGCTTTTAGTGAACGAGATATTTCTGATATTTCTTGTTGTCTTGAGTCAGAACGCCCACTTCCACTCATTAATTGAAGGTAATCTATCATAATTAAATCTAATCCTTTTTCCATTTTTAATCGTCTACATTTTGCGCGCATTTCCATTATTGAAATACTTGGTGTGTCGTCAATAAAAATATCTGCTGCTGTCAAATCCGGAATAGCTCTTGCTATTTTATCCCAGTCTTGCGTTTCTAAATTTCCAGTTCGCACCTTTTGTGCATCAACCATAGCATGGGCGCACAACATACGGTTTACTAGTTGGTCTTTTGACATCTCTAGGCTAAAAACTGCTACCTTTTTGTTGTGCGTCATGGCAGCAGTCTGAATAATATTAAGTGCAAAAGCTGTTTTTCCCATAGATGGTCTTGCGGCAATAAGTATAAGGTCACTTGGTTGCATACCTGCTGTTTTGTAATCTAAATCGGTAAATCCTGTAGGCACTCCAGTAACTCCTCCCTTATTTATATGGGCTTGTTCCATTTTATTTATAGACGTTACGATAATTTCATTTATATGTGCAAAATCTTCAGTATGCCTATTTTGAATAACATCAAAAATTTCTTTTTCAGCAAATCCCATTATATCTGGAACTGGTTCGTTTGCTTCAAAACTTTTAGCTGTAATATTTTGGCTTGCCTGAATTAATCTACGCAAGTTGGCTTTATCTTCTACAATCTTAGCATACTGTCTAATATGTGCTGAAGTTGGAACGTTTGCTCCTAATTGGGCAAGATAGGAGATACCCCCTACCTGCTCAATTACTCCATTTTCTTCTAATTTATCCTTTATTGTAACTAAATCTATAGGCTGATTTGTCGTATATAAAGATAAAATTGCTCTAAAAATTTCTTGATGGTCTGGTCTGTAAAAGTCGTTAGGCCTAAGGATTTCACTAGCTATAACAACAGCATCATAATCCATGATAATAGCACCTAATACAGACTGTTCCGCCTCTATATTATGGGGTGGTACTCTCATTGACTGTTGTTCCATAGCTACTCTCCTTTTGGCCTATGCCAAATTTAATTTAAGCGCCAACTGTTTGAACAGTCACATCAGCAGTAACTTTTGGGTGTAACTTAATCCCTACAGTTATCGCCCCCACTGCTTTAATTGGGTTATCTAAATGAATTTTTTTCTTATCAACCTTAACATCAAAAGTTTCTTTAATACTATCTGCAATTTCTTTTGTAGTTACAGAACCAAAAACTTTTCCACCTTCTCCAGTCTTAATTGGAATAGTAACTTTTTTCTCATGGATAGTATCTTTAACACTTAGTGCAAATTCGTACTCCTCTTGAGCTTTTTTATCTTCAGCCTGCTTGCCAAGTTTTCTTTGGTTAAGATTTACAGCGTTTGCCTCAACCGCTAAACCTTTTGGAATTAGAGCGTTATTTGCGTATCCATCTTTTACTTCCAAAATATCGCCTTTTTTACCTACTTTTTTTACATCTTGTGTTAATATAACTTTCATCTTATTCACCTTCCTTAATATGTTTATCAATAGTTTCTTTAAGCTTTACAATAGCATCGTCCATTGTGGTATCTTTTAGTTGAGCGCCTGCAATATTTTTGTGGCCACCTCCACCCAACATTTCCATAATTAGCTGGACATTCATACATTCTCTAGCCCTTGCACTAATTAAAATAGTATCTTTTTGTAGAGTTAAAACAAAGCTACCCTCAATATTTTTGATATTTAAAAGTTCGTCTGCAACTTGAGCTGCAACAAGATTTGCATAATAACTATCTGCCTCTACCGTTGCAATTGCAAGATTTGTTTGATAAATTTGCACCTCTGAAATTGATTTGGCCTTAATTTTGCAAAGTTCCATATCATTTTGAAATAGTAACTGAACACGATTACTATTTGCTCCTGCCCTTCTTAAAAATGCGGCAGCTTCAAAAGTTCTCACTCCAGTTTTGAACACAAAATTTTTTGTATCCATTGTTATTCCAGCAAGTAGAGCATCAGCTTCTAGTGGGGTAAGCTTAATTTTTTCAGAAATATAATTTAAAATCTCAGCAATCATTTCACAAGTTGAAGAAATAAACGGCTCTATATAACTAAGAACAGCATTATCAATATAATCTGTATTTCTTCTGTGATGATCAAAAATCACTATTTTCTTTGCATAATCAACAACTTCAGGTACTTCTAAATAACTTTTTCTATGAGCATCAACAACAACCAACAAAGACTCGGCTTGAATTTTTTGTAAAGCCACCGTTCCTGATATGAAAATTCCTTTATACTCTTCTTGCTCCATTATTCTATCATAAAGTGACTCAATAGCATAGCTAGGAGAATTTAAAATAATATGGGCTTTTTTCCCTATAAATGTTGCCGCACGATACACTCCAATAGCAGCCCCTAAGCAATCCATATCCATATTTCGATGCCCCATAATATACACATCTTCTGAATTTTGAAGCAACTCTTTAAATGCATATGCTTTAAGTCTTGCCTTAACTCGAGTACTTTTTTCAACTTCTTTAGTTTTTCCACCATCAAATGTGTATTTATCGTTATCTTTTATAATTGCTTGGTCTCCTCCACGTGCCAGAGCCAAGTCTAGTGCAATTTTTGCATCTTCTTGAGATTGAACTAAAGTACTTTTATGCGTACCAATACCAATACTAATCGTAATTGGCAAATCATTTTTCATTTGAATTGCCCGAATTTCATCTAAAATCTCAAATTTTTTTTCATTCATAGCAATTAAATCCGTTGCTGTAAAGAAAAAAATGTACTTATCTCTATCATATTTGGTAATTGCTGTGTTGTGTTGCAAAAACCAAGTACTTAATTTTCGGTGAATAACTGCCTCTAACATTGGTTGTTTAAATTCTTCCACCGATTGCATAACCTCATCGATATTATCCACACTCAAATACCCTACAATTGGTTGTTGAGCTTTAACTTGCTTTTTGAGCAAAACTTCCTGTGTTGTATCCAAAAAATAAAATACATATCTTGGTTCAGCCAATGTAACTTTATCATGATAACTTTCTATTACAACATCATAATATTTATCACCAATATTTACACTATACTCCAAAATATCTCCCCTTTTTGGAAAATCTTCTGGTAGCTGTGGAATTAGCATATCAATATTTGTTCCAATTAAATCTTCTTCACAAATTTCATTAATAAATGCATCATTTAACCACCAAATTACTCCATTTTTATCAATAGCTAAAATTGGTAATTTAAAATAAATAAATAAATTTTTTCTGATTTCTGATATTGCTCCTACTTGCATCAATAGTTCATCTTGCATCTTTTTTTCTATAGTATTACATAATTTTGTAAGGTAAACCAATAATACAAACATCACTAAACATAGTTGCCAGCCTATAATTGCGTCAAAATATACTAATATAAAAGATTGCATCATACCTAATAAGACACAAATCTGTACACCTCTTAAAATTCTTCTTGAGTATACGAAAGTTGTGGCATTCTTTTTCATATATTTTACCTTTCTTAAATTTATCTTTACAAAAAATATAAGCTAAATTACTATATCCACTTTACGATAATTAAACATAGTATCTACTACCCCTAAAATTATTAATATTGTTGGGTATAGCATAAAAAGCATTACCCCTGTTGATACACCAAAAAAATAAACTACACTATTAATATTCTTAGTTTTTAATACATGAATTAAAGCACATAATCCAACGAATTGATATAAAATATTTATTAGAAAAAATATATTAAGACCTAACATTGAAGTTATTCCACTCCCTTGAGATAAAATAAACCCTAAAAAAGCTATATATAAACTTATTGGAGATAATTTAAAATTTAGAAGCTCATTCATTTTTGGTAACTTCCATTTATATGCCTTACCAACTAATTTCATATTAAATAAAATAAAAATCGTAATCCAACTACTAGCTACAAAAAGCAAAGTTGGGTAGGCATATTGTATTAATAATTGCTGTGTCTTAATTGTATCTAACAATATATTTACGCTTTCTTGATTGGTTACAAGTGTTGATGTTTCAATAGATTGAACTAGTTGAGCTGTGTAAGTTTCCATCAAAATTAAATATATTTCCACAAGGTCTATCCCCCACATTCTTATGAGAGAAAAATATCCAAACATTCCTCCCCATACACTCAGCGAAGATAAACAACACCAATAAGGAAACGCCAATTCATTTTCAAAGCAATACACAATAGTATATGCAGGTACAAATACTGTAAAGAAGTATATTCCTGTTTCTACAATAGACCTAGAAGACAGCAGTATAAATAACACTATACAACTTTGTGTCAATATATGTGTTTTTAAATCATTTTCATTTTGTAAAGCATAAATAACAAAAGGAATGATTAAAATAGGTATCATAAAAAGAAAAGTTACTGAGTAAACATTTAACGTTCCTAAAATTATATAAAACAATGCCATACAAAAAGTATTTACTAAATATTTTGTTTGCCCATTCATCTGTTATCTCCTCAATTTTTATACCTACTTATTATACCACAATTAGGCAATATGTTACACAATCTATCAATTATTGTTAAAAAAAAAGTGCTACCTCGCAAGGAGATAGCGCTTTTTCTGTATGCTTATTTTACTATAATCCTTATACAAATTAATCTTGAGTATATGGTAAAATTGCAATGTGTCTAGCACGTTTAATCGCTACTGTAAGCTTACGTTGTGCTTTAGCTGAATTTCCAGTAATTCTTCTTGGAAGAATTTTACCTCTTTCAGACATAAATTTTTTAAGCGTATTGATATCTTTATAATTAATTTTTTTGATGTTATCTCCAGCAAATTGATTAATTTTACGTCTTCTACGGTTACGTCTTCTTTGCATCGCCATAGTTTGCTCCTCCTTCATTATAGTGAGTTTTGAAAATTAAAACGGTAAATCGTCATCATCTTCTAATGGTGTTTGTGGAGTAAAACCTGTTGTACTATTAGTTTTTGTAGGGAGGGGTGCATTTATTGGTGACGTTTCTTGTTGGTATGGTTGGAATGAAGCACTATCATTATTAGCGACTCCATTTGCCTGTGCTGATGCCTTACTCTCTGCAAAATGTTGCTCTTCAATAACAACTTTTGGTGTTGTACGTTTAACGTTTTGTTGGTCTGTCCAATTTTCCATTTGCAGTTTTCCAACAACAGAAACCATTTGACCTTTTCTGAAATATTTACTAGCAAACTCACCAGCTTTACCAAACGCTACACATTCAATAAAATCTACATCTGGCTCACCTTGTTTTGCAAACTGTCTTCTAACAGCAAGAGCATATCTTGTAACTGCAACAGGCTCTGCCGATTGTGAGTATCTAATTTCTGGGTCTCTTGTTAAACGTCCCATTAAAATAATTTTATTCATAAAAACTTTTCCTCCTTACCCCTACTAACTATATAGAGGTTTTACTTTTCATCTAAACGCACGATTAAATAACGAAGTACACTTTCTGTAATTCTTAATCTGCTCTCAACTTCAGCTGGCGTTGATGGCTCTGCATTGAAGTGGATAAAGTAATAAAAACCTTCTCTATGCTTATCAATTTTTTTGATTTCATAAGCAAGTTTTCTTTTACCCCAATCATCAACGTTTGTAATTTCACCACCGAAACGAACGATAAGTTCTTTCACCTTTTCAAGTTGTGCTAATTTTTCTTCTTCACCTAATGAAGCAACTAATACTAATGCTAATTCATAATTTTTCATTCTGACACCTCCTTCTGGACTTTGGCCCTATTATTAGAAATAGAGCAAGGATATTTACAAGATAGAATAATAACATAAACTGACACAAAATGCAACCCTTTTATTTACAAAAAAGTTTATCAAAGCACTTTATGTACTTTCATTTTTACGTTTTTTTCAAATTTTGCACGCCCTAACATAATAATATGTTGGCAGTTGTTACATCTTATTTTAAAATCTGCACCAATACGTATTACTTCCCATTCATTTGAACCACATGGGTGTGGCTTTTTCATCTGTACTACATCACCAATATTGTACATTTGCACACTCTCCTTATTGAATGATTGCCATGTTTTAATCGTCTTATACACTTTCAAAAAAATTTTTTAAAAAATATTTTAATTAAATTTTGGAACTCTTGGAAGTGGTTTTCCTTCTGGAATTTTTAAGATACACTGATAGTAAACTGTACTATGCCACTCACCCAACTTATATCCAATATTTTCAAGAGTTGCATTTTTTTTAAAATTTAATTTTTCATGAAAACTAATACTTTCTTGATTAGTTGAGCTAATTAATGCAAACACACTATAAATATTTTGCTTCTTCAACTGCTCCAAAAGCTCCTTATACAGTGCTGTCCCTGCTCCTTTTCCCTTATAATCAATATCCATATAAATTGAAGAAATTACCGACCAACTATAGGCCTGACGCTCTCCAAATTGCACAGCATAAGCATACCCAACTACTTTTCCATCAACTTTACATACTATATAGGGGTGACCCGTTGACTTAACTTTTAACACTCTACCTCTAAAATCTTCCAAAGTCGGAATTTCTGTTTCAAAAGTAATTGCTGTATTTAACACATAATAACTATAAATTTTTAACACTTGTTCAATATCATCATCTTGAATAAATTGAATTTCCATCTTAATTTCCTTTCTCTAATGTAATTAATCCTGCATAGTTTCCTATTATAACATAGATTTTTCTAAAGAGGATAATATAATTTTGTTATAGACTTAATAATTTTATATTATAGTTCTAAAATGATAGTTAACAATAATATAAATTTGTTAAGTCTAAATATGTTGTATATTTTGATTTATTTTTATTGCAAATGTGGTATAATAACCATCATACAAAGTTGAACAAAAAATAACATTAGTAGAGTAGGAGAAAAAAATGGTTAACCCAGAAGGTAATGGTTTAGTCGGGGAAAGTCGAGATGGATTTGGCAAAGGAAAGCTTGGACCAGCTCAAGTTTTAGTTGTAGGTTTTATTGCTGTTATTTTAATAGGGACAGGCCTCCTTATGCTACCAATTAGCACTCATTCCCCCTATGGAACATCGTTTATTGATGCTTTATTTACAGCAACTTCAGCAGTTTGTGTGACAGGACTCGTTGTAGTTAACACCCTTGAACACTGGACTATATTTGGAAAAATAATAATATTAATCTGTATTCAAATCGGTGGTCTTGGATTTATGACATTAGTTAGTATGACATTTATATTGTTAGGCAGAAGAATAACTTTAAAGAACCGTCTAGTTATGCAAGAGGCACTAAATTTCAAAACTCCAGCAGGAGTAATTCGTTTTACTAAAACAATTTTAAAATTAACTTTGTTAATAGAAGCAATTGGAGCATTATTACTAAGCTTAGTTTTTGTGCCACAATTTGGTCTATTAGATGGAATTGGAGTAGCTATTTTTCACTCAGTTTCAGCATTTTGTAACGCAGGTTTTGATATAATTGGGCCAAGCAGTCTAACAGATTATGTTGATAATCCTATAGTAAATATTACTATAATGATTTTAATTGTAGCAGGTGGACTTGGTTATACTGTATGGATTGATAGCTATGAGGTTTTAAAACTAAAATTAAAATCTCCAGATCATTTTACTTGGAAACAAGCATTTTACAAGCTAGCTCTACATACAAAACTTGTATGGATTTTAACAGGGTTATTAATATTTGGTGGTTTTTTATTTTTATATTTAGTTGAACACAATAATCCACATACGCTTGGAAATCTTTCTTTTTCAGGGAAAATTTATGCAGCAATGTTTCAATCAATATCGCCTCGTACAGCAGGATTTAATACAATTCCTCTTGACGAACTAAAAGAAGCTTCACAAGCGTTAATAATTGGACTTATGTTCATCGGAGGTTCGCCAGCAGGTACAGCAGGTGGGGTTAAAACAGTTACAATCGGCATATTATTATTGTGTGGAATTTCTGTAATCCAAGGAAATACTGAAACTGTAGTATTTAGAAAAACTATCGCAATTGATAGTATTTTAAGAGCTTTAACAGTAATAATTATCGCTATGGTTATTGTGAGTAGTTCGCTTATGATTTTAACATTAACAGAAAGTGGCACTTTTATGGAAATACTTTTTGAAACCGTATCTGCATTTGGAACAGCTGGGCTAACACTTGGGATTACATCTAGCCTATCAGCTGTTGGTAAAATAATTATAATTTGCTTAATGTTTATAGGACGAGTAGGCCTTATTACAATTGGTGTAGCCCTTATGATTAAGCAAGGAAAAAACACTTTAGGAATTCGTTATCCTGAAGAGAAAATTTTAGTGGGTTAAATAAGGGAGGCTTAAAAATGAGAACAAAACAATTTGTAGTATGTGGGCTTGGAAGATTTGGAACAAGCATTGCTCTAACACTTGCTGATGCTGGGTATGAAGTTATGGTTATCGATCGTTCTGAAGATAAAATTCAAGATATTTCAACGATTGTAACCCATGCTGTACAAGCTGATTCTACTGACATGGAAATTATGCGTTCATTAGGTATGCGAAATTTTGATGTTGGAATTGTTGCTATTGGAAAAGATATTCAATCTAGCATTATGACAACATTATTACTAAAAGAGCTTGGTATTCCACACGTTGTGGCAAAAGCTACAAGCAATTTACATGAACGAGTTTTGCAAAAAATTGGTGCAGATAGAATTATTTTACCAGAACAAGATATGGGAATTCGTATTGCAACAAACTTAATCGCTGGTAATATTTTAGACTACATTCAACTTTCATCAGACTTTTCAATTGTAGAAGTCCCAATTTTGGAAGATTGGAGAGATAGAACAATTAAAGATGTTGACACACGTAAAAAATATGGTATAAATATTATAGCTGTTCAGCGCAAAGGTCAAATAAATATTTCTCCAACGCCTGATTATGTGATGAAGAGTGGCGATATTTTAATCGTTATTGGGTCAAATAAAAAGTTACAATTATTAGAAGGAAGAAGATATGCAAGATAAAATTATTAATAGTGCTAAAAATCCTATAATTGCTGAGGTTATCGCACTTCAAAAGAAAAAATCAACTCGTAATGAAAAAGGGCTATTTGTAGTTGAAGGGTTGCGTGCTGTAAAAGAAGTTTGCGAAGATGATGTGCGATATTTTATAGCTACAAACAACATTTGCAAAGCTGATTTTACTACAAATACTCAATGGATTGAAGTATCAGACGAAGTTTTTAAAACAATTAGTGATACAAAAACTCCCCAAGGAATTTTGGCTGTTGTACAACAAAAAAATTTTACATTACAAAATTTAACTCAAGCTCAAAATTCGTTTTATTTAGTTTTGGAAAATATCCAAGACCCAGGAAACTTGGGAACAGTAATTAGAACAGCGTATAGTTTTGGAGTAGATGCAATTTTTATTACAAAAGGCTCTGCAGATATTTATTCTCCAAAAGTTGTACGCTCTACTATGGGAGCTTTGTGGAATACTAAAATTATTTCAAATTTAGAGATAAGTGAAATTTTTGATTGGCTAAATCAACATAATATTTCAACTTATGCTACCGATTTAACAAATTCTAATCCAATTTATGATGTAGATTTTACCGAAAAAGTAGCCCTTATAATAGGAAATGAAGCAAACGGTATTTCGCAAGAAACTAGGGATTTAGCAACCTTTAAAGTAAAAATTCCAATGGTTGGAGGCGAATCATTAAACGCCTCAATAGCAACTGGAATTTGTTTATATGAAATTATGAAACAACGTGCCAAAATATTATAAATTAATATAAGATTTGATAGATAGAGAGGATTTTTCCTCTCTATTTTTGTATTCTCTATCTAGTTTCCTCTTGTATCTAATTAAATAAGCTGATATACTTAATTAAAATAAGTTCCCTTATGGGGATTTTTTTGTAGTAAAAAGGCGACTAAAATATTAACAAAGAAGGTGGAGATTATAGGAATAATAGAAATGCTAGTTTTCATAATAGGAATAATATTAGCATTTATTGCTGGTGTCTTTTATAGAAAAAATATTGCTGAAGCTAAAATTGGTTCGGCAGAAACCGAAGCACAAAGAGTAATAGATGATGCTATAAAGACAGGCGAAGCTAAAAAACGTGAAATTTTATTGGAAGCTAAAGAAGAAAATATTAAACTTAAAAATGAAACTGAACAAGAAGCAAGACAACGTAGAAGTGAAATTCAGCAACTTGAAACTCGATTGTTAAAAAAAGAAGAGACGCTTGATAAAAGAGCCTTTGGACTTGAGCAAAAAGAAGAACAGGCTCAACAAAAACTTGATAAAATCGAAAAAACTAAACTTAACATTGAAGCAATTGAGGCCGAGCAATCACTAGAATTAGAACGTGTAGCTGGGCTTAGTGCTGAGCAGGCTAAAGAAATATTATTATCAACAATTGATGAAGAGTTAAAATATGAGTCAGCTGTTCTTATCAAAGAAGTTGAAGCTCAAACTAAACTAGAAGCCGATAAAAAAGCTCGTGATATTTTGACAATTGCAATTCAAAAATGTGCGGCTGATCATGTTGTAGATAGTACAGTTTCTGTTGTTTCTCTTCCAAACGATGAGATGAAAGGGCGTATTATTGGGCGTGAAGGACGTAACATACGTACATTAGAAACGCTTACTGGAATTGATTTAATAATTGATGATACACCTGAAGCTGTTATTTTATCAGGGTTTGACCCAATAAGAAGAGAAATTGCTCGTATTGCATTAGAAAAACTTATTTTAGATGGTCGTATTCACCCTGCAAGAATTGAAGAAATGGTTGAAAAAGCTCGTAAAGAAATTGAAGTTATTATCCGTGAAGAAGGGGAGTCAGCAACTTTTGAAACTGGAGTTCACGGTCTTCACCCAGAGATAATTAGACTTTTAGGAAAAATGAAGTTTAGAACAAGTTATGGGCAAAATGTTCTTCGACACTCAATTGAAGTTGCAAATTTAGCAGGGCTTATAGCTGGAGAATTGGGTCTTGATATTCGCCTCGCCAAAAGAGCTGGTTTACTTCATGATATCGGAAAAGCAATTGACCACGATCAAGAAGGTTCTCACGTTACAATAGGTTCTGAACTATGCCGTAAATATGGTGAAAATGAAATTGTTATAAATTCCGTAGAGTCGCACCACGGAGATGTTGAGCCAACTCATGCCATTAGTGTTATTGTGCAAGCAGCCGACACAATTTCAGCAGCTAGACCAGGAGCTAGACGTGAAACTATTGAAACATACATCAAACGTCTTCAAAAACTTGAAGAAATTGCAACGTCTTTTGAAGGGGTTGAGAAATCATTTGCAATTCAAGCAGGAAGAGAAATTAGAATTATGGTAGTTCCTGAGCAAATTAATGATAATGGATTGGCACTTTTAGCAAGAGATGTAACTAAGCAAATTGAAAAAGACCTTGAATATCCAGGGCAAATTAAAGTTAGCATCATACGTGAAACACGTGCTACAGAATATGCAAAATAGAAAGAAAGCCTCGATTTTTGGGGCTTTTTTTAGAATAAATTTTAGGAGATGATATTTTGAAAATATTACACACAAGTGATTGGCACTTAGGTAAAAAATTAGATGGATTTAGCAGGCAAGATGAGCAACAACTTTTTTTGCAAGATTTTGTGAAAATTGTACAACAAAATGATATTGATTTAGTAATTATTGCTGGAGATGTTTATGATACTTCTACCCCTCCAGCTTTTGCCGAAAAAATGTTTTATGATACTTTGAAACAAATTTCTAACAATGGTAAAACTTTGACTTTAGTAATAGCAGGAAATCATGATAGCCCTGAGCGACTTACTTCAGCAACTCCACTAGCTATGGAACATGGTATAATTATGATCGGAACTCCAAAAACCGTTGTACCTATTGGAAATTATGGAAACCATCAACTATTAAATTCTGGAGAAGGCTTTATTGAAATCAAAATTAACGATGAAAATGCAATTATTTTAACTGTTCCATATCCAAGCGAAAAACGATTAAACGAAATTTTATATGAAGAAATGACCTCTGAAAATGACCAAAAACAATCGTATACAGATAGAATTAAGGAGTTATTCTCTACACTTGAGGATAATTATAGAGATGACACTATAAATTTAGCTGTTTCTCATCTTTTTGCAATGGGGAGTGAGGAAGGAGGTTCAGAAAGAAGTATTCAGTTAGGAGGAAGCTACATTGTAGATGGCAAATGTTTACCTCAAAATGCACAATATATTGCTCTAGGACACGTTCATAAACCTCAAATTGTGCCTTCTACCAACAAAAAAGCGAGATATTGTGGTTCACCACTTCATTATAACAAAAAGGAAATTAGCTACGAAAAAAAATGTTTCTTAGTAGAAATTGCTCCAAATACAGATGCTCAAATTACAGAAATTCCTCTAAAAGTGTACAAGCCAATAGAAATTTGGCGATGTGTTGGAATAGATGATGCCATCAATAAATGTAGTGAAAATGCACAAAAAGATTGTTGGGTTTACTTAGAAATTGAAACTGATGAGTATATTTCTGAACAACAAATTAAAAATTTAAAATCTATCAAAAAAGATATTGTTGAGATTGCTCCTATAATTAAAAATCAAACTTATACTTCAAATTTAACTCAACAAGAAAAGGATCAACTTAGTTTTGAGGAACTTTTTTGTGAATTTTACAAAGTTCAACGAAGTGTAGAGCCAACTAACGAACTCAAAAATTTATTTTTAGAAATAATGGAGATGGACAATGAAACCAATTAGATTAACAATTCAAGGATTAAATAGCTTTATTGAGGAACAAACTATTGATTTTACAACGCTTAGCCAAAATGGATTATTTGGAATTTTTGGCCCTACAGGTAGTGGAAAATCAACAATTTTAGATGGCATAACGCTTGCCTTATATAATGAAACACCAAGAGGAACGAAAAATTTTATCAATACCCAAAGTCCCTCTGCAAATATTATATTTGAATTTCAAATTTCAGGAGCAACCCCTAAACTGTACAAAGTTCAACGAGAGTTCAAATATAATAAATCAGGTAATGCTCAGGCTGGCAAGTGCAAAATTGTTGAATATATTGTAGATGAAGAAGTAGTTTTGGCTGATAAATCAACGACTGTAACCAAAATTTGCAAAGAACTTGTGGGGTTAGAATGTGATGATTTTACTAGAACTGTAGTTTTACCTCAGGGTAAATTTAGCGAATTTTTAACTTTAACGGGTAATGACAGAAACAAAATGTTAGAACGACTTTTTCATTTACAACAATATGGAGATAATCTTACAGATAAATTAAAAATGATTTCCGATGAACAAAAAGTGTTATGCTCAACTTTAGACGGAGAACTAAAAACTTATGCTGGGGTTACGGCTGAAGCTGTGGAAGAAGTTTCACAAAATGTAAAGGCAAAACAAAAACAGTTTGATGAACTCAAAATATCATATGACAAGTTAATTTTAGAATTTGAAAACGCAAAGACTATGTGGGATTTGCAACAAAATCTACAAAATTGCTTACAAATTTTTGAAAGTTTATCAAAGCAAAGAGAGGACATTAAATATTCTCAAAAGGTAATTTTATTTGCCAAAAAAGTTTTACCAACTGCAGAAGCAGTGGATAAGGTTCGTAAACAACAGTCTAAAATTAATGATACTAAAGAAAGCATTGAGGTTATACAAAAAAACCGTGAGTCTATAAAAGAAAGCCTAGATAATATTAGCCTTGAGTGGAATAAATATTTTTCTATGAAAGAGGAGAAAATTCCACAATTATTAGAGAGCCACACTAATTTAAACTCTATTCAAAAATTATATGATGAAACTTTAAAAGACAAGGAAAACTTGAAATCAAAAAATGAGCAACAACAAAATATTTCTACCAAACTTCAAACTTTTAAAACACGCTTAGAAAACTCAATTCCTGTTATTGAAAACAAAAAACTTGAAATTAAGCAAATAGAAGAAAATATTACAGCTCTTGAAGTTAATCCAACTTTTGAAGTCCAAGTGGATAAAGGCGCTAAGCTTACTGAAGATATTAAGAATATTAAAGCTCACATCGAAGAACTTATAGAGAATTTTAATGCAAATCATGCAAAGCTTAAAAAACTTGATGAACAAAAAATTACTCTTGAAAAAACTCAATCTATGCAAAAACAAAAAATCTCTTTGATTAATGAGCAATTGGAAAAAGGAGTTGCGCCTATTACAGAAGATGAGCTGAAACAAAAGGAAATCGAGCTTAGTAAATTGGAGCAACAATTCCAAACTTTAACTGATACAACTAAACAACTTAATGACCTTAAGGATAATATTCGCAAATTAAATTTGGAACATGAACAACTTTTATCATCTGTGCAACAATATTCTTCGGAGCTACAAGAAGCTAAAAACCAACTGAAAGCTTTGGAAATCGAAAGTTTATCTAATCAGTTACGCCAAAATTTAATTGAGGGTGAGCCATGTAGCGTTTGTGGTTCTGTGCATCATAATGTAGATTATAATTTTAAATTTGATATTACTCAACTTAATCAAGCTGAAAATAAAGTTGAAGAACTTACCAAACTTTTGGAAACTGAAAATAAAAAGCTGGCTCAATGTGAAGCCCAACTAAAAGTTAATTTAGATATCAAGCAAAATTTAGCTAATTCTCAAAAAAATTCACCTCAAATTACTGACTGCTATTTAAAGGAAGAAACTAATACAATTTTAGATTTACAAGATAAATTGAAAAATTTTAACTCTACTCAACAAAATTTATCTGCCAATTTGGAAGCTGAAAAAGAAGCCCATAATTTAACACAATTAGAACTTAGTACTACAAATGCTAACTGGGAAATTACTCGAGAAAATGTGAAAAATTATAAGCAACTTAGAAGGGAGCAAGAAGTTAATCTGAGTAATTTAGAAATTAAACTTCAGGAATTATCAAATTTAACTAATGTTGAAGATTTCAATAAAATAAAAAATGAATTGACTAATCAAAAGGAACAATCTCATGAGCTAAAAACGATACTTTCTGAACAAAAATCTAAGTTACAAATTTGTGAAAATTTGGCTAAAACTTTGACTGAAGACTATAATTCGTCTACACAAGATGATATTAAAATTACTGCTGAAATTCAAACTTTGGAGGCTCAACTTGCAATTAAAAATCAAAAAATCCATAGTCAAATTGAAAATCCAGATACAATTCAGGAGCAACTTATTAATTTAGAAAATCAAATTAATGAAATTAATTCTAATTTTAAAAGGTTCGATGAGCAAAAAAATATACTAACAAATAAATTCCACGACATAGATAAAAATTATAAAGTTTCAGTTAGTACCCTCCAACAGTTAATGGAACAACAAAAACTTTTGGAAGAAACTAAAAATCGTTTATTTATTGAACATCAGTATATTATTGACGAACAAGTAGATTTAGATCATATTGCTATAAATTGTATTACTCCTGAGGAATTAGAAAATCTTATATCTGAGTGTGAAACATTTGTAAAAGAAGATAATGCTAGACAAGCTATAATTTCTGATTTACAAAATAAGATTGGAAATAATACTTTGACTGAAACAGAATGGAACGCTATTACCGAACACAAATTAGAGAAGGAACGCCTACTTGAAACTACAAAAGAGGAACTTATACATCTTAACCAAAATTTTTCTAGAATTTCGGCTGATTATGAAAAACTAAAGATTAAACTTACCGAACACAAAGAAATTTTGGATAAACAAAGTTTGCTTGAAGATTTAAGTAAGCTCCTAAAAGGTAAAAAATTTGTAGAGTTCATGGCTGTGCAACGCCTAAAATATATTTCTATCGAAGCTTCAAGCCGACTCATGAGCATTACAAACGGTCAATATGCCCTAGAAATTAAAGATAATGGCAATTTTATCATTCGTGATTACAAAAATGGAGGGGTTGAGCGTGAAGTTTCAACGTTATCTGGAGGTGAAATTTTTATTACATCTTTAGCACTGGCACTCTCATTATCTGCCGAAATCCAATTAAAAGGTAGTTCCCCACTAGAATTATTCTTCTTAGATGAAGGATTTGGAACGCTAGATGAAAATTTACTAGAGGTTGTTATTGGTTCTCTCGAAAAATTACACCATGAGAAATTAAAAGTTGGGATTATTAGCCACGTTGAAGCTATAAAAGAGCGTGTCCCTGTTAAATTATTGATTGCTCCTGCAAAATCTGGAGAAGGTGGAAGCAAAGTTAAAATTGAATACTCATAAAAAAAGCACCCAAATATATATGGGTGCTTTTTTTACTGTGGAGTTAACATTGATATAAATTTTTCCTCTGGTGTAACAGAAATAGTTTTAAAATTGTTATAAATAACCATTCCTGGCTTTGCATTTGGAATTTTCTTAACATTTTTGCGCAATGTATAATCAATCGGCACATGGCTAGACTGCTTTCCACTACTAAAATAACTAGCAAGATATGCCCCTTCCAAAATATCTTGGTCACTAATTTCATATTGATGAGGCACTTTTATAATTACGTGTGAACCAGGACCATCTTTTATGTGTAACCAAAGGTCGTTAGACTTAGCAAATTTCATCGTTAACGTATCATTTTGAAAATTATTCTTCCCAACATATACATCAAGCCCAGAAGTAGTTTTAAATTGCATATATGGGTGGGTATTTTTGGGGACTTTTTTTGGGTGTTTTGCACGACGTTTCATATATCCCATCTCAATCAATTCTTGACGAAGCTCCAAAATATCCCCTTCTGATTGTAACATATCCAATGAAATTAATACCGATTGCAAATATTTAACGTCTTCTTCAATAATTTCAAGTTGTTCAGTGGCTGCTACAAAAGTTCTCTTTGATTTATTATAAACTTTGAAGTATTTTTGGGCATTTTCGATAGCCGTTTTGTCTGGGTCAAGAGGAATTGTAATATCTTCATAAGGTTCAGTGTAATAATTCATCGTAGTAAAACTTTCTGCTCTAGGGGGTACACTATGCGAATATGAAGTTAATAATTCTCCATAAATTTTGTACAATTCGCTAGAACTACTATCCTCAATCGCCTTTTCTTGTAGCACTTTTTTACGTAAAGCTCGCTCTATATAAGTTTGTACTAATTTTTTAATATCCGATGTTTTTTGACCAATGTTAAATCTTTGATTTTTCTTATGCGTAAACTGCTCTATAATTTCACTCATCGACTCCGAAAATTGAGGGGTATATGCCTTGTAAGTATCCAGTGGGTAGGCGTAACATTCAACTGGAATTTCACTTTCATTTACGTATAATACAGGTTGGTGTGGAGCATTCATTACTTCGGTAAAACTTTTGAACAAAGTATTTAATTGCTCATTTGTCAATTTAGATGCAATAAATTCACCGTCTAGTTCAGACTTTATACAAATTTCATGTGCAATCATAGGACTGAGTCCATTATAAGACAAATATAAACTTTTATATACTGGTGCATCATGTTTTGCAATCTGACCTGAAAACTCTGCAAAATCAGTGGTTGTTGGATTTAATTTTAGTTGATTAGGTGGATAATTGTATTGATGACTTGGCAAAACTGTACGAATACTACTTTTATCCCTAGATATATGTTTGATACTATCTAAAATAATTTCTTTTCCATCTTTATTAAAATGTGTAAAAATTAGATTACTATGGCGACCCATAATTTCCAAAATTAACTTTTTATTTTCCTTATCACCCAAATCATTTGTAGCTTCAATATGAATTTCTACAATACGTTCAAAATTTGGTTGAGTAATATCCAAAATTTTACCACTACTCAAATGTTTACGCAGGAGCATACAAAACATAGGAGGTGTGGCATTTGTATTTTTGGTAAGAGTTGAAATATGCACCCTAGGATAAGAACTATTTGCATTCAAAAGTAATTTATAGGCCTTTCTATTGTTTCGGACTGAAATTAATAGCTCCTCTTTTTCTGGTTGATAAATTTTATCAATTCTACCACCAATAAGTTCCTTTTTTAATTCTAAAATAATATGCGAAAGCACAACTCCATCTAACATGAAATCTCTCCTTTTTAAATAAATTTATATATTATTTTAGCAAATTAATTAGTAAAAGTCCATAAAAAGGCTATATTATTATATTCAATTTGCTCTATAAGCTCCACTTCAAAAATAATATCTTGTAAAATATCTTCCTTATCTATATTATTTTTTCCTTCCAATCAAATGTTTTTCATATTATAACTTATTATTAAATATATCCAATAAAAGCAACTAATAATCATACAAAAACAAAAAAACTTGACCTCTGCATACTACAGAAAATCAAGTTTTAGTTTATTAATTACAACCACTATCTTGCTTTGATGGGCAGGCAAAACACCCTCCACCACAGCCCCCACTTTGGTTTTGGCTTTGTTTTTGTCGTTCTTCTTCTAATTTTTTCTTTTTATGAGCTGAATAAGCTACAAACCCTACTGCTCCTACAATTATCAAAATTATAATTAAGTTTCCCATAATTTGCCCCTTTCAATATTATGAAGCTACTGGCAAAGTTCCTTCTGGTTTTTCACTTCTTCTAGTCAGTTTTACAAATACCAACGCTTCTAGTGCTAAAATTATTATTGCTATAATAAATCCATCGGCAAATTTTCCTGTTGTTATTAGAGTTCCAACTTGATTGACAATCATTGCCAAAGTATATCCCGTTACAAACTGAAATCCAAGACCAATTCTTAACCATCTTTTACTTTCCATCTCTGCGTTCATTGCTCCTATTGCTGCAAAACAAGGTGGTGTAAACAAATTAAACAACATAAATGCAAATGCTGATACTGGTGTAAAAACTCCAAACAATGGACTATTTACCGAATGTAAAAAATCTTCTGATGTAGCAAACATAACAGCCAAACTTGCCACAACATTTTCTTTTGCAATAAACCCTGTAACCGTTGACGCTGTAAGTTGCCAACCTGCCATGCCTAGAGGAATAAATAACGGAGCAAATAACCCTCCAATTGTTGCAAGCATACTCAAATCAGCATCATCTACTACATTAAACGAAAAATCATAGCTTTGTAGTAACCAAACTAACGTATTACAAAGTAAAATAATTGTTCCAGCTTTTACGATGAAGTGTTTAGATTTGTGAAGCATATTTTTTACTGCATTTTTAATGCTAGGTACTTTATATTCTGCTAGTTCAATAATAAATAGTGAATTATTATTTTCAATTCCATAAATTTTCTTTAATATTAATCCTACACAAACGATAACTCCTATCGAAATTATATAAATACTAGGAGCAACCCAACTAGAATTTGGGAAAAATACTGTCGCAAATAAAGCGATAATCGGCAATTTAGCACCACAAGGTACAAACGGAGTTAATATACTTGCCATACGTCTTTCGTGTTCATTTTCAATTGTACGAGTAGCCATAATTCCTGGGATTGCGCACCCAGACCCAACTACCATAGGAATAATCGACTTTCCAGAAAGCCCAATTTTTTTGAAATATCTATCCATAACGACTGCAACTCTTGCCATATATCCACAGTCCTCAAGTAGTGAAAGGCAGAAAAATAGCACCATTATTAGAGGAAGAAACCCTAAAATTGCTCCTACCCCACCAATCATACCTTCAATTAATAAATCTTGCAAAAATGGATTAGTGTTTAAGCTTTCAAAAAATCCTTCTGCCATATCTGGGATAATTTCTCCAAATAATTCTTCATTTACATACTCCGATAAAAATCCTCCAAGACCAGATTGAGAAAACCAATATACACCCCACATGATAACAAAGAAAATAGGTAGACCCCAAACTTTGTGAGCTACAATTTCATCAATTTTATCAGATGTCGTTTTTTCCTTAGATAAAACTTGTTTAACTTCGCAATTTTTAACAATTTCTGAAATAATCTCAAAACGTTTTTTATTTAACTCGGTTTCTTGCTCCTTTGAAGAAACTTCTTGCAACAGGTCGTTGGAAACAGGCTTTTGAACAGCTCCCTCAGACACAAGTTTAATGGCAGTTTTTGTTAAAGCTTTTAGCCCCTTCTCCTCAAGTGCCGAAATCTGAACAACTTTAGCCCCCAAACTTTCTGCAAGCTTTACATTATTAATAGAAATTTCCTTTTTTTCGAGCAAATCATTTTTATTAAGAGCCACAACAATCGGAATATTTAATTCCAAAAGTTGAGTTGTAAAAAATAAGCTCCTGCTCAAATTTGTACTATCAATAATATTAATAATTACATCAGGATTTTCATTTTTTACAAATTCATTCGTAATAGCCTCTTCATTTGTGTAGGCCGAAATTGAATATGCTCCTGGTAAATCCACAATTTGAACATCTTCATTATTATGAGAATATGTATCCTTTAAATTTGCCACTCTTTTTTCAACGGTAACCCCTGCCCAGTTCCCTACTTGTGCAAGTTCACCAGTTAAGGCGTTATAAAGAGTCGTTTTTCCACTATTAGGGTTACCTGCTAGTGCGATTTTCATAAAATTTCCTCCTAAAAATTAGTCATATAAAAATATACTTTGTGCAACTTGTAAATCTATGGCGTATCGTCCATCTTTTATATTTACTATAATATTGCTCCCAAGATTAGATATTACTGTAATTTCTTCATCTTCAAAACAACCTAATGTAAATAGAAAATCTTTTATTTTTTCACCCCCCTCAATTTTTTCAATAATATAAGTTGAGTTAACGTGTGCATCTAATAAAGTCATTTGTTTTTCCTCTCATTGATAATTATTATTAAAATTATAGTACCATGTAATAAATGTAGTGTCAATTGATATTAATTTTCTTTATTAATACGCTAAAGTATTTTCTCAAAATATATCTAAACTTAAACTTATATATCAATATTTTATGTGCAACTTTAAAAATTGTACAATCATTTATATGTTACATATTGAAAATTATTTACAAGTTAAATTTATAACAACTCTAATAATCCAACACTAATTAATAAAGTTTGTATAACATATGAAATTTTATTGGGACTTTAACTTTGTAAGGCATTTTTTTTCAATTAAGCGGACAGAAAAGTTAGATTATCACGATTTCTGGATTTTGCTTTTTTGAATTAGTAATAAAAAACTGGGACTTTAACTTTGTAAGACGTTTTTTTCAATTAAGTGGACAGAAAAGTAACATTATCACGATTTCTGGATTTTGCTTTTTTGGGTTGCACAAAAAAAGACTGCAAACTTTTGTTTACAGCCTCAAAAACTTAAATATATTTTTTTACAAACTTTTCTATACGTACAAGTGCTTCTTTGATTTCTTCTATAGAATATGCATAGGAGCAACGTATAAACCCTTCTCCACTTTCTCCAAATGCATTGCCTGGAACTACTGCCACTTTTTCTTCCATCAACAATTTTTCGCAAAACTCAACACTGCTAAGCCCTGTTTTTTGGATTGATGGAAAAACATAAAATGCCCCTTCTGGCTCAAAACATGATAGACCCATTTTTCTAAAGCCATTTACCATAATTTTTCTTCTGGCATCATAGGCGTTTCTCATCTCCAAAACATCATTGTCACCATTTTTTAGGGCCTCAATTCCTGCATATTGGCTAGTTGTAGGCGCACACATTAATACATATTGATGCATCTTTGTCATTGCAGAAATTATAACTTCTGGTCCAACGGCATATCCCAAACGCCACCCAGTCATTGCGTATGCTTTTGAAAATCCACTCAAAATAACTGTTCTTTCATACATATCTTCTAGGTTGGCAATTGAAATATGAGTTTTGCCATAAGTTAATTCTGCGTAAATCTCATCTGATAATACAATTAAATCGTGCTTTTTGATAATAGGAATTAATTTTTCTAAGTCCTCTTTTGTCATAATTGCTCCTGTTGGATTGTTTGGATATGGCAAAATTAGAATTTTAGATTTTGGGGTAATTGCTGCTTCAAGTTGTTCAGGTTGTAATTTAAAGTTATGCTCTTCGTTTGTATCTATAGCTATTGGGACTCCTCCAGCAAAAATTGTGCATGGCATATAAGCTACAAATGAAGGCTCTGGAATTAAAACTTCTTCTCCATATTCAAGAAGCGTTCTTAAAGCTATGTCTATTCCTTCGCTTCCTCCAACAGTTACCAAAGTTTGAGTTAATGGTTCGTAGTCTAAATTAAATTTACGGTTCATATAATTAGAAACTTCTTTTCGTAAATTTGGCATTCCTGCGTTTGCAGAATAAATAGTTTTACCTTGCTCTAGCGAATAAATTCCTTCTTCTCGTATATGCCATGGTGTATCAAAGTCAGGCTCACCAACGCCTAGAGAGATTGCTCCTTCCATCTCAGAAACAACATCAAAAAACTTTCTAATACCTGATGGTGGAATATCTCGTACCTTTTTTGCAATTTTATTTTCAAGACTCATAGTGTAATCATAACCCTTTCATCTTTTTTCTGTTTCTCAAATATTACACCATAATCTTTATATTTATTAAGAACAAAATGTGTAGCAGTACTCAAAACTGAGTCAAGTGTAGCTAACTTTTGAGATACAAACATGGCCACTTCTTTCATAGAGCTACCTTCAACAATTACTGTTAAATCAAACCCTCCAGACATCAAATACACTGCTTTAACTTCGTTAAAATGATAAATTCTGCGTGCAATTTTATCAAAGCCTTCTCCTCTTTGTGGTGTAACTTTTACTTCAATTAAGGCACGAACTAGCTCCTTATCATCAACTTTATCCCAGTTAATTAACGTTTTATATCCACAAATTACCTGACGTTTTTCTAAATCTGCAATTATTTCCTCAACTTCATTTTTAGATAACTCTGTAATTATTGCAAGGTCTTCAACAGAGTAACGGCTATTTTCTTCTAATAATTCCAAAATTTTTCGTTCCATCACATCTAGCTCCTTCATATCAAATTTAATTTAACTATACCACAAAATAACACACAAAAAAAGATTAAAATAAGCAATTGCCTACCTTAATCTTAAGAAAATTTAATTTTGTTCATGTTAATTGTTGGACTTCTTTCCTTTTAATATACGTTGCAAAATAGAAGCCTTACTTTCCTCAGCCACTTTTTGTTGGTATGCCAAAGCCTCTTGTTGAGTACGCTGAATTTCCATCATAGTATAATCTAGTTTTTCAAAATACTCCTCATTTTTCTTATTTTGCTCAATTACATCTTGTCTTATGTCAGTAACTTGCTCCATCACCATGCCTTCTAATTGTGGAGTTAGCTCATGTAATACTTCTTTCGCCACAATTTCCGTAACTTCAACGCTTATTTTCTCCTGAATATTGGCAAATTCATCACGTACAGTTTGTGCAATTATGTTTTGGATAACTTCGATTAATGGTTCTCCCTCCTGAAGTTGAGTGGAATTTGAATAATTAGTAAGTGGGATAATATTTGTTGTTCCATCAGCTGTAGAAAAATTCTCTACAATAGGAATTTCCTTTTCGGGCTTTGACTTTACAATATCTTTGATTGTATTTTTGATAGCTTTTAGCTCCAGACCGCCATCTCTCAACTCTTGTATAAACTTTAACATTTCTAAGTTTTCCATGGTATACATACGATACCCCTGTTCATTTCTCAAAATATTAAGCCCAAGTTCTCTCTCATAATGACGCAAAATGTACGGTTCCATACCTAAATGCAGTGATGCTTCTTTAATAGTCAAAACTTCTTTTTCCATATACGTTACCTCATCTTATATTTTATTACTAAATAACTATATCACACGATTATTTAATCAATCAAGAAAAAAGACTAAAATAAGTTTAACACCTACATTAGTCTTTAATAATTTTAATTTATTTGAGCTTTTAACGATTGATTTTTTACCTTTACAGGCTTGTCCTTAAATAGACGTTTAAATATCGACTTATTAGCCTTATCTTTCCTTACTTGTTCTTCTTGCTCAATTGATTTAATTTGATTGCGTTGCATCTCACGAATTCGCACGTCTAATTGTCGGTAATAATCGTTTGTTTTTTCGGTACTATCATTAATCATAGTTTTAACTTCGCTCATTTCTCTAGTTATAATTTTATCCATAGCTGGTATGATGTCAGTATGCACAACATTTTCTATTTCAATACGTACTTGATTTTTTATAAACCCTGCCAAATCTAATGTTTCGTCTTTTAAAGTTTCGTGAATTGTAGTTTGAATTATATCCATAAACGCTTCCTTTTTCTCTTCAGATTGTACATCAACAGATGATTTTTCTTGATTTTCTAAATTTTTAATTAGGTTGTTTAACGGTATAATGTTATCCGGCACTAGAGCTGTAACCCCTGCCTCTTCTAGCATTTTCATATCACTACAAGCCAAATCTTGGAGAGTATTTTTTATAGCCCTAAGTTCGATGCCACTATCTCTTAACTGCTGTATAAATTTAATCATTTCCAAATTTTCAACAGTATATACTCTGTGACCCTGACTATTTCGTAGGATATTTAAGTTTAATTCTTTCTCGTAGTAACGTAATACATATGAGTGCATATTTAAGTAGTTTGATGCTTCTTTTACTGTTAAAGTTTCTTTACTCATGATTTTTTCCCCCCATCTTTTGTAAATTAACTCCTTATTAGTATACCATAATTTTCCAAATTATCAAGCAATAATTTTTTCTTTTACAAGGTATTTTAAATTTGTTAAATTTTTACTCATATAAAAGTTTTTTCCCTCAAAATTTAGCTAATAAAACACCATTATTTTTCATTTTGTCGACTTATAAAATAAAAATATTCTGTCAACTTACAATCATCTTTGTAAATAACAAATCAACAAATTACACTATTATATTGCATAACTTCTTTAAAAATTTGGTGATATTCCACACAAGAATAAACAAAAGTAACTTGGGGATACCCCTAACCCTTCTTAATTTCTACAATATTATCTTTTGCATCTTCACCAATTCTTATTCTATATTCCTCCAAAGTTTTTATATTGGAATAGGTATTGGCTGAACTTGCATTTAATGGTATACTCATCATAGACATTTCGTTTGTTATATCAAGTGTGAATGTCTTTTTTTGTATACTTTTTTAACAATATAATAAAAAGTGAGGGTGCATAATGAAAGATTTCGTAAAATTTTGGACTGGTAAAGGATATGAGAAAGGTCAAAGTCAGACGTTTTGGCTAAATTTGTTGCAAAAACTAGGCGTTGAAAACCCCTTTGAGTATATAACTTTTGAAGATAAAGTTGTTATTGACCATACGAGTTTTATTGATGGTTATATTGCCGAAACAAAAGTACTTATTGAGCAAAAAAGTTTAGACAAAGATTTGCGTAAAGGAATTAAGCAGTCGGACGGCTCTGTTTTGACACCGTTTCAGCAGGCAAAGAGGTATTCAGCTGAGTTGCCTTATTCTAATCGCCCAAGATGGATTGTAACTTCCAACTTTCAAGAGTTTTTGATATATGATATGGAAAATCCAACTGGAGAACCTACTTCTTTGTTGCTTGCAAATTTGGAAAAGGAGTCGTACAAGCTTAACTTTTTGACTGAGAAAGTTAATGAGGCAGTTAAGCGTGAGCAGGAAATTTCGATTAGGGCTGGGGAGTTTGTTGGAAAGTTGTATGATGCAACTATTAAGCAA
>MDSP01000009.1_pt1 | contig 50570 bp, 53 predicted proteins | sample 1005811 | NCBI WGS metagenome assembly MDSP01 (sample SAMN05526596, study PRJNA338239) | gut metagenome | isolation source: stomach gut content | host: Naso elegans | place: Saudi Arabia: Red Sea | collected 2011-04
AATATATTTCCCATTAATTCCATTGGAACATTATATTGTTTCATAATATTACACTTATCCCTTCTGGAATATCCCCTATATAACGAATGTATGTTTCGCTATCTTCATGCATATATTGTGCCATTTCCCGAATTACTTTATCTCGACTTTCACTATTAAGTACCACCTCGCCACCTATAATTTTACCGTTATCATCTTTTTGACAGTTTATCATAAATATCCATTGACCATCAAACTCTTTGTTGATGTGAGCCATTAGTTTATACATTTATATCACCTCTTGAATTATTATACTTGGTGGTGGGGATATTATCAAGCTGTTAAATTACAAAAAAAGTAGTAACTGTATAAGTCACTACTCTTTTTGCGTGTTTATTATTATTCCATCTTGATAAAGTACATCTTTGCATATGTCAATTCTGTTTGACCAAACAACATCTGAATCAATATTATCATCAATATCCCAGCCTATACTTCCTAAATCATCAATAATAATGCTGTGAAACTTAGGTAAGCTATTAAGAATTTTAAACATGCCGTGGTTCAATAAATGGGTACAATCGTATTTTTTTATTAATCCATCGGCAAATGTTATTGTTAGTGTGTAATCGTCATGTGATTGTAGTGCTATTACTTTTGGGGTCATAAGGATTAGATTATACTCGTAAATTATTTTGCCACAACATGATGTCATCACAACTTACTCCTTTTGGTGCATTACCTCCACCCCTGCAAGCTGTACAATGACTTTGAATGCCATCTGGGTTATTACGAGTTTCTCTTTTGTCTGAAGTTCCAAATTCTTCTTCTCTATAAAATACATGATATCCGTTAATTTGCGAGCATTTAGGACAAGATTTATAACCTCCAATTCTAATAGATTGATTCAATGGTTTATTACATTTCTTACAAATTTTACACATACTATCATTTCTCTTTTTTTATATTAAAACCCCCCTCAAACCTAAGTTCAAGGGGGGTTTTATATCCAAATGGAGGTGAGGGGAATCGAACCCCTGTCCGAAAGCCCATAAGGCGTGGTCTCTACCATTATAGTTACCGTTTTGACATTCCCTCTACCATACGCCCAGCAACAGGCTTACAGTTTCAGTAGCTTCATAGTTACGGCTTGTGGGCAAAGCTTAGCACAAGTCGTTCCCCGCTGTGTCGGTGTTTCGTTACAGCCTGCGGGTCAGCTGTAGGAAACAAGCAGCATTAAGCTGCTAGTGCAAAATTGTCTTCTGCGTTTACTTTAAATGTCCTCTTTTTACGTAGTGTAGACTTCCTACGAATGGCTGCCCCAACATACGTGACCCCCGTCGAAACCAGTGCACCCCCGAATAATTCGGGACACTAGGATAGATTAGAGATTTTTTATTTTGAAATCTCTATCATTTTGGCGACGCACGTCTTTACTCGCTATGTCGTGTCGTTTGTCATGAAGTTTTTTACCTCTTGCGAGTCCTATCTCCATTTTAACCAAACTTCCCTTAATATATACTTTAAGTGGAACGATAGTTGTACCTTTTGTTGCCACGCTTGCAATAAGTTTGTTTATCTCCTTTTTGTGAAGAAGAAGTTTTCTTGTACGAAGTGGCTCCTTATTAAAGATATTTCCTTTGTCATAAGGATTGATATGCATATTAAAAACGAACGCTTCACCGTCTTTTATACGTATAAAACTCTCTTTTATAGAGCCACTACCCGCCCTAATCGACTTAACTTCTGTTCCAACAAGAACCATACCCGCTTCAAAAGTTTCATCTATAAAATAATCATAGTAAGCTTTTTTGTTTTGGGCAATAAGTTTGTAGCCTGTCCTGTCTTTAGCCATGATATCCTCCTTTTTACAACATATTCCACATATAGTGATACTACATTATAACACACTCCCCAAAAATTTCAAGCCCTAATTTGAAATTTATTGTCCAAGTAGGCTAAATTTATTTTCCACAGCGAAATTATTTGTGTTATATAGCAACAAAACGTCCTCAATTTGTTGTTCTCTCGCATAATCTGCTATACGTATATTCAAAAATCGCAAGTCTAATATGTGTATTTCGCTAAAGTGTGGCAACAAAAACGGTATGAAACAATTTGCATACGAGTCTTTTAATATTATAAGTTTGTTGTCCGTTTGGACTTCGGTTTCCACGATTACCAACGGGTGATTGTTGTCAAAAAATATGCTATACACGTCTTTCTCATCTGCGTGGGACATCTCATAGACCGAGTTTGTCACGATATTATCAAGCACATACGTAACCGTTACGCCCTCTGGCTTGATTGGCGTAAAAATCTCAACTGTGTCAGGCTCTGCAAACACAAAGTTTCCTTTAGAAAACAGCGTTCCATAAAAGCTTTCCGACACAACTTGCCTATCCATCTGCCCTAGGGACGTTGCCTCCAAACCATACGCCTCACAAAATTCCACATACGCATAATACGCCCCCAGCGTCGTCCAGTGGTGGTCGGTCTTATAGTAAATATATTCGCTATCGTTAGTTTTGAGCGTGTTCACGACATCAACCGTCGTCACGCTACCCTCCACGCCTTCATAATACGTATCTATAAATTGCAACTCATCAAATGTAGGTGCATATAAAGGAAGTTTCTCCTGCAAAATTAACGTTGAAGTTGGTGCAATCAGCAAATATGTGTTTAATGACTGCCCAAAGTTGCTAATGTAGTCAATATTTCTATACATTAAACTCTCGTCTACCTCGCCAAACTTATCCAAAAAATATCCATCATCACCGATAAACACACCGTTGTTATCCGTCTTTTTTAACACAAGTTCGGTACTCGATTTTAGAGCTATAAACGTGTTTCTAAATGGAAATTGGTCGGCAAAATACGTTTCAAAATCATCACCCACTTGTGCAAGCGTACGATTTTCAAGGCTTGAAAACTCTATATCATCAATCACAAAGTGTAGCACCAAAAAACTTGAAATGTATATTATAAAGCTTACTACCAGTTTCACCTGCCCCACCTCCTAAAATCTAAAATACAAAAACGGGTTAAACGTCGAGTCAACAAGGTACGCCGTGCTAAGCACCAACACGCCCATATAAAATACGTATACAACGTTTTTGTTAAGACGCTGCCCCAAATTGCTCATTATAGGCGTTGCAAATACTATAGCCACAACCAAAGTTACGGCGTAGTTTCTCACATAATACAACGCAAAGTTATCGACAAATCCATTTGCCCCAAACATCGCCCCCAAATAGTCACCTATTTGACCAATATCTTCAATCGCAAAAAACACCCAGCTTATTAGCACAACAAATATCAAATACATGTGTGACACCAACTTTGGTAATCGTTCCAAAATGTCTAACAGCCACGTTCGTTCAACGACCATAAGCCCCCCAAACATAAGCCCCCACACGATAAAATTCCAGTTTGCACCGTGCCAAAGCCCCGTCAAAAACCACACCACAAGCAAGTTAAAATAAAATCTCGGCTTGCCAACTCTGTTCCCACCAAGTGGAATGTACACGTATTCCCTAAACCAACTGCCAAGAGTTATGTGCCAGCGTCGCCAAAACTCCGTTACGCTTTTTGAAACGTACGGATGTCTAAAGTTTTCGGGCAAATTAAAGCCCATCATATGCCCAAGCCCTATCGCCATATCCGAATATCCGCTAAAGTCAAAATAAATTTGCAGTGCGAATGCCACAATTCCAAGCCACGCAGAGGCAACCGTCAGTTGGTCTGCCCCTTGCATCGTCTCCCAAAGCAGTCCAACGCTATTTGCAATCAATACTTTTTTGCCAAGCCCTTGGATAAACCTTTCAACACCAAGTTCAAATTGTGATATCGTTTCTTTTCGGTCGTTAAGCTCTTTTTCTATCGTTTGATACTGAACTATCGGGCCTGCTATAAGTTGTGGAAACATAGCAACGTATGCCCCAAACGATATGATGTTTCGTTGCACGGCTATTTTTTCTCGGTACAAGTCAATTGTGTATGACATCGTTTGAAACGTATAAAATGAAATCCCAATTGGTAGTGCAACTTCAAACCACTTTATATTTAAACCTAACACGTTGTTTATATTATCCACAAAAAAGTTGGAATATTTGAAAAATGCAAGCAACCCCATATTTGCACAGATCGAAGTTATCATTCCAAGTTTCGCAATTTTTTTGTTGTCCCTAAATTTGTTGATAAACAGCCCCAAACTATAATCTAACACTGTTGAGAATATCATCAGCCCCACATATATAGGCTCTCCCCAAGCGTAAAAAATTAGGCTTGCCGCAAACAAAATAAAATTACGCAACCCCCGTGGAGCTACGTAATATATCGCTAAAAATATCGGTAGGAACACAAATAAAAATACTAAACTACTAAATACCAATTGTCATTCCTCCCCACGCAAGCAAATTGCCTTTGCTATATTATATATTTTGTTACAATTGTGTGTCAACATAAACTTATTCAAATATTGAGTTGAAGTTCGCAACTAGTTGAGCCACCTCTTCGTCAACAGCCATCAACACATAGTTTTGATGCACTACAACTTGCGCCTCGTTAACTATTTCTATGTGAGATGGATAAAACGCTCCTCCATTTTGCAAGTCCTGAACTCTTGACGTTAAATTTTGTGCAACTGTGTTAACGTCTTCCATATCTTCAACTCTAAACACTGCTATTTCCGTAATTTGTCCCGTCATCGCAGGCATTATAACTTTGTAGTCCGTCACCAAGCTAAGGTCAACCCCATACAAATCAACAACTAACGAGTCGTCAGCGTCCATAACCATTGGCGTCATTCCAACCCCGTCAACAGTTGCATTATAAACTTCTTCTGCTGTCATCGTTATTGCAACTTCATCTGGTGTACTCTCCCCAGAACTACACCCCACTAAAGCTACTGATGCCACAGCACCTATCAAAAATAATTTTTTCATAATTTGTCACTCCTTTTTTATATGTTATAATATATTAGACGCAATAAAAGCCTAGCAAGTTCCCTCTCTAGGCAATATTTTTTACATCGAACAATCTATTACGTACAACACATCACTATATAACGTTTCTATTATAAATTGTTTCCTAATTGTGCTAGGTTCTTCAACTTTGAAATACATGCACATTGGCAAGTCCTCTTTTAATGCATCTTCAAGTTTCATCATGTCTACTAAATTGCTGATTTTATCTGGATTATCTACGTCATATATAATCGGGCTTGATGCCATAACTCGTCTTTCTGTTGCAGTGTATACGTATTTGTACGTCGGCTTAACTTTGTATTTTATATGCAACGAATTAAGTATTGCTTCTATTTCTTGTTGCCATTTCACCATAGATTTGTAACTATTGTAATAATCTTCGCTATACCCTTGTACGTCAATATTTACATCGTTAACGTTTTCTCCTAGCACCAAATTTATGTATTGTCTTGTTTGGGGCACTAGACATTCTGGAGCATGAATTTTCATTCCTTGTATATTGTTAATGTCATCGTATTCAATTTTCACTCTATGATTATCACGTTCACACATTTCAATTATATTTATCAACTTATCTAACATAGTCTATCTCCCTTCACCATCAAGCTGTGTAATATAATTTTACACTAAGTTCACAACATATACAATGATTTTATGAACAAAAAAGCGGTCTAGCAACTATTACCAGACCACTTTTTGCTATTTTTTATGATTTTCCACAACAGTTTTTGTATTTTTTGCCACTTCCACATGGACATGGGTCGTTTCTGCCAATTTTATCTGTTTTCACAGGTTTGGCAATCAAACTGCTGTCTTTGTTGTTTGTTACAGCGTCTTTAAACACTGATTCACGTTTAATTTCTTTATTTGGTGCAACTCTAACGTGGAACAACGCCTTAACTGTGTCTTCTTGAATATTTGATGTCATTTCTTCAAACATTTCAAAACTCACATATTTGTACTCAATCAATGGATTACGTTGTCCATACGCTTGCAAGTTGATACCTTGTCGAACTTGCTCAATGTTATCAAGGTGATCCATCCATTTTTGGTCGATAACTTTTAATAACATTACACGCTCAATTTCACGAATTCTTTCGCCAACTTCTTCTTCTTTTTCTTCATAAAGCTTGGCTGCTTTTTCATATAGCATTTCTTTAAGCGTCTCTTCTGATAAGTCTTTTTGCCCACTTTCAAACGTCACTTCATGTCCATAAGGAATAAACGTATTTAAGTGTTCAATCAAGCTAGCCAAATCCCAATCTTCTGGATATTCAATACCCGAAATTGCGTTATCAACTGCTGTATTAATAACGTTTTTCGTCATATTCAATATGTTTTCTTTAATGTTTTCGTTTGTAAGAACTTTGTATCGTTCTGCATAAATAATTTCACGTTGCTCATTCATAATTCTATCGTATTCAAGCAAGTGTTTACGAATACCGTAGTTGTTGCTTTCAACTTTAGTTTGGGCACGCTCAATAGCTTTTGACAAAATGTTATGAACGATAGGCTCATCTTCTTCAAGCCCAAGTGCAGCAAACGTTTTTAGTGTCGCTTCTGGCATAAACAGACGCATAAGGTTATCTTCAAGTGCAAGATAAAATCTTGATTCACCCGGATCCCCTTGTCTACCTGCACGCCCTCTAAGCTGATTATCTATACGACGTGATTCATGTCGCTCCGTACCGATAATTTTTAGCCCACCAATTTCTTGAACGCCTTCTTGAAGTTTGATATCCGTACCACGTCCAGCCATGTTTGTTGCAATAGTAACAGCACCTTTATGTCCTGCTGCTGCAACAATTTCTGCCTCTTGTTCGTGATATTTAGCATTAAGAACTTTGTGTTTAATTCCTTCCTTTTTAAGGAGTTTGCTTAATAGTTCTGAAGTGTCGATATTAACTGTACCTACCAAAACAGGTTGTTGCTTTTCAACTGACTCTTTTATATCTTTAATAATAGCCATAAACTTACCTTTTTCAGTAGTGTATACAACGTCAACGTGGTCAATACGTTGGATAGGTCTATTTGTTGGAATAACGATAACGTCCATTCCGTAAATTTCTCTAAATTCGCCTTCTTCAGTTAGTGCTGTACCTGTCATACCACACTTTTTCTTGTAACGGTTAAAGAAGTTTTGGAACGTAATAGTTGCAAGAGTTTTACTTTCTTTTTTAACTTCAACGCCTTCTTTTGCTTCAATCGCTTGGTGTAAACCGTCTGAATATCTACGCCCGTCCATAAGTCGCCCTGTATGGTCATCAACGATTACGATTTCGCCTTCTTCACTTATAATGTAGTCTTTTTCTAAGTGCATTAAGTTGTGTGCTTTTAGAGCTATCGTAATGTGATGTTGCGTTTCCATATTGTCAGGGTCTGCAAGGTTTTCGATACCAAAATATTGTTCAGCTTTTTTAACCCCATCTTCTGTAAGAGTTACTGAACGTTGCTTTTCATCAACGATAAAATCGCCTTCTTCTTCAATTTCTTCACGCATAAGTGTAGCCATTGCAGATTCTTCGCCTAGTAGTTGTCCTTTTTTCAAACGTCTAACAAATATATCTGCTGCTTTGTATAAATGCGTTGATTTAGTACCTTGCCCCGAAATAATAAGTGGTGTACGTGCCTCGTCAATTAAAACCGAGTCAACCTCATCTATAATTGCAAAATGTAGGTCACGTTGAACCATGTCATGTGCATACAAAACCATGTTATCTCTTAGGTAATCAAATCCAAACTCGTTGTTTGTACCATAAGTTATATCAGACAAATATGCATTTCTTCTAGTGTTGTTGTCCATATTACTTAAAATACAGCCAACAGTTAACCCTAAAAAGTTATATAGTTTTCCCATTTCCTCGGCATCACGGTGTGCAAGGTAATCATTTACTGTGATAACGTGTACCCCTTTGCCCGCAAGTGCATTTAAATATGCTGGAAGTGTTGCAACAAGAGTTTTACCTTCCCCTGTTCTCATCTCAGCGATACGCCCGTGGTGTAGTATAATTCCACCTATTAGCTGCACACGGTAGTGCTTCATGTTCATAACACGTGCTGACGCCTCACGACATACGGCATATGCTTCTGGCAAAATGTGGTCAAGTGACTCACCGTCGGCAATTCTCTTTTTGAATTCCTCAGTTTTTTCTTTCAGCTCATCACCTGTAAGCTTTGATATTTCTGGATCTAGCTTTTCAATTTGCGTTATAATGCTTTCGATACGCTTTAACTCTCGTTGTGAGTGCGTACCAAATATTTTCTCAACTAATCCTTTCAATCTTTATCACCTTTTTTCTATATAAAATTTAACACATCTTTTAGTATATCAAATTACATAACGACTTACAAGACAGTTAGACTCTTACTAATTTAATTTTGCCAAAAACTTCGATTATTACGCATGTTTTTTGTAAAAACCGTAAATAGTGTGGTAAAATACTATTTGTTATTTAAATTAAATAGAGGTGAAATTTTATGGAAATGCAATACATGCTTACAACAAAAATAATACCACTTTGGCTTAAATTTGTTTTGCCTGCTATCGTCGGTGTCGTTTTGAACACAATTTACATCATGGTTGATGGTATATTTGTTGGGCAAGGCACAGGTGAGGCTGGTCTTGCTGGCGTCAACTTAGCTTGGCCCGCTGTCACTATAATTCTTGGCATTGGATTAATGCTCGGTGCTGGGACAACTATCGTTGTGTCAAAAAGTTTGGGAGAATCGGACAAAGATAAAGCCGAAAGAACGCTTGCCACTATCGTTAAATTTATCGTTTTGATAGGTGCGGTATTGTCTGTCGTAGGCTTTATGTTTGCCACGCCTATAACAAATTTTCTTGGTGCAACCGAAGATACGTTTGGGTACACTCAAGATTATTTTGTTGTAGTTTATTTTATGGCGATACCGTACTTATTTTCAAACACGTTGACACTACTTGTTCGTGCTGATGGAAACCCCAATTTGTCTATGATTATGGTTGGGGCTGGGGCAATTGGCAACATCGTGTTAGACTGGCTGTTTGTGCTTGTTCTTGGACTTGGGACACGAGGTGCAGCGCTTGCAACAGGGTGTGGTGTTATTTTGTCAACAACTATTGGGCTATGGTATTTTATAAAAGGGCCGTCAAACCTAAAGCTAAAGAAAGAATATTTTATATTTGATACATCTATACTTAAAGAAGTGTGCAAAATTGGAGCAGCATCACTTTTTATACAGCTTTCAACAGGAATTATTATACTCGTGCAAAATCATTTGTTATATATTTATGGTAGCACTGATTATGTAGCTATATTTTGTGTTTCAGGGTATATTTGGGCATTATACAATTCTATTTGCTTAGGCATAGGGCAAGGGATACAACCAGTGCTTGCCTTTCACTTTGGGGCAAACTCACACGAACGACTAAAATCACTAGTTAAGTTCACAATGCTTGTATCTGTTTCTCTTGGATTGTTATTTTTGGCAGGGCTATTTTTCTTTGGCGAACACCTTATCGGACTGTATGGAATAAGTGATAACATTATGCAATTAGCGTATGAACTAACGTTTATTTTTTGTTTTGGGTCGCCTGTGTTGGGAATTGTGCATACGATGACTTGTTATTATCAAGCAACAAACAAAAGTAGTTACGCCAACATAATTTCTATTGGGCGTGGGACTGTGTTACAAACTACATTTGCTATCGTGCTATCTTATTTATACGGAGCTATTGGAGTGTTTTTTGCACAAGCATCAGCGGATATTTTAGCAATTTTTATAGTAGGGGTGCTTGCATTGATAGAAAAAAAAGGTGGCAGGTAGGGGCGGCCAGTGGCCGCCCGCATTATCTGCATATCGCCTGCCCTACGCCAATAATGGCATTTTTGATTCGATATCTGGCGACATCTCCAAATCATCACTATATATAGTAAATGTATCTCGCCCACATTTTTTCGAGTGATACAATGCTTTATCTGCAAGATTATATATTTCTTTATATGTTGTAGCTTTTTCAGTTCTTACAACTCCAACACTCGCTGAAACATCAACGTTATGTTCATCTTGCGAATAAGTTTCACGTATAATTTCACAAATTTGGTTTGCCTTAACGTGCATATTAATATTGTCATCTGGTTGCACAAATATCAAAAATTTGTCGTTCTCAACTCGTCCAATTATATCTGACTGCCTAAACAATCGTTTAAGTTTTTTGGCTGTACTTTCAACAACTTTATTAACACCATTTTTACCTAAAATTTCGTTTACCCTCTTTAAGTTATCTACATCAACTATAAAAAGCACGTTTGTTTCACCCACTTTTAATTTTTCTTTGATAAGTAGCTCTGTTGTCGTTTTGTTATACAAACCTGACTCGTCATCAAGGCGCATTCTAAACACAAGTTCTTTTTCAGCATCAACATTATTTACTCCAATAAATGCCTGAACTGTATCGCCTATTTCTTCAACTATAACTTCAGCCCTATACCACCTATAAACACCTTCATTATCGGTTGCTCTATATTCAAATTCATATGAGCTACTGCCATTTTTTAATGAGTTTATCATATAAAATATTTTATATAAATTTGTACATGCATGTTTGTCTTCTTCATGAACTTTGTGTTTAATAATACTAGCCATAAACGTTTCGTATGACGCACCGATAAGACTTTCATCAGTTTTGCCACGATACCTTCTATTAACAAAAATGCCTTTTTTGCAATCAACTTCCATAATAAGTTCTGACTTATTCATTAAAATATTTCTATACATTGCATCTGTTAAAGATTTATCTTCTTGACCGATAGTTGACTCAATCGTCATAATAACACAAGTGTAAAAAATAGAAATGATTGATATCCCTGTAACAATAGGTAATATTACTGTGCTTGCAATAAACGTTTCAAACTCGTATAAAAGCGATGTATGCATTAAACAAATTAATAAAATTACCTCTAATATAAAAAATAGTTTTAGCCTAGTTAGTTTTGCCCCCACATTATCCTTATACTTCAATTTAATTACCCTTGAAATTATTAACAATCCAACTGAAATAATTATGGATAAAATTATACCCATAGTCATAATTACATTTGGCATTCTAAGTATGTTATACATTGACTCGTTTAAAAATAAACTAGTTATACCCCCAACTATTATATTAATCGCTATTATGTGTATCGGAATAATTAATCCACACGCCATTTTTAGAAGCGACCCACCCTCAAAAAATAATGCTGCTTCTACCACATACACTAAAGTTATTAAAGCATAAGCCATTATTGAGGATTCTTTCCATATTATTATCATTAGCAAAGACATAATTGCATTAATTGCACTTAACGCATATAAGACCATTCCTTTATCTTTTATTAAAACTAATCTATCTAACAATCTAAAAAACAAAACATTATGGACGAAAAATAACAATAAAAACACAATTGCCGTTATACCCATATCCACCCCTCCTTTACCTAGTTACCATTATAACAAGTAATTTAGCTAAATACTGTTAACTATTTTTTAACACTTGTTAAGATACTGTAAAATACTATTAAGTTTATATTAACTTAATTTTTACCCCCGTACCCTATTGACATTTGTAAGTTAGTTATTTATAATTAGTGTATTGATAACACATATCACTAATAAAGCGGAGGTAATACTATGATTTCAGTTATTTTTTGGAGCGGTTCAGGTAATACAGAGGAAATGGCAAACCTTATCGTTAAAGGTATCGGGTCTGCTGACGAGGTAGTTTTAAAAGAAGTTGGAAATGCATCTTTAGACGATGTAACAAACGCAGACAAAGTTGTTTTAGGCTGCCCAGCTATGGGTGCAGAAACACTTGAAGAAAGCGAAATGGAACCATTTGTTGAGTCACTTGCAAATGTTGTTGCAGGAAAAACAGTTGCTTTATTCGGTTCATATGACTGGGGCGACGGAGAATGGATGCGTGACTGGGAAGATCGCATGAAATCATACGGAGCTACACTAGTTGCTGACGGACTTATCGTTCAAGGTGCACCTGAAGACGATAGTGCAGACGCTTGTGTTGCATTTGGAGAAACAATAGCAAAATAATATTACAACAAAGAAAGGTAGTGCAAATATGCAGGAAAATGTTAAATTGTTTTACACCATAATTAATACTTTAGATACTGAGGCTTACTTTGAAAATTATATGTTATACAATCTTTCGCCTGTCATTAAAGGGGTTAAACCCGCCATTACACTTTCTATAAATAAAAGTAAGGCACTGTATGATGCTTGGAATCAGATGAACGAACAATTTTTAGTTTCATTAGGGCTAAAAAGCGTGTTGTTGCGAGAAACTTCAACATCAATTATTTTGTATATCTATGATGAACAACAACTATCAGATGTTGTTTGTGTTCAAGAGGTGGGAGAATTTTTGATAAATTTAGGCTACAATCTTGATAATATTCAAGCTATCGTTGATAACTTGATACATAGATATACATTATTTAATTGCCCTCATGAGCTTGGTATATTTTTAGGTATCCCTATAGATGATGTGAAAGATTTTATGATTTGTAGCGATAAGCCATGTGTTCTTTGTGGATATTGGCAAGTGTATAACAATGTTGATGAGGCGAAAAAGATTTTTTTGGCGTACGACAAGGCAAAAGATGAAATGATTTATGACTTGTTGGCAAATATAAAGGGAGCTTGATGGCAACTCCCTTTTTTGTGTGGTTATTTTTGATTTGCTAAAAGTTTTTCGTATTCACGTAGTTTTGCTTCTAGTTCAGCATTTTTAGTACTTAATTGCTGTACTTCCGTTGTTAGCTCTGCCTTTTCTGCTGTTAGCTCTGCCTTTTCTGCTGTTAGCTCTGCCTTTTCTGCTGTTAGCTCTGCCTTTTCTACTGTTAGCTCTGCCTTTTCTGTGCTTAATTCATCACGCTCTTTACGCATTTTTTGTATTTCTAATTCAACCTCTTGAAATTCAACTTCCATAATATCTCTTTGATAAATTGCTTCTAATGCATTCATGCTAACTGCCACCTTTCCTTGTAATGTGCTGTAATATCTATCTCCAAACGCTTTTAACTCTACATCTTTTGAATTTATAGAAATGTTTGGATTGGTCAAAAACTTTAATAGCTTTCTCGTATGCTTGTATTTATTTCTATTTAGTTTTTCATGATTAGCCATATACACGCTAATTATTTGCATATGATCTAAAGTACGTTTAGTTTCACGCTCTCTAATTTCTTTTATAACAATAGGAACACCACTATATTCCTTTGGAGCATGCACAGTAGTATTTCCAACATAAAACCAAATCGAACGAGCTTTTTTGTTTTCGATATTGTATACCATAGACTTCTTTTTCTCACTTGAAGTAGGTGTATATTCTCCGAAAATTCTGCCGATATATACTAGTTCCCTATCAATTTCATTTGGACGTCTATCATTTTGCATTTCCATATTAAGTTGCAATATAATTCCACCTAGCTTTTTTGAACTAAATTCTAGCAACTTATCCAGAAATATTTTGCCTGCTATGCCATTTTTCCCACCATACTCTAAATCAAAAACTTCTCCTACATATTCCAAATCTTCTATTTCCAAAAGCTCTCTTAGTGATGGCAAAATTAAGTCCATACAATTTGTGATAAACTCTTTAAATACTGCATCTTCTGTCGGCATAACCCCAAACCCATCTGCAATACTTTCAAGCCTATTAATATGATATTGTTTGTCTGCCAAAATGTCCTTAATATTTGCCTCATATTTGTAAAACTTTGCAGTATGAATTTTTGGCATTAGATATGCTGGTGTTAGTGGCTTGCTACTGTCAATCCTTATAAAAGTAGTATTTAAACTTGTTATATAGTATTCACAACCTGCACCCAATAAAATACACAAGTTTTCTTTTTTCCTATAAAATTTGTTCCCATTAACTGCTAACTGCTTTAAATCATCTAATATATTAGCCAATACCTCTACCTCCTAACTTATTTTTATTATATCATATTTTTTTGCTTGACAACATAAAAAAAACTCCATAAAATAACTCGTGAGGTGATTTTATGATAATAACAGATATGTTAACACAACTTTCGTCAACAGGTGGCGAACTCGGTCTTGATAAAATTAGGGAACTACTACACAAAATGGGAAATCCCCAAAACAATTTAAAAATTATCCACGTTGCTGGCACAAATGGCAAAGGCTCAACTTGTGCTATGCTCGCAAATATTTTGAGGTGCGAGGGGTATAAAGTTGGTCTTTTTACATCTCCATATATCTACCATGTAAATGAAGAATTTAATATTAACGGCACACATATAACAGACGAAAAATTTATATCACTACTTAACGATATAGCCCCATTAGTTAACTCTATGGCAACAAAACCGTCTGAATTTGAACTTCGTACGGCGTTGGCTTTTGAATACTTTAGTCAAGAAAATTGCGATATAGTCGTTTTGGAAGTTGGTCTTGGGGGTAGGCTCGACTCCACAAATATTATAGACAGCCCCATTTTGACCGTTATTACAAAAATTGGGGTTGACCACGTTAGCTTTTTAGGTAACGATATCGAAGGTATCGCATTTGAAAAAGCTGGCATAATCAAAAACAACTGTACTTGCGTTGTTATGAAACAACCTAACAATATTGTTAATATATTTGAAAATATTTGCTCTCAAAAATCAGCAAAACTTTTTTTGTCCGAGCCAAATAATATACAAGTTAATAGCCAAACTTTAGACGGCTTAAATATTAGCTACAAAGGCAATAAGTTTAACGTAAATCTCATCGGCACTTATCAAACTGAAAATATTGCAGTTGTTTTAAAAGCTGTCGAAGTTTTAAATAATATTGGGTACGCCGTTTCAGACTCTAGCGTATATGATGGGCTAAAAACAGTTAAATGGAGTGGTCGATTTGAAGTTATTTCAAAAGAACCACTATTTATCGTTGACGGAGCACACAATAACGACGGTATTAAGGCTTTCACAAACACACTTGATACGTTGCTACCAAACCAAAAGTGTACGTTTTTAATTGCAGTTATGAGCGACAAAGACTACATTTCTATAATACAGGCACTTATCCCATATGCAAAAAACTTTGTAGCTATTGCCCCAACTATGCCTAGAGCGTTGCCTGCTGATGAACTTGCCACTTCAATAAGTGAAATTTTTAAGGGCAATGTATATCAGTCAACTAACATTGCAGATGGGGTGGCTAAAGCATTACAAATCACAGAAAATAACCCTATTTGTTGCGTTGGTTCGTTATATGTGCTTGGTAATGTGTATAGGACGTTTTAAGGACGTCCTATTTTTGTAATAAAATTGTTAAACCATTGTTACATAAAGGTCGAATATATTAAAGAAGAATAAATTAATTTTCAGAAAGGGGAATAGATATGACAATAGGATCAATCAATAGTTCATATGACAATTATAGTATCGGAGGTTTGTCAAACGCATCATCAGCTAAAGTGTCTGATGACTTAGCTAAGTTGTTGCCATCTAGCCAAACAACAGTTGACGAAGTTCAAGAAGCACCAGCACTTCGTGAGGACAAAACTCCAGAACAAAAACAAGAAGATATGTATAACGCAAAAATGATACTTACACAAAATACAAGCGAAAACGCTAAACAAGTGATGGATAGCACGCAAGCTGCTTCATATAGCGTGAGTGCCGCAAGTGGCGACGTTGCAGTTGCCGCTAGTGTGGCGGACGGTGAGGCTGTGGCTGATAGCGACGTTGTTGTTGACAACGGTGTAGTTTCAGATGATATTGCAGATGTGGAACTTGATGAGCTTGAAGAAGAACTTGTAGATGTTTCAGACGTTGAAGAAGAAGTTGTTGAAGAAGCAACTGATAGTGATGACGACGACAATGAATTTGACACTGGAAACTCGACACTAAACTCGTTTATTGATGATTTATCACTATACCAAACAGCAAGTATACTTAAATGGGATAATTACAGCTCATTATTAAGCTTATTCTTTGGCGATAGCTCATCTTCTGGTAACTCGTTTTATGACATGTGGTTCTAACATAAAAAAGCCCCCAAACGGGGGTTTTTCTTATTCAGCCAATTCAGATTGACCTTTAAAATGCATAACTATATCTACTGTTAATTTCACAATTGTTATTATTAAAAATACTAAATTGATAACAAACCCAGCTATTGAAATTCCTTTGCTACGTTTGTTTTTCATTCCTAATGCACCAAGCACTGTTCCCACTATGGAAACTGGCAATCCCACTATCGGAATTAGCCAAGCTAATGATGATACTACCCCCAAGACAAAAGATGCCCAAGCACTCGTATTCTTTTTGTAAGAGGTTGTTAGATGTGGCATCATGTCTATGCTATCATTGGTATCATCTTCATCTATTAAATACTCATCAATTGTACAGTCTTTCCACTCTTTATTCTCTGGCATATTTTTTCCTCCTCACCTAATCATACCTCCTATTATACTACATTTTTTGTGTTTTGCCTATACTTTTATTGCTTTCTTGCAATAACTTCTGTTCTATATCCGTCTGGGTCAGCTATAAAATAAAACGTTGCAAATCCGTCTGCAATAGTTTTTATTTCCGATACAGTAACGCCCATTTCTTGATGTTTTGCATACGCCTCATTAATATCTTCAACGATAACTGCAAAGTGGCTAAATCCGTTGCCAAGCTCATATGCTTGTTCTGGGTCATAGTTATAAGTAAGCTCTATTTCAAAGTTTCTATCTGCATCACTCATAAATACAAGACTAAACTTAAATTGCTCAACATCTTTACGTCTAACCACTTCAAAACCTAATGCTTCCTCATAAAACTTGATTGATTTTTCCAAATCAAAAACTCTAATACATGCGTGTTCAAATTTACATTTCATCTTAAAAATCTCCATTCTATTATAGTTTGTATAAATTTTAGTATACAATATTTTTATCTAATTGAAAAGTAAATATTATTTTTGTTGTATTTCTTAGCGTTTTAGATTACAATATAATCTATAAGTATTATAGGGGGAACGAAAATATGGATATTACAAACGATACAAGGCAATTCGCTGAAGAGTATTACCAAACCGCACTAACGTTGTTTGAACAATCAAAAATTGAAGAAGCTATAAACTATATAGACTTGGCAGTAACTGTTGGCGAAAATAAAATGACATATTTAATCAAAAAGATTGAGTTGTTGCATGTTTTTGAATGTAATGACGAATATATACGTACTTTTACAGCACATATAAAACTGTTTTATGACCAGCTTAACTTAAAAGAATTTTGCATATTTTTCAATTATTACGTACAAATTTTTCACATGGAAGACGAATATTTTTTCGCTATATTAAAAGAAGCCGAACTTCCAACAATGTTATATCACTTACACAAACAAATCGCTATGGGTGGCGAAGTATTGTATGCGGAAGAAGCATTGCGAGCGTTTGATGACAAAAAATATGTACAAGCATCAGAATACGCCCAACTTGCACAAAAAGATAGTAATATATCGTTAGACACACTGCTTATTGGGGCACGAAGCTTTAAATTTATTGAAGAAGCAAACCGAGCTATAACCCAATACAAATACATTATAAATGACTTTCCTGAGGACAAATATAGTTATTTTGAACTTGGAACTATATATTATTTGTCAAATAACTATGGTGAGGCATTATCTTTATTGAAGACAGCAATAAAATATGGTTATGATCAAAGAGATTGTGTTGAACCAATGGCGGATTGTTATTATTATTTAGAAAACTATAGTACAGCTGTTGTTTACCTAAAAAAATCTATTAAAACATCAACTAACTTACATTCTACATATAGTATGTTGGCAAAATCTTACGAAAAACTTAACAAACCATTACAAGTAAAAAAATACAATAAACTAGCCAAAAAATATCAAACAGCTTTTCCACCACCATTAATGAACGCAACGTTTATCAGTTTACTAATGTTGTTGTATGCTGTTATCGGGTTAATTATATAGGGGCGACTATCCACATAGTCACCCCTGTTTTTTAATCTCTTAATTTTGCATCTAACGTTGTTTCTAACCCATTTAAAATTTTCTTGATAGCTTTTCCAACTTCTTCGTCTGTTAGTGTTTTATCATCTGCTCTAAACGTTAATTTGTATGCCACAGATTTTTGTCCAGAACTAACTTGGTTTCCTTCATATACATCAAATAACGCTACTTCTTTAAGCAATTTCCCTCCACGTTGCTTAATAACTTTTTCGATGTCACCAACAAGCACTTCTTTTTTAACAATCATAGCAAGATCCCTGCTTGATGCTGGATATTTAGGTAGCGGTGCATAAACAGTGTCGGCACCTGCTGATTTTAACAATACAGCTAAGTCAAGTTCTGCAACGTATAATCTTGCATCCACCTCATAATTTTTTGTAACTTGCGGATGCACTTCACCAAAGAAACCTGCGTTTTTGCCCGAAATAACAAGATTTGCACATCTTCCCGTATGCATAAACTCAAGCTCAGTATTTCTTGTGTACTCCACTTTGCTAATTTTTAGAGCTTCAACAACAGTTTCAATAACACCTTTCATACTAAAGAAATCAACGTCTTTACCATACATTCCGATAGTCACTTTTTCTATTTCATTTGGTAAGTCTTTATTTTCTTTTTTGATAAACACTTTTCCAATTTCATATAGTGCTGCGTCAGAGTTTCTTCTATTATAATTTGTGCTTAATGAAGTCAACATTCCGTTTAACGTCGTCGTTCTCATTATGCTGAATTCTTCGCCAAGTGGGTTTGCAATTTTAATTGCATCTCTAAGTTTGCTATCTTCGTTGATATTTAGTTTGTCAAACACTTTAGGGCTATCAATAGTGTACGTCAACGCCCCGTATGCTCCACACATTTGTAGCGTTGTTTTGATTTTATCAACCAAAAGTTGTTGCTTAGTTTTTCCTCCAACAGTTGGCGTAGCTCGTTCAAGCGTCACTGGTATTTTGTCATACCCATACATTCTTGCAACTTCTTCTGCAAGGTCAGCATTCATCGTAATGTCTGGTCTAAAAGTCGGGATAGTAACCGTGTTGTTATTTGTATCCACAACAAACTCTAACGTTTCAAATATTTTTTCCATCTCAGCTTTTTGTAAATCAAGCCCCAAAAATGCATTAATCCATTTGTAGTCATATGGTATAGTTTTTGGCTCAAGTTTATTTGGATACACGTCTATAACGCCTGTCAACACATCGCCCGAGTCTGTCATATTAATTAGTTGAACTGCTCTTTCTAATGCATCTGTAATCGTGTTAGGGTCAAGTCCTTTAACAAACTTTTTAGATGAGTCACTCATTATGCCAAGTTTTTTAGACGTTTGTCTAACATTGTATCCATTAAAGTTTGCACATTCAAACACAATCGTAGTCGTTTCATCTGTAACTTTGCTGTTTTCACCGCCCATAATCCCCGCAATTGCAACTGGAGAGTTTTGGTCAGCAACAACAAGCATAGTATCATCAAGTTCAACTTCATCACCTAACAACGTAAGCATCGTTTCACCTGTTTTTGCAGTACGCACATTAATTTGTTTGCCCTCAAGCTTATCATAGTCAAAAGCGTGCATAGGTTGCCCAAACTCCATCAAAATATAGTTTGTTATATCGACGATGTTGTTTATAGGTCTAAGCCCAGCTGAAAGAAGTCTATCTTGTAGCCATTTTGGCGACGGCTTAACTTTAACGTTTTTAACAACTCTAGCCGCATATCTTGGGCATAATTCTTCATTATGAATAGATATATCAACAAGGTTTGTTGCGTTTTCGTCTGTTTGGTCAACTTCAATTTGTGGGTATTTAAATTGTGTGCCAAGCGTTGCCGCAACTTCTCTTGCAATACCAATAATACTAAAACAGTCTGGTCTGTTTGACGTTATTTCATATTCAACAACTTGTTCACCAAGTCCAAAATATGGCTTAACACATTCGCCAAGCGTCATTTCTGTATTAAAAATATATATCCCGTCTTCTGGTGCGTCTGGAAACTGCTCACGAGTAAGCCCCAGTTCTTCAACTGAGCAAAACATTCCTTGAGAAGCAACGCCTCTAAGTTTGCCAGATTTGATTTTTAAGTCGTTTGCAAGTGTCGCACCGTCAAGAGCAACTGGCACAACGTCACCAAGCATAACATTTGTTGCTGCTGTAACGATTTGCAACTGCTCATCTGCCCCCACATCAGCTTTCATAATTCTAAGTCTATCTGCGTCTGGGTGCTTTTCAACCTCAACAATTTTCCCTACAACAACTTTTGTAATTTCTTTTCCTGACTCCTCAACTGTTTCAACTTTTGAACCGCTAAGCGTCATTTTTGCTATAAAAGTTTTTAAATCTACGTCTATATCAACATATTGATTTAGCCACGACATTGGTACATTCATCTGTTTATCCTCCTAAAATTGCGATAAAAATCTAACGTCGTTTTCAACGAATAGACGCAAATCATTTATATTATATTTAAGCATAGTAAGTCTTTCAACACCCATTCCAAATGCAAATCCTTGATACACATTTGGGTCAATTCCTGCCATCTCTAGCACTTTTGGGTGAACCATTCCACAACCCAAAATTTCGATCCAACCCTCACCTTTACATACAGAACACCCTTCGCCTTTACACATAACACAAGTTACGTCAACTTCGGCACTTGGCTCTGTAAAAGGAAAATAATGCGGTCTAAATCTAACTTCAACTTTGTCCCCAAAAAACTTTTTGGCAAACTCAGCAAGCACACCTTTTAAGTCACCAAACGTTATATCTTTGTCTATAACAAGCCCTTCAATTTGGTGAAACACTGGCGAATGCGTTGCATCAACTTCATCTGAACGATACACTTTCCCTGGTGCAACCATACGTATTGGCAAGTTTTGATTTTCCATTGTGTGTATTTGAACTGGCGATGTACATGTTCTTAGAACTATGCTATCTGTAATATAAAACGTGTCTTGCTCATCTCTTGCAGGGTGCTCCGCCCCAAGGTTTAGTGCATCAAAGTTGTAGTATGACGTTTCAACTTCACGTCCTGAAACGATTTCATACCCCATACCCGTAAATATTTTGCTAAGCTCCTCAAGAGTTTGGTCAAGTGGGTGAAGTTTTCCTTGTGATAATTTTTTTCCAGGCATAGTTACATCAATAACTTCATCAGAAAGTTTTTTGTCTTCTTGATCCTGCTCAAATTTAATTCTTAGGTTTTTAAATGCCGTTTCAAGTTGTTCTCTAACATCATTTGCAACTTGTCCGATTACAGGACGTTCTTCTTTTGATAAATCTTTCATTCCACGCAAAACTGACGTTAATTCACCTTTTTTACCAAGATATTGAACACGTAGTTCTTCAAGCTTATTTAGTTCTTTTGCATCTTTAATAGAAGTAAGTGCAACACTTTTAATTTGTTCTAATTTTTCTTTCACGCTTTTTCTCCTTAAAAATTAAGTTAGTAAGTAAAATTTGTATATATACAAAAAATTTCTTCGCCTCATGCGAGATAAGACGAAGAAACATTTTTAATTTATATTTTACTATATTTTGACAATCTGTCAAGCCCTTTTTATCAATCCCACCATTCATCTTTGTTATCATCTGAATTATTTTGAGTGTTATTGTTAGTAGTATTGTTGTTTTGTGGCGACAAGTTTTTTGTTATAGCATAAATTCCATACAACACCGCCAGTATAATAACTACGTTAAAAAAGTTGAATGGTATAACTAACAAAACGATTAATGCAACTATCCCTAGTCCGCCTAAAAATCCTCCACCACCGAAAAACGGCGGTATTCCGCCTGGCCCTCCTATAGGCCCTCGGCGCATAGGCGGTCTTGGTCCTCCCATTCCTCCGTGCGGCGGTCTTGGTCCTCTTGGTCCACCTGGGCCTCGCCCTCCGTGTGGTCCTCCTGGGCCTCGTCCTCCACCTCTTGGTCCTCCTGGCATAAAAATCACTTCCTTATTTATTGGTTAATCTATCTTGGCGGCCCACCTGGTCCCCCATGACCTCCGCCATGTGGTGGTCTTCCATGTCCTCCACCGTGTGGTGGTCTTGCCTGGCCCTCCGTGTCCTCCACCGTGTGGTGGTCTTCCACCTGGCCCTCCGTGTCCTCCACCGTGTGGTTTATGTCCGCCTGGTCCTCCGTGTCCCCCGTGATGATGCATAACTTCACTTCCTTTCAATTATTTTTTATTATTATATTACTAATCCAGATAAAATTGCAAATATTTTTTTAGGCTGTATAATAAGCTTTAAATATGGCAATGCTTATAAAAACAGATCGGAGGAATATTAATTATGGCAGATTTAAAATTTCAAATAACGGAACACATTGCACTACTTTCTGAGAGCAACAAAGGCTGGAGAAAAGAATTTAACAAAGTAAGTTGGAACGAACGTGACCCAAAATATGATATAAGAGAGTGGTCACCAGACTACGAAAAAATGGGTAAAGGCATAACATTTACTAACGAAGAAATCAAAAACTTGCGAAATGCATTCAAAAATTTTGATTTAGAATAATACTCAAAACATGATATACTTATATTACAAATAATTTTAAAGGAAGTGATATCATGGATAATGCAATTGATTATAGCAATTGGAAAACAGAAATTATTGATGGCAAAATTTATTATATGTCCCTTCCAAGTATGAAACACAATCGTATTATGGGGCGACTTTTTAGCTTGTTTGACAGTTATCTTAGAGGTAGCAACTGTGGAGTTTTTATCGAACTAGGAGTTCACTTAGATGCTGACAACCCTACTGATTACGTAGTTCCTGATGTATCTATAATTTGCAACCAAAAAGTTCAAGATTTTGAAGATTTTCGTGGCATTCCAAGTCTAGTTATCGAAATATTATCAACTAATCGTAGCAACGATAAAATTGTTAAATTTCAAAAATATCAACAGTTTGGTATAAAAGAATATTGGATTATTGACCCAAAAATCAATACAATAGAACAATATACTTTGATAGAAAGTAAATATGTCCTTACAAATATATTTAGTTTGTTAACAAATTCCGAACTTGATAAATTATCAGACACCGACCGTCTACAATACACAACAATAATACAACCTACAATATTTTCTGACCTAAACATAGATCTAACAGATATATTTGAATAAAAAAACACTGGATAAGCCTACAAACTTATCCAGTATTTTTTCACTTGTCTATCTTCGCTAACAACGACATTACATTCATATTCACCGCCGTTTGCCTCAATAATTTTACGGCTACCCTCATTGTTATCATCACAAGCAATCATAACTTTATTAAGCCCAAACTCCCTACATTCATCTAACAAAAGACTAAGCATTTTAGAGCCATACCCCTTACGCCTAAACTCTGGCAACACTGAATACCCAATATGCCCTCCCCAACTGCTTAGTATTGGGTGATTTATGTTGTGTCTAAAATCAATTATACCAACAAGAGTATCCGTTTCATCATCTATCGCAAGAAATGCCGTAGTTGGCGTCCAATTGCTTGGGCAAGTGTCTGGATTTTCTATATCTTTAGTAGATTTTATCCACTCCGTGGCCGTTTCGCAGTTCATCAGCTTGCCACAACCTGCCAACGTTTCATTTCTTTCCAAAAAAGTGTTTTTATAGTTTTTAATTTGACTTGCATATTTTATTTCTGGTTTTACAAGAATTATCATCAAAATACCTCACGCTATTTTTTATTTCTATGGTATCATATATACGAGGTGATTACAATGATATTAAAACAAATGTTGCTATACTCCAAATTTTTACTTGAGCAAATTATATGCGAAGGGGATACAGCTATTGATGCAACTGTTGGCAACGGACATGACACGCTATTTTTATCAAACTTAGTTGGAGAAACTGGAAAAGTGTATGGGTTTGATATACAGCAACAAGCGATAGATAAAGTTAAAGAGTTAAATATAAAAAATGCCTGTCTAATTTGCGACGGACATCAAAACATAGATTTATATGTAACCGAGCAAGTGGCAGGAGTGATATTCAACTTAGGTTATTTGCCAAGCGGCGACCACTCTATAACTACAACTGCGGACACTACCACTGTTGCTATAAGCAAAATTCTTGATATACTAAAAACTAACGGACTTATCGTCCTAATAGTGTATCATGGTCATAAAGGTGGTAAAGAAGAACGTGATGGCTTATTAAACTTCGTGCAAAATCTTGACCAAAAGCGTGTATCTGTGCTTAAATATGAGTTTATCAATCAGAAAAACGATGCTCCTTTTATTATTGCACTAGAAAAACTTAAAAATTATTGAAAGTTTTTTTGTATGTTGTGTGTCTTTAATAGTATAACAACGTTATAGGAGGACAAATCATGACAGATACACAAATTTTACAAGGTCTAAAACAAAACGATTTAGACTGTTATCGTGCATTAGTTGCAAAATATACAAACTACGTCGTTGCAGTTATTTGCCATATTTCAGACTTATCAAGGCAAGACACCGAAGAACTTAGTGCCGACGTATTTATTAAACTTTGGAATATGCGTGATACATTAGATATAGACGAAACGAAACTTAAAGCATATATCGCACGAACGACACGCAACATGACAATCAATTTTTTACGCAAACAAGGCTTTGAAACACTTCCCATTGAGGAAGACCAAATCAAAAATGTTACACCCACCCCCGAAAAAGAAATATTAAACAACGAGGTTAGAACTCAACTTGTTGAGGCAATTAAAACACTGCCCAGCCCTGACAAAGAAATATTTCTTAGACGATATTTTTATCAAGAAAAAATTAAAGATATCGCATCACAACTTAATTTAAATGAAAATACTATACACACAAAACTTTCTAGGGGAAAGAAAAAACTTGAATTAGTGTTGAATGAAAGGGGAGTAAGCTTATGAAAACGAATAATATTTCAAATTTGCTTGATGATATAGATTTAGATGAGCTTTTGGCGATTGATATTGATGAGGAGGTTGATTTTATGGTGGATAAAAAGCGAATAATGGACATTGCAATTGAGGGGGTTTCGCCTACAAAGAAATTCAAGTTACCCAAAGTTAAACCTTGGCTTGTTGCTGCAAGTTTGCTACTTGTTGGCACAACGACAGTTGTTGCATCTGAAAGTGTCTTTAACTATTTTTCTGGTAACCTAACTGGTATTATGCAAAACAGCACAAACATAACAAATAGCATTACTAAAAATGGTATAACGTTTAGCGTTCAAGGTGCAATAAGCGATAACCACAATACGCTTGTTATAATAACAGCAAACAAAAAAGACGGCTCTATGTTTGACCCAAACAATATGGAGTTTGAATCTATTGATATTGTGCTTGACAAAGATTTTTCAACGGGTTATGCCTATGATAGAAAAATTTCTATATCAGAAGACAACAAAGAGCTTACGATATTAATGGATATACAATTGGTACACAGCCGAGAAAGTGGTAGTATTGCAGATGCTATTAAAGGTATTAAATTTAGTAATTTTGGGACATCTCACTATACAACTAATAATTTTAACCTAGCTGAACTTATGGAACAAAACGCTCCAATTGTTGAAGAAATTGCAGGAATTAGCCTACAAGACTTGTCATATAACGCAAATGATAATACGATAGAGTTTGTAACCCAAATACCAAACGACTCTATACCTAGTTATCAGTTGATTGATAGTCGCACAGGCTATAGTTATGGAACAACAACAAATGCTGTTGATAGTGGCGACAAAAATTATTGGTATCGTGCGATTTTATTTAGAGATGTTGATGAAGCAGATTTACCATATTTAACACTTGAATGTAGTGCTTATTATTTTATCTCTGAAATTGTTGGACTCTGGGAAATTGATATTGATTTAAATAGTGCAAGTAATGTTATTAATGTCCAAGGAGATACTTTTGATAATCGTTCTGGCTTAACTATTGACTATGTTGAAGTGTCACCATTTGGCATAAACATAAGAGCGAATTTTGACAGCTTTGGAGCAAACTATTTTCCAGACTCAAACTTTGAAATACCTACTCTTGACTGGGATATGCAGTTACAATTTGCTGACAAATCTATTATGGATATAGAATTTGTTCAATCAGGTGCATTTTATGATTATGAAAATCGAGGGTCGGACACAACTATTGGTGACACTGGAATCCAAGGATATTTTGGCGACAATCCTAATGTATCAGAAATTTCTTTTGACGACGATTTCACTTATTCTATAATTGATTTAAACGAAGTTGAGGCAATTTTAGTTGATAATGAGGTAATTTGGGCAAAATAATAAAAAGATTAACTGTCGTTGTTGGCAGTTAATCTTTTTTTAGATTTCAAATTTGTCTTGCTTCTTCTAGGGGATTGTTTGTTCCTAGTTTGCCTCGAAATGCCCTAGCAAGTATCGATTTTTTCATAAGGTCGATTTGTTCTATTGAGTTGTATAAGTCGTATGCTTGTTGCTCGTTTGTTAGTAGCGTATCAAGTATACGAACAATTTCGGTTTGTTCGGCAAGTGTTGGTACAGGAATAGATAACCCCGATAATCCTTTTCGACTTATTGTATTTTGTCCTGCTGAAGATACCATATTTGTAGATATATAATTTTTGTAGTCAGATGTTAAAGAAAAATATACCATATATTTTGTTATAACTACGTCTGAATTATAAATTATTCTAATAAAGTGGTCACAAAATGTAAATGGAGTATCTTCTTGTATAATTATTTGTCTTGCTACATTGCTCCTAGAACCGTTAACCCGTATCATTAACACACTATTTTGTAACAATCTAAATTTTTCTTGTTCAGCAGTTGATAAATTTATCATTCTTAAATCATTGGTAAGTAATCCATTATCTCCAATATCAGCTAATCTTAAAACAACTGTCGGATAACCATCACCTGTTCTTTTTGAAATTCCATTTTGAGTTGAGGAAATAACCTCATTAAATTGCTTCTTTTCCCAACTATCAAAACTAACCCCATTCTCCTCACGCCATTTTGCAGTAAGTTCTCCCTTAAAAGCCCTATGAAAAATCGCAAACTTTCTATTTTCAAATGACTCTATAGCAGTTTGTAAAATCCCCCTAGCTCGATCAAGCTTGCTAAATAGCGACTCAATAGTATCAACTATGCGTTGTTGCTCATCATTTGGAGGCAATGGAAACGGCATATTTTCTATATAACCATTTTTTAGATTATTAATATTTGTTCCATTAACTAATTCTCTAATCGTATTTCTATATTGCAAAGTTTTAAAAAATAAGCCACAATATTTTTCATTAAATTCTTGATTCACTCTAACTACTGTTAAAAATGCCCCAAATGCTACGTTTTCCAAATCCTTATCACTTAGAACAGCCCTACCTATAACTGTTTTGCTTCCAGTTGAAGAAACAATAATAATATCATTTTTCTTTATATAGTGCTTACTTTGAATAATAGACTTGTCTACATACACATTATCTTCAAATATTATTGTATCTTCTGTTAAATTTCCCCCACGTAGTATTAAACAAGCATTGCTATTATTTTCAACTACTTGGTCTTTTTTATATGTGACTCCTCGATGAATTGTAACTATACTTCCTAATGTCGCCCAACTCCAATTTTCTGGTATTTCATATAGCATAAAACTACCTCCATTAACTACTTTTATTAAAAAGTGTATCATTACTTTAGAATACAAGCAATAAATTTTTCTTTTTAGTTATCATAATACTAGCATTTATAATCCTAAACTATTATAATAATAAAGTAATTTGGATAAAATAACTAAAATTATAATAACGGAGGGTTTTTATGAACAAAATCGAAAGCTTTACTGTAAATCATCTAAATTTGCCACGTGGTGTGTTTACATCACGTGTTGACTACACAGGTGGTCAGCCTATTACGACGTATGATATACGCATGAAGTCACCTAATATTGAACCTGTTATGAACACAGCCGAAATTCACACTATCGAACATCTAGGGGCAACATACTTACGAAACTTACCATCTTGGGCAAGAGAAATTATTTATTTTGGACCTATGGGGTGTCGCACTGGATTTTATTTGATTGTTGGGGGGACAGCTCCAACGACAGCTATTGCAAAACTACTTGCTGATATGTTTGAGTTTATTGCAAACTTTAACGATGCAATTCCTGGGGCGTCTGCAAAAGAATGTGGTAATTATTTAGATATGAATTTGCCAATGGCTAGATATGAGGCACAAAAATTCCTTATGGAAATTCTTAACGACCCACAACCATTTAATTTATCTTATCCACAATAATTATACTGGCATAAAAAATCAGGGCGACCGACGATCGCCCTACCCCTAATGTACGGGCGGTCATTGGCCACCCTCAAATAAATATCCAACTTCATCTAATGCTTGCAACACTACAGCTTGTCTTTGCATAGCCAAAGCTGAATTTCCCGAATACAAACTTGGTGCTTGCGGAAACCCTGCCAGGTATGCCGCCTCATCAACTGTTAAATGTTCAGATGATTTCCCAAAATAATAATAACTTGCTTCTTCTATCCCATAACAACCTTGTCCCAAATATATAACATTACAATACAACTCTAGTATTTCTGATTTACTATACACTCTTTCTATGTGAAATGCCATAAATAATTCTGCACTTTTTCTCAAAAAAGTTTGATTGCTTGAGAAAAATATGTTCTTTGCGAGTTGTTGCGTTATGGTGCTACCGCCTTGTAATATTTGATTTGCAGACAAATTTGTTAGTGCAGCACGTGCTATACTAACTATATCGATTCCCCCATGTGATAAAAACCGCCTATCTTCAACGGCTATTATCGAATTAAGAAAATGTGTGCTTATATCTTCGATATTTGTGTATCCTGGCTGTGATTGTATCTGATACATAGTTTCTCTAAGTGGCATATCTTCAAGCACAGCTTGATAATACTCATAGCCAAAATATCCAAGTATAAGAGCACCCGTTAATGTTACTAACAAACTTATCGCTAGCACCCATTTTATAACACGTTTCATTTTACACGCTCCTTACGATGAAACTCTAAGCACCTCCACAACGTCAGACACATGACGAATTTTTCTAATAATTTCATCTAATTGGTACGTGTGACGTATTTCAATACTTACATTAAAAATAACTTCATTTTTCTTAGTGGTTCGTGTATTTAGTGCCTTAATATCTAGTTTCATATCACTTATCACTTTTGAAATATCTACTACAAGACCTAACCTATCAAGTGCAATTACTTGGATATCTGTAATATATTTTTGTTCCTCTGTTTGAGGCATATCATACCACTTCGCACCGATAAGTCTATCTTTTTCATCTTCTGGCATACTCTCCACGTTTACGCAGTCTGTACGGTGTATTGACACCCCACGTCCTCTAGTTATATAACCAATAATGTTATCACCTGGTAGAGGTCTGCAACATCTTGAGAACCTAACCGCAACATCTCCAACACCTTCAACAACTACGCCACTTTTGCTTTTTGCAAATTCTTCAACTTTAGCGTTAAGTGATTTTTTGTGTTCTTCCAATATATCTTCATCAGTTTTTACAGTTTTGTTGCGTTTCAAATTTTCGTCTATAAGCCTTTGTATAACTTGGCGTTCTTTTATGCTCCCGTACCCTATGCCAGCATAAACAGAATCCCAGTTTTTAAGACCATATCTTGTGTACACATGCTCAACACACTCTGGGTCAAGCAAGTTGCTCAGGGTGTAACCCCTATGCCTTGCACAAAGTTCAAGAGTTTCTTTGCCTTTGTGTATATCTTCTTCTTTAAATTGTTTTCTAAACCACTGGTTGATTTTATTTTTTGCTTGTGCAGTTTTTACTATTTTTAGCCAATCTCTACTTGGCCCTTTTGAACTATTTGAAGTCAAAATTTCTACTATATCACCATTTTTGATAGCATAGTCATAAGTTACAATTTTTTCGTTGACTTTAGCACCAACCATCTTATTTCCAACTCCACTATGGATATAATATGCAAAATCAATAGGTGTAGACCCTTGTGGTATTGTAAATAGTTCCCCTTTTGGAGAAAAAACATACACTTGATCATTATATATATCAAGGTCAACTTTTATAGCAGACATAAATTCTGAATTGTCGCTCATTTCTCGTTGCCACTCCAAAATTTGTCTAAGCCACGCCAACTTCTCCTCTGACCTATCTTCTTTGCCATCTTCTTTTCCTGCTTTATATTTCCAGTGTGCCGCAATACCATACTCCGCAGTACGATGCATTTCTTCAGTACGAATTTGCAGTTCAAACGGCATACCGTTAGGACCCATCAACGTTGTATGAAGCGACTGATACATATTAGGTTTTGGCATAGCAATAAAGTCTTTAAATCTACCTGGTATAGGCGTAAACGCATCATGGGCTACCCCTAAAACGCCATAACAGTCTTTTACACTTGCAACGATAGCACGAACTGCAAACAAATCATAAATTTGATCTAAAGTTTTATCTTGACTTATCAATTTTTTATATATACTAAAAAAGTGTTTTGCACGCCCATCAACACTTGCTTTTATCCCCACTTTATCAAGTTCTTCTTTTATACGCTTAACTATACTATCTATAGTTTCTGTACGTTCATCTTGACGCTGGTCAATTTGCTCTGCTAGTTCATAATACATGTCTGGTTCAAGATATCTTAGAGACAAGTCTTCAAGCTCTGCTTTAAGTTTACAAATCCCTAATCTATGTGCAATTGGAGCAAAAATATTTAACGTTTCTTCTGCTTTTTCAATTTGTTTGTGTGGTGGCATAAATTTTAGAGTTTGCATGTTGTGAAGTCTATCTGCAAGTTTAATTAGTACAACTCTTATATCTTGAGCCATTGCAATAAACATTTTGCGATAATTTTCAGCTTGAATTTCTTCTTTTTGGTCTTGTTTGTTTGCCGATTGGTACTTGATTTGGCTAAGTTTAGTTACGCCCTCAACTAATAGTGCCACCTCATCATTAAACAAGTTAGCAATATCTTCTCTTGTATAATCCGTATCTTCAACGACGTCATGAAGTATACCCGCTGTAATCGATTCAATATCAAGCTCTAATTCTGCCAAAATATACGCCACTTGTAGAGGGTGTATAATGTACGGCTCTCCAGATTTTCGCAGTTGACCATCGTGTGCCTCATGGGCAAGTTTATACGCCCTCTCTATCATACTTAAATCGTTTGATGGGTGGTAAGATTTAACTTTTGTGATTAATTTTTCGAATAATTGTTGTGACATATATAGTCCCCCTTATCAAATTTTTTATATTACTGTTAATAATATGTACTAGAAAGGCTATGAATAAATGTATTCATAACCTCCCTGATTAATACTTTAACAATGATGTAGTTGGGATATCCCCTAAAACGGCTCTACCACCTAATTCTTCAAGCTCAATTAGATATAAAATTGCTACAACTTCAGCCCCAAGTTTTTTTACAAGTTCTACAACAGCTTTAGTTGTTCCACCTGTTGCAAGCAAATCATCAACTATAATAACTTTTTGACCAGCCTTTATAGCATCAGTGTGCATTTCAAGTGTGTTGCTACCATATTCAAGGTCATAGCTTTCTGAAATCGTTTCATATGGAAGTTTTCCTGGCTTTCTAACTGGCACAAATCCTTTTTTTAGGTTATAGGCAACAGGTACGCCGAAAATAAATCCACGTGATTCTGGACCTAGAACCATATCAAATTCTACATCTTTTACTGCGTCACAAAGTTGGTTAACTGCACTTTGTAAGCCATCTGCATCTTGTAGCAAAGTTGTAATATCTCTGAATAAAATTCCTTCTGATGGAAAATCTTTGATATCTCTAATTAAATCTTTCATTGTTTTGTGTCCTCTCTTGAATCAATTATTTGGTATGCATTGTTGTAATAACACAAATCGTTGTGAATTTTCAAGTGTAGTTTTTGGAGCTTGATTTATTTTGAAATACACCAAACTATCTTTTATTTTATAAGATATAAATTGCAACTCTGCAAATATATCTAAAATTTGCAAAAATTTATATTCTGTCATATTTTGTATTTTATTGAGTGATATAACTCCTCGACGATTATCTCTTAAATGTCTATATAATATTTTGCAGTCGTCATGAGTTGGTATCATTTGCAACAATTCGTTTGTACCACAAACATACGTTTTATTATTATAGCATATTTTAGGGTATTGTGTCCCGAAAGTATTAGAATTTTTTTCAGAATGTTGCTTCTCTAGTATTTCCTTTTCCGTGATAAAGTATTCAGTTGCACTTGATTTTTCTACTATTATCGGATTTTTTATGTTTTTATATAACTCCAAAAATCGCTTACTTTGACTTTCTACATCGTCTGTTGATTTAATCGCTTTGATGTGAAGTTGAATTTTAACTTTATTTTTCCACTCGTTTCTATCCAAAGTCCCTGCTATTACTATGTTATCGCCTTTGGCAATATGATGAATATATTCGGCTTGTCCAAACCCAACTGTATCTACAACTTGAGCACCTTCACATATTGATATCTTTAGATGCGACATATCTTTACCCATCGCCATAATTTCTTTTACTGTTCCCGAAACTTCAAGCTTTGGTGTCGGATTGCTCATTCCAAGTGGCTCAAGCTTTTCTAGTTCGTTGTATAACTCTAAATTTATGTCCAATATGTTTGCCACCGCATCTATTTTCATTTTAGGCGTTAAAATTTCTTGTGTAAGCTTATGTTCGTTTGAATTCACAAATTCATTTCTAAACGTTTCAAAATTATGTTGTTCGATAGAAAGTCCCGCCGCCATATCGTGTCCACCAAATCGCAAAAGCAATCCTTTTTTATCTTCCTCAACTAGTGCATCAAACATACTAAACCCTGTTACACTGCGTGCAGAGCCTGTATATACACCGTCCTCAAGCGTGAATACTATCGTTGGTTTATAATATTTTGAAACTATTTTAGATGCCACAATCCCAATGACACCATGGTGCCAGCCCTCGCCTGCAACGACGATAACATCTCTATCTAATAAATTGTTGTCAATATAAGCTTCGGCTGCCAAAAAAATCTGTTTTTCCATTTCTTTTCTTGTTGTGTTTTCTTCGTCCAAAAATTTAGCTATCTCCTCTGCACGCACAGCGTCAGTACAAGTTAGCAATTCTACTCCAATTTTTGCATCACCAAGTCTACCAATAGCATTAATTCTAGGTGCAACTTGAAATCCTATTAAGCTTGCAGTAATTTTTGATTTACCTATGACGTCAAGAAGTGCCTTAACCCCTATATGCGTAGTATTTTCCATTTTCCTAAATCCAAGCCAAGTTAATGTGCGATTTTCGTCCACAAGTGGCACAAGGTCGGCAATTGTTCCAATAGCAACAATATCAAGATACTTCCAAATCGTATCCACAATATCAAGCTTCATTGCAATTGCTTGTATGAGTTTAAACGTGACGCCAACTCCCGCAAGCACTTCGCAAGGATATTGGCAATCTGGACGCTTTGGGTTAATTATACAATAAGCGTTTGGCAACACCTCTTGACACTCGTGGTGGTCAGTTACGATAACGTCCAATTCTTTAACAGCCTCAATTTCTTTTACAGCTGCAATCCCTGTGTCAACTGTTATAACTAAACTTGAGGTTTTTGCAATATTTTTTAGTGCCGAAATATTTATACCATAGCCCTCAGAAATTCGGTCTGGTATATAATAATCTACCTGTATACCTAAACTTTTTAAAAACATATATAAAATTGATGTACTTGTTATTCCATCAACGTCATAATCGCCATATATAGTTACGTGTTCCCCCTTATCTTTTGCTATTAAAATGCGTTCAACCGCAGTGCTCATATCGGCAAGCAAATAAGGGTCGTATAAATGTTTAATAGTTGGGGATAAAAATTTATCTTTGTCTAAAATATTTCTAGTATCTAATATATGCCCCAATATATCGGTCGTATCCTTTGTATTATCGGTAATCCATTCATATTTATTTGGTATCAAAATTGTTTTCCTCCTAGTTTTATTTCCTATTATATCATAATATTTTACTTTTACTCTATACAATTTCAAGGGTTAATGGTATAATTGTATTGTTATTTACATTTTATAGGAGTGTTAGCATGTCGGAAAAATTTCAAACGGGTCAAATTATCGAAGGAACTGTAACAGGAGTTAAGCCATTTGGGGCTTTTGTTGCATTGGATGAGTCCACACAAGGTCTTGTTCACATCTCTCATATCACGCATGGGTACTTAGAAAATATCGCCGATGCTATTGCAATTGGAGATAAAGTAAAGGTTAAGGTTTTATCTATTGATAGTGGAAACAAAAAAATATCACTTTCAATTAAGGAGGCTATGCCAGCTCCACCAAAACCTGCAAAACCAGCGAAACCTCAAAACGCTGGGCAGCAACAACGCCCACCAAAAAGCAATAATAAACCTTATAACAACAATAAAAGGGAAACTGTTGCTCCTGTTGATGATTTCGAGTCATTGATGAAAGGCTTTCTCAAAGACTCTACAGAGCGTCAAACAGATATTAACAAGCGTCTCAACCGTTAGTTCAGATAATGAGAAAAGGCATATATTAACTTAATGTTGATATGTGCCTTTGTTTTGTTATATAATAAATTATCAAACTGAAAGGAGCATATATAATGCAAATTCAACTTAATGAACAAACTGCTAATCAGGCACAACTTATTTTTCAATCACTTGGATTAGATATTACTACTGCTATTAATATATTTCTTGAACAATCGATACAGGCTAAAAATATTCCATTTCAAATAGTTGAAAACATACCTAATGAAGATACTATAGAGGCTATAAAAGAAGTTGAGCATATGAAAAAAAATCCGTCTATAAGTAAATCTTATACTGATGTAGATACAATGATTCAGGAGTTGCTACAATGAAATACATCGTTAAGCCCACTAAAAAATTCCAGAAAGATTTGAAATTGGCACAAAAACGTGGCTATAAAATCGAATTGTTAACAGATATTATTAAACTACTATCTAATGGCGAGAATCTTCCTTCTAAAAATAAAGATCACGCCTTAATTGGTAACTATACAAATTGTCGTGAATGTCATATTACTCCTGATTGGTTACTAATTTATGAAATATGTGAAGATGAATTAATTTTATACCTCACTCGTACGGGGAGTCATTCCGATTTATTTTAATGAGAAAAGGCATATATTAACTTAATGTTGATATGTGCCTTTGTTTTGCTTTATTTTGTTATGAGCGTAACAACAAATCCAACGAATTTTTTACGCACAACCTTCCATAGCCCCATTCCCTACTTGGTATGTCCAAACCTGTTTTGTTTGTTCCTCTAAGTAAAAAAGTTTTTAATAGTTCCCCATATAAAAACGGTCTATTTCCTTTCACTATGCCCCACTCCATCAAAAGTGCACAAGCCCCTGCAACATGAGGTGTAGCCATACTTGTGCCACTATATTTTATATATCCACCCGTTGTACTTGCAGCCGTAATATCAACCCCTGGTGCCACCAAATCTGGCTTAATAATAGCATCACTTCTAGGATAACCCGCCCCTGAAAACGGTGCTATTTGATTTGTAAGACTGTTGTATGCACCAACTGTTATACCATTTCGTGCAGTTGACGGTGTTGTTAACGTCCCATACCTTGTTGGTTGCAACATATACGTTGAGTCGCCCGCAAGCTCTGCCGTTGGCCCCCAAACGCTATATTGCCCATCAATTACATCTATTCCGTATATATTTACTGTCCAAATACCACTGGTTATATTTGCACCACTTACACCAGTCAAAAACACCGCAAATTCCTCAGCACCATTTAGAGGAGATGGACCAACAAAAGTTGCATATATTTTTGTTCGCTCCAAAACAAAAACCCTTGCCCCATTTGATGCTTGGGAATACAAAATTCTGCCTGTTCGGTTGCCACTTGGCGATATTATTTCAAATTCAAACGTATCAATAAATGACTTCCACACCGACAGACTGTATGACCGCTGATTATCACCAACTTGGAACGTAAAATTTCCTGTGCCACTTTTTGGAACAATACCCCTTGTATGTGTTTGGCTTGCTCCCTCGTTCCCAGATGCAATAACAATGTTAGTTTTCCAAAATCCCGACACCTCATCTATATACTGCTCAATAAGCGAGCGTCCATCATGTGGCCCTTCGTTCATACCACTACTCAAATTTATTGCAATCGGTTTTCCAAGTTTTTTTGCCTGCTCAATAACGTATTTTATACCAAGCATAATTTCAACGTTGCGTACAAAGCTTTGGTTTGTGCTTGACCCTCGCCCAAGTTTTACGATGATAAACTCTGCCTCGGGTGCAACTCCAACATAGCCCCCCGCATTGCCGTTTCCGCCTGCAATGCTTGCAACGTGCGTCCCGTGTCCAACTGTGTCTTGGCTTGGAACGACAGACAGTCGACCTGCTGACGATGGTTGTCTAAGTGCCTCGTTAATTTGGTCACGTGTATATTCTGTGCCGATTTTAAATCCCTCTGGGGGTCTGCCAGAAATTCCCTGATCCCAAATAGATGCAATTCTTGTTGTTCCGTCCAAGTTTCTAAAATCTTGATGTGCATATTGTATTCCAGAGTCGATAATCCCTAACAATACACCGTTACCTTTAAGTTCGTATGGACGGTTGTTTTGGACAGTTTTTGCACAAGCAGCCGTCGTGCTTTGGATTAAGTTGTAAGTTAAAAGTTTTGCTGTTTCCATATATTCAACTTCCATAAACACTTCAAGCTCGCTAACTCTATCTTGTGATATAGACATAACTGCAAATTTTTCACTAATTATTTGTACTACACCACCCACTTGACGTGCAACTTGTTCGATATCTCCGTTGTATTTTATAACTATATCTATGTTACCTTCTGCCTCAAAGCCGTATTCTTCTAGGTAGTCAGCTGCAAGTTCTTTTTCATTGTCAGATAAACTGGTCATTATTTGTAGTGCTGCGTCTGTTTTCAATTGAAATCACCTCAAATTTTTTATATAATATATACATAATCTGAAAGGAGTAATTATATGCAACTAAATCAATCTAACCCATACAAAGATGAGCTTGTTAACGGTATACGCATAGTTTCACGAGCTGCCCCACACTATAATCACGGAGTATTAATTCGCCTACTTGGCAACAACATTGAAGATAATCTCGACTACCCTTGCAGAGTTGCTCTTGATTGTTTAGATGTTAAATTTGATAATAACAATATTAGACAGCCAGATATTTCTGTTATTAACGTTGAAGATACATTCGAGGGGACTGTGTACACTGGCAAAATAAAACTTGTAGTTGAGATATGGTCGCCAGAAAACAAACGCTCAGAACGTGAAGAAAAAATCAATCTCTATAAATCAAACTCTATAAATCAAACTCTATAAAAGAAATCATCGAAATTGACTATATGACTAGAAAAGTTAAAGTTCAAACTCTTAATGATAGCTATGAATATAATATAACACAAGAATTTACAGTTGCTCCAAAACATTTATATTGCTTAGACGGCAAGGTAAATACCGAATTTTCCGACACCCTCTATATAACTTTAACCAACCAACATATAAATATTGCAGAAATATTTGCAAAATTTATTCCTCTGTAAACAAACGATAGGAAGTGAAACTATGAGACCAGAAAAGATTAGAGCACCAAAAGAACAAAATAGTATAGACAACAACGCTGACTTTATAGTAAAAGCTAAAATCAAATCATTATATATTGATTTAAACTATAGTATCGAAGAAATTTCTCATCAGCTAAAAATACCAATATACCAAGTTAAAGAAACGTTAAAATCGTTATAATTACTAGACAGCAAATGTTATATAAAATTCCCCCTTGCGTGTTTCCAAAAAATGGCTTATAATAACACAAATTACCATAGGGGGGTACGCACTTAAATGACACACTTTTTTTTAACTGATTTTTTATTAGTTAGTGACATAAGAACGATTATTTTTTTATTACTACTAGTTGCTTTCTTTATATATATATATTCTATACATCAAAGCACAAAATTTTCAACTTGTATACTTACTGCTGCACTTATAGGATTTATGTTAGGAGTTGCAATTCAATTTGCTTCTGATTTTCAAAATACGCCAAAATCTACAACTTTTGTGGCTGAAGTTTTAAGTTGGTATAGCTTAATTGGCAATGGCTACATGAATTTATTGCATATGTTAGTAATTCCCCTAATTATATTTTCAGTTATAAATTCAATTATCAACGTAAAAGTTGAGTTGCCAAAACTTATATATGCTAGTTTATTGATAACTACTATAATGTTTTGTGTATCAATAGTTGTTGGGTTAGGCATAGGTATCGCTTTAGACTTAGGAAAAGATGTGCCCTACTATACATTTTCACCTGTCGACACACCAGACACTATAAACATAGTCGATATTATAAGCAAGCTAATTCCAAAAAATCCTATTAAGTCAATGATGGACGTAAATATAATATCTATACTAATATTTTCTGTATTTATAGGAGTATGTATCCGCCAAACTTATCACCGACATATAGATGATATCTCGCCACTTATTAGGCTTATAGATGCAACACACATAACTATAACAAATATGGCTATATCACTTATACAATTTATGCCGTTTGCTATTATACCGCTATTTGCAAATACAGTTGCAAGCCGTGGCATATCAAGCTTACTAGATGTGTCTAAGTTTATTTTTGCAATGTATTTAGGCGTAATTGTTATGTTTATAATACAAATGATTATACTAAAAATTTGTAATCTTAGCCCCCAAACGTACATCAAAAAAAGTTTACCCACTATAATATTTGCGTTTGTTTCTAGGTCAAGTTTATGTTGTTTGCCATCTACAGTCGAAACACTCACAACAAAACTAGGCGTTTCAACTGCCACTGGTACTATCGTACCAAGTTTAGGTACTAGCTTTGGCATGCAAGGCTGTTCAGGAATGTTTCCGGCACTTGCCTTAGTTTACGTTGCAAATGTAAACGATATAAATATCGATATTCAGTTTTTATTAATATCGTTAGTCGTTATAATGATAAGTTCATTTGGTACAACTGGCTTAGCCACTACTGGTACAGACATCACAAATTTGTCGCTCGCTGGAATGGGTATAGGCAACTTAACAGCTACTATGACGCCTGTTTTATTGATTGAACCCATAATTGATATGGGTCGAACTTTTATAAATGTATCTGGTGCTATGGTAAACGCTATATTAGTTGATATAGTTGTAGGTACTTTTGATACGCAAGAATTTGAGGACACAAAAACAGCCCCTATATAGGGGCTACTCGTCCTTAACAAATAAACAACTAAATGCATCACTATCTGGTTCGCATACAAAATTGTGTATTTGCTTATATTTATAAAAACTAGCTATTAACGTCGCAACAAACATTTTATCCGGATTAGTAACAGGTGTAGTTCCTTTGTACCAATGATGTACCCTAACTTCTAAATTGCCATCTTCTGTCGCCGTATGTTTCACAACATCTGCTTTTATATATTCAATTCTGCTATGTTTTTTTCCTGTAAGCACTAATTCTTTCATAACAGTAGTTTTTTCATTTATTTGTATTGTAATATTTCCTTGTTTTTCCGTAGTTATTTCAAGATGTTCTTCTTGTTCTGCATAAACATGAACTTGATCAGCAAATTCAAGCATTTTTTCAATAATTACTTCATAACAACTCGTGCAAATATCTATCGTTTGACAAGCTCCTGGTATATTAATATGCCACCTAATTATATCATGTATTAATTGCTGATTGTCCCACACTATGTCCCTATTGTCATTATGTATCGCTTCTTTTAGGGTTGTTGAACAGTCTGGACATTTTTGTTGACCACATATTTCACACTGTTGATAATACTTTTTTCGATCTTTACAACCACAATCTGGAGTTTTACACTCCACTTTTCTAAAATCATCAATAACTAAAAAAGTTGCCTCCGCACTTGCCAAAGATACCCCAGCCATCGTTATGCCATTTAATATCCATTTAATAGTCCTCACTATATACCCCCCCAACTGTTGTATTATACATAATAATTATATAACAAATTTACTAATAGGACAACTTAATTTTATATTCTGTTTTTCTTTGTAATATTTGAAATATATGGTACAATATATATAAATAACATGGAATCGAGGCGAAATATTATGAGAAGAATTATAGAATTATCAAACCACCATTTAGATGATTGCCTAGATATAATTCATCAAGCTAAAAACTTTGTGACAACGTATGAAAACGAAACTAGCGATATTAGTAACACATCTAATACAAAAAAGCTTTTGGACAATTTAATGAGTGAGTTAGACGACCTAGAACTTAAAACTTGTAGAACTCAAGAATTAATACGTGCAACTATGTTAGACATTTTAGCCGTAAATCAGCTCAATCAAGCGTATGAAATTGACGCCATCGAAATTGAAGCATCTCTTGATGACCTAGAAAAACAAAATTTGATGTTAAAAGCACGTAATCTTGAAGTAAACGAAGAAAACAGACGACTTCGACTACGTTGTAAAGAAATGCGTCAAAAACTTGAAAATGCAGGTCTATAATACTAGCTTTTTCCTAAGATAATTTTGCATAAATATGTAGGGCAACCAACAATTGCCCTACATATTATGATTTATCTAATTGTGTCATACAAATTGCTCATCTCTCTAAGTGCCGTTCTAATACAAAGTTCACCATATCCCCATTGTGTGTTTGGATACGCCATATTTTTATTTCTTGTAGCACTTCTAAGCAAATATGCTTTTAGTATATCTCCATACAAATACTCATCGCCAACTTGATTTATGCCAAACTCAAGCATAAGCAAATACGCCCCTGCAACAAAACTTGCTGCAACACTTGTGCCAGATATTGACTGGTATCTCATATTCGGGTCAGGCGTTGGTGCAACAACATCAACCCCAGGTGCCGTTATATCAGGCTTTACAATTCCACCTTGTATGTAGCCCCACCCTGAAAACGATGCTATTTGTAACCCATTTGATGCAGACGCCGCAACACTTGTGACGTATACAGAAGTTGATGGTATCGTTAGCGTTTTTTCTTTTACAGGTTGTAAAAACCTTAGGCTTCTATCAACATCATCAAACGACTCTCCCCAAATGTCATATTCACCGTCAAGAATTTCAAGCCCCTCAATTTCTATAAACCAATTTCCATCTTCAACAGGAGCATCAGCAAAGCTATCTAAAAATATCAATATTTGCTCACCTTGACTTGTTGGGCTAAGCGTCGAAAAGTTTACCGAAACAATCGTATCGCCCACAATAGTGTTGGAATTTATTTCCGAACGTGTTAACATAGGCGTGCGTTCGCCACTTGGGGAAATTATCGATATACCAAATGCATCAACAAAGCTTTTCCACAACGTACAAAAATAGTATGGCTGATTATCATCAATAAAAATTCCAACCCTTTTTCTCTCCCCAGTAATTATATCACCAGATGTATGGCTATCTTTGTTAGCTTGATTGCCCGTTCCAACAACAACGTTAACTCGCCACATTTCAGAAACATAATTTATATACTGCTCAAGAGCACTCCCCCCATTGTGTCCACCCTCGTTTACGCCAAACCCCAGCAAAATAACGACAGGTTTGTTCATTTGCAAAGCTTTATCAGTTATGTATTTTAATGCCATCATTATTTCTATATTTCTTGGACCACGGTACAGCCCCTGAATTTCGTCTTCGCCTTCTTGCCCAACTTTTACAACTATAAGCGTTGCCTCTGGTGCAACCCCTTTCCATATTGTGCGGTCACTTGCAGCACCATTTCCAACTGCAACACCCGCAAGTGCAGTCCCATGCCCCAAGTTATCAACACTTGGCACGATAGATTTATCATTTAATAACAATGCTTGATTTATTTGCTCACTTGTAAATTCTGTACCACTGTTGAAGCCTTGTGGAGGATTTCCCGCAATCGTTTGGTCCCACAAATAAGCAATACGTGTCGTTCCATCAGCGTTCAAAAAATCAGGGTGCGTATAATCAACCCCCGAGTCAATACTTCCAAAAAATATACCTTTGCCCGTGACACCATACCCCACTTGTGGCGATGCAAGATTTGTTCCACAAATAAGAGTCATAGCTTTTTCGATTATATATTGCATAACTTCTGGAAATTCAATATATTCAACGCTTTTAAGAGTTGCCAGTTGTGTTATGTTGTATCTAGGTATTTTCATTATTGCGTATCCATTGTTAAGTATAGTTACATTTGTTATTTCAAAATCACTCGTGATTTCTTGCATTATGTTACCGTTATACTTAACCAAAACGTCCCATATTTGGGCGTTACGTATGCCTGTCGTCCAGTAAAATGACTTTGGCAACGTTCCAAACGGATATTGTAACATAAGTTGTATTTGCGGACTAATCTTCACTATATCACCCCATTCGTTAATAACCAATCTTTTAAGTTTTGTAAGTTAAAAATTCCATAACCTTGTTGCCTGTTTGGATATTCTACTGTATCCACCTGATCCAAATTTGCCGTTAAAAAAAACGTCATAGTTGGTGTATTTGGCAAATACTGCATATTTTTTTTATTTACAATGCTATACACTGCTGCCGCTTGCCCCGCCATAATCGCAAGTGCCACATTTGCACCATTAAGTGTTGCCGACACATTGTCATCAACTGCCACTTTCATATGTGCAGCTTGCACCACACACGCTGGCACAACGTCATCTTCTCTTGTGTATCCGCGCCCAGACTCTCTAGTTGTCGTTAGTGCATGGTCATCATACGCCCCAACACACATCATATGAGGAATGTTTCCAAGTGACGGAATTGTCACAAACGGGTCTCCACCTCTAAAGACAGCACCATTGTTAAGCTCTGTATTACTAATCCACATATCAACTATACCTCTATCGGGGTGATCAAGATTTATATCTATATTCCAATCACCTGCGTCAACATTTTCAAGCCTAAAATAAATTAGAGGCGAACCGTTGTCGGCACTTATTTTTATACCTGTTGTGTAGATTTTTCCTTGTCCAATCGCTATAACTGCTGGACTTTCAAGCGAATACTTATCTTTTTTTTGCAAGTTGTATATACTAGCCTGTAGCCCCCCAGGGTATTTTGCCCATAAACAACCTACAATGTTTTGATTATCTTTAGGTATTTTCAATGTTTTAGTGCTGGTTTCATCTATAGTTACACGACTATGCAAATTTTTATCCCCCTCCTCGCCCGTACTCGTTATGAGGGTAACCCCTTGCATTCTTGAATATTTGTTTAACATTTGTTCCAAAGCATCTGTTCCATCATGGCTATTTATGTTTGAGCCGTATGGGATACATATTGCAATTGGCTTATTTACCGACACTGCATATTCAATAAGTTGCTTTGTTCCTATAAGCACATCTTCCATAAGAACTGCACCATCACTTACTTCACCACCGTATATTCTTTGCATATTTGGTGATGCCACAGACAATTTTGCAACTACATACTCAACTTTTGGCAAACACAATCCATTTGGGTCATTTGCACAATTACAATTTGACATAACCATCATAGCTGTTGGCAAATTTAGCGTTGTATCTGGGTCTTTGTTTGGCACTGAAATATTCGTAATGTATTTTCCAGTGTCGGCAGCTTCCTGCTCCCAAATATAAACTACTTTTGATTTACCGTCTTGTTTTATTAATGCTGGTTGAGCCAAATCAACATCTTCTGTTGTCAAAATTCCGATAAGAACATTTTCACCATCATCAAGTTTATCAACGCTTGACTGCTTGCATTTAATAGTTTCAGTGTTTAATTGTTGTGTTATTTTTGAAGTTGTTACGATAAACGGGCTAAACTCTGGCTTAACATATTGCTTAATAATAGGATTTTCAAACTGGGCTTTTTTTGCATAAGCAAGAGCCCCTGTGTTTGGAAATGGTATATATCTAACACCTAAATTGTTGTAAAACTCAACATTAGTTGGTGCAATGGCGTTAAGCACCATATAAATATACTCCTCATTGTCAATTTCCGCATAAAACGTATCGTTATATAACAATATACTGTTGTTGCGTAGTTGGCGACGAATAGTTTTGTTAGATATATTTTGTAGTTTGTCTATTTGTAAAAAGAAATGATTTGGTAGATCTTGCGTATACACTGCTTGTTGAACGTACGGTTCATAATTCATGCCGTGTGGGCGATAATATCCCGAAACATCTGGATACTTAGTATAATAAACGAGAACTCCACCAACTTGGTCAAACCAACTATTTACAACTTTATCAAGCATAGTTCTAGTTCGCATATTTCCACGCTCATAGGCGTGGTATATAAATGGCTTTTTTGAAGTTTTTATAGCAAGATCCAAAATTTCAACTAATGCCTCCAAATATTCACGCAAACTCATAGTCTCATCAAATAAAATTACTATTTTATCGGCATTATCAATATCAGTTTTGCCATAAATAGTCCACCCTTTACTGCGACTTATAAATCCATCTGTACAACTTGCAAATACAACATACATGTACTCTATTGGTACACCAAAATTTTCTAGTCTATCAAGCTTTAACAGCTTAACATTAAGTACTTTTTCCGTTTCATCATCGTTGTATAAACAATTTTTCCCATCAAAAAATATATCATCTTCAAGATGTATCATGTATAGTTCCCCCTTACAATTCCAAAAAGCTATCTTGCAAATTAAGTCTGCCATACCCCTCAACGTCATCAGGATATACCACTCCAACTTTTCTATCCGCACCACGACACAATATATTTCGTGCAATACGTGTGTTTATCGTTCGCAAGTTTTCATTAACTACACCCCACTCAAGAAGTAGTGCACAACCACCCGCAGTAATTGCTGCCGCAACACTCGTTCCTGTATAGTTTATAAACGTATTGTTAAGCCAAGGCCCTGTTACGTTTATGCAAGGTGCTATAATGTCAGGTTTGTTTGCATCATAAACTGTAGGCCCTCGTCCTGACGCCGCATACAAACTGCCATCAATAACATCATATCCACCTACAACAAAGTTAAATTGGTCTGATGCTGGCACGCAAACTGTCGTTGAAATATTTGGTTCTGAAAATCTCGTCGTTGTTTCAATAAATCCCACACGGGGCAACCACATATTAAACTGACCGTTAATAATATAATCACCATATATGTCAATTCTCCAAATCCCTGGTATCGGTGCAACAAATCTAAGCAAAATTAATTGACCGCCAGTGTTTGATTCGGGATACACATAGTCCACAACGATTTCAGTTTTTTGCAACGTAAATTTAAACGTTTCAGTTTTGTATAAGCTTAGCGGGACTTTATCAATTATTTGACCAATAGGCGTCCTAACTCCAATCGCAAGTTTATCAACTTCATGTGACCATATATGAAGAAAAAAGCCATTTTCAGTGTCTGCAACGTTTAACTCTACGCTTTTCACTTCGTTTTGCGACACTTCTCCTTTATAGTGATGTGCTGCGTTTGCCTCGTTTCCTGCTGCCGTTACAACGATAATGCCTGGGTATAACGTTAGCCCTCTTATGTATCTTTCTATCATATTTGTTCCGTTGTGTGCACCCGCATTGCTACCTACTGCAATACATATAACCATGGGCTTATTAAGTTCGCTCGCTTTATGTATCAAATAATCCAGCCCCGTAATTAAGGCACCATCGCTATATGCAGGTACATCTTCCTTTACAAAGTAGTAATCTCGCTGAACTTGCTGAGCTGGTGCCATCTTAACAACAACAAACTCTGAGTCTGGTGCACCACCCGTAAACCCCGAAGAACCAAGCCTGTCACGACCACCTGCAACCCCTGCAATATACGTCCCGTGTCCGATATCATCAGTTGTCGGAACTATTTCAAGCGGATTGTCAGCTCTAAGCGCCTCGTCTAACATAGCTTTTGTATATTCTGTACCAAAGTCATATTCTTTTGGAGGACTCCCATCAATAGTTTGGTCCCAAATAAATCTTATACGACTGCTACCGTCCTCAAATCTAAAATTGTCATTTGTATAGTCAATTCCAGTGTCAACAAATCCAATAAGCACGCCTGTTCCACGAAGTTGCCCAAATGTGTAGTTGTGAAAAACTGAGATGCCCGACGCCTGAAGTGCCTCATCGGCGTTTAGTCCATATAAATGTGAATATTGAACGTATTGAGAATCTTGTATAAGCTCATCAAGCTGTCTTTTGCCCCACTCTGGGACTTGTGCAATATAAATTTGATTTGACACCTGTGTAAATTTTATCTCAGGGTATTGTTGCCTAAGCACGTTGATGTCTTTATAATCTTCAATCACGTATTCAGTATAGTCTATCTCCATTAAATCACCTCACAAAAAAACTTTTAAAATCAGGGTAAGTCCCTAACTTTAAAAGTTTATGTTTAGTCGTATTTTTTTAGTATATTAAATCCAAATTCTTCAGGTATATCACCTAGATGCAAAGTCATATCTTTAATATTGATATAATTGTAACGAATAGACTTTGAACTACAACGTTTTGCACCAATTTTATCTATTATAGTATTTGCGATAACAGTTCTATTTAGTTCGGCGTAAGTTTGAAGTATTCCTATATCTTTAAAATAGTTAAGCATTTGTTCGCCTTCCAGATATTCGCTTGAATTTATATAAAATTCTCCAACTTGCTTTGCAAGACTTCTAGCATCAGAGTACACAAGCAAAAATATACGATCTGTAACATCTGTTGCAATTGCGATAAACTGCCATTCACCAAGTGTCCCGATACTTCGTAGTGCTTTATCTTTATCAAAATTTTGGCATGCGAGTCTGCTCAAACTGTCTGAAAAATCTACTTTAATAGTATCTCGTACTGTTCCTTTTGGAATGTGTTTATCTATTATTTTGGCTATTTTTTCAAAATCTACTTCCGCACCTTCAATTGGCATAATCAACATACCACAGCCAATTTTTGTGCCAAGCAATTTTGGATCAATTTTACTTTCGATAGTTACCCCATAATATCCCCCCTAGTCTTGGCGATAAGTCTCCAAAAAACTATGATGTTCGCCATCTTTTCTATACCCTAGTATAGTATCTAAGTTGACATTGTGTGCACTTCTAAAAATATTCATTTCAATGTGTGGATTTGTATCTTTAAGCGTTTTTATAAGTTCTTTCATTTCTTTTCGCTTTCCTCCACCGTGTTGTACGTCTGGTGCAATTTCTGTAAATTTACAAGCACATTGCAAAAAGTTAAGCTCATTGTGGTTTCTCCACATAATAACGTCTTTTTCACGCACTTTGTATAGCGGTCTAATAAGTTCCATACCCTCAAAGTTTTGACTATGCAGTTTTGGCATCATAGTTTTAATTTCTGCACTGTATAGCATGCTCATAAGTGTAGTTTCGATAACGTCATCAAAGTGGTGCCCAAGTGCAATTTTGTTGCAACCTAAACTTTGTGCTTCCTTATATAAGTACCCACGTCGCATTCTTGCACATAAATAGCAAGGCGAGTTTTCTATGTCAGCAACTATGTCGAATATTTGTGTGTCAAAAAGTGTAATTGGAATGTTTAAAGTTTTGGCATTTTGTAGTATTAATTCCCTATTATACGCATTATAGCCTGGGTCCATTACTAAAAATTTTAACTCAAACTCTTGTTTGCCATGTCTTTGTAGTTCTTGCATACATTTAGCTAAAAGCATTGAGTCTTTTCCGCCCGAGATACATACAGCGATGCAATCACCATCTGCGATAAGTTGATACTCATTTATTCCATCAATAAACTTGCTCCAAATATTTTTTCTGTACTTTTTAATGATGCTACGTTCCACTTGCTCGTGTTTTAATAATTCTTTTTTCATGATAATTTCCTTTGTGATTTACTTTTTTTCTTATTATACCACAATATATGTAAGTTTGTATCCACTATTTGTTGATTTTTGCATACTGATATGATATTATAGCTACTAAAAGGAGGTTTTTATGATGAAAATTCAAGAGTCAGCAGAAAATTACTTAGAAACAATACTTGTTTTAGGAAATAGACATGGTGCAGTTCGTTCTATAGATATTGCAACAGAAATGGGGTTTTCTAAACCAAGTGTAAGTATTGCTATGAAAAATTTACGTACTAACGGTTATATAGAAGTTGACGACAGGGGACATATTGTACTTACAAATAAAGGTAACGAAATAGCAAAAAAAATATACGCTAAACATACATTACTAATTGATTTATTTACACATATAGGGGTATCACCCGAAGTTGCTGAACAAGACGCTTGCAAAATCGAGCATGATTTAAGTGAAGAAACATTTGAAAAATTGAAAGAATTTTTAGGCAAAGTGAAACTTTAGGTATACTTAAGGTATGTGTTGTAATATATTTTGAAAGAAAGGATGGGAACTATTATGAAAATGAGTAAAAAACTAATCGCTATTACTGGTGTAGGAGCGATATCTTTATCACTAATTGGGTACAGCCAACAAAACGTACAAACTTTAGACAACGAAGTGAGCATATCTCACGCCACTCAAGGTGTTGTTGATACTGAGGTTTTAGAGCAACTGTATATACAAGCACAACAAGTTGTAGTTGAAACTGAAGAAATTATCACAGAGGAAATAATAACAGAAGAAATCGTTACGCAAGTAGTTGAAGTAACCGAAACAGTAGAAGTTGATGAAACAGCAGGGACGCTATACACTTCAAAAAGCAAAGTCGTAGCAACTGGCCAAACAGACTCGTACGACAAAGACGGGAACATAATTACAGTTGATGCAAGTAGCACATATTATGGGCAAGACGCTCAGTATTATGACAGTATGCCTTTTTCGTATACAGACAACGGAGACGGAACTATAACTGATAATAGCACTGGACTTATGTGGCAACAAATTCCAGTTGATTATAAAATGACTTGGAGTGAAGCAGTTGAGTTTTGTGAAAACTTAGAACTTGGTGGATATGACGATTGGCGTCTTCCAACTGCAGATGAATTGTTTTCACTTAGCGACTTTAGCGAAGGCTGGCCATTTATAGATACTAGTATATTTGCTATGCCTGATGAGTCATCATATATGCAATCTGCTCCACAAGGCGGAATGTCTGGTGGACCTCAAAGCGGCGGTGCACCACAAACTAGTGGCGGTCCTCAAACTGGAACAAGCGAATTGCCTCCTATAACAGAAGAAGGTGAAAACGTTCCTCCAGCTGGCGAAAATACTCCTCCACCTATGACAACAGGCGAAAGTGCACCTCCACCTATGACAACAGGTGAAAATACTCCTCCTCCAGCAGTTGGCGGTGAAAGTGATGATGCTATTTCAAAAGACGAAGGTCAATTTTGGTCTAGCAACTACTACCTTGTTGAAGAAGAAGGTGCTCGCCAAGGCGTGGCATTTGGTGTAAATCACGCAACTGGTCACATCAAAGCTTATCAAGCCGAAGCACCAAGCAACATGGGTAAAAATGTTCGTGCTGTTCGTGGTGATGAGTATGCTGCAAACGATTATATCGACAATGGGGACGGCACAATTACAGATACTTCAACTGGTTTAATGTGGATGTCTGCTGATATGGGTATCGCTGTTGATTGGGAAACGGCACTTGTGACAGCACAAAGTACAGAGTTTGCTGGATATGATGACTGGAGATTGCCAGACGTAAAAGAACTTCAAACACTTTTAGATTATAGTGGTTCTTATCCTGCTATCGACCCAGAATATTTCACGTATACAACTCTTGAAGACAACGAATTTTTCTACTACTGGACTAGTACATCAGCGTATTTTAGCACAGCAGATCCAACAAATTACTATGCTTGGTATGTAGCGTTTGGTTATGCAATTGATGATAACGGAGAAGACTACCACGGGGCTGGTGGGGTACGTTTCTCTCAAAAATATTTAGAAAGCGAAGCTATGGGTGAAGGTGGAGATAATATCCTAAACTCAGTACGACTTGTGCGTACAGCAGAATAATCGTAGGGGTGGTCATTGACCACCCTTTTTGCGTTGTATCGGGTGGTGGGCGGTGGGTGGCCAGTGACCGCCCGTACATTCGCCCCTACATTGTACGCCATTCGCCAATTGTTTCTCGCACCTCGCCAACGGTTACAAATGCTCTGCTATCTATTTGGTCTATAAGCTCTTTAAGTTGTGGCAACTGCTTTTCTGCAACAACAGTAAACAACATTTTACGTTCTTTTCCAGAATACATTCCTTTACCAACAAATTGTGTACACCCACGTGGTATAACTTCAATTACAGCTTTTGCAATTTCATCGCTTTTATCCGATATAATATAAGCCGCAATCGCACTTGTTCCACCCTCAAGCACACGACTAATAACCCTAGATATAATAACAACTGCAATTATAGCATACATAGTTTTTTCAACGCCATACAAAAACATACCACCTGCAATAATAGAGCCATCTATACATAACAAAATAGTTGAAATCGGCACTTTTGGCATAAGAAAATGAATAATAGTAGCAAGCATATCCGTTCCACCTGTGCTTGCACCTGCTTTTAGCACTATACCAACACCAAGCCCTATTGCAGCCGCACCAA
>MDSP01000010.1_pt1 | contig 46885 bp, 61 predicted proteins | sample 1005811 | NCBI WGS metagenome assembly MDSP01 (sample SAMN05526596, study PRJNA338239) | gut metagenome | isolation source: stomach gut content | host: Naso elegans | place: Saudi Arabia: Red Sea | collected 2011-04
ATATACACACTAAGGAATTCCACTCGTTAGGTTTAAATTTGCTGTTCTGTGTGACTAGGAAAGATTTATTTATAGTGGACCTCATGAAGTTTTTTTTTTTTTTTTTTTTTGTCTCTTGGCTTCCACCAACTATTTAGTTTTTAGCTTGGGAGTGTCGAAAGTTTAGCCACCAAGAAGAAATCAGTTTTTTTCTTGACATATTAAGTATTTCTGGGTTTGCTCTTTCTTCCTTAGTCATAGATAAAATAATAGCTTCAATATGAGCAAGCTGTTTATCATCTATTTCTAGGTCCCCCATCTTTGCAGTGTTTGCACCAGGGAGCATACCTATAATATCTCCAAGAGGACCCATATTTTTAACTTGTTGCATTTGCTCTAAAAAGTCGTCAAAGTTAAAGTCAGCCTTACGCATTTTAGCTTCCAACTCTTTAGCTTTTTGCTCATCAATATTTTGTTGAGCTTTCTCAATAAGTGTTAAAACATCACCCATTCCCAAAATACGAGAAGCCATTCTCTCAGGGTGGAAAACTTCCAAATCAGAAACTTTTTCTCCCATACCTACATATTTAATAGGTTTTTGAGTTACAGCTTTAACAGAAAGGGCTGCCCCACCTCTATTATCACCATCGAGCTTAGTCATAACTACACCATCAATACCAAGAGCCGAATTAAACGTTTCAGCAACATTTACAGCATCTTGACCAGTCATAGCATCAACAACAAGTAATATTTCTTGTGGTTTTACTTCCTTTTTAATGAACTTTAATTCGTCCATCAAAACTTCATCAATGTGTAATCGACCTGCAGTATCAATTAAAACTACATCATGATTATTTTCCTTAGCATACGCCATACCAGCAATTGCAATATCTACAGGGTTAACCTCTATTCCCATATCAAAAACAGGAACATGAACTTGAGAACCAACTTTTTTGAGCTGGTCAACTGCAGCAGGTCGGTAGATATCACACGCCACAAGTAAAGGGCGCTTACCTTGTGATTTAATAAGACTTGCTAATTTAGCAGAAGTAGTAGTTTTTCCTGCACCTTGTAACCCTACCATCATAATCGGAGTGATGCCTTTTGATGCAAATAAAATTTTACTTTGTGTCGACCCCATCAAGTTTGTTAATTCTTCATTAACGATTTTTATAACTTGTTGCCCAGGAGTTAAACTTTCTAAAACTTCAACACCTACTGCACGCTCTTGTACAATTTTAATAAATTCTTTTACAACTTTAAAGTTTACATCAGCTTCTAATAAGGCAAGTTTAACTTCTTTTAAAGCAATCTTAACCTCTTTATCCGTCAGTTTACCCTTACTCTTTAACTGCTTAAAGACATCTTGTAACTTTGTTGATAGTTGGTCAAAGGCCATAAATTCTACCCCCTACATTTCATTTCTTAATTCATTTACCAATTGCTTGATATTATCCAAATTTTCACCATCATCTAATGCTTTATTTAACTTTGCTAGAATATCTTCTTGAGCCTGAAATTTACTCCACAATTTGAGTCTTTGTTCATAATCCAACAATTTTTGTTCAGTCTTCTTTAAGGTATCAAAAACTCCTTGTCGGCTAATTCCTTGCAAAGAAGCAAGCTCTGCCAAAGACAAATCATCAAAATGATAGCCAGTAACGATTTCTCGTTGCTTATTTGTTAATAAGACTTGGTAAAAATCAAACAAATACGTAATTTCTAAAAGCTTTTCCATAAACTCACCCCAACACTGTAAGTCTTTTTTGCTTTACAGATGAATTATAATGAATGCCGCAATATTTGTCAAGCTTTTTATAGAATTTTATCGAAATGTTATTCTTCTTCTGGAGTAGAAACTTCCTCTGGAGCAGGAACTTCAGTAATATCAGTAGTTACATCGCTTGTCCCAGAATTTGGAATTTCAGTCTCAAGAACAGGATTTTCGTCAGCAGTCGTAGTAGTTTGAGTTGGTTCTACACTTAAAGCAGAAATTCTTTGATCCATGTACAATAATTGTTGTTGAATAACCATCAAATAACTCTCAACACGATTTGTAGTATTGATTAACTGCCATGCCCCTAAAATAATAAGCACTTGAAAAATCAAAATTCCAGCCATCAAACCCGTTGAAGCATCAGATTTTTTAGTATAAGTTTTTGTTGCTTTGCTTGCCATATTTTCACCTCTTCCCTTTTTAATTATTAACAACTATTGTAAATTCTATAATCAATAAATGCAATTATTTTTTAAATTTTTGTCTAAAAATAAATTCTAACGTTGATAATAGTAAAAATGCGTGCTACTATAAAAGCAAAATTAAGTTGGATATCATTAGTAAATTTAAGTTTAAAAAATTTTTTTCAAAAAAATGATTAGAAAGAATAAAAGAGGTCAATACTATGAAAAACTTTATTTCATTATGCCAAGAAATATTTAAGCAACAACAGTTAATTTCTGGGATTTGGAGCAGCCCAAGAAATAAAAATTCCCCAACAAAAATAACAGTAGTTCCATTAAAATTAAACGAAAAATACCTTTGGCAATTTGAAGTTTTTGAAAATAATCAAGCCAAACATTTCAATTTAGCACAAGAAAATTTGGAACAATTTTTAGAAACTCATTGCACAATGTTTAAACAAATACAAATTTATACTACACAACATGATTATCATGCTTTAATAAATAAAAAAGGTGATATCAATTTAAAGCGAAAAAATCCTTCTAAAGAACAACCCTTAACTTTGGAGCATAATCGCAAAAAAAATTATTTATTAGATGAAGAAAGTGCCAAAGAATTTTTAATTCAACTAGGACTTATGAGTGAAAACGGTGAAATCAAACCTTCAAAATATGATAAATATAAGCAAATTAATAAATACCTAGAGATGATAGAGCCAGTAATAGCAAAGCTTGACCAACCTTTTTACAGAATAATAGATTTTGGTTGTGGAAAGTCATACCTAACTTTTGCGATGTATTATTATTTAACTTTTATCTGCAAAAAAGAAGTGGAAATTATTGGGCTAGATTTAAAAGCCGATGTAATTTTATTTTGTAACAAGCTAACATCAAAATTGGGTTACAAAAATTTGTTTTTCCAAGTTGGAGATATTGGGAAGTTTACTACAAATAAAGAAATTGACATTGTAGTTTCATTACATGCCTGCAATACTGCCACTGATGCAGCTCTTGCAAAAGCAGTTGGTTGGAATGCAAAAGCAATTTTAGCAGTGCCATGTTGCCACAATGAATGTTATAAACAAATTAAAAGTGACTCTTGGAAAATTTTATTGCAACACGGTATTTTAAAGGAAAAAATAGCTTCACTAATAACTGATGGTTTGCGAGCGCAATTATTAGAAACTGTAGGATATAGCGTATCTGTAGTTGAATTTATAGATACTCAACACACGCCAAAAAATATTTTAATTAGAGCCACATTGAACAAGCACGAATTTAACAAAAAAGCATATATTAGTTATCGAGATGTATCGGAAAATTTGGGGCTAGAGCTAACTTTAGAAAAAATGTTAATTGCTCAAGGTAATATTAATAAGAGGTCGGTTTAAATAAAAGACTGGCTATTTAAAAAGTAGGATATGTATGACAAGCAAAATTCCAAAAAGATTTCATATACTAAAGTTGAGACCTTTTTGGAGGTGTATAGTCTATGTTATACTTTTCTTGCTTTTCATATTATAGTAGTATCACTTCTTTTCCCCAACCCTTAACGGCTGAAGAAGAAAAACATTACCTTGAGCTTTATGAAAAAGGCGATATGCAGGCAAAAGATATCTTGATTGAGCGTAATTTAAGATTAGTTGCACACATCGTTAAAAAATATAGCAATATAAATAAGGAAATGGACGATTTAATTTCAATTGGAACTATAGGTTTAATTAAAGGTATTAGTTCGTTTAATAGTGCTAAAGGTACTAGGCTGGCTACTTACGTGGCTCGGTGTATCGAAAACGCTATTATTACCAGATGACAACATTTAATATAGACATAAACTTAAAATCAACAGATATAAGTTTGGAACACTTAAACTTTAATGAGCGTTTGAAGTATCTACTTTTTGTTCGTGGCATGACGGAAGCTGAATTGGCTCAAAAATCACATATTAGCAGAAGTACAATACAACGCTTTAAAAATAATAATAAGCAATTGAGCATTGAGACAAGACTAAAATTTAGCGAAATATTAGACGTAGATAAAAGTATGTTTTGTGGCGAATATGAACTATTTTTAATATCTAATTTCAGTGATGAGATTAAAAACTTCAGGTTGAAAAATAGTCTAACTCAACTAGAATTTGGTGAAATCCTAGAAGTAAATCGTAAAACTGTAAGATATTGGGAGAAAGGGTATTGTGTCCCCAATGAAGAAAATTATTTAAAATTAAAGGAGCAGGGCTTATAAGCTTTGCTCTTTTTTTTGTTATCTAAAATATTGCTAAAAATTGTAAATTAGATGGGTTTTGATACTAGTAGAAAATTATGGTTAGCATTATAATAATTGTACACTCTAATTAAAAAAGGAGGGGGTAGATATTATGAATAAGTATGACAAATTAGATATCGCTAACAGGCTCGACGAAATAGCGCAATATTGCAAGCAAGGAGCAACTGAAAAAGAAATATATACTAACCTTGGAGTAACACGTCAAACGTGGATAAGTTGGAAAAATAAATATAGTGAGTTTGCGAAAACTTTACAAAATGCAAATATTAACCCTAACTTACACGTTGAAAATGCTCTATACAGAAAAGCAACAGGGCAATATTTAGCAAAAGAAACAAAAACTACTACAGATGAAACAGGCGCTATCGTTACTAAAGTGATAACCGAAAAAGAAGGTGTCCCTGATGTAGGAGCTATTACATTTTGGTTAAAAAATCGTTGTCCTGATAAGTGGAAAGATAAAATTGTGCAGGTTGAAGAGATTGAAATTGAAGATATATCAGATGTTACAACAGAAATTTTTGGTAGTAATGATGAATAAGTTAAAAGTTAAATCAAAACAATCAATTAAATTTATGTGGTCGGACAAGCACAAAGAGTACATGCGAAAAACCGAAACTTGTAATTACAATGTTGCCGAAGGTTCTATTAGAAGTGGCAAAACTGTTGATAATGTATTTTGTTTTGCACACATGATTAGTAAAAGTAAAGATAAAATGCATTTAGTAACTGCATCGACTCAACCAACAGCAAAATTAATTGTTGGGGATTGCGATGGGTATGGGTTAGAACATATTTTCCGTGGTCAATGCCGTTGGGGAAAATACAAAGGTAATGAAGTTTTGATAATTAAAGGCAAATCAACTAATTATGAACAAAAAATTATACTATTTTGTGGAGGTGCAAAAGCTGATAGTTACAAAAAATTCAGAGGGATAACCGTCGGAATGTGGCTAGCTACAGAAATTAATTTACATCACCCAGAAACTATAAGAGAGGCTTTTAAGCGGCAATTAAAATCCGACACAAAAAAAATCTTTTGGGATTTAAATCCAGAGTCCCCAAATGATTATATTTATACTGAATATCTTGATAAGTGGGCAAAAGAATATGCAACTGGAAATTTTGTTGGAGGATATAATTATCAACAATTTAATATCTATGACAATATTAATGTTAGTGAGCAAAATTTAATAGAATTTGTTTCAAAGTATCAAAAAGAAAGTATTTATTATACACGTGATGTTTTGGGGCTTAGAGTAGTTGCCGAGGGTGCTATATATCCGATTTTGACAGAGCAAAAAGAAAAGTATTTTGTGGAAAATGATGATGTTCCGAAATTGCAATATTGTACAATTGGCTTAGATTTTGGAAAGTCTGAAAGTCAACACGCAATTTGCCATCTGGGAATAACTGCTCAAGGGGTTATATATGTGTTAGATGCTAGATGTATGATTACTAAAAATACAACTACAGATGACTTGTATCATTGGGTTGAAAAAACTGTTGATACATATAAATCTAATCACAAAAACACTACATTTTTATATGCTGATAGTGCAGAACCGACGTTAATAAATTCTCTTAGGAGATACAGTAAAGTTAATATCTGTAAATCTAATAAAATGACAATTGTAGAACGCATAAAATTGATAGATGCTCTAATTGCTCAAAAACGTGTATATTTTGTTCGTAAAAAAACAGAAGAATTGTATACAGCATTGTGTAGTAGTCGTTGGGTATTTGATAAAGCTAAACAAAAAGATGTTCGACAAGACGATGGTAGTTACAATAATGATGTTATTGATGCGTTTGAATATGCAATTTCTACAAAATTACTCGAACTTCACCGAATGAAAGTGGTGGTAACAAATGATTAGAAAGTTTGTTGATTGGATTAAACGTAAATTTGGTTTTGTGGTAACTCAATCAGCTGAAAAGCAAATTATAGATAACGATAAATTTAACGCTAATTATTCTGATGTTAGTGATATTAATATAACTGTTATGATTGCTTCAAAGCTTGCAAAATTAGCTACTGCTGATGCCGAACTTAACATTTTAGACACGCAGAAGCATGAACAAATAAATGAGGCATTACAATCATTTTGGTATGACTTAAGCAACACAACATCAATGGTGCTAAGCACAGGAGGTGTAGCTTTAGTTCCTAGGGTTAATGATGGAGTGTTTGCAATTGATTTAGTTGCACATAATAGATTGATTATAAATAGCGTACAAAATCATAAAATCAAGGAAGTTGCTGTTTTAGCTGAAACTAAAGAAATTGGTCAATATGACAAACTATATAAGTGGATAAATCAAAAAGTAGACGAAAATAACGTATTAACGATTAGTAGCAGTACTGTTAATGAACGTGGAGTTACAGTTGAGGAAAAAGAAGAAATATTTATCCAAATTTCTAATTGTGATGAGGTGTTGTTAGCTTATTTTAAATGTCCAAGCGATAACCGCCGTGAAAATAATAATATTGGTGTTCCTATTACTTTTGGAGCTGAAAAGTTGATAAATGATTATAAAGCGAATTTGGAGCAACTAAAAGAAGAGTATGATAGCAAAAAAGGCTTGATTTTTATGGATAGTAGAATGTTTTCATTAGATGAAAATGGGAATGCAATCGTTACTGAACGCATGGCAAGAGCTATCAATGGCTATGATGATTTTATATATCAAGAATATTCTCCACTAATTCGTTATGAAGCATATGAGCAAAGGAGCGAATTTTTGGCAAGACAGATAGAAAAACAAATAGGATTAAGTTGTGGAATATTATCAAAGTCTGAACATATACAAGCAACTGCAACTGAAATTAAAAGAGCAAATGTTGAAACAGAGTCTTATGTTAAAGATATACAAAAAGAAATTGTAAGAACAGTAGATACTTTAGTTAAATCATTTAATGTTCTTGCGAATTGTGCAGGCTTTACAGAAGAATTAACTGAATACAACACTAAGTTTACAAATGCTTTTAGCGACGATGAAACTTACTGGGCTAAATATGTACAAGCCAATTCGCTTGGAATTGTATCAGATGCCGAACTTAGACAATTGCTCCTAAAAAATGAAACATTAGCAGAAGCTCAAATTGAAATAGGCAAAATTAATGAAAATAGTAATTTTTTAAGTGGAATGATTGATGAATAAAAAAAATATTGAAGAACTAGAAAAATATTTGCTTGATTTTTTAGACACAACAATAATTAATCTATCTACAACTAATGTAGAGCTAATGAAAACTATCGTAAATGATGTATATGCAATATGTGATGGTGAAGTTTTATCCCCTAAGGAGCGTTTGAAATATATCTATAATTTAGTTAAAACTAAAAATGAAATAACTCTAAAATCTGTAATTAAACATTTGTACAATTATGCAGGGGAACATTTTTATTCTGCTCTTAAGAAGAAAACAACTAATAATAAAGTTATGCAGAAAATACTTAAAAATCAGACTAAAACGGTATCAAAAATGTTTAGAGATATTGCTCCTGAAAATCTAGTTCTAGTGCTTGGAGGTCAACAACAAACTTTGGACAATGCATATTGTAACTTAATTAAAGAAGCTACGTTGTTAAGCCATATAGGAGCAATTGATACACAAACGGCTATAAATAAAATTGTTAAAGAGCTTGGTGGAAGTGGTGGTGTTAAAGTTATGAGAGGCAACAATGCTATTAGAGTTGATACAGTAGTTAGGCAAATTGTGCTAGACTCTAGCCATGAAGTAGCTCAACAAGTTCAATTCGAGGTTGGAAAACAATTAAAATGTGATGGCGTTGAAATAACAGCCCACGGAATTTGTGCAGATGACCATTTGCGTGTTCAGGGAAAAATTTTTACTAATGCTGAATTTGAAAAAATAAATTCTAAACTGCATAGAAAAATAGGTACTCATAATTGTAGGCATATGATTATGCCAGTAATTTTAAAAAATCATGTACCAAGATATACAACCAAAGAACTAGAAGCAATAAATGAAGCATCGACTAAAAATATTGAAATAGCTGGGAAAAATTATACTAGATATGAAGCAACTCAATTACAAAGGCAAATTGAAACAAAGCTTAGGTATGCAAAAGAAGCATTGGAAATCTATAAAACCAATGAGGATAAAACTATGGCAACTAAGCAACAAAAGTATATTACAGTATTAAACAAGCAATATACAGAAGTGTGTAAGGTAGCTGACCTTACAAAACGTCCAAAGCGAACACAAATTGTAAAATAATACATGAGGAGGATAATATGACAATTGAAGAAGCAACAGCTAAAATAAAAGAACTTTCAACTAAAAATGAAGACTTGTTGGCTAAAAATAAAAGTCTTCATAGCGAATTAACTGCTACAAAGGAAGATAAAACGACACTTGAAAATACTATTAATAGCTTAAAAGAGAGTGATAAAAGTACAGAACTTCAACAAAAACTCGATGAACTTAATGCAAAAATTAAGGCCGATAATGACGAAAGGGCTAAGATTGAAGCTGAAAATAAAATTAACGAAGAATTAACAACTAGATTTAAGGCTGTACTAAAAGATAAAAAGCCAGTTAACGATTTAACCGAAAATGCCTTACTTGATAAATTTAAAGCATTAGTATCTGATAAAGAAAGTGTAGGCAAAAGTGATACAGATTTATTTGATAGTTTGACAAAAGATAAAGGTTATTTTGTTCCTAATAATCAAAATATTAGTACACCACATTATCAAGAAGTTGGAAGTGGAAACATTAAGACGTTTCCTAAATTTATATAAGGGGGGTTTCAAATGGGAAGAATTGAAAGTTTAAGCATCTTGGCAAATGGTGGGGGTAATGATTTATTATCCCAAAAATATGGAGCAGTTATTGAGTCATATGTTCCGAATTTTTTAAGTTCACGCCTCAAAAATCAATCATTATCAGGTGACCCATCAACTGGTAGTGTAGAAGCAAAACGTTTTATGAATATTCAAAGTCAAGAATATGGAACAGCACGTACAGCTAATAGTGGTCAAAAAACTAAAGCAGAGTCTGTAAATATCCAAATCAACATTAACAAAGAATTAGTTGAAGAAATTGAAGAAAAAGATACAAGGTTATATGGTGTAGATGGATTAATTGATAGGCGTATTAATGAGCATATGTTGAGTTATGAAACAGAGCTAGAAACAACATTTTTGGAAACATTATATAATGACGCTACAGAATTTGCTTCAACTGGTGATATTGCAAAAGATATTGATAACTTAATAGTTAAATTATCAAGTGTTAGAAATGATTTTGTTCGTGGTGTGCCTAAAAATATGATGGAAATTGTATGTTCGCCAGAAAAATATGCAGAATTACGCCAATATTTAGACACTCTAACGACAAGACCCAATATAGATACTGCAGTGGAAGAAATTGCAAAATATCATGGAGTTAGAGTGTCCGAGTCTATATTTTTACCAGAAGGAGCAGGAAGCGTAATAACAGCACTTGGAAGTGTTGCAATGCCTGTAATAAATAGTGTTATGGATACTGCAAAGGTACAACAAAGTGACGCTTACACATTTGGATTGTTTTATTATTATGGAGTTGGGACTGTTACTCCAGATTTAATATTTAAAGTTGCATAATATGAGAAAGTCAAAAGAAAAAATTATGAAAGATGATAATTTTATAGATTGGTACACTTATACTATGTTCCGTGGGAAAATTGATAACTTATCAACATTTGAACTATATAGAGCAGAAGCAATTACATTTATTAAGAGTCAAACGTTTAGTAGGATATCAGAAATAGAGTCTTGTTATTACCCAACAGTACACGCTTTAACTTTCAAATTAATAGAACTATTTTCACAATCATCAACAAATGTAACATCTGAAAGTGTAGGTGGTTGGTCTGTAAGTTATGAGTCAGATTTTGCAAAAAAAGAAGCTATTAGGTTAACAAAAATGTTTCTTGCTGATATTACTACAAAAGAAGGAATACCAGTACTTTATATAGGGTGCATAAAATGAAAAATTTTACTGAAACTCTTACACTTTATAATAAGTTTCACACTAGGGATAAAAATAATAAACCTGTTGTAAGATGGAATAGGGTTGTTTTGAGAGATGTTTTTTGTTCTAGGAAGAAAAATATGTATACTAGTTCAAGTGGTATTTTTTCTCAGTCTACCTATGAAATTATTATTCCTAGCAATCCAAAATATATGCCTCCAAATTATGAAAGTTGGGGGCTGTATAGCAACTTGAACAAAATTAATCATGGGTATTTTACATTAAATATTGATGATGTAATAATTTTAGGAGAGTGTAAAATTAATATGAATAAAGTGAGGGTAAATGATTTGCTTGAAAATCGTGATTACAAAAATAAATCATTTACAATTAGTTCTGTAGATGATAATACATTTGTAGATTATAAAAGATACATTAGAAGCAATTTGCGTAATGCTCATTATAAGGTGGTTGGGTAATGATTAAAGTTAAATTTGATATTAATAAGTTAGATAAAATAAAAAAACTGGCTCAAAATCAAGACCTCAAACTTTTTGCAAATGAAGAACTTTATCAACTAAGTGAAAAGTATACACCTTGTGATACTACAGACTTAGTAAAAACTACATCGGTCAGCGTAAAAGGTATTCATTATAAAGTCCCATATGCAAACAATGTTTATTATGGAGAACACATGAAATTTAGTAAAGATATGCACTCTCTAGCAACTGCAAAATGGGATAAAGTTGCATATCAAAATAATAAGGAGCAATATTTAAACAGATTAAAAGAGAAAGTAGAAGGGATAATATGACATTATTATATTTAAATGATATACTTGCAGACTGGTTTAAAAATTGTCCATTTATTAATTCTGAAAGACTCTATTTTAATTACTCTGAAGTTGCTAATAATAGTTTTTGCATCGTTCCAGAGCAAGAAATTACTACAAAAAATGATATCCTAGGAAATGTTATTGTAGATTATAGAATTAGTTTGATTGCGTATAAATCACTAACAAAAGATACTTTAGTATATTCTAGTGAAAACTTAGATGAGTATCGGCAAATACAAAAAATTAATGATTGGATTTATTGTCAAACAAAAACGAAAAAGAAATACCCAAAAATTGAAGGTGGGTATTTTGAAGATATTGAACTTTGTGGAAGTCCTAACTTTGCAGGGATAGAAATAATTAATAGTCAACAACTTGCAAAATATGTTATATCAGTTAAGTTTACTTTAGAAATAGAAGAAGAAATAGAAGAGGAAATAGAAGAAGATATAGAAGAGGAAATAGAAGAGGAAATAGAAGAAGAAATAGAAGAAGAATTAGAAGAAGATATAGAAGAAGATATAGAAGAAGATATAGAAGAAGATATAGAAGAAGATATAGAAGAAGATATAGAAGAGGAAATAGAAGAAGAATTAGAAGAAGAAATAGAAGAAGATATAGAAGAAGATATAGAAGATGAATTAGAGGAAGGGGAAACAGAATGGCTATAGAAGTACGTTTAGCTGATAATGAAAAAGCAGAAAGATGTCAACTTGTAACATTAGTAGACGTTAATCAATCAGATGATGGAAATTACGAGTGGGAAGCTATAGGACATGGGATTGAAGATAGTGATTTGGATATGAGCGTAACAAGTTCTACTACTACAGATATCCTAGGCAGAAAAGAAACTGATATTAGTAGTGTAGATAAAACTCAAACTTTTGATGATATGAAAGTTCGTGGAGGTTTAAAATTATTTAAAATTTTAGCTGATATTGATTTTAACGATGATTATCAAAGATACAGTCAATTCACTATTATGATTGTATTTGCTCATCTAAGCACTGGAAATGATGAGCAATATCCAGCAAAAGTGTATAAAAATTGTACTATCGCTCATACAAGACAAGGTGGGAGTACCCAACTAGAATATGACATTGAAATATCATTGAGCAATGAAGTAACAATAGGATATGTTACAAATCCTTCATCGCCTATTTTTGTAGCAACTACGGAGGTGTAAGATGGAATTTAAATCACAAAAAAATGAATATAAATTATCTGTAAATGATAAAGATGTTTATGTATATATAAATACAAATGATTTAGAAGTCATTAACAGATTTTTAACAGCAGAACAAAAAATATCAAAAATTTTAGAAATCTCATCACTTGATGAACAAATAGAAGAATTTAAAAATACGATTAATATTCTCTTTGGATACAATGTGTATGATGTAATTTTTAGTGAAATTCAACCGTTTGAAGTGCTTGAAACTGGTCAATTTTATATTAATGCTGTATTTGACTATTTATTTCCGTTGATTTTTAATGATATGCAGAGGGATTTTGAAAAAATACAGCAACATTCAAAATCTCAAAAGACAAAATTAAATAATAAGCATACCAAAAAATATGTTAGATAATTTATATTTAGTAACTAGTGTAAATATAAATGAGCAGATTTACACTATCAGAAATAAAGCAGATTGGAGAATTATATTATCAACTCTATCTATGTTACAAGATGCAGAATTAGATGATGATACAAAAAGCTTAAGTTTATTTATTATGGCATTTGAAGAATTTAGTTCTTATGAAGATTTGCTCCTACACCAAAATAATTTATTAGAATTATCCGAGTGGTTTTTTAGGTTTATTTGCCAATTTGAAGAACCAAACGAAGCAAAATTAGGAGCAAATCTATACGACTGGGAAACGGATTTTAATTTAATAATTGCTCCTATCAATCGTGTAATTAATAGTGAAATTCGAGAGATGGAGTATATGCATTGGTGGACGTTTTTAGGAGCATTTGCAGAAATTGGAGAGTGTTTGTTTAGTACTGTAGTAAGTATTCGTTCAAAACAAAATAAAAAGCAAAAATTGGAAAAATGGGAAGCAACTTTTGTAAAGGAACATAAACATTTGTTTAAAAAACGTGTGGTCAATGACAAAGCCACAGAAGAATTTCTAAAAAAATGGGGTTTAAAATAGGAGGTAAAGGAGGGGAGGTAAAGCAATGGCTGATTTAGTAATTAGTGTAGGGTTTGATGATGATGAGTTGCAAAATAATGTTAGACGTTCAGAAAGCAGTATTGCAGATTTAGCAGACAATATCCAAGCTGGTATGGAAGAAGCAGAAGAAAGTATTTTGGAAGCAGTTGAAGCATTTGAAGAACTTGGTGAAGCTTCTGAAAGTGTTGAAGGAGCAATTGAAAACTTAGGAAGCACTACAGAACGTACAAATAGAAATATAAATCAGACATCAGATAGTACACGTTCATTCAGAACTCAAACTAATGATGCCACTAGTGCAGTTAGAGCAATGACCAGAGCTTTACTTGCCAATCCATATGTAGTAATAACTACGGCAGTTGTAGGGTTAGTAAGTGCATTAAAATCATTATCTACAGCTCTAATTAATGTTGCAAATGACACAAGAGAATACAGAGTTGACTTGGCAAGGTTAGATGTTGCTTGGCTAACTACTGGTCACACAATTGACGAAGGTCGTGCAGTTATGCAACATTTTTATCGTATTTTAGGAGAAGAAGATACAGCAATTGAAGCAAGTAATCATCTTGCACAAATGAGGCTATCAACTCAAGAGCTTGCAGACTGGTTAACAATTTGTTCAGGTGTCGCAGCAACCTTTGGGGACTCATTAATGCTAGAAGGATTAACTGAGTCAGCAAACGAAACTATTAAAACAGGGGAACTTATAGGCCCACTAGTTGACGCAATAATCTGGATGGGAATTTGCGAAGACGAAGTTAAAGAAACTTTAGCAAATCTAAATACAGAAACAGAAAGAACAACATATTTAACAGGACTTTTGATTGATAAATATAGAGTTGCTGGAAATGCTTTTGATTATGTTAATGTAAGTATTTACAACACTAGGGACGCATTTTTAAGGTTAACTAATGCATTGGCAAGCTTGGGGCAACTCATGGAACCGTTGTTGGCGTGGGTTGTTAATGCTGTTGCTGCATTTATGGAAGCTATAGTTAGTGCTATTATGTGGGGGTTAAAGGCTATAGATAAAGTATTCAAAACTACTTTTGCAGATAATCAAAACTTCCTAATCGGTGGGGAAATATTTGAATTTGAAGGAAATATGGACTTTGAAACTTTTGAGGCTCAATTGGATTATTCTAGTGATATTCTTTACAATCAACTAGAAACCGTTGAGGCTCAAGATGCATTGACAAGCTCTGTAGCAGGCACAAACGAAGAAATTAAACGCTCACTTGCTGGATTTGATGAAATACAACAATTAGCAAGTAATTCAACTTCTTCAGGTAGTGGAGGAAGTTATGGGGGGACTTCAGGTGGAGGAAGTGGTCTTAATAGTTTAGGGGATTTTGGAGGATTGGAATTAGATTTTCCAGAATTAAATTTTGATGAATTATTAGAAGATGCATTTGATAACTTAAGTAGGGTTGAAGTTGATGTTGCAATAAATATTGATGAAGAAGGTATTACGGGAATTGCAAAAATTGGTGATGCCATCAGTGATTTAATAAGTAATGTTAAGAAATTAGCTGATTTAAATGATATTAATTTTGATGGAATAACAGGAAGTTTAACAGACTTACAAGTAACTATTTCAGACGTTACAGATGCATCTAAACTTAAAATATCTGAAATTGTAACAACTTTTCAAGGGGTTGTTGGAAGTGTAAGAGATACTATTATAACTTTAACAGATACAACAACACAATTAATTAAAGAACTATCTGATACAGTTGAAGATACACTAAATGAAATTGCTGATATATTTGAAGATAAGTTTGAAGAAATAAATGATATTACAGAAGAAGCATTGAGTGACTTAGAAAAATCTTTTGGTGATAGTTGTAAAAGCTTGGAAAATACTGCTCAAAATAGTTTGGAAAATTTAAAAAATGAATTTGAAGAAAGTTTTGGAGAATTAAATAAAACTGTAAAAACTGAACTTGATAACATGAATGATGAATTTGAGTCACAATTTGAAACAGCCAATCGAACTACAACTAGTGCATTTAATGAAATAAATGAAACCGTAAAAAATAGCCTAGAAACTTTAAAAACGCAAACAAGCACTAAATTAACTGAAACACAAAATGTAATTAGTGATTTTTTAGATACAGCCTATAAAAATTTTAAATCAGGTATGGAAGATATTGTTGATGAAACTACAGAAAATTTGGAAGATTTACAAGATGAATTTGAAGACTCTTTCGACTCAATTCAAGATAACTTACAAGATTTTTTAAGTGAAGCTATAGAAAATATGAGTTTAGGTTTAACGGAAATTAATTCCAAAGTTACAGAAGGTTTTACTGAAATGCTTACAACTGTTACTGCAAATTTAGCAGATATGAGCAATAGTTTAGTGGATTTTGTGAATGATACAAAAACAGATATATCAAATATGTTTAGTAAACTCTCATCAACATTTAGTACTGGATTTGGTGAATTGAAAGATTTGACAAATGATTGGTATAACACCACTAGAGATACTTTCGATAATTTTGTGAACGATGCTTGGAGTGCTGGGAGAGATGCTTTTAATAATGTGTCTGATTGGTTAAGTGATATGGTTTCAGATGCATATAATCAAGGAGCTAAATTAATGAAAAGTTTAGCGAATGGTGCTTGGGCTGAAAGATATACTTTTGTAGATATTTTAAAGGAAGCGTGGAATTTATTCCTGTGGTTTATACCTGATTTCGTTGAAAATGTTATATCATCTATGCTTAGTAATTTTACAAGTGGAGTCAGTAACTTATTTGGTGGAGGAAGCTCAAGTGCCTCAACCATATCATCAAATGATACAAATGTTGCAGTTGCTCCTATAAATATATCAGAAATAGCAAGAACTATTGAAGCACCAGCGATTTCAGCTTCTGCAATTGCTACTGGAAGTTACTTACCAACATCAGTTGCTAAGATGATTGCTCAAAATGATAGTAATTATACAACAGTTACAGAGAATACTAGTTTATCAGCAACAGAAATTGAAACAATCGTAACTAAAACAGTATCTGAATTATTATCAAGCTCCACAAAAGAATTAGTAATAGAACTCGATGGAAAAGAGATGGCTAGAAGTTTGGTGGATTTGTTAAGCCATGAAGAAACTAGGAGGGGAAGCAGTGTCAAATAATTATACACCAAATGATTATATACAAGATTGGTTTGAAATTAATGGGAAATATTATGATGTATTAGTTTTAGAATGTGAGCAAACAGCTAATATTTTGGATACAGATAATTCAGGGCGTACAATTGAGTTTGGAGCAATGCTAACGGATAGAATTGGCACATTTTATACCCATAGAGTTATATTTGCACAAAAAAATAACGAATGGGAAGTATATGATGAATTATTTTCGGCTTTGGAAATTCCAACAAATACAGCAATACGCATTAAGTTTCCACACCACCAAGGCACTACAGAATATGATGCTTATGTTGCAAGCCTATCAAGAAAAATTATTAGAATTTACCCAAACTCAACTAGTGGACAAAAAATAAAATGGGGGGAGTTACAAGTTAATTTTATAGCGATAGATGCAAATTTAACTGTACAATAAATATGTTAGAAATAATTTACAAAGAAATAGCCGTAGGGGCAAAAGAAAGTTCTACATATTCAGCTATTAATTATCAGCAAAAACAAGACCCTGCACTTTTAAAATATGAACAAAATGATATAACTTACGGAAGTATAACAGAAACAAATCATACTATTTTACACTCAAAACGGACTCCTATTGCAAGTGATTTAAGTCGTGTTGGATTGTGGAGTGATAAACAATGCTTAATAGATACTCAACTTTTAATGACACTTGACATTTCCCTTAGTGAAATCGTTGATATAAGAGGTATAACATTAACTTATGATAACTTGCTAAATGTTTTCCCTCAACAAGTAATTATAAAGTTTTATTTAAATGACAGTGTAATTTTTGAGAAAGAATTTGAAAATGATAATGTTATACAGCGTTTAGAAGATGATAATTTACAGCCATTCAATCGATTTGAAGTTAAATTTTATGATTTAAATATTAAGCAACATTTTTTAAAGATTAAACACATTCTCTTTGGGCTTGAAGAAATTATTCCAAATCGTGATATAAAAGCTACTGTAAAATTAGTGCAAGAAATAGATGATACTAATCAAAAAATAAGTATTGATGAACTAGATTTAACATTTTTAGCACGTAAAGACTACAGATTTAAAACATATCAGCCATTGCAAGTTTCAGACCAAAGAGGATTGAGAGCCTATTTATTTTTAGACAAAATCAAGTGGAATAGTTATGATATTGTAAGTCTTGAGGCTTGTGATTATGTAAATATTTTGGATAAATACAATTTTTTAGGAGGATTTTTTGAAAATGCGTGTGCTATGGAAGTATTAACACAATTATTTGATACAGCAAATGTTCCGTGGAAAATTGATGATTACTTTGCAGGAGCAACTATATCTGGTCATTTGGAAATTATGACTTGTAGGGAAGCTCTTAATAAAATCTGTAATGCAATTAATGCAACGATTGTTACTGCTGATTTAGACTATGTATATATTAAAAAATTATCAACTGATATAGTGAAAGAAATACCCAAAAATCATATATTTTCAGGAGCAAAAAGTAATAATAATAAAATTAAAATTACTGCAATAGAAATCACTGAATATACGTATTATGAAACAAATATTACAAAAGAACTTTATTTTAGTGAGCAGGAGCAAGAAGAAGTTTTTATAGAATTTTCAGATGCTACATATAACTTAGAAATTAAAAATGGTGAGATTTTGGAAAGTAATGCGAATTATGCAATTATAAATGCTTTTGAAAACTGCTCTTTGACAGGAAAAGAATATGATTATACTAAAACAGTCAAGGCGTGGCGTGATACTCAAAAGCTTGTAACAGATGTAGATAATATCGAAAAAATCAGTAGAAATACATTAATTAGTACAAATAATAGTGAAGAGATACTTGAAATGTACAAGGATACTCTATTATTAACAGAAACATTAAATGTAACATTTGATATGGAAAATCTGAAAATTGGTGATGTAATATTGATTGATATTGGACTAAAAACTAAATATAAAGCACGAATTATAGAAGCAACATATAAATTATACGGTACACGAAACATAGGTACTTGTAAATTAAAAGTATTGGAGGAAATAGCAAAATAATGTTTTATGAATTGATAACAGATAGAAAAATTAATGATGTAAATGAACTACTAGAATTGATACAAAAAATTAAAGATAAAGTAGCAACAGAACATGAAGAAAGCTTGTTTTATCAAGGCATATCAAGAGGTGCTTATAATGTTTCGGATTTAAATAGAGTTGCTAAAGTTTATATGTTGCTAGATTATTTTTTGCAAAGAAGACTTTGGAAAGATTTAAATTTTGATGTTAAAATTTGGGAGAGTTCAGAAGCTCAAACAACAGTATTTACAATTGATGATGTAGAATTGTATCTTACAAATCTTAATAAATTACAAACTGTATTTATTCAAAGAGAGCGTGACATTTTGCAAGATGAATGGCTTGATTTGGATATTGCAAATGAAATAGAAGAATTTTTAATTAAGTTTTATGATTGTTTAATGACTCAACTTTCTGTACAAAATCATTTAAGTTTCAAACTGGGGGTTAAACGATTTGATAGAGTTTACAAAAACACTTGGGAAGATTTATCACATTTTTTTGCAACGTTTGGAGATATTGAACTATCTCAATTGAGTTTTGATGAGCTTTGTTATGGAAAGTTGGTGAATTAATGTCATTGGTTTTGTTAGCAAGTAGTGATGCATTTGATATAAATAAAATAAATTATAATCTCCAATATTTAGACACAAAAACAGAAGTAATTGAAAAGGAGCTTGATAATTTAGATGAAATTATTAAAAATATATCACAAAACAGAGAAGATATACAAGCATTACAAGAAGCGTTTGATAATTTAGATTTAACGAGTGAAATTAATGAAATTATTGCTAATTTACAAAATGATGTAACTTTTTTAGAAAGTGAATTTAGTGATATAACTAAAACTCTAGATGAATTTGAAGTAAGTCAAATCAAACAAGATAGCTTAATTGATTTTTTGCAAGGAGCAGTTGAAGACTTAGAAACTGCAACATTACAATATAAACAAAACTTAGGAACTAGTACAGATTTTAATTCAGTGATAGAAGAAGGGTTTTATGTTGTATCTGGATATAATTTTAAAAATTCTCCTTATGACGATATCGACGTTAGTTATTATTTACTACAAGGCTTGCTTACAGTAAGAGTTGTACAAACATTCATAGTTCAAGAATTGATATTGCGAACTAATAGTAATTATTGTACACAACGATTAACAAGAGTTTGTTATGCTGATGCATGGAACAAATGGTTTGCTCATGCAACATCATCTAATATTTTGACTGCACGCAATGCAACAGATGAAAGAACTATCGTGAAGCTAAGAGGTAATTCGGCGATTAATTTTGGAGTAGATTTATACGCAAAAGAAGCTGATGAGGTATTATCTTATGCTACATATCATAATGGGGAATACAAAACAGAAAAAGAAATTTGTACAACTGATACTGTAAGTAGTTTGGTTGAAAAATCAATTGATGCTATAGCTGGAAATGTAGATGATGTATTAGAAATTACAAAGCAAGAACTTATTGACCACATTACAAGTGAACTTAGCAAAAAATTAGATATCACTTCTAATAATTATATACGCTCGTTTACTGATAATACTTTGAGTGATGAAGACTTACAAAATAATAACTTTCCATACCCATATGTAACTATGGTACCAGCTGCAGCAACAAAGTTAGGACTACCTGTAAACTCTTATTATCACGTGTGTTACTATCGACATTACCACGGAAACGGCTACGGTTTTCAAATTGCTTATCCACTAAGTCACGATGGAGATGTTATGTATCGTCGTAGTGGAGGAACTAACTGGGGGAGCTGGAAACAACTATCAGGGACTACAGAAAATACAGAAACAGAAGTAACAACTCCAACTACTAGTGAAAAGACGGCATTTTCACTTACTGCAAATAGTACCACATATACAATTAATGCCCAGAACTGTTTTGTAAAAGATGATATTGTATATATATCAGCCTCAATAAGGACATCAGCAACAACTACACTTGTAAATGGTACATTAAGCGTAGTTTCATTGCCAGCTGAGTATGCTCCAGCGTTTGCAACACCTCTAGCTGGATTTGGTTCTAGTAATAGTACATATACTCTTAGTTTGAGTCATGGAGCAGTTACGGCATATGTACGAACAAATGGGGCAATTGAAGTGTTTGTGCTTGACGCTGGTAGTACAGCAAGTGGTATTAAGCAATTTGTAATAAATGGTTCATATCCATTAAAGTAAAAATTAAAGTAAAAGGAGGAAAGTATGGAATTATTTCCACTGAAAACAGATTATTTAGATGATGAAATACAAACAAATACAAATAGAAAATATAATATTACTGAAAATAGCGATGGAACACACGCTATTTTAGATGTAACAAATTATATACAAGAAGGTGATATATTTGCTGCTAAAGATATTAATACTACAAACGAAGCAATTAATAGTTTAAAAATTGATGTTGATGAATTGAAAAACAGTTCTGGGGGTAGCAGTTCAGGAGGTGTTAGTGGAGGTCTGGTTTGTGCAATGTGGAATGCACGACTAACGTTAAGTCAAGATGATAGATTAACAAGTTCAACTTCTTTACACGCTCCAAAATCATTAATATCAACATTTAATAATGAAGTGGTAGAAAAAATATATGTACCAATGGCAACAAAAAGTAATACTGAATTTGAAGTATTAGCATTTAGACCAAAATTATATGGTAGTTATTATGTCAAAGCTACAGCAACAGTAAGTAGCAATACTGGTGGAGATTTCATATTAAAATTAGCAAATACTGATAATGTAAGTGAATATGTTACTTATTCTAACAATTGTATAGCATTGAGTGATACTATTTTTCAAGTTCAAAGCGATGGATATTTTGGTATTGGAGATGTGTATAATGACAAAACATTTGCACTTTTCGTGGAAGGTTCAATTTTTGCAAATACTGAATTGGGACTATATGTAAGATTGGAAGTACATTACCTAGGAAGCAATTAATGTAGGAGGGGTAAAATGCAACAAGAAATAGGAGAAAAATTAGGTAGGATACTAGCATTAACAGAAAATAATGCACAAAGATTAAATGTTCTAGAAAATAAGGTTGATGATAATTTGATAGTGTCAAACGATACGCACAAAAATGTTGCATTACTATCACAACGTTTAGAAATAGTTGAGAAAACTTCAACAAAAAATGAAAATCGGCTTGATGAAATTGATGCAAAGCCAAATAAATTATTAGACTCATTTCAACAAAATGCAGTTGGGTACATTGCGATGGCAATTACAGCTGGAATATTAGCTAACAGTATTATTTTATAAAGGGGTGGATAATTGAAAAAAGCAGGGATTGTATATCAATTTTGTATATTACTTACAATCATAGCACTAACTTTATTTTTTGCGCTGAAAAATGGGGAACTCAATGGAACTTTAGTTGGAATTCTCAGTGGTGTAATGATGGGTATGGGTTTTGATACTAGTGGAGAAGTGAAAATTAAATCTAAGCAACAACAAACTACTAATTTGCAGGAGGATAAATGATGAAAATTTATATTGATGCTGGTCATCGCAACAATCAAAACGACTTTGGAGCAGTCGGAAATGGCTACAAAGAAAGTGCATTAGCATTAACAGTTTCTGACGAACTAAAAACTAAACTTGAAAATTTAGGGATAACTTGTTATATGTCTAGAAATTCGGAAGCTGAATATTTGAGCTTGCAGGAAAGAACTAATAAAGCAAATAGCTTAGGAGTTGATTTATATCTATGCGTCCATATTAATGCAGCAACAGCAACAACAGCTAATGGATTTGAGTGCTTATATAAACACAATGCAACTTTGAGCAATTTGATTTGCGATAACGTATGTAATTCAACAGGGCAAAGAAATCGAGGGGCTAAACAGCGTACTGATTTGCACGTTCTAAATAGCTCAAAAATGGAAGCTGTATTATTGGAGATGTGTTTTATCTCTAATGTAGATGATTTGCAATATGTACTTGATGATGCATTAAGAAATAAAGCTACAGACGCTGTCGTAAATGCAATCGTAACACACTTTAAATACGAAGTTGCTCCTACAAGTAATAATATTATTCCTATTAATAAAGAAGAAACTCGTACACAAATTGTAGCCAAAACTACTAGTACCATAGCTAAAATGAAGACTTGGGCAAAAACCAAAGGAGCTACACAAACATTTATTGATAATGCTGATACATATTTTGTGGTATGTAATGTACTTGGAATAAATGCAACTATAGCGTATGCTCAATATGGATATGAAAGTGGGTTTGGGAAGCATACAGGGGTAGTTGATGAAAGTTTTTGTAATCCCTGTGGACTAAAAACCAACATCGGTGGAGATTGCAAAGACCCTAACGCCCACCAAAGGTTTCTGAATTGGAAAGAAGGTATCATGGCACACGTCGACCATATCGCATTGTATGCAGGGCTTCCGAATTATCCAAAAGAAACTACTTTCGACCCTAGACATTTTCAATATCTTTATGGATTAGGAGCAACTATTGAAGATTTATCCAATTCTTGGTGTCCTTCAAATCCTGACTATGCCAATAAACTTCTAAGTTTTGTTGCTGAAATTGAAAATACTTTAGTGGAAGATGAACCAAATCCGACAATTGAAATTGCGCTAGACGGAATAATAAAAAAAGTGGAAGCTATAAACATTGGAGGTCACAATTTTGTAAAACTTAGAGATTTAGCATGCGATAAAATTAAAATTGATTATGATAAAATACCAATAGTGACCATTATATAACAATAAAATCCCCCCCAAAAAACTAAATTGTTTTGGGGGGGATTATTATGTTATATGTTTAACCAGTCGGCAAGCTTAGCAAAACAAAGTTTTCTATTTCTCATTTTACCTCCATGCCATTTTAATACTTTCCAAAGATTTGACGCTAAAATAAAATTATCTTTGGAAGCTTCTTCAACGCTGTTATATACTGCAACAATTTCACCAGTATAGTAATCTAACTGTACAACTCTAGTTCTCTTCATCTTTCCAAACCTCTAATAAAGTTGTATCTAGTTTTTCTAAGCTTGTAATTTTCACATTCCCGTTGATGATAGTTACTATATATTTTTCGCTTTCATCAATTTCAATTATTTGGTTGTTCACTTCAATTCTCATATATTCCCTCCAAATCCTCCCCCCAAACTAGGGGGGTAATTAATATTTAAAATGGTAAATCAAAATCATCTTCACCATCACCAACAATCATATTCACCTTAGCCTGAACTTCTCCTGGGACAAATGGCGTTTGTTGTGGCTGGAATGAAGCACTATTATTAGATACTTCATTGGCTTGAGATGATGCCTTACTCTCTGCAAAATGTTGCTCCTCAATAACAACTTTTGGTGTTATACGTTTAACGTTTTGTTGGTCTGTCCAATTATCCATTTGCAGTTTTCCAACAACAGAAACCAGCTGACCTTTTCTAAAATATTTACTAGCAAACTCACCAGCTTTACCAAACGCTACACATTCAATAAAATCTACATCTGGCTCACCTTGCTTTGCAAACTGTCTTCTAACTGCAAGCCCGTATTTTGTAACTGCAACAGGTTGTGCCGATTGTGAATATTTAATTTCTGGTTCTCTTGTTAAACGTCCCATCAAAATAATTTTATTCATAAGAACTTTTCCTCCTATCGTCCCACCCTCCCAACCTTAAATATACTTCTTAATCTTTGACTTCACTAAATCGCAACTGCTTGTTTCTCATTTTCCCACCTTTTTTTAGTGTTCGGCTCAAGTTTGTTTTGTCTAGTGAGTTCTTTTCAGCAGCAATTGTGATTGATGGATACACTTCGAGTATTTCTCCTGTGTAGAAGTCTAGCTTAGCAATTTTTTTCCCGTTGAAACTTTTTCTTTTGAAAGTTAGTTTAGGTTCTACATAATTTGTTATTTTTTCAAATTCATCACATCTAACAAATCTAAGCTTTTTTTGGTACATAATGCCACCGTTTGATTTTAAAACTATTCGCAAGTACTGTTCTGTAATATAATTATCTTGTGCAGCATCTCTAATTGTTAGATACTCCTCAATTACCTCACCAGTTTTATAGTCCAATTGTATAACCCCTATTTCTTTAGGCATAACTACCTCCTCCTTGGTGCTTAACAAGTCTATGTATGAACTCACGTCCAACCTCTGTCCATACCATACTATGATAAGTTTTCCCATCGGAAATGTGGGTACGATACTTAACATAGCCTTTCCCATCGTAGCAAGCATACAACGCCCACACATTGCCCTTTTTGTATTGAACACCTGCTTTAGCCAAAAACTTATTTAACCAAATTGCAGTTGTTCCAAGTTCTTTAGCAATAACCGAAATTGTTATTTCGCTGCTAGTATCTAATACAGCGTCATAATGTTCAATTTTTGGTTTATTTATTTCGATTTCAGCTAAAAGTTTTTGTTGCTCCTGCTTGATGAGACGTTGTTCTTTGGCGTACTTTTCAGCTCTTAGAATTCTGTCATCAATTTCCCAACTGTCTTTCTTCAGTTCGGAAAGTTCTTTTTCAACTTGCAGGAAGTATTGCCTAACTTGCTTCCCGATATCTGACCTTTGTAGCATAGCAATTTCTTTTGCCATACTGATAGTTAGGCAGTGGTCAAAATAAGTAGTTTCGTTCCCTTGAGCTGTTAGTCTTTTTTGACTAATAGCTATAAAGTCTGTATTTTCAATAAATCCGTATTCTGTCATACGTTCAAACCACTTTGTATATTGCGTCCCAACTTCCAAAGCCTCGTGTAATTCTCTACCACTCACCGTAGCATCGTCATGTACTTTCACTAATTCCATTTTTTCTCCTCCTGTATTTGCTACCCCCCAAAATTTGAGGGGTATGTAATTTATCCTAGTAGCAATTGCATCAAGTCAGCTTCTTCTTGATTAGCTATAACTTGACGTATACTTTCATTTGGCAATGCTACAGCCATGGCCATTTTTGACACCCTGCTAGTAATTCTGGTGTCGTGTTTCAAGTCGTGAGGGTGTGAGTTACTAGTAAAGATTGTAATCTTCTTGCTAGTCATTCGCTTGTCTAATATTGCAAATAACGTTTCGCTAGCCCAGCTAGTGATGTTTTCTGTTCCGATGTCGTCAAGTATCAGTACTTCAACATCTTTTATAGCTTCTAACAATCCAGATGCTCCCCCAGTGTTAAAACTGTTTTTAATCTCTTGCAGTAAATCAACAGTAGTTAAAAACCTAACTTGGGCTTGATATCTACTCATAAGAGCGTTACCAACAGCAATTGCAAGCATTGTTTTCCCGCTCCCCTTTTCAGTGCTGTAAAAATATAAGCCTTTTCCAAGTGATTTTACAGCGCTGAACTTCTCAACATACTTAATCGCTGTATTTTTAGCACTCTTGGCAATGTTTGCATTATCCCCAGTGTATAGATTTGCGTCAAAATCGCTAACCTTAACACCTGCAAACTCGACAGGAATAAATGCTTTTTTAAGCCTATTACGAGCTATTAACTGTAGTGTACAATCGCAGTTGCGAGCATACATTTTGCCATCAATGATTGTTACAACAATGCCATCATCACAACCATGATGACAACAGCTAGAAGTCACATTCAAGTTCTTTGATTTCTCCTGCAGAGAGTAATTGTCTTTGTAACAGTTCTCCTGTTGAGACTGTATACGCTGGAGTACTGTTGATATTTCTTCCATTTGTTCTACTTGTTTTTTCATAATTTGCCCCCTTGTTTGCTTCACTCTTATTTAATAAAATACCTCTAGCATACTTAGCTTTTTGCTTAATGTTGCTAGATTTTGATAACTCCATTGCGTCCCTTGTTGATTGTTCACCGTGAACTTCTAAGCAGTCCATGATAATTTTTACATCATCAAGTCTAGCTAAGTCCCTCCAAATCTCTTCACACATTATTTGAGCTTTTTTATACTCACCAACATTAACAACATCTTCTTTTGTTGTTTTAGTTTGGTTTACTAATGTTGTTTTAGTTTGGTTTAATAATGGTATAGGTGTTATATTTTTTATAACATCAGTGTTATGATTTTCATTACTAGGTGTTATATTTTTTATAACATCAGTGTTGTGATTTTCATTACTAGGTGTTATATTTTCTGTACCATCAGTGTTATGATTTTCATTACTAGGTATTATATTTTCTGTACCATCAGTGTTATGATTTTCATTATCTACGATTGTGTACCATTTCGTTTTATCAGCCCCAAACTTGTTAAAGTTCCCAGACTTTATTAGTCCTAGCTGTTCCAAATCAGCTAACACTTTTCTGATAGTTTGTACGCCACCTACAGGTACTAACTTTGCCCATGCACTAGCAGTGTTGTAGACCCAATATTCTCCCTCTTGGAAGTTTTTGTGTTGGGATTTGTTGTACCCAACCCATTTTTGGATTTCTGCAAGCATAATTGCTTGTTTTAGTCCTATTTCAAACGCCATTTCAACATCTAGCGTTATTGTTTTCTTTTTCATTACTTTTCCTCCTTTTTTAATCAGAGTGAAGGTTTCCCTCCACCCTGTAAATTTTTTTAAGTGTTTTTTGGAATGCCTTTATCGGCTAACTGTTCGTATCCTTGATAAACAAATTTGTATTCTTCTAGGGTTAAATGTTTTACATTTTTCCCAAACCTAGCCAAGACAGAATTTTCGAGTTTGTCTATGGTGTACCCTTTTAGGGGTACAAGTTTATACAACTCTTGGATATCTTTGTTTGTAACATAGATATCACGAGACTGTACTTCAATTACTTCCCCTGTAGGAGCAATTATTTCACTTGGAGTTGTTGCTTTGTTTTTATCAAGATATCCAAGTGCTAGCCCAACAACCTTCCTAACCACTTCAGCATCAAAGTTATTAGCTATCCAAATTAAGTATTGTGCATCACGTTGATATACTTCTTGGATTGTTGCGTTATTATGTTTTTTCAATTTCCCATTGCTTAGTTCTTCAAGCGTTAGAGATATTGCTTCTTCAGGAGCAATATCAGGAGCAATAGGAGTTGGAGTTTCCACGGCAGGCAAATCAAAAGAAGTGTCGTAATCTCCAAATTCTTCTTTCTCGTATAACCCACTTAGCTCCTCAGGAAAAGCGTCCCTTAAGGCTCTTGATACAGCAACTTTATTTATCATAAACGCTGGTTTAGTTTTCCAAAGAGCTTTACCGTTGTTGTACTCTTCCAAAGGTACACTAACAAACTCTTTGTATTCTCTGTCCTTTCTGTAAACTTCGCACCAACCACCGACTAATGTTTCAGACGGAAGCTTACAAATGCCTTCACGTTGTTGCAAATCGCCATCGTTTCCGATAACAACAATCCCACTTTTTTTACCTGCATATTGTGGGTGGCTTCCAGCACGTTTAAGAATAACGTCCTTAGATACCACAATTTGTGCAGGTGAAGAAGCACCCATCTTGATTAAATAACATTCCTTTAAAAAAGGATTTAATCCCCTAGCTTGACAAAGCTTAGCAAATAATATAAATTCGCCCTCACTTACTTGTTGTCCGTTTGTAAGATACTGTTGGACAGCCTCTTGAGTAAGTGTTATTTCTGCACCATCGACGCTTTTGTACTTGATTATTTCGTTCATTTTCATTTTATCCTCCTACGATGCTACTTCTGTAGCCAAATCATTAAGAAGTTCCTCAAGCTCGCAATAAGCAAGCTCAAGTTCTTCTATTATTTTTTCTACTGCCTCAAAGTGTAGTTCGTTACAAACGTTTTTTATTTCACGTTTGTAACATCGTATACCATGATATCTAATTGCCATGTTTTCACTCCCCTTTTTTGTTTTCATTTAATGTATATTCCCCGATGGTAAAAATTAGGGGGTGAAAATTTTTAGGAAAAGTCTTGCAATTATGTTTCAAATGTGATATTATCAAACCACTATAATTTGATAAACCACTCTCGGTATGCTCCACACATACCAAGTTGAAAACTAACTACAAAATATCCCACAACTCTTGTATATCATTAGAGATACGTTTATATATCTCTGATATACGAGGGTTGTTTGTCGTTACTTCTGCTAATTCCTCTTCCTCCTCTAATTTAAAATCAGGGAAAAGTACATTTTTAACTGCACTCCCCAAAATTAATTCAGCCAAGAAGAAAAATTTCTTTCTCTTCTTAAGCTCCCTTTTCTTTTGTAGCTTCATCTTTTTCCTCCTCTAGTAAAGCTAGGACTTTCCTAACTTTACCATTTTGTAAATCTTCTACAGCTCTTCTGACTGCCAAAGCCGTTAATGTGCTTTGAATAATGAAGAGCTGTAGAAGAATGTATTTAGTTTCCATTCTCATTTCCTTTCTAGATTAATTCCTAGTTTCATACAACCAAAATTTAGAAAAAGTTTTGGCAAAAACTGTATAAAACTTTGAGATTTTACCTATCCTCTCAAGTGGACACCCTTTAACCTGTTTAATAACTTGAGTAATCCTGCAATATTCCTTGCAGGTGGAGAATAACAGTTCCCTGCTGGATTTGTTTACAGTCTATATCCAAAGACTGCCTATTCAATTACCCAAAGCGTGTTGGGGAACTTGTTTAACGTCTGTGTTCAAAGACGGTTTATAATTACCTATTGGTTAGCTAAGTTAGAAAAATTTTTACGATAGCTGTTGGTTTAAGTTTCAATACCTGTGCTAATTTTGCAATTTCACTTGCACTGAATTCGCGCTGACCTCTTTCTTTACGAGCATATGAAACTTCACAAATTCCAATCATTTGAGCTAGAGCTGATTGAGAAAGTCCTCTTCTTAAACGTAACTCTCTTAAATCATTCTTCACTTTAACACCTCCTTTCTTAACCGTTTGGTTAGTGGTGTAAGTACAATATACCATACCGATTGGTTAGTGTCAATAGAAAAATATAAAAAAGGTTATTTTTTTTACACTAACGGTTATTTTTGTTACAATTAGAGTAACTATTGTTATTTAGAGTTAAAAAATTAATGAGATAAGGGGGGATTGAAAATGGAAAAGTCAATAGGGTACAGGATTAATACATTATTAGAAGAATATGATATGACACAAAGAGAACTAGCGAAAAGGATAGGCGTAACAGAAGTAACTATCGGAAGATATATCAAAGATACTAGACAGCCTAAAAGTGATATACTAGCAACTATTGCAAAAGAGTTTAATGTTCCGTTGGAATATTTTTTTAATTCTTCACCTCGAATTGATACAGGAAAATTAATTAATACATCTGGAAAAATGACAAAAGAGGAAATAGCTATTACAAATAATGTTAAAGATTTATCACCAAAAGGTCAGAAGCTAGTTCTTGACTTCATAGATTTAATTAAATCTACTGATGAAAAAGATAGATTGGGTCAAGTGATATCTTAATTTAATTATATATCCCCTTTTGGGGTACATATAAAATTTCTTATAATAAGGAAGAATTACGCTAGAAAAAGGAAAAGGAAAAAGAAAAAGAAATGAAAAAAACATTAGTCGGATTTGGTTTAGGCGTAGCATTTGTATTTATGTCGATATTTTTTGGGGCATTAATATCAGTGGGATTTGGAGGTGACTCGTCGAGTGGCGAAAAAGAAGTTAGCAGTACAAATATTACATCAAGTAAAACTATAGAATATAAAGATAACACCAAAGGTTCACAAAATAACACTATTGTATTTGGAGAAGATTTTGATTTTGAGTTTTATCATGAAGATGCAGGGAAAGTTACATTAAATATGGAGATAATAAGAATGTTTTGGTCTGAAACTGCTGAAGAATATTTTGCACAAAACAGTATAAATCATGAGATACTAGACCCAAACGAAGAGCAATATTTAATTTTAAGATATAATATTAATGTTTTAGATATCGAAAATGATGTTCCGATAAATTTAACTAGTGATGATTTTTATTTTGTAGCAGGTGGGGAAACATTAAGAAAACCCTTTGATGGCGTGCCAAACGAATTAAATGTAAGCGTTTCAGCAGGGGCAGAAGTTGTTGGGAATGTAGCAGGACTACGAAAAATGAATGGATTAGTAACACATATTAAATATGCTCCTAGTGGTAGTGACTCGGAAATTTATTTTAGTGTGTTTAGATAGACCAATTTTTGGTAATACTGTAATAAAGAAAGAAAGAGGAAACTTGTGATAGACATAGAATTAATTAAAGCTTTATGTGCCGATGGGAAAATTAAATGGACTGCTCATGTATTAGCTAGATTGCAACAACGTAATATTTTAACACAAGATATTCAATGAACTTGACACTGAAGAAAGACAATTAATAGCAGCTATACAACAATTAAATGAGCAATCAAAAAAAGAAGCTATAAGATATTTATCTTATTTAAGTATGTATCAAGAAGCTTAATTATATATCCCCTTTTGGGGTACATATAAAATAATATAATAAGGAAGGAAGAAGTCATGCAAGTTACTTATTCAAAAACAGCAAGTAAATACGTATCTTCTTTGGATAAGCCTACTAAACTAAGAATAAGGCAAGGGATTGAAGGATTGACTTTTGAACCCCCTAAGGGAGATATAAAATTATTACAAGGGAAAGATAATATTTATCGTCTTAGAATTGGTAAGTATAGAATACTATACTATTATATTGAGTTAGTAGACGGAAATATTGGTTTAAATATTACTCACATAGGTTCACGAGGTGAAATTTATAAATAATAAAGGAGATAAAGCGTATGGCAACAATTACTCAACAAATTATAGAACTACTTGATATTTTACCAGAAGAGGAGCAAACATTAGCATACGAATTTCTAAAACGTATGGTTCTTGCATGGGACCCAGATTTTGTTAAATTGACTCCATTTGAGGAAATACAATTAACTCAAGCTATGCAAAGCGTGGAAGATGGAGAATTATATACTGATGAAGATATAAATTGGGATTAAATAGCTTAGGGGGGGAGTAGGAGAAGGCTATTTATGGTTTATAACTGCATACAAACCTAATTTGGAGAAGTGGGACAAGGAGTTTAAAATTAGAAAGGTGGAAGAATAATGAAATGTTTCTATTGTAAAGGGGAAATTGCTCCTAGTGTAACAAATCATGTAGTTAACTATGATGATTGTATAATAATCATCAAAAATGTTCCATCTTCTTGAAGTTAGAAATATTGTTAGTGGAGTTGCAGTATTTGAATACACAAAAATAGTAGCTTAGGGTGGGGAGTAAAATAATACTCTCTTTTTTGTTGCACAAAATTAGTAAAGGAGAAACTAATGAAAACTATAACAAAAGTAGCAATTTATAGCAGAAAATCAAAATTCACTGGTAAAGGTGATAGTATAGAAAATCAAATAGAACTTTGTAAAATTTATATTAAAAATCACTTTGGAGATGTAGAGGTTTTTGTTTATGAAGATGAGGGGTTTTCAGGGGGGAATACTAATAGACCAGAATTCAAAAGGCTTATAGAAGATGCTAAAGAAAAGAAGTTTGAAGCATTGGTATGTTATAGATTGGATAGAATAAGTCGTAATGTTGCAGATTTTAGTGTATTGATTAAAGAGCTTGAAAGTTACGATATTGATTTTGTAAGTATTAAGGAGCAATTTGACACAACAAGTCCCTTAGGGCGTGCAATGATGCACATATCAGCCGTATTTGCCCAACTCGAGAGAGAAACGATTGCAGAAAGAATAAGAGATAATATGTTAGAGTCAGCAAAAAGTGGGAAATGGCTTGGTGGCATTACGCCAACGGGATTTTGTTCGGTGGAAAAAGTAGAGATAGTCGATGGCAAGGAATATAAATCTTGCTATTTAGTACCAATAGAGGAAGAAGTTAAAAAAGTTCGATTAATTTTTGAGATGTATTTACAATTTGAAAGTTTATCCAAAGTTGAAACCTATCTCCTCAATAATGATATTTTGACAAAAAATAATACTGATTTTAAAAAATTTTCTATTAAGAATATATTAACAAATCCTGTATATTGTATTGCTGATAGTATCATATATGATTATTTTATTAACAATAATTATGCTGTATCCGTGAATAAAGAGAAATTTGATGGTGAAAGTGGGGTGATGGGGTATAATAAAACTAACCAAAAAGCTAAACAACAACGACAACGCAAAGAAAGTGAATGGATTATCAGTGCGGGAGAACATAAAGGAATTATATCATCTCAAGATTGGATTAAAGCCCAAATTTTAATTACTCAAAATCGTTCCACGGTAAGGCGCAACACGTGCAGTAAAGAAGCTTTGTTGTCAGGCATAATAAAGTGTAGTAAGTGTGGAAGTTGTATGCGACCTAAAATGAACAGAATGACTACTGATGGTTCAAGACGAAGTTATTATTATGTGTGTGAGCTTAAGGAACGAAGTAAACGCCAGAAATGCGACCAACAAAACGCCAACGGTATTTATCTTGATGATTTAATTGAAAACTATATTAAGAGTATGAATACTGACAAAAATAAAGTAATTGAAAAACTTCGTGAAAAAACAAAAGATGTTAACCATAAAAAATTGGATAATAAAATTGAAGCTCTCGATAAACAAATAGAACAAAATAATAAAATTATCGATAATTTGCTAAGTACGTTGGAAACTGCTCCTTCTCAAGTGGTAGAAATCATATTACAACGTATAAATGATATCGTAGAACAAAATAATAAAATTAATTTAGCGATAGAAAAAGCTGCTCAAATTGAAAATAAAAATAAAAATTTGGAAGCAAACTTGGAATTTGTGGAAAGTTTAATTCTGTCATTTTCAAAAGCTTATGATACATTAGATTTTGAGACACGAAAACATTATATTAAATGCATAGTTGAAGAGATTGTATATAAATCAAAAGATGATATTGATGTGTACTTTCTTGGAGCTAAAACAAAAAAATGAAGAGAAAAAATGTTGTCACTTAGTAATGATAGCGAACGAAATTCTGATGAGCGTTAGAACTTCTCGTAAACAAAAAAATGAAACTTCTTTGCAATCTCCAATTGGTGTTGATAAAGAAGGCAACGAAATTAGTTTATTAGATGTTTTGTGTGTGGAAGATGATTCTACCTTTGATAAAGTTGATATGGATATTGAAAGCACTAGACTTTACGATAAAATTAAGCAGGTGTTAAAGCCTCGTGAAAAAGAAATTTTACAACTCCGTTATGGATTGAATAATCAAAAAGAAAAAACTCAACGTGAAATTGCTGAAGAAATGGGAATTTCTCGTTCTTATGTATCACGTATAGAAAAAAAAGCTCTAAAAAAACTATTTCAAGAATTAAATAAGTAAAAAAAAACTATTATTCTAAGAAATTTTAGAGTAGTAGTTTTTTTGAATGAAGTGTTCTTTGGTAAGTTTTAATATTTTTAACTTTTTATTTAAATACTAGTCATTAATTGGCACATACAAGCATAAACTAAGGGTAGAGCTAATGTTATTAAAAGGAGTTTTTTGTAATGGTATTCAAAAATTTTCGTTTATTGGTTAATGATGAAGACATCACTAAACGAGATATCAAAAAGATTTGTAAACAAGGGTTATCTTATGTAAAGGATTATGGTATTCAGTGGTATAAAGTTAACAAAACCTTTGAGGAAGACCGATTTTTGTGGCTTTGTTGTGAATATATTAATCCAAAAATCTATAACAAAAATATTTTAGATGGTGACACTAACACTGAATTGAAAAATCCTAGAAAGCCAACTCAAGCAGAACTAAAGGAGCAATTATTTGTGTGCTACGATACTGCTACTCATAAATTATACTTAAATGATTATAAGAAAAAAGGTTTTGTAACGCATTATTTATCTGAAACTTTACAAAAAGATGTTAAAATTGAAAAGTTCAGAGCTGATGCCCAAGATTTTCAAGATACGATGAACGGTGTTCACCACCTACATTTTAATCTAACTAATACTTTTGGCAATGTTTTATGTAATTCGCCATTTGATAAGATAATGGATATTTTTGAGGTAGAAGACCACCCAAGTTATATCTCTGTTGAGTTTAATTATCATGATAAACCAAGTACTCAGGTTTTGGATAAAGTTGCGCTATATGAAAAATGGCAACGTTCTGATAACTTTAAAAAGATAACAGTTATAGGAAGTGATGCTAATAATTTAGTTCATAACTATGATTTTATTGGTATCGTAAAAAATATCAGAATTAGTGTAAAACGTGAGAATGACGGAAGATTTGACCCTGAAGTTGTTAAATCAGAATTTTTAAAGAAAATTAGATAAAAAAACTGCATCTTTAAGGGTGCAGTTTTTAAATTTGTAATAAATTTCTTGGATTTTTATGCAAAAGAATATCTTTTTGTTTGGCACTAGAAACAAATGTATAAATTTCAGTTACGTTTATGGAGCTATGTCCTAACATTTTTTGTATATACCTAATATCAACATCTTGTTCTAAAAGTAGAGTTGCAAAAGAGTGTCTGAACATATGAGGAGTTATATGTTGGGTAATTCCGGCAATATTAGAATATTTCTTTATCATTATGCGTACTGACTGGTCAGATAACATATTTCCCCTATTATTAATAAAATAATAATCTTGATTTTTAATTTGATGATAAAAAGTAAGTTCATAATCTTTTAGAGCATCAAGAACTTTTTGCGTTGCCAAAGTTAAAACCCTTTCTTTTGAACCTTTTCCATTAATTATAATTGTCCCATTTACTAAATCTAAATTATCCTTTTTCAATTCACACAACTCTGAAATACGTATTCCAGTAGCAAATAGTAATTCAAGAATTGCCACATCTCTTACAACAAATTTATCCTCAAAATTATCTTTATAAAAATACATAGTGGTAAATAATTTTTCAAGTATATGTATAGGAATTATTTTAGGAATAAAGGTAGGTTGTCTAAATTTAACTTGAAGGATATGTTTATAATCTTCGGATATAAAATTATTATGCTTTAAATAGGTAAAGAATGCATTTAAGCTCGCCAATTTTCTTTTAACAGTTTTTGGTTTATATTTATAATGTATGTGAGTAATATATTCATTCAATAAAGTATCCTCTATAGCGCTATAATTTTGCGTTTGCATAAAAGTAATAAATTGAAGAATATCGATTTTATAAGCTTTAATAGTCTTATCACTTAACCTCTTATATTCTTTACAAAAATTAATATATTCCTCAGAGTGAGATATCATATTATTCATAGTTATACTCCTTTTTCTTTTATTATATCATATTAAAATGATAAATAAATAAAGGATAATAAATAATTATCTATGAATATCTTTTTGCAGAAAGGATTTATATGAAAATTTTTGTTGGCAAAAGAGAATCTGATATATTAACCTATAATATCTTTAATATAACTATTACAAGATGGGGAAGTAACGATGGGAATAATTATGCATTTGATAATTTAGAAAAATATAAGGACTCTACCTATGTAGATTGGATAACTGAAGTTTTAGATAAGTTAACTAAAAATATAGAAGAGTTTGAACTTCACTTTTATAACCAAGATATTGCTCACAAAGTTATAAAAAAACAACCTAAATATAAATCATATATAAAAAATCTAAATTTAGAAAGTACGATTGACCAATTTAATAATAAAACGGAATGTAGAAAGTGGTTGGGAGATTTTACTAAAGTTATACCTTATCAAAGTTTACTAAAAGAGGAATGTAGTTATTCAAATTTATGTAGATTATTTCCAGAATTTTATCAATTTATTATTCAGGAAAATTACTCTGGTGGAGGAGAAGGGACTTATAAACTTAATAAAGAGACTGAACAAAGTGTACAAGCTAACTTAGAACCAAAGGAGCAATATCTTGTTTCTCCATTTTATGAGGTATCAAATTCTTATAGTACAACCTTATTAGTTAGTAAAGATAATATTTGTATTTTGCCAGTATCTATACAAAATATTATTCCTCATAATAATAAGTTTTATTTTGCTGGAAATACTTTTGCAAATATTCCAACTAATATTAAGGAAAAAATTTATCAACTTTCTAAAATAATAGGAGATAAAATTCGGACTGATAAAAAGTATAGAGGTATTTGTGGCATTGATTTTATAGAAAGTAACGAAGAAATTTTTCCGATTGAAATAAATCCTCGTTACTTAGGGTCATCATATGTTATAAATAAAGCTCTTAATGACTCTAACTTACCTTCTCTTTTTGAATTAAATACTAGATGTTTTGAAAATAAGCTAGATAATGAATTAACATTTAAATTAGAAAATTTATCAATACCATATGAACATCATTATGTGTTTTCATTTAATAATACTAATAATATAGATGGAGAAAAATTTTATGATGGTTATGATGAAATATATTTGGGTAAATATGGAGAATATTTATACCGATATATTACGCATCTTTAGAATTATTTGAGTTAACAGTGATATTTATAGTGGGATTGATATTAACAGCAATATTTTTAAAAGAAATACCCAATTTTTTATTATTACTTTGTAGTTCTTGTTCAGCTTCATTAAGGGGATAGTTCGGTGAGCTATCTCCATTTTCTGCAATATTTTTAGCTTTTGCAACTGCTTCACTTAAATAGTAAGCCCCAGCTAATACCACTAGTCCTTTGTTGAATATTGCTTCTAAGCTTTGAAAAATTTCTACGGGGTTTTCGCTAATGAATGTACTAATTTCAATAAAAGCTGCAATTGGAGAATTATGCATAAGTTGTATTTTGTAGTAGCATTTTTTATCTAAAGCATTATCAATTGCTTGATATAAGGTAGCTATTTTCTCGATTTGAGTATGTTCAATATCAGTTTCAAAGTAAATTGTAGTGGATAAATTTGTACTCCCTAGTAAGCTATTTTGAAGTGCAGATATTTCAGGTGAAAAAATTTCTTTCTGTATATGGTTGAAAGATTGTATTTCTTTTATAACCTTGAAGTATAATTCTTGCTTGAAACTAGGTTTTTCTATAGGAATAAAGTTTATTAATTTACAATAATTTTTAATCATTCTAAATTGGCTATTCTTAATAGTGGCTAATAATCCTTCTTCAAGCAAGTTTTGAATTTCATTAGCATCATTAGAGGCTTGGGTAGCTAATTTTAAAATAATTAGAGGAAAAAAACTTTTTTTCTCGGTATAATAAGCTATTAAATCGGGAATATTTAATAAATATTCTTCTATACTTATTCCTTTTTTAGTAGTAGCAGATGAAATGCTTATCTTTTTATCAGTATTATCTTTGTTAGAAATTAAGTATTGTAACCCTCCAAAAATAAAAGGAATAGTTGGAAACGGAAGTATAACATTTTCCAGTTCTATATTATCAAAAGTTACAAATTCAAAGTTCATTTTTTTAAACTTAGTTGAGTTTATATGACAATTTTTAAAGATAGCATTTTCTAAGTAAAGTGAGTCCCAAATACAATTTTCAAAACTACAATTAATGAATTTACACCCAGTCATAGAAACGGAGTCAAAAGTACAATTTTTAAAATTAGTATCAGTAAAAATGCTTTCATTAAATCTAGTATTATTTAAACATAAATCTTTAAAGTTACCCTCAATAAAATAACAAGAACTAAAGTTAGTATCATTATACATCATTTCTTTTGTCATAGGCAAAGTAATATAAAAGTTACACTTATAAAATATTGAACCTGAAAATCCAGTTTTAGTACACGAGATATTTTCAAAAGTACAGTTTTTGAAGTTTAATTCTCGCAAATTTTTACCTTCAAATTCAAAGTCTTTAGGTATGTTCCCATCTTGGAAAGTTGGCTCAGTTTGAATGCGATAGTATTCTTTATTATTCATATGTTTAGTTAGACGTTTAGTAACATTCTTTATATCATGGGATATAAGTTGTGACATAGGTGTTCCCCTTTCTACAAAAAGATATTCATAGATAATTATTTATTATCCTTTATTTATCCTTTTACTGTTGAGTATATTTTTGATATATATTTTATATAAATACTTATTTTTAGTATGGCTATTTCTCTAAGATATATACCTTTAAGTTAGTTGAGAGTATTATGGTCAAACAATTGTGTTAAAGTATACTAAAGAATATTAATATATAAAATATAATTTTTGTTGTAAGTGTAATAAATTTATTATATCAGTTTTTATTTGCAAATTCTACATTTTTTTACACGCAAAAAAGACGCACCATAATAGTACGTCTTTTTCTGAATGTTTGTTAATATTCGCAGAAACTAGAGCATGCTGTATCAAATTCATTAGTAGCCTCAAAACCTGCAACATCTACAGATTGAGCGTGGCATTTGCAACCTTCATTGTGTGAACAATTTGTAGCCTGACAGCTAATTTCTGTTTCAGGTACAGCATTTTCAGAATGATTAGTTGCGCCATGACCTTCTAAGAAGTTTGTACAACACGTTGCGTCCGTTGAATGTGCATTGTTACCAGCTACGTCAATGCTATTTAAGCCACATAGACTGCTACAATTATGAGCACAATTACTAACACTACAGTTTAAGTTTGGCATACTCTATTCCCCTTTCGGAATAAAATTATTTACATCCACAATCAGTTGAAGAAGAGTTTGTTGCACTGTTGTTCCCACAGTTTTTTGCTCCGTTGTTTGCTTTGTTGTTTGATTTTTTAGCCATGATCTTCACCTCATATAAATTTGTTTTGTTACTACAACTTGTAGTACACTAGTAGTATGCCACGCTTTCAAAAAAATATTTATAAAATTTACTGTTATTTTATACCATCATCATCATGCCTGCCAAAATTCCAAAAACGGTAGCTACACTAGTCATTCTTCCGTTCCAAATGTGCCTTGCTTCGGGAACTAATTCATCGCATACAATATATAAAATTATACCTGCTGTAAGTCCCAAAGAGATTGCGATAAAAGAAGTTGTAATTTGGCTTAGCACATATCCACCAATTGCTCCAACGCCCATAACTGCACCAAGTACAATTGGAATTTGTAGCAAAAATCGTTTTCTTACACCTGCTTCTTTTAGTGGAATAGCGATTGCAATTGCTTCTGGGATACTATGTAGACATACGATTATTGCGAAATTTGTAATTGTTTCTATAGAACCATTAGCAAGGGCCCCAATGGCAAAACCTTCTGGTATGTTGTGTATTGCAATTCCCATCAAAAGCGCCATTCCTGTTTGCATATTTTTGTTTCCATTAATATGAAGACCTTTTTCGATTAAATATGTGACTTTGTTTAAGGATAAGCCAATTCCTATTCCTAACGTGACCCCAAAAAATACAAATAAATTTTGGTTTAAACTTAGTGCATTTGGTAATACATCAAAGCAAATTAGTGCAATCATAATTCCAGATGTTGCGCCAAATAACATTCCCATTATTCGTTTATCTTGAATTTTAAATATGTATAATAAGATAATTCCAATTGCCACTCCTAATCCTTCAGCCAAAAACGCTATACTAAAAGCAAATATTGCTCCCATTTTGTTACCTCCTAATTCAAAGTTATGTACTTATTTTATTGAAGCTTGTACGTATTTAGAACACAAAAAATCCCCCTTAAATAAAAAGGGAGATTAAAAAATTATTCTGCTGTAGCTTGTTTTAGTTTTTCTGTTTGGTCAACTGTTGTTAAAGTTGAGATAATTTCTTCGATATCACCATCTAAAATCTGGTCAAGTTTGTGGAGAGTAAGCCCAACACGGTGGTCAGTAACTCGTCCTTGAGGGAAGTTATACGTACGAATACGCTCACTCCTATCTCCTGTTCCGATTTGACTTCTTTTTTCAGCAGCCATTTCAGAATGTTGTTTTTCAAGTTCCATTTCATAAAGTTTTGCACGAAGAACTTTCATAGCTTTATCTTTGTTTTTAAGTTGAGATTTTTCGTCTTGGCAAGATACAACAATTCCTGTTGGCATATGAGTTAGTCTAACTGCTGAGTCTGTTGTATTTACACTTTGCCCACCGTTTCCTGATGAACGGAATACATCTACTCGGATATCACTTGCATTAATTTCAACGTCAACTTCTTCAGCTTCAGGAAGGACAGCTACTGTTACAGTTGAGGTATGAATACGTCCACCACTTTCTGTAGTTGGGATACGTTGTACACGGTGAACTCCACTTTCATATTTAAGTTTTGAGTAAACCCCTTCACCTTTTATCATAAAAATTACTTCTTTAAATCCACCAATTCCATTTTCGTTGATGTCCATAAGCTCACTTTTCCAGCGACTACGCTCAGAAAAACGATTATACATTCTATATAAATCTGCTGCAAATAAAGCGGCCTCATCTCCACCAGCTCCCCCACGAATTTCTACGATAACATTTTTCATATCGTTAGGGTCTTTTGGTAAAAGGAGTAATTTAAGTTCACTCTCTAAAGGTTCAACTTTCTTTTTGTTATCAGATAGTTCCTCTTTTACAAGGTCTCTAAAATCATCATCTAATTGATCATCTAACATTGATAGTGATTCTTCAATTGCTTCTAATGTAGATTTATATTCTTTATATTTTTCAACAATAGGCTCTAAGTCACTATGTTCTTTCATAAGTTTTCGCCACATTTCTTGGTTGGCAATTACTGCTGGGTCACTAATTTTTGTGCTAATATTTTCAAACTTTACAATTAATTCGTCTAATTGAGCAAACATTTTTACTCCACCTCATCTTTTAATTTTTGTATTTTTGTTAGTTATATGTTCCGTATCTGTAGGCTATTTGGGAGTATAGCCAAAATTTTTTTGTTTTATACATATAAAAATTTATAATTTATATGCAATTACAACTCTATCTTTTCTTGCTAAGTCTTTAATGACTTCTACATGGCTATAGCCTTCATTTTCAAGGATTTCACGTACAGTAATCCCTTGGTTATAACCTATTTCAAATGCAATAAATCCTCCACGCTTTAAATAAGTTTTTGCTTGTTTTGAAATATCTCTATAAAATTTCAGCCCGTCTCCTTCATCAGTAAGTGCAAGGCGTGGTTCACATTCAAGAACTTCACGCTCTAGTGTAGCATGGTCTTCGATAGAAATATAAGGGGGGTTAGATATTACAAAGTCATACACTTTTCCGTTTTTTACGTTTTCAAATAAATCACTTTCGATAAATTTTATTTTTTCGTTACAATTATAAGTTTTGCAATTTTTTTGGGCTACTTCAAGAGCTTTTGGTGACACATCTATACTTGTCATTTTTAAGTTTTGTACATAATATACAAGTGAGATTGCGATACAGCCAGACCCTGTTCCAATTTCAATTCCTTCTATAGGTTGCTTTTTCTTATTTATTAATTTAATTGTTTTTTCAACCAAAATTTCTGTATCTTGCCTTGGTATTAGAACTCTTTCATCTACATAAAAATCAAGCCCCATAAAACTTTGTTCAGATGTTATATATTGAAGTGGAATTCCTTGGGTTCTTTTGGCAATAAGATACATAAAAGAGGCTTTTAAGTGTTCTGCAGCTATTTGTTCTTGTGATAATAAAAGTTGTGTTACATCACATTCAAGAAGAGATAAAATAAGTAATCTTGCGTCAATTTTTGCATCACGTATTCCAAACTCTTTAAGTATTTGTTCCCCTTGCTTAACTAATTCTCTAATCGTTATATTAGTCGAACTCATATTTTAATACTCCTTTTGTTGCCATAATAGCTACTTCTATTTGCGCATCATCTGGTTCAAGTGTTGTAAAAGTCTTTTGTAACCACATTCCAGGCTTACTTAGGAAGTTTGCTATTTGACTATTATTTTTTATTCTTGCCCATCTAATAAATTCATAAGATATCCCAGATATTACTGGCATTAGAGCTATTCTTAAAATTGTTTTGTGGAATAAATTGTTGGTAGTAAACACGCTAAATATCAAAATGCTAACTACCATCACTATAAATAAAAAGCTAGTTCCACAACTTTTATGAAGTCTTGAGCATTGTTTTACGTTTTCTATAGTAAGTTCCTTGCCAGCTTCTAGGCAATTTATAGTTTTATGTTCAGCTCCATGATACTCAAAAGTTCGGCCAATATCTTCGATATTACTTACTAATTTCATGTATCCTAAAAATATAAAAATTCTTAATGCGCCTTCGATTATGTTTAGTATAAACATAGATGGGACTATATTTTTAAAAATTTGGCTTATCCACATAGGTAAAAGCATAAAAATTATTAGAGAAAATAAAAATGATAATATCATAGTAGTTGTTACTATAGCTTTTTCACCAAATTTTTGGGTAAGAAATTGTTCAAATTTACTTTCTTCTTCTTCAAAAAAATCTGCAGAATAAGAAAGAGTTTTGCTTCCTAGAATTATGGATTCAATAAAAACAACTATTCCTCTTAATATAGGTAGTCCAAAAATCTTATGTTTATGAATAAAACTTTTGCATTTGTTAACTTTTACATCAATAGTATTGTCACTTTTTCTGATGGCAACGGCATAATGAGTCTTACTTTTCATCATAACACCTTCAACTACAGCTTGACCCCCAATATCAATCATGTGAAACTCCTATATAAAATTATAAACAAAAAAGAGGTGAGAGCAACCTCAACCCCTTTGTTCGCTCTATATTAAGCGTTGTATTTTTTATTAAATTTATCAATTCTACCTTTAGCTTGAGCAGCTCTTTGTTTTCCTGTGTAGAATGGGTGACATTGAGAACATACCTCAACTCTAATTGCATCTTTTGTAGAACGAGTTTGAAAACTGTGTCCACAGTTACAGCTAATTGTTAATTCTTCATATGTTGGTTGAATTTCTTTATTCATGTGTCTTTATCGTTGCCAAAATAAACTACTGGCAACTACCTCCTTTATCGTTATTTGGTTTTTAGTTTAGCTTTTTTAATTGATGTTAAATCCAATTACCTAAATGGTATTTTACCACAACAATTTGTACAATACAAGCCTAACTTTTACCTTTAATTTGTTCTATAAACATTTTGTTAGTTTCACATTTGCTCATTATGCTGATTAAATTTTCTGTAACTTCTGATGGGTTACCTTTATGAAGGTCATTTCTTATCTTAAATGTGGCTGCCATCTCATCAACATTTAGTAGTAAATCATCTCTTCTTGTACCTGATTTGTAAATATCAATTGCAGGGAAAATTCTTCTTTCTGATAATGACCTATCAAGAACAAGCTCCATATTTCCTGTTCCTTTAAATTCTTCAAAAATAACTTCGTCCATCTTGCTACCTGTATCAACTAGTGCTGTTCCTAAAATTGTGAGGCTTCCACCGTTTTCGATTTTTCTGGCTGCTCCAAAAAATTTCTTTGGCATATGAAGGGCTGCTGGGTCAAGACCTCCTGATAAAGTTCTTCCACTAGGAGCAGTTGTTAGGTTGTAGGCTCTTGTCATACGAGTGATGCTATCTAATAAAATTATTAGGTCTTTTCCGTGTTCAACCATTCGTTTAGCACGTTCTAAAACCATCTCAGCAACTTGTTTATGGTGTTCTGGTGGCTCATCAAACGTCGAAGCTATTACTTGAACATCACAACCACGAATGCTCCTTCTAATATCAGTTACTTCTTCTGGTCTTTCATCAATTAATAAAATAATTAATGACACATCAGGGTGATTTTGTGTAATAGCGTTTGCGATATGTTTTAGAAGACTAGTTTTCCCAACTTTAGGAGGAGCAACTATAAGTCCTCTTTGCCCTCTACCAATTGGTGCAATAATATCTATTATTCTTGTTGATAAAATGCTTTTATTAAATTCTAGGCTTAATCTTTCTCGTGGGAAAACTGGAGTTAGATTTTCAAAATTTGGTCTTGTTCTTGCAAAGTCTGGCTTGTCCTTATTTACAGTTTGTACATAAAGTAGCGCACCAGCTCTTTCCCCTTCACGAGTTTTTCTAATGTTCCCCTCAATCCAATCCCCAGTTTTTAAGTTAAATCGTTTAATTTGAGAGATTGAAACGTAGATATCGTTATCTCCTCTCATAAAATTTTCCGAACGTAAAAATCCATACCCATCTGGCATAATTTCCAAAATTCCAGCCCCAATAATTGGAGGATAATCTTTGTGGTCACCTTCAATGTTTGGTACTTCATACATATCTAATTCAGCAGGTGTAGTTGGACTTGTTTTATATGATGATTGTTGATATGATGTATTTTTAGATTTTTCCTCATTAGATTTATGTCCTAAAACAAGTTCCGTAAGTTCAGCTTTTTTGAGTGTGGTAAAATTTTTCAGCCCCTGTTCCTTTGCCATTTGCCTAAGTTGGGCAAGTGTCATGTTTGTAATTGTTTCCATTAACGTTAAAGCTCCTTATTATATATTTGATTTGTTGATACTCTCTAAAGCGATAACTCCTGTTCTTGCACTTTCTAAAATGTTAAACGGACGTAACTTTTCTATAAATTGATCGATATTATCTTTGCTACTACAGAGTTGAAAAATAACTGCATTATTATTAATATCTACCACTTTAACGCTATAATCTTCAGTAAAAATTTTGATTTTTTGGCTGAGTATTTCCGAATTTTCCACTTTAATTAGCGCAAGCTCACGAACAACATCTGTTTTACTATCTAGTAGAGTAACTTCTTTTATATCGACCAATTTTTCAACTTGCTTTTGAATTTGGGCAATTTCTTCTTCTTTTTGTGTCACAGAAATAGTAATACGAGATACGTTAGGCTCGTGTGTTTCTTCCCCAGTTAAACTATTCATGCTAAAGCCACGTCTGCTAAAAAGTCCAGCAATTCTTGCTACAATCCCATAATTATTATCAACTAAAACAGATAAAATAGTTGGTTTCATTAATTTTCTCCTTTTACAAGTTATTTTTTCTTCACTTTTATTGTACCACTTTTTGGGAAGTTTTCAAGTCATGTACATATTTTGTTTGTCCATCTATTAAAGTATAGCCAAAATTTTATTTTATACACACCAAATAAAAATTTTTCTCAAAAACTTTTTTCCTTTATTATCCAATAAAAAATTGGTGTTCCAACTTTTATAACGAAATTTAAACTATAAATTAATAAACTTTTTTAAAATAATTGTATAGTTCACTCATTATTGATAATTGTACAACTGTATGTTATACTAATAATTGACAGGGGTTAATTTTTTAAATTACATAATAAATAGTAAGGAGAATGCATATGAACAAAAGAAGTTTTTTATTAGGATTATTGGGGAGTAGTCTATTGTTTTCATCACCAGAAAAAATAAGGGCAGAAGAAATTCATACATTTAATGGAACGGTTTCAGTAAATAGTACGATACTTGATTTAAAAAGTACGCCTCTTATGAAAGATGATAGAAGCTATTACCCTTTTAGAGAAATACTTGAAGAACTTGACTACAATATTTCTTACTCACTTGACACAAGAACGATTACAGCTATTAAAGGCGATGAAAAGCTCGAATTTATAGCAGGCAACACATCATTTAAATTGAATGGACAAACTCATCAATTTACAACGGGAACACCATTTATTCATACAGATGATTTAACTTATATACCAATTAGAGATATTTTTGAGAGTTTGGGGTATGAGGTAGGGTACACTTTGGCAACGCAAACGATTACGTTAGATACGGTTGGTGAGCCACTACCTCCAGCTATAGTTTTAGATGAGGCTGAAGAACTTCCACCCTCAATTTCTATAGATAAAGATGAGGAGCAAATTAAACAATTTACACAAGAAGTTTTGGATTTGGTTAATGCTGAGCGAAAAAAAGCAGGATTATCAGAATTAAAATCTATTGATACATTATCGGAGGTTGCTCAGCTAAGAGCCGAGGAATTGCACGAAGTTTTCTCACATACAAGACCTGATGGAAGCACTTGTTTTACTGCTCTTGATGAGGCAAAGATGTTCATGTCTTCTCTTCTGTCCGTGTCTGTGACCAGTGTATCCGTGGCAGGAAGGCCTCATTGGAGGAGTTACAGACGGTCCACTCGGAAGCTCACGTCCTGCTGTACGGAACCAACCCACTGCGACAGAAACTAGACTGTAAGACAAACAACAACACATGAATACACAAAAACACTTCACAAATTTAAGCTGATCTGCTGTAGCACTTTAGATTTCTAGGCAATCAGACTTCCAGACGTGCTTTCGTCCACCTGCTTAATCTTAATTACTCTAAATAAAATGTGAGCGCACTAAAATGGAAAGGATCGAGTGTTGACTTAGAAAGAAATACTTAGGTCTCACGATATTTTACACACTGGTTATACACACAGTCAGCCAAAGATTTAATGCACAGGGGCAGTGCTATACATGCTGTACAATCTGTGTACATGTACTCATGCAACAAACAAGCA